>Ga0310123_10000465_pt1 | contig 36307 bp, 39 predicted proteins | sample CB6_AW_1057_MG_FD_203505 | JGI IMG/M metagenome (GOLD analysis project Ga0310123, IMG submission 203505) | Marine microbial communities from Western Arctic Ocean, Canada - CB6_AW_1057 | ecosystem: Environmental > Aquatic > Marine > Oceanic | place: Canada: Western Arctic Ocean | collected... | reverse complement strand
AAAAATGTCAGTTCTTGAAATTAGGTGGGGCTTAGTGCCAGATATGGGGGCTTCAGTCCTGCTGCCCCCGTTAGTAGGTTTAGACGTCGCCAAAGAGCTTTATTTCACTGGACGAATGATCTCGGGAGCTGAAGCCGCGCAGCTAGGGATAGCAACTCGCGTGAGTGAAAATCCGCGTGTTGATGCCATGGAACTGGCTGCAGAAATAGCGGAAAAGAACCCTGCGGCTATCAGACGGATGAAAACAATCCTGAACGGAATAGGCGAACGTAGTACCACCCAACGGTTTGCAGCCGAGCGCGAACACTTCGGTGCTTTGATCGGGTCACCTAACCAAAAGGAAGCAGTCTCGGCGTTTTTCGAAAAGCGAACCCCGAAGTTCACCTGACGTCCGTTGGCATCTGAAACACTGGCTACGTGACTTCAACCATCGATTCTTTACTAGCTGAAGCTTGTGAACTAGCAGAAGCGGCAGGATCGCTAACTTTGGAATGGTTTCGTCAGCCCGAGTTAGATGTAGTGATCAAGGCAGACGGGACTGAAGTCACCGCTGCGGATCGCGCGGCTGAGCGATTCATTCGCGAGGAGCTAGCCCGTCGACATCCGCGGCACGCGGTTTACGGCGAAGAAGAAGGCGGAGTAATTGCGTCGAGTGGGCTTTCGTGGATAATTGACCCCATTGACGGAACGCGTGGCTTTGTTCGCGGCGTGCCGTTATACGCGACACTTCTTGCGGTGGTCGATGATGAGGGCCCGCTGATAGGTGTGATTCACATCCCAGCATTGCATTCCACAATCGGGGCTGGCCGTGGTGTCGGCTGCTGGCTCGACGGTCAACGATGCATGGTTAGCGAGCGACCTGGAATAGCTGGTTCGCTCGTGAATACGAGTAGCTACGAAACGTTTTCTAACGAAGCTCTCCTAGGTCTCAAGGAATCCGGAGCACTTATGAGGACCTGGGGAGATGCATACGGTTACTACTTGGTGGCAAGTGGGCAAGCCGAAGCGATGGTCGATCCGGTTTGCTCCCCTTGGGACCTTGCCCCCATGCCCGTGATCATTGGGGAGGCAGGCGGAACATTTACTGACCTCAACGACGCCAGAGAACTTGATCTACGAGCTCCTGCGGACTCAGTTAACGGAGTCGCTTCCAACGGATTGATCCATGACCAGCTGTTAGACGCCTTGAGGTACCAATGACGAAAGAAAATCAAAGAATGCCGAGATGGGTCCCAAGAGCCACGGCGCTGTTCCTTGGCGGCGTAGCGTTGTTTGGCGCCACTGTCTGGGTACTGATTCGAGTTCGTTCCCTGATCATCGTGATCCTTGTATCACTATTTCTTTCCTTCGCTATCGAACCAGCTGTCAACTGGCTTGCGAGGCGTGGATGGCGTCGCGGGGTGGCAACACTTGCAATGTTCGCCCTTATTCTTCTGGCGGTCGCCGGATTTTTGTTCGCCATGGGTTCAGTTTTGGCCGACCAGATAACAAAGCTGACAAATGAAGCTCCTGGATACATATCTCAAATAGAGCGATGGCTCGAAGACCAGTTCGGAATTGTCTTAGAGACTGATTCGTTAATCGCAGAGTTCTCGAGCGGCGGGAGCGCAGCGCGCCTCGCATCTAATGTCGCAGGCGACTTAGTTTCCATCGGCACAGCGTTAATGTCATTGGTCTTCCAAACGTTGACAGTCTTGTTGTTCACCTTCTACCTCGTGGCGGATGGACCGAAGCTTCGACGGTTTCTGTGCTCAGCTCTGCCACCCTCAAAACAGACGCTCATGCTGAAGGGCTGGGAAATAGCGATTGACAAGACCGGCGCATATATCTATTCCCGAACCCTGCTGGGTCTCGCGGCATTCTTTGTTCATTGGGTCGTCTTCGCTCTCTTGGAGGTTCCCTCACCTGTTCCATTAGCCCTTTGGGTGGGGATCATGTCGCAGTTCGTTCCGGTGGCCGGCACGTATCTTGCTGGCCTCTTGCCAATACTCATTGCGCTGTTACATCAACCAATCAGCGCCTTATGGGTGTTAATAGCCATTACGGTCTATCAGCAGATAGAGAACTACCTTTTTGCTCCGAGAATTACCGCGCAAACCATGAATATTCACCCAGCTGTTGCTTTTGGAACTGTGATTGTTGGGGCATCACTACTTGGTGTTGTAGGCACCTTATTAGCGGTGCCAGTTGCTGCGACGGTCCAGGCATTCGTATCGACTTACATCCGAAGACACGAATTAGTTGACTCCGAGCTCCTCGATGATGTGGAGTCTGACGATCCAGTAGACGGAGAAGACCTAGAGGAAGAAGCTATTTGAGATCGATCAAGAACCGGTCTTTCACTCTTGCCCGATGATCATTTCAACAACGTGCCGCTCGTGGGCATAGGTGTAATTGAGTAAATCGAGTTGTTCGTCATCCACATGCGGAGCATCGTGGAATTCGAGGACCAACGCCATGAGATCGACGCGCTCAACAAGTAGCACCCCAGCGATTTTGACTAGCGGAGACAACGATTGAAGGGTTTCCGCAAATCTTTCCCGCCTCGTTTTCTCAGGGATAGCGATCGCCAACACTTGAACTATTTCAGGCAGAGTGTGAGAGCGGTCTGATTGATAAGCGATCTTCCAACTCGGTTTCTTCGATCTATCTCTCAGACCTGCCTTTCGAAGTCGCCGCACGAGTTCCCGACTGTCAACACTTATGGCTCCGGCCTCTAGCGCCCGCTCATGTTCCTCACTACTCAGGTCGTAATGGTCGCCTTGGAAGCCGATGCGCCTCTTGCCAAGTTGCCTAGCGAAATTATGTAGTTCCTCGATAGATCTATCCGATACGAGGTGACCCCAAACTTGCCCTCTCCAGATCCAACGTGGCGTGTCGACCAGAATCACGATCGGGCCGCAATCATGTCGTCGATCAGGTCGTCATATTTCGGCGCTAACTTGGACCAGTTAAAGGCCGAAACGTGGGCCATTGTCGTTGATCGGTGTTGGTGAAGTAGCTCTCGGGGGGTAGTCAAAACAGACCGGAGCGCTTCTATAAGGCCGGTTTCGTAGAGAAGAACTGCTCGCAACGCCTCTGGCACGATCTCAGGGTAGGCAAGTCGCTGGGGTAATAACGGTCTCGCTCCAGCCGCTATTGCCTCTGCTACTGCCAGTCCGAAAAAGTCATGCTGAGCAGAAGAAACCACTAAATCGCTTTGACATAACGCACGCAAATATGCGTCTTCTTCTTGGTAGCCACAAAGAATCACCCGGTCGTTCAACTGATTGAGCAAGCGTTCGTATGCTCGCCGCCCGCTGCGTTCCACTTCACCCAAGGCATACACATCGAATTCGTGGCCTTCTCCGGCAAGTACCGATAGGGCATGTGCAAATTCGCCGGGACCTTTGTCGTAAGACCAGCGGTGGTTCCACATTACTTTGAGCGGGCCAGTAACCGTGGTTGGCGCTAAGCGCGACGTATCGATCCCGACGGGCAAAAGTTCGATCTTGGACAGCTTGTTCTCCAACTTTGCCCCGGCTCCTTCAATCAACTGTTCTACGAAGGGAGGCATTTGTTTCATCAACACGCCTTCATGGAAGCGCGTTGCAACCGCGACCCTGTCAGCGGCGAAGATTGACCTCCAATCATTGATAATTCCTCCGTGAGCCCGTCCCCCTTTAGGTCCGGGGGGATAGCCAATTTGACTTTCGTGCATGTAGAGAAGCGTTGGGGGACGCGAAATGCCTGGATCTAAGAGCCCCATTACCGTTGCCAGGTCGATTGGAGTGCTTGCCACCAGCGCGTCTATGGGTGCGGAACTCTCCGCAATTGCCTCGGCGAAACGCGCCGGAGAAATCAGGAGTGAACGCCGCCAGCCAGTATCAGGACCTTCGATGATGTTGATCTGATGTTTACTTGTGGAGCGCCATCCGTCTAGCCATTTGCGGTGTGACCCTCGGTACCACGGTTCGAGCACCAAAATGTTTGCCACAAATGCGACGCTACATGGGTCCTTCACTTCGGTGAAAAAAACGGGCAGACTTGCGCACCGTGTTGAAGATCTTGTTCCTCTCGCTGTTGGCGGGATCCTTGGGGTTACTCGTCTTCGCTTCAACACCGGCGGCAGCAGCAGCCAAAGTCGAAGCCGTCGGGGGAGCCACGACTTTTGGGGCACCGGACGGTGAATCGCTCGCGTCGCCAGTTGCAGCGATGGTGTCCCAGGCAGATGGTTCCGGGTACTGGATCGCGACACGAGCCGGAGTCGTAACCAACTTCGGACAAGCGCAACACTTTGGCGATATGGCCGGAACATCGCTTAATCAACCCATTGTGGGAATGGCGGTCACTCCAACAGGAAATGGCTATTGGCTCGTAGCAGCTGACGGTGGCATCTTCTCGTTCGGTGGAGCACATTTTCACGGTTCGACCGGACAGATGACGCTCAACAGCCCAATTGTTGGAATGGCCACCAGCTTCGATAACGGCTATTGGCTCGTAGCAGCTGACGGTGGCATTTTCTCGTTCGGCGGAGCGACCTTTTATGGGTCGATGGGAGCGACAGCGCTTAACCGTCCGATAGTCGCAATGCTTCCGAGCGGCTCCGGGCTCGGTTACTGGTTACTCGCCGAAGACGGTGGAATATTCACTTTTGGTGACGCTAGTTTCTACGGCTCGGCCCCGGGAGAGGGTTACGCAGGCCCTTTCGTTGGCATGATCCCTGTCAGCGACGGACGCGGCTATGCCCTAGTTCACAGTGATGGCCGCATCACTCCCTTCGGTATGTCGATCCTTCGCAACGACCCAGTCTGTGATCCATGGCCAGTTGTCGACGTGTCGGTGGCCGGTGCCGGCGCAGTGCTGCTGCGAACCCCGAACTCTCAGCCCAACGACTCGCCAACGAATCTTTCGGGAAAAATCGACGGCCAATACTTGCGCGAATTGATCATCCATTCCCAATCGTGTCAAACGCCGAGGGAACCAGCGTTCCTTGAGCTTTCGCCCCCCCTCAGTCAACCCGTTCAAACATCGTCGTTTGGTTGGAGACGGCACCCCATATGGGGCGATATCTCCATACATACCGGAAGTGATTTCATTGGACCGAACAGGACATCAGGTGGGCCGGCTCTCGCTGTAGCGGATGGAACTGTGCTCGCGGTACTCGATCTAGTTGCCTACGGAAAAACGATTGTTTTAAATCACGGTGGCCAAATTGCGACGGTGTACGCGCATCTGAGCTGGGTGAGTGTCGAGGCGGGAGATGTACTCGAAACAGGACACGCTCTCGGCGGCGTCGGATCCACAGGTCTTTCTACTGGGGTTCATCTTCATTTTGAGCTGCGAATAAACGGAATGGCGAGGGATCCGAGCGCTTATTTGGATCTCTCTGATTCCTTACCTTCTGTGGAGTGAAGCCAGCGACCTCGGATTCAGAACGCCTCTAAGTGTTCTAAAACGGCATCAATAAAACCAAAGTTCTTAGGAGTTGCGAAGTGATCGCATCCCCTTAGCTCGGTGTAACTGGAGTCCAAAAGAGCATCGATCAAAGGATCGGCAGGACCAGCGAAATCTTCGCTGCCTAACACGACCCGCACCGGATGAGTTATGTGCTCGAATTGTGCGGACCCCAGCGGGTAGTGACTTCGACGCATGAAGGCCGCCAACGCTTGCCCATCTTGATCAGGTTCCGAAGCGTAGCGAGCAAAAGTTTGAGCATGGACGTCGTCGTCGGCTGCTTCGCCTTGCACCCCTCGAGCGATACGTTCGGCCTGCTCCTCATCTCTTTCGAAAAGGTTCCGTCCAACACCTGCAACGACAAGCTTGCCAAACTTTTCTGGGGCGATAGATGCCATGCAAAGCAAAGTTCTCGCACCCATCGAAAACCCGACCCCATCAACGATTCCATCTGGAAGGCGGTCAACTAACCCTTGCTCCATGTCTGCATAACCAGCAGGATCGTGATGTTTCTCGGCTGACCCATGACCCGGGAGGTCCCAAGCGATCACTTCTCGCCCAGCCTCACTCAAGAGTTCGATGATGCCTGTGGGGGTCCAAGTAGATTCAACTGAACCGGTAAATCCGTGCAATAGCAAAACAGGGTTGCTCATGCACTGAGTTTGGCAGAGGATGCTTGGCCTGTGCATGTCGGTGTCGACAGGTAAGTGAGTTGCGTGGTTCGATTACCGTAAGGAACCAGTCTCTCGACAGAAGAGGAAACATGTCGCGCTCAGCCGGCCAACCCATTCGAATAGCCAACTGCAGTGGTTTTTTCGGAGATCGATTAGCTGCCGCCAAAGAGATGGTGGAGGGGGGACCGATTGATGCTCTGACTGGTGACTGGCTGGCCGAACTGACCATGCTCATCCTGTCGCGTATTCAGGCAAAAGCTCCCGGGCGCGGATATGCACGCACGTTTGTCACTCAAATGGAAGACGTCATGGGTGAATGCCTGGACAAAGGGATCAAAGTCGTTTCGAACGCCGGAGGTCTCAACCCGGAAGCTTGCGCGGATGCAGTTCAAGAGGTAGCAGACCGTTTCGGGTTGCACCCCACCATCGCCTACGTGGCCGGAGACGACCTTTCCGATCGGTTGCCGGATTTAATAGCTGCCGGAACCGATTTCGCTCATCTCGACACTGGACAACCTTTAGGCGACCTCGCGGACCGCATAGTTACCGCCAACGCATATATCGGATGCTGGGGAATTGTTGAAGCGCTCAACCAGGGAGCGGACATAGTCATCACAGGAAGAGCGACGGACGCAGCGGTCGTCGCTGGCCCTGCAGCTTGGTATCACGGGTGGGGGCGCGAAGACTGGGATGCCCTAGCTGGGGCAATCGTTGCTGGACATGTGATCGAATGTGGCGGGCAAGCTACCGGAGGTAACTACTCGTTCTTCACTGAAATTGAAGATCTCACCTATCCGGGGTTTCCCTGGGCCGAAGTGTTCGCGGATGGAAGTTCGATCATCGGCAAGCACGACGGAACTGGGGGAGAAGTTTCAATCGGAACGGTCACTTCTCAGCTTCTCTACGAGATTCAAAGCGAGCGATACTTCAATCCAGATGTCGTAAGCAGATTTGACACCATTCAACTGGAGCAAGTCGAAAAAGATCGCGTCAAAATTTTCGGGACGCGCGGAGAGCCGGCACCGGAAAACCTCAAAGTGGCCATGAACTACCAAGGCGGTTTCCGTAACCAAATCTCGATAGGTCTGACCGGCCTTAATGTGGAAGAGAAGGCAGAGTTGATTGAGCGTCAATTCTGGAATAGCTGCCCCTACGGTCCTGATGACTACGAGACCGTTGTCCGAAAATTCCTACCGACACACAAAGAGAACCCGGCAACTAACGAAGAGGCAGTAGCTGTCTACAAGATCATCGTCAAAGATCCTGATGAGCGAAAGGTCGGAAGGGCATTCTCAAATGCTGGGACAGAAATTGGGCTCTGCTCCATCCCCGGAATGTTCGGTACTGGAGGTGGCCCCGGCCCCGGCCAGCCGTTTGGTGTTTTTTGGCCAGCTCTATTGGATTCGACTCTTGCGCCGATGGAAGTCGTCGTGGGAGGTAAACGCACGGTCGTGGACAACACAGTCTTCGCTACGGCGCCCGCTGTCGAACCGTTAACAGTTTCACTTCCGGATGGACCTGACGGCCCCACACGGCCAGTTCCCCTAGGGGCACTTTTCGGCGCGAGATCAGGAGATAAAGGCCCTAACGCAAACTTAGGTATTTTTGCTCGAAATGCTGCTGCCTTCGTTTGGCTGAGCGACTTCTTAACCGTTGATTGTCTCAAGTCACTAATGCCAGAAGCAGCAGATCTGGCTGTCGACCGTTACGACTTGCCCAACCTATGGAGCCTCAACTTTATTTTCCATGGCTTACTCGAAGAAGGTGTGGCCGCGTCCACTCGACAGGACCCTCAAGCGAAAGCACTTGGAGAATATCTCCGCGCGAAAATCGTTGACATCCCTGAAGTTCTTTTGCCTTAGAGAAGTTGAGTGTTTGGTTCGCTGACCACGGGATTGGTGAGCGTTCCTATTCCGTCGATAGTGATCGAAACTTCGTCACCCGGCGTCAGCATCTTAGGCGGATCCCAATACAGGCCAACGCCGGCTGGTGTACCGGTTGCTATCACCGTTCCAGGTTCCAAGGTAAAGGCCGTCGAGAGATGGTGAACGATGTCAAAACAATCGAAAATCAAATCATCGGTGTTGGAGTCTTGACGAATTTCCCCATTCACACGCGTGGTGAGCTGCAGGTTGTGCGGATCGAGTGAGGCGCCAGTGACCATCCATGGACCCAAGGGCCCATGAGTGTCCCAAGATTTACCCATGAGCATCGTTGGGCTAGCGCGTTGCCAATCACGAACGCTCACGTCGTTCATGATGCTGTAGCCGGCGATTACTTCGTGCGCTCGGTCTTTCGGAACATGGCGGCACCGGCGGCCAATAATGATCGCCAACTCACCCTCGTAGTCCACCATCTCCGACGCGACCTGCGGAATGTGGATTCCCGCTCCCGGCCCAATGATGCAATTGTGGTGTTTCGTGAAAATAACGGGAGTTGTAGGTACGTCCCTGCCGCCTTCCTCAGCGTGAGCACGGTAGTTCAACCCCACAGCAAGGATCGCAGGAGGAGACCCAACTGGAGGCAGAAGACGAGCTTGCGACAAGGCCGTCCTCTGCTCCGAAACCAACTCTTCGACTGGTACCTCAGAAGCTAACAACGCAGGGAGATCATCGTGATTGGTTTTTAGATTGACGAGTTCGTCCCCATCAACCAGAGCGATGCGAACAGAACCTTCGTGAAGATGTCGCGCGATAATCATGTAGGGACCATAGTCCCGGCTTGTTGTGATGGGCGCGCTCTGGCACTCTTGCTCAACAGGTCACTCTCGCTGCGAGAGTGGCTATGTGACTAGGAGTAAAGTCTCGATGCGTGGACCTGAAACCAGCGCCGACTCAATCACCGAAGCCATCACAGGTTTGCCTGATGGCCGAGTGTTTACGGTCATGCTTGAACGCAAAGTCGCCTTAGCTCGTCGGACATTAAAACCTGTGTCAGTGATTTTCTTCGAAATCGACGAATTTGACTCTTTCGCCCCCTACATCCGCGAACACGCAATGAGAGCTACCTCGAGAGTCATCACTAACACCCTTCGAGAATCCGACACTGTGTGTGGTATCGGCGCCGGGACACTTGGAGCTTTGTTGGATGACACATCAGAAGCAGGTGCTATATGGGCAGCAAACAGGATCCGACAAGCCAATGCTGAGGCTCCTTCAAGAGATGTCGTAAGCCTCTCAGCGGGAGTTGCTTGTTATCCGATTCATGCTATGGATGGCGAAGACCTGATCGACGCTGCCCGAGCAGCTTGTGAGATGGCATTAGAACATGGTCCAGGCCGGATCCAGGTGGCCACGAACGTAGACAGCCTCTGAAGCCACGTCTCTTGCGGAGTACTGTCCAACCTGAGACAAGAAAGCGAGATTATGGAACAGTCCTACGAAAATGTCGTCGTCGACTCCCCTCAACCGGGAGTCGCTCGAATCACGTTAAATCGACCTGAACGTCTCAACGCCCTCACATATGACCTTGTCAGTGACCTGCACCAAGCGTTGGACCTAGTCGACGGTCATCACGACACCAGGGCAATAATCATCACCGGCGCTGGAAGAGGCTTCTGCGCAGGGCTCGACCTAACGGGATTTGGTGTAATGCCCGGCACTGAAAAGTTTGGACGGCAACAGCAAGGCATGGCGGTACAGCAATACATTGCCGAGCTTGTCCATCACATGCGAGACGTGCGCCAGCCGATTATCGCCGCAATAAATGGCGCGGCGGCAGGTGGCGGCTTCGCAATCGCTTGTGCTAGTGACATCCGATACTGCGACACTTCGGCAAAATTTGGCACTGCCTTCGTCCGGCTCGGCATATCCGGTTGTGACATTGGTGTCAGCTGGATGTTGCCACGATTAATTGGAGCGTCTCGCGCTTGGGAACTAATGCTGACCGGTCGTGTCATTACCTCAGACGAAGCCGACCGAATCGGACTTGTGACCAATGTTGTCCCCGATGAAGAGCTGATCGACACATGCTTAGGTGTAGCCGCAGAGATTGCCGGTAATAGCCCGTTCGGGGTTTGGATGACCAAAGAAGTTATGTGGTCAAATCTTGAAATCTCGAGTCTGAGGGCTGGAATCGATATGGAAAACCGAACACAGATACTCGCGTCAGGTACCGAGGACAGTAGGGAAGCCATGGCTTCTTTCCTCACCAAATCCCAAGTGGAATGGAAGAATCGCTGATCCCATGAAGTTCACGGAGCAATAGTCGAAAAGTAGGTCAACAATTTCGATTGCGTCTCTGATAATGGGCGGGATGGATCTCTCAGAGAGGTGCCTCCTTGCCGGAATCAGTAATGAGAACGACCAGAGCCACCAGTTGAAGTGGGCCAAGTCTTCAATATCCGGAAGATGCGCCAATCAACGCCCGAGGTTCAGCAGCTCCCGCCAATCTCCCGTCCTGCACCTCAATGATGTGAGCATGCCCGAACGCGCTATTAAACGCGGACGTTGTACGAATGCGGTGGCCTAACTGTTTCAGAGCAGATTCGGCTGAAGCCGCAGAACCTTCGAGCTCAAGCACGACGTCTCCGGGATCGGCCCACGTATGAAAACCCGTGGGATTAGAGCCAGCCAGACGCCACCGGGGCGCCGACAAAGCCTCCGAAGGGCTTTGCCCAAACAGAAGCAATCTGGCCAACAGCTGAAGGACTATCTGTGGTTGAGAATCCCCACCCATCGTTCCAACCACGGCTTTCAGACTTCCGTCGAAATTTTCTACCAACGTCGGAGCGAGGGTATGTGGAGGGCGACGACCTGGCCCATAAGCAGCTGGGGAATTCGGGTCCGTGGAAAACCCAATGCCTCTGTTGTGTAATGAGATTCCGGTTTTAGGCATAAATGCCAAAGCTCCCCAGCCTGACGCGTTGGACTGAATTAGGGAAACTCCCATCCGGTTTTGGTCCACAGCATTCAAATAAATCGTGTCGCCAGGATTTATCCCGGTTGAAACACTCGAGACTTGATCGCGGCGTATCGCGTTGGAGCGCGGAGCTAGTCGCTCTTCTTTCAACAAATCACTGCCGTTGGCGTGTTCATGAAGCATTTCGGGCCGGTCGAAGCCGGCCTGGAGGGCTGACTCAGCCAGCAGATGTATAAAAAGAGGATCGCTCAGGTCCTTGGGTAGTTCGAGTTGGTCGGCAATCCACGCTGCCGACAAACAAAGGTAACCCTGGGAGTTGGGGGGCGGGCTCCAGATGCGATGACCGAACGCATCAACTGAGATTGGATCGACCCAATCTGATTGGGATTTTGTTAAGTCTTGCTTCGAGTACTCTCCTGCACCGAATCGGATTAACTCATCCCCGAAATCGCCTTGATAGAACGCTTCTCTGCCACTCGCCGCTATCTCTTTAAGTACTTGGGCTATGCCTCCTCGACAGATGACCGTCCCTGCTTCTGGTGCACCGCTGCGGAAGTAATCGTCTGTGTTGTCGACGCCAATGAGTAGGCGAGTGGCCTGGGCGCACTGCGAACTGATCGGGAAACCATCTTCTGCAAGTCCAATAGCGTCCTGCAGCACCTCTTGGAGAGTTAACTGACCAAATTTCTTGTGCAAAGTGCACCAACCATCGACGCAACCTGGAACAGGGACACTTCGAGGGTCATTACGGAACGGCATCTCAGTAAAACCGTCTCGCTTTAATTGTGCAAGATCGGCACCACTGCCCGACCGGCCACTTGCATTTAATGCGTACGGTTGCTTTTCTCCAGGCACGTGTACCAGTGCCCACAGATCTCCTCCTAACCCGCACATATGTTGGCTAGTAACTGCCAGCACCGCTGAAGCTGCAATAGCGGCGTCTACGGCATTACCGCCTTTTCGCATAGCAGCTACACCGGCACCGCTCGCGAGGTGGTCAATCGTGCACACCATCCCGTTACTGGCGTGACGCGTGACAAAGGGAACGTTGTGGTCGGGTGACATTAGGAATCTTCCGAGGGGAGAAGGACATGGGGGTTTAAAATTTGGCGAGGGTCGAGGGCGTGTTTGATGGATCGGAAGGCAAATATCTCCGCACTCGTCCGATTGAGGTGCAAAAACTCTTTCTTGGCAGTACCAATACCATGTTCGGCAGAGATGCTGCCCCCGAGCTTCGCTGCGTATTCGAGAACGGCCGCATCGACTGCCTCCGGCGGTTCATCTCCAGCGTTCCCCAACACATTGACGTGGACGTTACCGTCACCCAAATGGCCGAACATGTAGACAGAGGAGCCTCTATCGATTGCCGAAACAACTGACGGAACCTGGGTAACGAACTCGGCGAGCTTAGAGGCTCCTAAGGTCACATCTAGCTTGTGGGGAGTTCCCTTGGCAGAGATGGCTTCGGTTACTTTTTCTCTGTACTGCCATAAGTTGTTTCGGCTGGAACTATCAACACCAACCCCAACGTCGACCACAAGCCTTCCTAGGGAATCGATGGCGGCAGCGAATTCTTCAGTTGGGTCGCTCGAAGCAGCTGCCTCAACGATTAGCCAAGCTTCACTATTTGCGCCGATGGGGACAGCAGAATTGATGTGCTCGCACACTAAATGCATGGCATCGCGGAAAATAACTTCCACTGCATGAAGAGAGGTAACGGAACGCCTTAGGGCAGAGGTCGCTGCCACTGCGTCCTCCACGCTGTCGAAAGCGAGCATTGCTGTGCAACGATCCGTCAAATGAGGGTGTAGCCGCAGGCGCGCTCTAGTGATGATTCCCAGCGTTCCTTCGCTTCCTGCCAACAAGGATGGAAAGTGGTAGCCCGTATTGTCCTTCTCCAAGCCCTCGAGATGACTCACAACTGACCCGTCAGCTAGCACTGCCTCTATGCCAAGCACCTGTTCTCGCATGGCGCCATACCGAAGGACGTTGATCCCTCCTGCGTTGGTCGCAATCATGCCTCCGATGGTGCAACTATCGCGTGCTGCGAGATCGACACCAATATCAAAGGAAGCAGACGCGACGTGTGTTTGGGCTTGGGCCAGTGTGACTCCAGCCCCACATGTGACTTGCTGAGCAAGTTGATCAACGGGTTGACAGTCGTTCAAGCGCATCGTTGATAAGACAACCTCACCATTGAGCGGGACGCTTCCCCCAACCAGCCCTGTGTTACCGCCTTGCGGTACGATCGCAAACCCGGCTCGCGCTGTCAGCATGACGACCTCAGCTACTTCAGCGGTGTTGGCTGGTCGAATGACTAACGGCGTGTGCCCTTGAAATCTGCCTGTCCAGTCCGTGGAATAACCAGCGGTGAGGTCCGGCTCTCGCAGAAGGTGATTATCGCCGACAACGCCCTTGAGCTTGCTAACAAGCTCTGAAACTCCATCACTCATTCAGATTTCCCTTGCCGGGCCAAAGACCACGTCGACGGAGTACCTCTAAAAGGGTCGCCGGGACATCGGTCATTATGCCGTCGACCCCCAAATCAAGTAGCGAATCCATTTCCTCCACCTCATCGATGGTCCACACGTGCACAGCGATATCAAGTTCGTGGCATCTGGTAACGAATCTCTCATCCACTATTGGAATGGGTCCTTGTCGAATTGGTACCTGAGCGGCCCGAGCACGGAATCGACGGAGGGGTAAATTCCAGGAAGCTAACCGGGCACGCACTACTTCTACGGGACCCATGCTGAGACACACTGCCTCTCCGAACTCGTCGTGGATTCTCTTGAGACGAGCGTCGGAGAAAGCGCCAATACAGACTCTGTCGAGGGCTTTCAATTCCCGGAGTTCACGAATTAGAGGTTCCACAGCGGTGTTCGCTTTGGGATCAATATTGACTCGTAGATCTGGAAAGGTCAGCATCAATTCACTGAAGCGGGGGATGGGTTCGCGCCCGTCCACCAAGGCTTGGCTGACTTCGCTCCAAGTCAGCTCCGAGATGCGCCCGATTGAGTTAGTCACGCGATCGAGTCGGTCGTCATGAAAAGCAACAAGAACTCCATCTGTCGTGGCGTGGACGTCGGTCTCCACGTAACGAAAACCGAGATCAACGGCTCCTTGAAACGCTGGCATGGTGTTTTCAGGCCAAGAACCGGCGCCTCCCCGATGTGCGATGGGGATGGGAGACGATGCATCGAGATAAGGATGTGTAGCAGGCATGGGTAGTTAGTATCGCGGTTCACCGCTTCGTTGGATAGCCGAGCTACTCTCCGCGTCTAGTGTCTTCCTCTTTTCTGCCTCTCGAACGTTTTCAAGACGCCTTGAGCGAATCGCCTCTGCGGCTTGATATCGCCGCATTGTCCATTGGTGCGCACTGTGCTGAAACACCTATGGATGTTGAGACGGAGTTATCAAAGATTGATCGTCTCGCCGCGGAAATTTCTGACCACACGCTTCCCGGGGTTATTCAGTTCTTGTTCCAAGAACAAGGTTTCGGAGGGGAGAAGGATGATTATTACAACCCGGCGAATAGCTACATTGATCAGGTACTTCAGCGCAGACGGGGCATCCCTATTTCCTTGGCGATCATTACCATCGAAGTGGCTCGCCGATGTGGTGTCCCTCTCTTTGGTGTGGGTATGCCAGGACACTTTCTTGTCGGGCATAAAGAGGCTGAGGGAGTGTTTGTTGATCCATTTGAGGGCAAGATCATTGATGAATCAGGCGCTCGGGATATTTTCTTAACGCTCCACCCAGGACAAGAATTCCAAACAGAATTTTTGACCGAGACCACTCCTGAGGTCATTATTTTGCGAATGCTCAACAACCTTCGGATGATCTATTTAAAAGATCGGGGTGTCTCAGAGTTAACGGCAGTTCTTGAATTACTGGTCTGTCTTGATGACTGCCCGATAGATGAATTTCACCGTCTCGCTTCAGCGCTAGATGCCTTAGGTAGAACCGATGAAGCAGCCCGACACCTTGACAACGCAGCTGACCGGTATAGCGGAACGGATGCCGAGCAAATGAGAACTAGAGCGACTCACCTGTGGGCGCGTTTGAACTGACGCTCGAACCGCGCTGCGACTCAGGCACTAGTTCTCGCGGAAGTCAAATGATCGAAAGATCACAATACGATCGGAGATTGCTCCTGTTCATCAGAGAATTCGGATGCAGAGCTATGGTGGCGCTACAGGAGGATTAATGACGCTTACAACGGAAGAAAAGCATCTTGACGATCTGGTCCAGCAGCTGCTGAAAGAGCATGACCCCGCTGGTGGACGCGTTGAATTCCTTGAAGCACAGTTCGATGTAGGTCTCGCTTGGGTCCATTTCGACGAAGGTTATGGCGGTCTGGGTCTGGCCCCGAAACTCCAGAGTCGAGTCAACGCACAATTGGCCGACGTCGGCGCTCCGATGTGCTGGCCCTTCAACCCCATCGGCTACGGCATGTGTGGGCCAACGGTGTATACCCACGGGAGCGAAGCACAAAAGAACCGCTATCTACGTCCGCTCTTTAGTGCAGAGGAAATCTGGTGTCAACTGTTCTCCGAGCCATCAGCAGGCAGTGACGTAGCAGGTCTTACCAGCCGAGCGGTACGGGATGGCGATGAATGGATAGTCAATGGACAGAAAGTTTGGACGAGCCTGGCACAGGTCTCGCGATGGGGATGTTTAGTGACCCGAACCGACCCTGAGGCACCGAAACATAAAGGGTTGTCCTATTTCGTCGTTGATATGAAGCAAGAAGGAGTCGATGTGCGACCCTTGCGTCAGATAACCGGCGAAGCGGAATTTAACGAGGTCTACTTCACTGATGCGCGCATTCCTGATGCTGAGCGACTTGGAGAAATTGGCGATGGTTGGCGAGTCGCGCTCACCACATTGATGAATGAGAGAGTAGCTATAGGTGGAGGACAAGCACCTCGCGGTTCAGGGCCTATCGCCGAATCAGTTCGCCTATGGGGTGCGATGGCAGATCATCGCAAAAACTTGGCGACCCAAGACCGTCTCATGCGTTTGTGGATCAAGGCAGAAGTGGCTCGCCTAACCAACATTCGGGCTAGTCAGAATAGAGGGAAAGGCGTTCCCGGCCCAGAAGGGGCTACCGGGAAACTTGCTTTTGCGGAAAATAACAAAGCCATACGCGAATTCAATATGGAGTTGTTGGGGCCTCAGGGAATGCTCTACAACCTCGACGTCACTGGCCATTCGACAACTGGCACAGATGGGGCACGGAGTACACAAAAAAGTTTCTTGCGTTCAAGAGCCAACTCAATTGAGGGCGGAACGTCCGAAGTAATGCGAAATATTTTAGGCGAGCGAGTATTGGGTCTCCCTGGAGATGTTCGCACCGACAAGGATCTTCCCTTTACTGAAGTTCCAAATAACTGATCCAGCGAGTATGACGGCCGTTAGTCGCGGATCGAGAGATGAGGCGACCCGCGAAAGTGGGTTGTTTCGTTAACAGTTCTAACGCTGCGGTGGCCTTGACTTGAGGCTAAAACGCGCGTTACTGAGCTGTAGTCGACGTCGAACTTCATGAAAGTATTCGAATCAAAATTGAGGCAGTGAGCCAAATAGGCGTTAATAACTCCGCCGTGGCATACGACCGCCACGCGCTGGCCGCCGTGCTCTTCGACGATTTCCTCCAAAGCTGTCACGACACCCGAAAACCAGACTGTTAACGAATGAAAAGACTCCGACATTTTGCCTGACGCAAAACGCTCCCACGCCGGTCGATTAATCTCTTTTAGTACTTCCATTGGCACATAAGCACTTGAGTCACGATCAAACTCGCTGATCTCTTCACGAACATTTGCTACCAGTCCACAAAGTTCTTCTAACGGCATCGCTGTTTGGCGAGCTCGGCGCATCGGGCTGCTGTAGAGATAATCAATTTTTTCCTCGCTTAGCCAGCGGGCAACCGCAGCGGCCTGCTGGTGTCCGATCTCGGCCAAGGGAGGATCCGCAGGGCTTCCATCACTCGTTTCGATGTGCTCAGGACGGGCGTGTCGTACAAGTATCAATTCCACTTTCGATGACCCTAGAAGGTTCAGAGCCGCAAAGTGACTTAACAAGCGCTGTTGACGATCTGGTGAACACTGAGAAATCTTTCTGGTCTTTTTCTTAGGTCTCGGTACCTTGGAGTAGATGGCACGACGTACCAAGATCATCGCGACAATCGGTCCTGCGTCGCAGGACGGTCCGACTTTGCGAAGAATGATCGAAGCAGGAATGGATGTTGCTCGAATCGGATTAGCTCATGGCACGCTGGACGAGCAGGTAGAGAAATTTCAGACGGTGAGGGCTGTTGCGGCCGATCTCGGTCGCCATGTCGGAATCGTTGTTGATTTACCGGGTCCTAAAATCCGATGCGCCCCGTTCGCCGATGGCGGATTTGAGCTTCTAGAAGACACACAAATATCTCTTGGGGTTGATGGGTCAGAAAGTTCAGGGGACCTCATAAACGTCGATTATCCCGATCTGATTAACGATGTGCAGCTTGGCGACACGCTCTCATTTGCAGACGGGAAAGTTATCCTAATTATCGAAAATCGCGAGGGTGACCGGCTGAAGGCTCGTGTCTTACACGGGGGAAAACTTGAGGGGAGACCCGGATTGCACGTTCCGTCGGATCGGCTCCGTCTCACTTCGCCGACAGATGACGATCTGTCATTGTTGGACACTTTTGTTGAGTTAGGGACGGATATGGTCGCGGTGTCTTTCGTCCGTTCGGCGCACGATATCCGCCGGCTTGGGGTTGAGCCTGCCCCTAGAGGTCCGTTGGTCATCGCGAAAGTCGAAACCAAAGCGGCCGTCCAAAATCTTGAGGGAATAATTGAAGCTTCGGGTGCGGTGATGGTCGCGCGGGGAGATCTGGGTTCCGAGGCCGATATCGAAGAATTGCCTCACCTACAAAAACACATTATTCAGGAATGCATAGCGCTTGGGCGGCCTGCCATCACGGCAACGCAAATGCTTGAATCGATGGTTTCTGCTCCCACTCCGACGCGAGCTGAAGCATCTGATATAGCGAATGCCGTCTTTGATGGCACGTCTGCCGTGATGCTTAGCGGCGAGACCGCAATCGGTAGAGACCCGATCAACGCGGTGAGAACAATGGCCACAATCACAGCTCGGGCAGACGAAAAGTTCAACTACGAATCATGGGCGGAACGTATCCAGGCGCTTCGCCGCCGCTCGAAGTCCGCTGCTACGTACTTGCGGGTGACTGATGCCTTGACCATGGCGGCCGCGCGAACTGCTACAGAGACAGACGCACAAGCAATTATTTGTTTGAGTCGTTCAGGGTTCACCGTTCGCAGCGTCGCTCGGTTCAGGCCAACGGTCCCGTTGTTTGGTATGACCTTCGATGATCGCACAGCGAACCAACTCTCTCTTTCGTGGGGAACCCGACCGCTAATCTTCGATGAGCAATCGACCCCAGCGGACACGGCGCAAGAGGCGTTAGATAGTGCTGCAAGGATGGGGGTAGTCCGCTCTGGCGATACCGTCGTCGTTGTCTCCGGCTCTAGTGCTGAAACTCACGCAACAGACACCCTCAGGGTGCTACGAGTCCCTTAATTCGTGGGCCCCTACCAGCAAAAGGTCAGAGAGCTAGCCGTCTATCGAAGTGGCCCAAACGATCTCGATTTGCAGATCGTTTTGGTCCACGGTGCCATAGACAGAGCAGCCGGAATGATTCGAATTGCGCGCCGCCTCAAGCAACATGAAGTCATTAGATACGACCGACGCGGTTACGGCCGCTCTGCGAACGCGCCAGCAACGGAGTCCTTTTCTCAACAAATCGATGACTTGCACGCGGTCATGGCAGACCGGCCCACTGTCGTCTTCGGTCACAGCTATGGAGGGGTTATTGCTCTTGCTTTGGCAACTCAACGAAACTCTGCCCTGAGAGCCGTTGTGACCTTTGAAGCGCCGAGAGCTTGGGAGAAGTGGTGGCCAGCGCCACCACCAGATGATGTAAGCCCGGCGGATGCAGCAGAACATTTTTTACGACGCGTGATCGGCAATGAACGTTGGGACGGCCTAGGTGAAGTGGTGCGGCAACGAAGACGCTCCGAGGGAACGCTGATGGTCGAAGAACTTCGCGCGCAAGTGACTCGTCGCTATGACGCACAACAGATCGACATTCCGTTGATTGTCGGTGTTGGCCAACAATCCGGTGATCGTGCACAGCGCGCAGCGTCTGCCACAGCCAGCGAGGGGGAAAAATCACGTTTGGTTACCATCGCTGGCGCTGGTCACGCTGCACCTATGACTCACCCTGAAGCTGTGGCTGGCCTTATCCGCTTAGCAATTACTGATGCGGGGATCACCAATTAGCAGAAGCCATCGCTAAAGTCACCGTATGGCTGAGCATTCCATTCATCTGACACCAACAGGTCCACCAGAGACGATCATCGGACCCTATGACGCTGAAGCATTGAGTGCCTTGTCGGAGGCGCTCAATACGTCAGCATCAGAACAGCAGAACCGCGTCGCAGAAGTCGCTGCGCGGTGGCCCAGATTTTTGGATGCCTGGGTGGCCATGGGGCAGTTGGCCCAGGGGCCAGTGGAAGCGTACGCGTACTTCCGAGTGGGCTATCACCGAGGATTAGACACCCTACGTGCTGCTGGTTGGAAGGGAAGTGGATACGTTCGGTGGTCAGAAGAAACGAATCGTGGCTTCCTGCGTTCACTATTAGGACTTCACCGCGCTGCTGCCGCCATTGGAGAAATTGATGAACAAGAACGATGCGCCCAGTTTCTAATGCAACTTGACCCATCGGGAGTGCCTGACGACGAATGAGGATTACTGGGGCAGTGCTGTGTGGCGGAGCATCAAGTCGCATGGGCCGCGATAAGGCCACACTGGACCTCAGGGGCCGCCCCATGGTCCAGTGGGTGGTGGACGCAATGAAGGAAGCCGGTGCGACAACGGTCGTTGCCTTGGGCGACCGCCCCGACCTGGAACTACCGGTGCTGGTTGATCGCGAGCCGGGCAGTGGACCGCTCGGCGCCATAATCGGCGCCATCGAACAATACGGCACACTCCTGGTCTGCCCATGCGACGTCCCTATGGTTTCATCCCAACTATTACGTGAAATCATTTCAAGCGCTGGAGCAGCGAAAGAGCCAGTTGTCCTGGCACACAGCGGGCACTTGGAGCCGTTGATCGGCCTCTACAAAGAAGAATCGCTAGAACTCTTGAAGATTGGCTACAGCAAAGGGGCTCGCGGCCCAAAGATGGCGCTCAACATACAGGATTATCACACAGTCCACGTGGCGCCCGACTGCGTGCAGAATGTGAACACGCCGGAAGATTTCGAGTCTTTATTTTCGAAATTTGAGCTATAGAGCGCCACGATAACAACCTATCCTTTGACCTCGAAAGGTAATCGAGTGGAACTCCCTGAGATTAGCGTTGACCAATTGGCTTCCGAACTGGCCGCAGGAGCCATGCTCCTTGATGTGCGAGAAGTTGAAGAATGGCAGGACGCGAGAGTCCCAGGCGGGAAACTGATGCCCCTCGGTGAAGTAGTCGATCGATTAACTGAAATCCCGACCAATGGACGGCTGTATGTGATCTGCAAAAGTGGGGGGAGAAGCGCAAACGCCTGCGAGTTCCTTCGTATGAGCGGTATCGACGCTGTCAACGTTACGGGCGGGACGCTTGCCTGGATCGAATCAGGTCGAGAAGTCGACTCTGGATCCGTGTGACTTTTCGTCGCCGCCGATTAGGTGGCCAACCCTCTACACCTCAATCTGTGTCGCCGTCTGGTTCAGAATCGCCAGATTATGAATGGGTCGACAACCAAGATGTGTTCGACGATCTAGTTACTCAAGCGTTGTCAGTAGAGCGAATTGCAGTTGATACGGAGTTTCACCGCGAACGGACATATTGGCCCAGGGTCGCTCTTTTGCAGATTGCAGTCGAAAATAACATTTTCCTTGTTGACCCCTTAGAAGTCGATCTTAAACCGTTAGAAGCAGTTCTCGATAGCGACGTTCTTTGGGTTATGCACGCGTCTTCGCAAGACCTTGAAGTGTTGGAACGGGCGTGCGGTGTCATTCCACGCCGCTTGTTTGACACTCAAATCGCTGCTGGCTTCGCGGGTATGTCGACCCCATCACTGTCTTCACTTGTTGAACGGTACGTCGGTCATCGCCTACCCAAAGGTGACCGGTTAACTGATTGGTTCGAACGACCCCTGCGACCCACCCAACGGGACTATGCGGCGAGTGACGTGCTGTACCTCTTTGAACTGCATGACTGTTTAATAGCCGATCTTGAACAACGGGGGCGCTTGAATTGGGCCACAACTGAATCTGATCCGTCCAGTTGGTACACAAAACCAACTTTGCCAGTTGAGCTCGCATGGACCCGAATTAAGGAAGCGCGCCATCTCCGGGGTTCGGCCCGTTGCGTGGCATCGGTTCTGGCAGAGTGGAGAGAGCGAACTGCGCAAAATAAAGACTTACCGACCCGGTTCATTCTTTCGGATCTCGCGTTGGTAGGAGTAGCGCAGCGGGCTCCGAAAAGCTCTCAGGAGTTAAAGGGAGTACGGGGCTTAGACGGCCGATACATGAAAGACCGTGCAGCTGACGAAATACTTTCCCTAGTAGCCGAAGGATTGAGACGACCTTCAGAGGACGTTCCCACACTTGATACTGAAGAGGGACCCAAGCTAGATAAAGAACTCCGAGCTGCGGTAACCCTGGTATCGGCTTGGGTATCTCAAGTAGCGAAGGACGAGGCACTTGACCCAGCGCTACTTGCCACCCGAGCAGATATTACTGATTTATTGAGGGGATCCAAAAACTCCCGGCTATCTACCGGATGGCGGGCGGATCTGGTCGGGAGCCGCATCCAGGATCTTGTGACGGGTCGTGCAGCCGTGGCGTTCGATCCCCGAGGAGGCCTGGTTCTCGAACCCCGCGTTCAGCAAGAAAATTAAAAGAAACGAAAATTCGATCGCTATGGACTCAAATTCTTGCGCGTAAATCTGATAGAACGGAGGGGGTCGCAGTGCGTTGATTCAGATAGCTGACTCAGTTGCTGCGCGACGAAGAAGGCGATTTGGAGACGAGGAGCCATCCGTGAAGAAGGGTCGTCATCGCCGGTACGAAGAGGCGCGTAAATTCCAAAGGGAAAATGCTGAAGCTTCTTTTACCGTGGAAGACTTTGATTTCGAAGAGCCAGATCTGTTTTCTAAAGACAAAGAAGACGATCCGGATGACCAATATGGAGACCTAGCCGAAAAATACGATGACTATTCCGAGTTGGCTGCAAAATACGCAGACTTCGACGAAAGCGACGAAGAGAAAACTTAAGCCAGCGAAATTAGCGTCGCCTAACGGTGGGGTGGGGTAACAGCGAGCTTTGAGTCCGCCGTTTGTCTAGTTCGGCGCGTAACCAGCCGTACACCACGGACCCACAGATGGCGGACAGTTCTTGCTCCATCTGAAGGTAGACGGCGTGCTCACCGACATGAGCTTGGTCCTCACTCGTGCACCACCACCACACGTCAGTTTCTTCACCACCCCAATCGCGCCGCTCCCATTCGCGCACCATTGTGTATATGTGCCCTGTCACCGTTTCGTGATCTTCGCGACGGAGTGGCGCCTGCCAACAGATTTCTGGCTTGGTTTCCATCGGATGAGAATCGGATTGAATTGCGAGATGATGAAACGCGCAACCCGCGCCATTGGCATGGTCTGGTCGATTTTGGAAAATACACGCTCCGTCTACGACGCGAGTTCGCCACCAGCCCGCATCGTCTTGCCATAAGCCGCCGCCGAGACTTTCGGCCGTATTGCGGTGTTGCCAGAGATCGCCTGTCAACCTTTCAATCTGAGTCCTTACGTGTTCTAAGTCTTCAGCATCCGAAATGTAAGCACCATGGGTGCAGCAGCCCAGTTGTTGTTCAGGAGCGGGTTCCGCTGCAGTCCCTGGGCATCCTGCCCCGTAGATACAAGTCCAGTTGCTAGCGAGGAAAGTAATATCGAATAGCCACGTGCGGTGTTCGCCGGGATCCTCGAACGATAACCATTCACGATCATGATTAGAAGACGTTAAGGGCGTCGCCACTGACCCAGCCTACGATACGTTCATCATGGTGCCGCTATCCGCGCATAAGCCTCTTCTTGACGAACTCCAAACACTTCTAGGAGACCGCGCTCGAGATGAAGAATTTGAACTAGGTCTATATGGCAAAGACGGCTCGGTTCTTGAGGGTCGCCCCGCCATACTTTGTTTGCCCGTAAACAGCGAAGAAGTCCAAGGTATTGTTGAGATTTGTCGAAAATATGAACGACCATTTACTGCACGAGGATCTGGAACCGGCTTAGCCGGAGGGGCTATTCCAGTTGGCGATCCGGTAGTAATCGCAACAGCGAAGATGAACAGGATCATCGAAGTTGATTTGGATAATCGCATTGCTTGGGTGGAGCCTGGGGTACTTAATCTTGATCTAAGTACCCATCTGAAACCTTTAGGGTTTCACTTCGCCCCAGACCCGTCCAGTCAACAAGTGTGCTCGATCGGAGGAAACGTCGCGAACAACAGCGGAGGGCCTCACTGCTTGGCGTATGGGGTGACCAGTGCCCATGTCGCAGCCATCGAAGTTGTTCTTCCCGACGGAACAGTCACGGTCTTGGGCGACCTCTCAGCAGAGCCATCAGGGTATGACTTACGAGGTTTGTTTATCGGTTCGGAAGGGACCATGGGTGTCGCGACCAAAATCGCTGTTCGCCTAACCCAGAACCCACCCGAAGTGCGCACTTTGCTGCTGGATTTCTCTGACGTAAGGGATGGCGCTGCGGCGGTCTCGGCGATCATTGCCCAAGGCCTCATACCCGCAGCGTTGGAAATGATGGACCATCGAGCCATTGAAGTAGTTGAAGCGTTCGTCAACGCTGGCTACCCAACTGAAGCTGACGCTGTGCTCTTAGTAGAACTGGACGGTCTTCCTGGGGGCGTTGAAAATGGGGTCGACATAGTTCGACGAGTGGCAGAAGCCCATCATGTTGGCACGGTGCGACTCGCAGCAGACGAAGCTGAAAGAGCGCTGCTCTGGAAAGGTAGGAAGAATGCCTTTGGTGCAGTCGCACGCATCAAACCTGACTATTACCTCCATGACACGGTCGTGCCGCGAGGAAAGCTGGTCGAAGTACTCGAGAAGGTTTATCGAATCGCCGACGCGCACAACCTGATCGCCATCAACGTGTTCCATGCTGGAGATGGCAACTTGCACCCAATTCTGGCCTACGACAGTCGAGAGCCCGGTGTTCTGGAGAGGGTTCACGCAGCTGGGAGAGCAATTATCACCGCATCAATCGAGGCTGGAGGCGTGTTGAGTGGTGAGCATGGGATAGGTCTTGAGAAGCGCGATTACATGGGCATGCTTTTCAGCGAACATGATATGGCTACGCAGGATTTGGTTCGCGAGGCTTTTGACCCAGAGGGTTTAGCGAATCCTTTAAAGGTTCTCCCATCAGGTTCTCGATGTAGTGATTCATTTGGGCAGCACGTCCCGGAAGGCGCATGGGTGTGAATACGCAACATTTCATCGAGGAACCAATTCTCCAATTTGCGTCTGATGTCGGATCGGTAGGCCCAGTAACCGTCGTTGGCGGCCGAACCCAATGGGAAGTAGGGGGACTGCCCCTCCTCGGTTCGCGTGAGGTTCGCGCGCCTTCCGGCGTTTGGTCACATGAGCCGGAAGAAATGACCGTTCGGTGTGGAGCTGGGACTTCGATTAGTGAGTTGAACGAGAAATGTGCACAATTCGGACAGATGGTGCCTTTCGACTTGAACCCCGAGGCGACCGTTGGCGGAGCGCTTGCTGTGGGGCGGAGCGGTTTTCGACGTCTTCGATACGGACCCATCCGCGACTTCGCGCTTCGGATTAGACATATAGATCACAGTGGACTGCTGGTGACCTCTGGTGGGCCGACAGTAAAGAACGTCTCGGGTTACGATCTGTGCCGCCTTCTCGTGGGGTCACTAGGTAAATTGGGCTGCATAGCCGAGGTGATCTTGCGATGTTTGCCGATCCCCGAGACGACCCTATGGCTTACCGGAACGGGCGACCCCTTCAAGATTTACAATCAGTTGTACCGGCCCTCTTCGATCCTATGGAACGGAGATCAAGTCTGGGTTTGCCTCGAAGGCGTAAAGTCAGATGTCGAGTCCCAGGCGGCTCTCCTTGGCTTTGAAGAAGTGAGCTCCCCGCCCAGCTTTCCGACCCGCGGAAGAATGTCGCTTGAACCTAAAGCGCTTCGAGGTCTCGTCGACGATTCCAAAGATTGGCTTGCTGAAATCGGTGTGGGTGTCGTTCACTGCGCCGAGACGCAAACCCCAGTACCACTTTCAGACGCTAACAAGCTTCTTATGAGTGACCTCGAACGCCGGCTCGATCCGACCGGTCGCCTAAACCCCGGCCGGGAGTTGGTCACTACATGAAAAAAGTCGCCGTGGAACTCGGAATCGATTCGGAAGATCTGGCGTCTTGCGTTGCGTGCGGCCTTTGTCTTCCGCACTGCCCGACATACCGTGTAACTCAAGAAGAGTCAGCTTCACCACGCGGGCGTATCGCCTTGATGAGGCAGGCAGAAAGCACCGGATTGATCGACCAGAACTTTGTCGATTACATGGATGCCTGTATCCAATGTCGCGGATGCGAAACTGCGTGCCCGGCGGGTGTTCCATTCGGTTCGATGATGGAAACAACACGTGAGGCCTTAGCCGAACAAACTTCGTATCAGCCTTGGTGGCGTCGCTGGGGTTATCGAGTGCTTGGATGGCCCAACATTTTGGCGGTCGGTTCGAAAGCATTAGCGGTCCTGCAAAAACTCAAACTTCTTCCGCCTAAGTTGGCTCTACCGAAGATCCCACTGATGCAAGCGCCTTTGGTCCCTAGTGGTGAAGATGTGTGGTTATTCACTGGTTGCGTAATGGACGCCTGGATGCGAGATACGCATCGAGCCACCCAACGAGTCATCGAAGCAGCCGGGGCAGGGGTCAGCTTCCCCGACAAAAAAGCCGCATGTTGCGGTGCTCTGCACGTTCATGCAGGCCTAAGAGAAGAAGCTCGACGCTTAGCCCGACGCACAATGGGGGCCTTTCCTGGCGAAGCACCGATCCTCGTGGACTCGGCTGGCTGCGGAGCCCAGCTAAAAGAATACGGCGATCTTTTAAATACCCCAGACGCGCACAAGTTCAGTCAACGGGTGCTGGATGTTCATGAGTGGTTAGTTGACCATCTCGATGAACTGCCTGCTGCTCACGCGAATCCTCCGAGAATCGCCATTCAAGATCCCTGCCACCTTCGACATGTGCAGCAATCTCACGACCCTGTTCGGGCTGTCTTAGCTCGATACGCGGACCCAGTCATCCTCGACGATGATGGTTTGTGTTGTGGTGCAGGAGGTGCCTATTCCATGCTTCATCCGGATACCGCGGCCGCAGTTAGAGAACGAAAAATTGAATCGATTAATCGAGCTCAGGTCAAAGAGGTGGCGAGTGCTAACCCGGGTTGTCTCTTACACCTCCAAGCGGGAGGTATGACAGTTCGCCATCCGATGGAAATAGTTGATGACCTCATGCGAAAAGGCAGCTGACGTGGAAGACAAGCTGGAAGACATCAGGAGCCGTCTGGAGCACATTTCCGAAGAACTCGGCGACATAGGAATGGAAGCTTTGCGGGAGGCCCTCGATGCCGAAGTGGCCACGACACGTCCAGAGATTGAGAAGCGGCTGAGTCGAGCGCGTCGCGCAGTCGACAAGGCCGCAGCAATCATTAGCGGCGGCCCGCAATCAACTGTTCTCTAGCTAAGCCGAGTCGGTTGTTGGGGAGTGGCTGTGTTGTTGGGGAATCACACTTGATCCCCAAGGGCAGCAAGGGGAATAAGCTTTCGGTCCGTGGGATTGTCGGGCGAAATCGTCGCGGTCTTGACGACAGTTGGCGCTCCATCAGCTTCGCCGTAGGAGGTTGTTCGCTGACGGATCGTTCGCCCCAGCGGTTCAGCGATGGCTCGAAAATCATCCTCAAGGAGTCCTTGCCCGTGCTGGGCACCGGCCGCACGACTGATATTTTCATCCATCAGAGTCCCGCCAAGATCGTTGGCTCCCGCTCTCAAAATCTGCTTGGCGCCCTCAGCTCCGATCTTCACCCAAGACACCTGAATGTTGTCGATGAGCCCGTGGTACGCGATTCGCCCCACGCTGTGCATCAGCAGTGTTTCTCTGAAAGTTGGTCCTCGTCGGGCTTGTCGCTGAAGGTAGATCGGGCTTGCCATGTGCACAAATGGCAGCGGGACCCACTCGGTGAAGCCACCCGTACGCTTTTGGAGTTCGCGGGTCCTCACGATGTGGTTCGCCCAATGACGGGGTTCCTCAATGGACCCGAACATAATGGTGATATTCGAATGAAGGCCAATAGCGTGAGCTGCCTCATGGCACTCCAGCCACTCTCCTGTTGAAATTTTGTCCGGGCAAAGAATTTGCCGGACCTCATCGTCGAGAACTTCCGCAGCCGTCCCGGGAAGCGACTTGAGCCCTGCTTCTTTCAAGCGCATCAGGTACTCGACCAAAGATTCGTTGAGACGATGGGCCCCTTCGATCACTTCCAACGCTGTGAAACCATGCAGGTGCATGTCAGGCACAACATCTTGGATTGCTTTACACACGTCGATGTAATAATCGCCGTCAAAGCTTGGATGGATGCCGCCCTGAAGGGTTACTTCCGTCGCTCCCAGTTGAGCTGCTTCGATCACACGTTCTTGTATGTCTTGCAGAGTGAGCATGTACGGGGTGCCGCGAAGGTTGAGAGAAAGCGGACCTTTTGAGAATCCACAGAATCGACATTTGAATGTGCAGACGTTGGTGTAATTAATGTTTCGATTGTGGACCCATGTCACTTTGTCGCCTACGGCTTGTCGGCGTAGCTCGTCAGCAACTTCTGCGACTGCCACAACTTCAGGTCCGCGAGCTTCGAAGAGGGTAATGATTTCGTCTCGATCCACTTCGTGGCCTAAGAGCACTCCTTCGAGAATTTCTTGTACTGCCCCCCGAGAAAACGATTGACCAGGGACGATTCTCATCGGTGAATGTTCTGCTCCTCCTGAGTACCACTGAGTGCTGTCTTGGTCAGCTAAGAGCACGTCAGCTCCTGAGCCGACATCGCGATTCTCCATGGTCTTCTCGGGCATTTGCGCGCCAGGATCATCTCTACCTAAGCCTTCGGCATCGCTCCGATCGAGAACAGGGAAATGGTTCTCTTCGTCAAGCCATTGGTTGGGCCGGAGAGCGAAACTTGGGTGAATGGTCAGTCTCGGAGCGAGAGAGAAGCCTTTGCTTTCCGTTACCTCCCGAAGTCGATCCAGATCAGGCCACGGCCGTTCGGGGTTTACGTGGTCAGCGGTAATGGGTGACACGCCACCCCAGTCGTCGATACCGGCATCGAGAAGGCCACCGAAATCGTCGGTGAGATTCGGCGGAGCTTGAAGGTGTATGTCCGCCGGAAGTAAAATGCGAGCAATCGCGATGGCTTGCAAATATTCGTCGGATGGACAAGGCGGGCTCTGGTGCATAGCTGTGCCCAATTTGGGCAGGAAATTCTGAACAATGACTTCTTGAACGTGCCCGTGCCTTCGGTGGCTTTCAGCGATCGCGAGAATTGTCTCGACGCGGTCGGTGAGGGTCTCCCCGATACCCACTAATAGGCCGGTGGTGTACGGGATCTGAAGTTGACCAGCAGTTTCCAGTGTGTTCAACCGCCGTTCTGGCTCTTTGTCCGGACAGCCTCTGTGGCAGAGAAGTTCTTCGTTCAGGCTTTCCAGCATCATGCCTTGGCTGGGGCTAACTTTTCGCAATTCATCTAACTCTTCGCGATATAGAGCACCAGGGTTGGCATGGGGTAACAAGCCCGTTTCGTCGCGCACCATTCGACACATATCAACCAAATATTCGATGGTGGTCTGATAGCTGTGGTCGTGGAGCCATTCTTTTGCTACCGGATAACGTAGTTCTGGTCGCTCACCAAGCGTGAACAGTGCCTCGTGGCACCCCTGAGACGCTCCGTGGCGCGCTATGGCCAACACCTCGTCAGGTTCAAGGTAAGGATGGTCAAGTCGAGCTGGCGGCTGAGCGAAGGTGCAGTAACCGCATTTGTCTCGGCACAGCATGGTCAGCGGTATGAAAACTTTGGGACTGTACGTGACCCGAGTTCCGTGCGCTTCGTCACGAAGAGACGAAGCTCGTTCCAATAGAGAGTGGAGAGGCAGATTCAGGAGCGAATCAACTTCAGCAGAAATGTCAATACTTATTGTCATTATTTCTCCGTTCTCACGACCCGACGCTTGCGCCTGGACCAGGTCGGCTGCGAATCTCAGCGGGATCAAGTGAGTCGTTACAGGATGGACATTGGGTGATCTGTTTGAGAGGCGTTCCACATTCTGAATGAACAAGAAGTGTGGGTGGCGTCCCGTCGTTGTACCAACGGTCGCCCCATCCCATTAAGGCGACCAGACTTGGTGACAGGTCTCGTCCCTTCTGAGTGAGGAAATACTCATGCCGAACGGGTCTGTCCTGGTAGGGAACTTTGCTGGCGATGTCTGCCGCGACCAGCTTGGTCAAACGAGACGCGAGAAGATTCTTAGCGATGCCGAGGTCCTCTTCGAGTTGGCTGAAACGTCGTACTCCTCGAAATAGATCGCGAAGGATGAGAAGCATCCATCGATCTCCAACCACATCGAGGGTTCGTTGGATAGAACAGCCGTCAAGCGGCTGTGGCCTATTCCCCATGCATGCGAACATAGGTGAGTAAGTTTCGATTTGCAACCGACTTACTGTTAATTCAGTGATTCGGCCTTCGTTGACAAGCTTGTGATTAATTCGTCGAAGCTTTTAACGAACGAGGCGACGCCTTCTTCTTCTAGTACCGCGGCGACATTGTCGAGATCAACGCCGAGAGCCGACACGGCGTCAAGCACTGCTTGAGCTTCGAGTGGATTGGCGTCAACTGTCCGAGCAACCGTTCCCTTTTTTACAAATGCATCGATCGTGTTATCAGGCATCGTGTTGACGGTATTAGGTCCTATTAACTCGTCCACATACAAGGTTCCGGAGTAACTCGGATTCTTGGTGCTTGTTGAAGCCCAAAGTGGTCGTTGCAGTTGGGCTCCCTTGTCCGCTAGCGCCTGCCAACGGGGACCATCGAAAACAGTTTTGAAAGTTGAATACGCGACTTGAGCTTGGGCTACTGCAGTTCTTCCGCGCAGGGAAAGAGCCGCATCAGTTCCTATTTCTTCCAGACGGCGATCCACCTCGGTATCGGTCCGCGAGATAAAAAAAGACGCAACGCTGGCGATTCCGGAGAGGTCTTCGCAGCCTGCTTTCACAGCGTCCTCTAATCCGGCGATGTAGGCCTCCATTACTTGGCTGTACCGAGACACCGAAAAAATTAATGTCACGTTGATTGACCTACCCTCACCAATCATCGTCCGTACCGAAGGAAGACCTTCTAACGTTCCCGGAATTTTTACCATAAGGTTCGGCGCGTCAAGCCTCTCATGTAGGGCTCTTGCCGCTCCGGTTGTTTCGTCGGTTTCTCTCGCTAGAGCGGGATCGACTTCCACTGAGACAAATCCATCTGTCCCGTTCGAAGACTCATAAACAGGTAGGAGAGCGTCGAGAGCGCCCCTGATATCACTCGTCACTAAGTCCCAGTAAGCCATGTCCACAGCGACGCCGTCGGAAATTAATTGAACGAACTGCTCGTCGTAGTCTGCGCTACCCTCAATCGCCTTTTGAAAGATTGCTGGATTCGAGGTAAGGCCTCTGATCCCTGAAGCCACCCATTGATCCAATTCTCCGGTGGTGATCCAGCCTCGGCGAAGGTTGTCTAGCCAAGGGCTTTGTCCTTGTTCGTTATGTAACGCTAAAAGCCGAGAGTTCGAGTTGGTTGGAATTGTCATACCTTTTCCGATCTAAGCATTATTGAAGTAGCGAACGAGCGGCGGACTCAACGGCCGCTGCGTTGAATCCGAATTTTTCCATAACCTCGTTACCTGGCGCACTTGCCCCGAACCGGTCAATGGTTACGGTCACGTCTGCCCATCGGTCCCAACCAAGAGAAATGCCGGCTTCGACGCCGACAACAGGTGTCCCATGAGGAAAAACCTGCTCTCGGTAACTCTCGCTCTGATCGAGAAATATCTCCCAGCAGGGCATGGACACCACCCTCGACGCTATGCCCGCTGCGGCGAGAGACGCAGCGGCATCGACGCACAATTGAACTTCTGACCCAGTGCCTGCCAAAACGACCGCGGGATCCGGGGCATCAATAAGGACATACGCACCACGGTCCACTTGGTTAGGTCGCACGGTCCCTTCTAGGACAGGCACATTTTGTCGGGTGAGAATGATTGCAATTGGGCCCTCGGTTTCAATCGCGATTTTCCAAGCCTGAGTTACTTCGTTCGCGTCAGCGGGCCTTATCACTGGGAGATCAGGGATAGCTCTCAGAGACGCCACATGTTCTATGGGTTGGTGGGTGGGTCCATCTTCGCCGACGCCGATTGAGTCGTGGCTCCACACGAATACCACGTTGGCTTTACTAAGCGCAGCCATGCGAACTGAAGGTCTCATGTAATCAGCGAAAACAAGGAACGTGCCCACCACGGGAAGGACGCCGCCATGCAACGCCATGCCGTTAGCTATGCCGCCCATGGCATGTTCTCGGACCCCGTAGTAGAGCTTTCGCCCTTCAGGTTGGCTCGGGGTGAGAGTTTCAGCCACCAAATTCGTCCCCGTATTGCCCGTCAAATCAGCAGACCCGGAGAGCAGAGAGGGGACTACGTCCACCAGTGCGTCAATAACGTGGTTGTTCGCGTTACGGGTCGCGACTGAGGTCCCTGGTTCATACTTCGGCAGCTCGTCCAGCCAATTTGGTAGAGGCTTTCCTGTAAGTAATGCATCAATCCAGCTGACATCAAGTTTGCTGCGAGCAACACGGAGTTTCCATTCAGCATGCGCTTCGGCACCTTTTGAGCCGGCTTCGCGGTATGCCTCTAGGACATCGTCATCAACCCGAAAGCCAACTTGGGGGTCGAAACCCATAGCGAGCTTTGCCGCAGCGATCTCCTCCTCATCGGTGATGGCGCCGTGCGCTCCGGGAGTATCTACCGCGTTTGGGGCGGGAAATCCGATGTGGCTCCGCACGATTAGCAATGAGGGTTGATCCTCTATGCCAGCGGCATCGTGAAGAGCTGATTCAAGTAGGTCTGTGTTCTCGGAGGCTTCGCCAAGGTTTCGAACGTGCCACCCGTAGGCCTCAAATCGTTGTTGAGTGTTATCAGAAAATGTTAGGTCAGTTGATCCGTCTATCGTTATTTGGTTGTCGTCGTATACAACTACCAGTCGCCCCAGTTCTTGGTGCCCAGCCAGGCTCGCCGCCTCGTGACTCACCCCTTCCATCAAGTCACCATCACCACAAATCACCCAGATTCGGTGATCGACGATTTCGCTGCCAAGGCGAGCTCGAAGGTGTCGTTCTGCAAGGGCCATCCCCACGGCGTTCGCTAATCCCTGCCCGAGAGGTCCGGTAGTCACCTCTACTCCAGGAGTAAGGCCGACTTCTGGATGGCCAGGAGTGATTGAGCCCCACTGGCGAAAGTTGCGGATGTCGTCGAGTGAGATGCCGTGCCCAGTCAAGTACAGCATCGAGTACAGAAGCATCGAAGCGTGACCTGCAGATAGGACGAATCGGTCTCGGTCCGGCCACCTGGGTGCTGCTGCATCATATTTCAGAACCCTGGTAAATAAGACGTCAGCGAGAGGAGCGAGCGCCATCGCTGTCCCTGTATGGCCGCTGTTCGCCTTTTTGACGGCGTCGAGTGCAAGGGCTCTGATCGTGTTGATTTGTCGGGTCCGAAGGTCGCTAGTCACTTAGCCTCCCAAGTGGCGATCCTAGCCGGAGCTTTTGAAAAATTTGGGGAGGTTCAGTCGCGAAAAAGAGCTGCAGAAGCGGTGAATCCATGGAGGAATGATCGTGTGCCAACAGGCCCAATTTCCCCAGCACAAAACATCCCCGCTACAGCCTCATGCCGAACTAGATCGGCGATGATTGCAGCATCGTGATCTGGATGTTCGAATAGATGTGATCCCCGCCCATTACACGTGAAGAGCAACGCGCCGTCAGCGGAACTAATCGGCCCAGCCATTAGGCGTAAATCTTCGTCGGCTGATTCTGCGTCGCGAACTTGGAACTGGATGGTGCTCCCGACAGGGACGTGGTCACCGATGGCGAGACTTCCGGTTCGCTGATCTGCTCCCATGACACCTCGAATGAGGAAGTCACCAGTACCAAAATCGGCCTGATGCTCGTCGATCACTCGACCAATGTGCAGCCCCTGGTTGATGAGCAACTGCTCGTTTTCGCTAAGGCCGTTAAACATTTCTTCCAACCGTCGTAACGCGGGTTTTCCACCTAATTCGTGAACCAAATTTCCGTCCGCTGAAGTCACAATCAACGGCGACCCCACTGGGCGACAACCCTGAGATACCAAAGGGTCCACACGGGTAGGGCCTTCGATTAAGAGCCCGACAGCCCCAGTATCGTAAATCTGATCATTGAGCATAAATCGATTTCCATTAGGAGTATTAGCCCCGGAAGCTAAGCCGCCGATCACTTGGAGGTCAGGGTGCGAAGCTGACCATGAGTCGACAGCCAACTCGGTGGGGAAAGTGAAAGGATCAGCTAGAAGAATCAATGTGTGTGCGTTTACGTTGGTCAATGCGTCAATTTCGATATCGCGATTCAGCCCTTGTCGAGCTTCGAGGCGCACGGCAGAGACTGTGCCAGTGAGTTTCCCAGCCCACATTGCGAGTGCGCGCTGCTCTTCGACCTCTCGGGCCCCCGCTATGACCGAAACTGCGGTGGTTCCGATAAGGGTTTTTGGCTGGAGTAATTGGTGTGTTGCTGCCAAAAGATCTTTGGCGTGAATCATTAGGTCACCGGAAATGAAGAGCACGACGGCATCCGGGTGCGGTCCAATAACCTCTAACATCTCGCCGATAGTTTCGCCGATAGCGACACCGGGGTCATGGTGCGTTGAGAGGCTTGAAGCGTATGGCATTGCTAGTCAGCCGACGGCTCAGTAACTGTTAGTGGAACAGTTACTACCGGTCCGTTGTCTATCCGGCAATGGGCCTCAATGGTCATGGGTTCCACAATTTCGACTGTGGCCTGAACGAGGTTGTAACCGAACTTTCCCGGATCAACGCTGACTGGTTGAACATTGCGAATGTCCATGGGCTCGCCGCCTGAATGAAAGGTAACTTCAAGGGCCGCTAGGCCTTGGTGCTCTGCGGGGCATCTCAAGAGCACCATCAAATGCGGTTGAATGGTTACTGGAAATGGACTCGGCGCGTTGAGCGAAAAGTGCACTCCTGAGAGATCAAGTCGCGCCGATCCCCCTTCAGCTTGACGCATTTCGAGGTGTTCTAGAAATAGTGCTGCCATGATTTCCACAATTTGAGACTATGCGAATTGAAGGCCGGAGACTCTCGCTTAGCGTCGTGCTTTCCATTTAGACCTACTGTCTTTCATTGTTAGGTTCAGAAAGTTCCGTGAAGAGATCGGCCAATTTGAGATGACGGAGCACAGCAAGCCATTTCGCACGGAAACACCGATGTTTCCCCTGGGCAGTGTTTTGTTTCCCGGAGCAACCCTCCCTCTCAACATATTTGAGGAGCGTTACCGATCCCTAGCTCAGCGTTGTGTCGGCAATGAGGAACCATTCGGTGTCGTTCTGATTGAGAAAGGACACGAGGTGGGAGGAGGAGATATCCGCTCCTCAGTTGGATGTCTCGCCAGAATCCTCGAGCATCGAGAATTCCCGGACGGAAGATGGGCGTTGTTGGTTCGCGGGGATTCAAGAATTTTGGTTGACGAATGGCTCGACGACGGCCCTTATCCCAAAGCAGTCATCACCGATTTTCCTGACGATGACGGCGAGTTATCTATGGAGCGCTGCATGGAGGTGTTGAAAAGGCTTACGACCCTGACCGTGGACGCTCAAAGTGCAGGCTACGAAATGCCGATAATCGATGCCGAAGCTTTGGCGGTTGGGGTCAACGCGGAAGAGCTCGTATATCGGATCGCGCAATTGACGCCTTCGGGATCATTTGATCGTCAAAGAATTTTAACGCGAAGTAATTGCGCCGAGAGACTTAGCTGCATCGAGGAACTCGTTGTTGGACTTGAAGAAGTTCTTGATGCGATGAGAGGCAACTAATGACCGCTGGTGGGGCAGCCCTTCTTGTCTGGCATGCTTGGGAATCGTCCAACCTTTAGGAGTGGGGCGCAGTGTCGGATCAGCACCGAGGAATAAGAACTGATGTTCAAGAGTTATTAGCGACCCTTCGCGCCTATGTAATGCAAGAAACCATTCGACCGTTGCAGGGTCTAGGCCGCTACATCATCTTCGGCATGCTCGGCTCCCTCTGTTTTTCCGTCGCAGCCGTGTTCTTAACACTCGCTGCTGTCCGCAGCTTGCAGGAGCTAACAACAGTTTTTGAGGGCACTTGGTCGTTCGTGCCCTACCTGGCCGGAATCGCAACAGCGTTATGCATCTTTTGGCTCGTTCTGTTGGCGATAAAGCGCGATGGAAGGCGTCGTTGACATGGTTGATAACGAAAACAGCGAAAACAGTAATGTCTCGCCGGTTACGGCCGACGACGTGCGTCATAGCTTCGAGCGAGTTACGGGCGAAGCCGAAGAAAGCGCGACGACATTTCGAACACCTGGGATCGTCATTGCGAGTGCTGTGGTCACAGGGATCATCCTGGTTGCATTTGCTTTGGGGCGTAGGGTTGGACGAAAACGCTCAACAGTCGTCGAAATCGTCAGAATCTGATGAGTGTTCTCGACGGTATGAGGAAGCGTCCTCCTGGTCGGTTAATTAGGTCTGCTTGGAGGCGGGGGCGACTCGGTAGCGGTAGCTGGATGGCCTTGGCAATCGTGGGCACAGGGTTCCGACTCCTCAAGTACCTGAGCCGCCGGCGAGCAGAAGTTGCGCACACAACCGAGTTGAAACCTGGGGAGTCTTTGAGAATCAGACATCTTCTCGAGGACCAACGCGGCCGGCAGGTTTAACTATGACGGAACCTGATTCTTCTGTGGCACGCGGGGCAGTTCTTCAGATACGAGAACACATAGTCCTCATCGACAGTCGCCAACGTCGGTATCTCGTAGAACTCACGGAAGATGGCGAATTTCACTCCCACGCCGGAATGGTTCCACATAATGAGATCATCG
>Ga0310123_10000463_pt1 | contig 36432 bp, 28 predicted proteins | sample CB6_AW_1057_MG_FD_203505 | JGI IMG/M metagenome (GOLD analysis project Ga0310123, IMG submission 203505) | Marine microbial communities from Western Arctic Ocean, Canada - CB6_AW_1057 | ecosystem: Environmental > Aquatic > Marine > Oceanic | place: Canada: Western Arctic Ocean | collected... | reverse complement strand
CGTTTGTTAAGTTTGCCCGTGAATGACGGTCGCATCATTCGTCCGTCCGACGAACCGGTGACCGGAGAATACATTCCCGATTGGCAAACATGCCTGCTCGACGCGCTGACCCGTCGAGTTGAATTGCGGCGTCAAAAATGGAATATCAAAAGCCTGCAATTACAATTGGAAGCTGCCAAGAGTTTGACGCATCCTCGATTCGATTTCGTGTCGCGGTATCAAATCAACGGATTCGGCAACCGTTTGTTTGGCAATGACGGGTTAGCCGCCGGACCAGGTGGAATGGGTCCTGACGGGGCCTATAGTTCGTTGTTTCAAGGCGATCATACCGGGTGGGGTCTGGGATTTGAGTTCAACATGCCATTGGGCTTCCGTGCTGCTCATGCCCAGGTCCGCAATACTGAGCTGCGGCTTGCCAAAGCGCGGGCTGTGCTCGAGGCTCAAGAGTTGGAAATCAGTCACGAATTAGCTGCTGCCTTTCAGACACTCGCTCGTGCCTATCAGACAGCGCAAACGAATTTCAACCGCCGGCGGGCAGCCGAGCGACGAGTTCAAGCGTTCGAGGCAGAGGAGGAACGGAGAGCCATTGACTTGTTGTTGCGTGCACATATCAGTTTGGCACAGGCGGAAATCTCTTACTTCACCAGCGTCGTCGAATACAACCGCGGTATCAACGAGCTCCGGTATCGCAAGGGAACATTATTGGAAGACAACAACGTACACTTGGCGGAAGGGTTGTCAAGTCCCGAAGCCTACTCACAAGTCTTACGGCGATCTTGGAGTCGTAGTCACGCTTGGGACGCCACAAAATTGCTGCATACTGAACCGCCTGAATATGTTACCTATGGTCCCGGACAAGAAATCGAGATCGCTCCGTTCGACGGAAATTCGGATTACGATGAAGACACAAGATATGAAAGCCTCTCGCCGTCAGCTGCCGACAGGAAAATAAAAAACTGAGAGGCATTTAGTCGTCGTGGACATCCAGTGCGGATCGGTAGTCGGTCGCTAGCGATCATCTCATTCACTGACCGATGCGGACGTGTCAATGGGGAGCACAGTATAGTGATACATATTGTTGACGTCAGGATCACACAAATGTGGCGAGAGTGCCTTCAGAACATGGTGTAGCCGTGCATCGTCGATACAAAGAAATAGTTCGCAGTAAACTTATGAATTACAGTCGCAGCGAACAGTCGGTAGTATATGCTGTGACAAATTCATTCGTCGCATTCGGTCTGTTCGTTGTGGACCACAGTCGGGGCAATTGTATAAGTGTTCAATATCCCACAAATCCATGAGCACCCGACCGCCGGAAATTCGGAGACCTTCTTCCAGAACTTGTTCAACGGATGCCAGAGTAGGCGGTGAAAACAAACCATGATGTTGTAGCCGTTCTAGAAGTCCTTTTCCTGATCGTGTGGGAATGACCGTACAACAACCGACGCCGATGGAAAATGCCCATTCAATGGAACGGAGCGACCACTCAATACCTTGCTGCTCGTCCATGAACGGCGGCTTGTGTAGGATGAATGCGCGCACCGCGATGTCATGAATCAGTAAGAAATCGACCGCCCGTTGGAAGTCATCGAGGGTCATCTGTTTGTTCAACCGGTTTAGGACATCCTGGTGAACGGTTTCTAAACCGATAGCAATTTCCAGGTGGGTTTCCAAAAGGTCCCGGAACTGTAGACATCGGTCAGTGCACAGCTTCGGATGATTTTCCACGATGATGTTTTTGAACGAGTTGACTCGTTCGACAATCGCGCGATAGTCAACTGGTGGAATCGCTTGAACATCGAAAAAATTGCCGTTGTTGTAAAGCTTGACGTGCTGAGCAGATGGCAGTCGCGACAAGGCAAAATCGATCTGACTGGGAATGGCTCCGTCGGGAACACAGGTATCCGTTGTATTCATCCACAGATCGCACATCAGGCAGCGGAAAGGACATTCGCGGTTGGTGAGAAAAATTGTCGCCACATCTACAACACGTGCGTCAGCTGTGCATTCCGCTTCGACGTGAAAGGCATATGGTCGGTGCGGATCAACCGCATTCTTGGCAGGTCGGGCTACAAAGATCTCGCGATCCGAAAATATGGGAAGAGCGTCACGCATAGAGTTCCGCAAACGTTCTGCGGTATGTGTCCTCGTCGCTGGGAAAGACCGACGCAAACGTACTCTCATCGACAACACCGCGCTGGAAACGACGTTTTTTGAACACGGGCATCGTTAGCCCCGTGACGGCTTCGACACCGCGGCGAACGATTTCGCCTTTTAGCGCGTACAAACGGTCGGGTTCCCAGTCGGTCAGTTCGACAAATGGGACGCCTTCGGCGACGTCAATCACGTTCGGCAGCGCAAACGGACTGAATCCGATAAAACCGAATGCTCGTGCTGGTGCTGAGGTGCGCACATGGCCGCGGCTTTGTCCGCCAGAGTAAATCAGCGAGTGCTTGATCGCGTCCACTCCCCAACCTTCCTGATAGAGCATTGTGTTGTTCAAAACGCTGCGAATCGTCAATTCCGGAATTTCGTGGATTGGATAGTCTTTCAAGTTTTCATCGCCGCCATCTCCATCGACAAGATGCTTCCAGTCTGGATAGCGCTGTCGGATTCCACGACATAAGGCGAGTGCCATTGTCGCTGACTGAACGTCCAAAGGTTTGTAGTCCTCAATCATCCGCACCGCCTCACGAAAACGCAGTTCTTCACGTGAGACTTCGATCGTCTCCAGGAACGGATCCAAGTCAAGTTCATTTAGGAAACGAACTGCCTGTTGTGCGTCCGCGCTACTGCTGTCGACCGAAAGGGTGAACGCTTTCAGCCGCGCCGGTGATTCGCCGCGATTCAACAGAAGATGGTACAGCACAAGGAAAACGGCACCACTGTCCGTGCCACCTGAAAATAGAACACCGATTGGTTCATCTGAAGCGATTTTATCCAGCCAGCGCTGGCATTCGTCTGTCAGCGCACCGATGTATGCACGCCCGATTTCGTTCAGATCAGTGCTGAATCGGTTGCGTTTAGGTGTGAAATAACGCGTGTACTTGGGATTCGGATCAGGACAGCCCACCAAGGCAATTTCGACAAGATGGTGGGCTGGAACCATTCGCGAATAGGACGGGTGAAATTGATCGCCCAATCCTTTCTTGTCCAGTGCATCGGCAATTTCATCGATCCGTTCGGCGATGAACAAACAAGGTCCCTCGCTATGCTTTGCCAGAAAATACCGCATGGGACGACCAATCGAACGAGCCATGCGCACAATGTGTCCCTGTTTATGATAAATGGCGAACTGCCCGTCAATTTTTCGGACGTGTTCCGGGTCACCGGATCCGACTTGCTGGATTGCTTTCTCCAGCGACATATTGAGAATCACATTCCCAGTGGGATCTAGAAGATCGATAAGCCGTTCAATCGGGGCAGTGGTGTGCACTCAAAACTCCATTGCAATGGTTTAGGAATGGAGGGACCACCTACGTTAGCAAACTATGACTGTTATTTCTATGTGGACACAATCGACATTGCGGGATATTTTCAAGACAATGTACGGAAGCACAACCTGCTGGCTGATGGCGAATCGATTATGGCAAGCCTTCATGGTAAATCGTTGCTTATTACTGGAGCCAGTCGAGGTATCGGCAAAGCGATTGCGCTACGGGCAGCCAAAGATGGAGCCAACATCGTAATCGCTGCCAAGACGGACAAGCCTCATCCCAATTTACCGGGCACTGTACACACGGCTGCCCAAGAAATTGAAGCGGCTGGCGGCAAGGCGTTAGGTTGTATCGTTGATGTACGTTTCGACGAGCAAGTCCAAAATGCCGTTGAACGAGCGGTCGCAGCTTTTGGCGGCATTGATGTCCTGATCAACAACGCTAGTGCGATTCAGTTGACGGGTACGCTGGATACGGACATGAAGCGATATGACTTGATGCACAGTGTCAATGTGCGGGGTGCCTACATTACGTCCAAGTTGTGTCTGCCGCAACTTGTGAAGGCGAAAAATCCTCATATTCTAAATATTTCGCCGCCGCTGAATCTGCAGCCGTCATGGTTAGCGCGGCATTTGGCCTACACAATGTCGAAGTATGGTATGAGCCTGTGCGTCCTGGGAATGGCGGAAGAATTCCGGGAGCAGGGAGTTGCTGTGAATGCCTTGTGGCCTCGCTCGACAATTGCCACCGCGGCGATTCAGAACTTATTAGGCGGTCCAGAAGCCCTGCGACGCTGCCGCAAACCGGAAATCATGGCCGATGCGGCACACGCAATCTTGACTCGCAACAGTTGTGAATGCACGGGCAACTTCTTCATAGATGATGAAGTATTGGCAACCGAAGGCGTGAGCAACCTCGACCATTACGCCATGACACCCGGTTCCGAATTGATTCCAGACTTGTTCATCTAGAAGATATTTATTCAGACACTTGATCCGGATCGGAAGGCAACGTATTCGGGAACATACCTTTGAGGGGCATCTCGGTGTACTTAGGGTTGACCAGTCCAAACGCGTCGGCCACGCGATTGAAAAATGCGAACAGGGCTGTGACGTACACCGCTTCCGCGATTTGCTCATCGCTAAAGCCGGCCTCCCGCAAGCGCTGTACGTCTGCGTCAGTTGTGCGGTCGGCGTGTTCCGTCAGTAAATGAACGAATTCCAAGAGTGCCCGTTCGTCATCAGCAATCGCGGCGCCCGCCAGGTCTGTTTTGCTCAGGGATGTCGAAACATCATCGTTTTTTTCCTGCAACTGCAGGAAATAAGCATGTGAGCCGATTCAGTAATCGCACCGATTTAAAGCGGAGACATACGTAGCAATCATCTCCTTCAACCGACGGTTCAGGTGGCCGTCTCGAAAGTGCACTCCGTAGGAGAATCCAATAACCTGCTTCAAAAAATCCGGACGCGCACTGAAACACTTCAAGATATCGGGAACGTATTCACGGTCTGGGTGTGCCTTTCTCCACATCTGATAAACTTCCGCCAGTTCGCCGCTGGCGTCAGCTTCTTCGACCCACTGAATTCGTGCCATATTCGTCCTGTTGTTCGATGTAGATGAGTCTGTCGATTTCGGGTTTCAGATGGACTTGAGTCGACCCGTCCGGCCAGTAGATCGTGACTTTTTGGATTTCGTCGGTTTTACCGAGTCCAAATGTTATCGGCAGTTCCGATTGCGACAAGTAGCTGCGAGTCGGCATGACCTGGCGCCTGAGCACTTTGCCGCCCGCCTCCACCTCAACCAGTGCGCCGATGGCATCGCGATTGCATTTCGAGCCGGTTATTTTCAGTCGCAACCAATGATGGCCTAGGTTCTGATCGTTTCGCAGCAAACGAGGCTTGTGGCCGCTGCCTGTAATCAGCACGTCGAGATCACCATCGTTGTCGATATCGGCAAACGTGGAACCGCGGCCAACCATGCGGCGCGTGAAGTCTTCGCCACATTGTTCGGATGAAAGAGTCACGAATTCGTTTTTATGCTCCGGGCCGCAATTCCACAACAATTGCGGTGGCTGGTGGTAGTACTGGCTAGCCTGAACCAGATTGATGTCCTCTTCTAAATGACCATTGGCCGCGAATAAATCGAGCCGGCCGTCCAGGTCGCAGTCGAAGAAGAACACGCCGAATGTCAGCACCAGCCTAGTCAGCGGTCGAATGCCGTTCGATTCCGCTTCGTCGGTGAACTGCGGCATTTCTCCAGTTGCTCCAGCCTGCGATACGTATAGGGCTATCGTTTCGTTGGCAAAATTACCGATGACAATTCCCAATGAATCGTTGTTGCGAAAAGAAGCGATGTCGATTCCCATGGCGCCGCGTGCATTGCCCATTAGATCGAAGGCAACTCCGCATAGAGTTCCACACTCCTCGAATTTTCCATCCCCGCGGTTTCGGAACAAGAAATTCTGGACAGTGTCGTTTGCCACCACGATGTCCAAGTGACCATCTGAGTCGAAATCGGCGAAGGCCACACCCAACGATTTGGCCATGGGCATTCCCGTGGCCGGATTGTTCACGTGAATGCCAGCCTGTGCCGAAACGTCGGTGAATTTTCCATTTTCGTTGCGGTACAGCGAGCAGTACGTCCCTTTGAAATCCTGTGGACGACCGTACGCACGGACTTTTCCATCAAGCGTGAAGTTTTGACTGAGGTCTGATTCCCTCGACCATCTTACATAGTTGCAGACGAACACGTCCAAATCACCATCGTTATCGTAATCGAAGAAACCGCAACTGGTGCCCCAGGCATCGTCATCACCCGTTAAGCCAGCTTCGTCAGTGACATCAACAAATTTTCCGCCTATGTTGCGGAACAGTCGGTTCGGACCGACTGCACTAATAAAGACATCAACGTTCCCGTCGTTGTCATAATCACCACACGCAACACCCATACCGTACAGCGTGACATTCAGTCCAGAGTCAGCTGTGACGTTTTCGAATGTACCGGTCCCATCATTCCGGTAAAGTTCGGTCGTCGGCGGCTTCCCGGTCGGTCGCTTGTCCGACGGCCAGCGCTTGGAATTGACCAGTAAAATGTCTTGATCGCCGTCGTTGTCGTAATCCAAAAATGCACAGCCGCCGCCCATAGTTTCCGGCAGCAGTTTTTTTCCGTGCGCACCGTTCTCGTGAAAGAAAGTAATGTTGGCCTCGCCCGTGATATCTGTGAACTTCACTGTAGGAACTTGAACGGGCGGCCGTTCGCGAATTTCAGGTAGTGTCAATTCCGTTTTCGTAATCGGCGGAGGTGGTTCCGGACGAGTTAACCACCAGGCAAATCCACCACCGATCGAACCCAGGACCACGAGCACTACCAGCGACCATTTCAAGGCCGAGGCGATGACGGCATCGTCTCGCTCTTCGGTTTCCAAGTCAACGTCTAATTCCAGGTCGACAATTGAGTCCTTGTTCAGATCGGTCATTCTTCGTCCCGAGTTTGAATCTCAGAGGAATTTTGTTTTTGAGTCCGAGTGACAAATAACCCAGGTGCCCCGGGTCGGTTGAGCGGATAAATCACGGGTTCTTCCGCAGCGTGGTTGGCTGCAGGATACTTGGACTTCGCCAACGCGACGGAGAGATCGCGCGCGTTGTCGTCCGGTTTGTATATTGAGTGTTTCTTCAGATGCTTGGCCGCCTCTTCTTTTTTGCCCAGCAGATCGTACAATTGATGTAAATTGTGGTGGGCAGTGACATTTTCCATATCGATGTCCAGTGCCTTGTGAAACGTCTCGACCGCCTTGAGAAGAAATGTCTTACGTTCTGCTTTGACGGAAGCAACACGTAGTTGCCGTGCACGGTCAAAGTAAGTTTGACCCAATAGATTGATCACTCGGTAGTCCTTGCTGAAGTCGAAGTCGCGTTTGCGGTGTTCGGGCGTGTCGTCGTACAGTACGCTTTGGAAGTTCTTTTGGGCGGCTTCCAGGCGGACCTGGTCGCGGTTGACTAGGCCGCTGAGCCACGCGATTGTCCAAGGTGGTGCTGCAGGGTCTGTGTGCTTTGACGCTCTCTGAATTGCTTCCACCGCTTCGTTCGAACGCCCTTCGCGCCACAGCACGCGAGCCAAATTGAGCGGTCCGTCGTAGCGGCCTAAATTTTCAACTTTGGAAAACGCATCAGCAGCTTGACGAAGTTCCGCTTTGCCTTTTAGGAACAGCCCAATGCCGTAGTCGTTCCAACGCTGCCATGCCGCAATATCTTCTCGGTTTTCGTTCTCAACAGACGCGTCAACGCCCTGAACCGGAAACGTGATACTGTCTTCCGCCAATACCGTTATGGGAAGATGATTAGGCAAAGTCTTTGTTTCCGGATCAAATCCGCGAATTGGTTTGTCGCCCGGCTTGAAGCTGCGGGCGATGAAGTCCATATATTGCTTGTCGAATTTGCGGTATTTCAGCTTTAGTTCGACCTTGACGGGTGCGGTAACAACTTGCGGCAGATGCAAGAGATAGTGCACCGTTTGACCTGCGCCAGGCGGGATTTGGTGATTGTACAACGGCGTGACAATGTCCTGAGGATTCCGACGGTCAATTCGATTGCCGTTTTTGTCTAGCAGGAAGACATTTACGAAATGCGACCAAGGATCGACTTCGCGTTCGTTATCCAACGCGCCACTGCAACCGATCACTCGATCGTTGCTAGTGATTTTCACGTCCAACCAGATCTCGTTAGAATCGACAGTCCCCTGAGTAAACAGGTGCCCCATCTTGAGCGTGCGGATGACGGTTTCTAACAAGTACGTTGTACCGGGCTTCAGAACAGGCACGTCAGGACGTAGCGGTGCATGTAACGTGCCGTTAATTGTACCATTCTCTTTGATGCCGAAAATGTCGACTCGCATCACGCCCTTTAGGAATTCCTGGTGGGCCTTGACCACTTCGTCGCGCCGGCGAAACCAGGCGACTCCGGTGTTGGCACTGGGGAACATGTGATTATGAATCTTCAGCACTCCGGAGTGATCAAAATCTTTCGCACCGAAGTTCGTGGATTCTGCGAGTGGCATGTGACATTTTGAGCAGTTCGTGATGGCTTTTGGCGGGTAATAAAAACTGCTAGCACCATGTCCGGAGACGCCGCTGAGTAGGTGAGAATCGTAGTGATTTTGCCCGCGCAGAAACTGCTTGTACTTGTTCAACGCAAATGGTAAGTGCACTTTGTGGCAGACCGAGCAGAATTCCGCTGTCTTGTGGAAGTCCTTTAAAAATGTCTTTTTGTGTGCTGCCGGTTTTGCTTTTACCAATTGATTGTTGATCCACTGTAGGACGGAGTTGTCGCTGTAAGCGAATGGATAGTGCTGTGGCTCTTCAATCGTGTAATCCGAGTTGCCGCGGTTGGTATTGATATGAGTCATTGCGTGGCAGACGGTGCAAGTAATGCCTGCATGAGCCGTCGGATGGTTAACGTCGTCGTACGCAGGATCGTCAAAAGCACCGCTTAAGAAGGGAACCGGATCGTGACAACCAGCGCACCACCGAGATGCCTGGACGTTGCCGTCCCGTTTGAGCGCCACTTCTCGTGTCTCCCGCACGCTAGGCAAGTAGGCTGGATTGTTGAACGAACTGAACCGATGCACGCTATCGCTCCACGCGGCGTGCGCATCCGGGTGGCACTTCTTGCAGTAGTCATCCATCATCAGCGTTCGTTCTGGGATGAAATTTCCCGTGGCTGTGCGCGACAGTGACGGAAAGAAATACTTTTCCCCTTCTTTCGGACCGACAACGTTCCACGTGCGCGGGTCTTGTGAGTGCAAAAGCACCATGCCTAAAATAGTGACACCGACTACGCCACCGTAAACCAAGCCGATTCGCCACTTGATCCGAGGTCCTGACAGCCGATGCAGCCAGTACATCCAAACCGCGATCAGCGGAGTTGCGACGTGCATCCAATACACAGTCGAGCGTGTTAGGCGATGCTTCAAATCGAAAAAGCCTTCAAGCCGCACCAACAAAACGCCACTGATAAGAACCAGAATCGATGTAGCAAACAAAACGTAGCCCACTCGCACTGCACGACGATTTCGGCGATTCCGAGCGTTTAGCAAGTGGATGAAGCCGAAAATCACAAAAGGCAAAATCAGCAAGAGTCCCAGGACAATGTGTCCAATGAACATCAGATAATAGAAATAATTCTGATAAACTTTTCCGCTGGACCATTCCAAAAACGTAATGCTGCCAAGATAGCCGGAATTGGCGAATAACAGCGCCACTAAGGCGAAAACCACAAATAATAGTTTTCGTAGCTTTGGACCGACGGCTCGAACATACCGTTTCTTTTGAGGCAGTAGTGGTTCGATTGGTGTCGTAGAAGGAACAGACATCGAATTGCCTCCGCTTATCAACAGCTGGCGCATTCCGAAGTATACGGAATTTGCACAGATTTTGGGAAAAAGCGAAAACACGTCAAGACAATTCTGAGCATAGACGTGAAAGCAGATCCGAAAATTCCGAGATTCAAACAATCTAAACCACTGCAGCAATCCCGGATTGCCACGACTTCAGTCGCGTCAGAATTTCTCAGCGTGATCACACAGCGCACGCTAGGCGATTCGAGGAGGTCGTTCGATTCGCATCCGGAAACCGAAAAGAGCTTGCGTATTCGATTCCAACGCGCGACGTTTAGGCTCTGGGTCAAACTGGTTGTAGGCTATCTGCAGAAAGCCGAGTTCGTCGAGTGACAGAACAATCGTCTTTCCGGGCGCCGAGGGTAACATCGGGGACGGAATCTGACCACAATGCGTGTCCTGACAGGGAGACCGAGGAGCGTCGTACGGTCCAGTTAGATCGTGAATACTCATCGCACCGCTAGTTATGTTCCCCTTTGCGACGTACAGATAGTCACCACAACTGGCAGACGCAAATTTCGGAGATAATAACTGCGTTAGCAAAAAGACGGCCACCGTGACCGCAAGCGGATTCCGCAAACTGTTCGAGAACACTTCACATCAATTCGACAGTGAAAAAAACGGATAGCTCGAACAAGGTACTTCGAGAAACATTCGTTCTAAGAATCTTTGTGCCTCTTCGAGATCGAGCATACTGGTGTTGTTTACGAAATGTCAAGGAGTCGTGTTGGGTCATTTCTCAGATGCTTGGAAATTCAACGGCTGAAGTTCTCCTTTGGGATTAGCTTGGAACACCATTTTGGCGCGAGGGTCGGCAATTAGCAAATTGTCACCCTGCCATGCTAGTCCGACCGGATTGACGAATGGCTTTCCGGAAAGCCATTTTTCAATCTTGCCAGAGGAATCGACCTTCCAGATTGCCTTGCCATAGCCGTCGCTAATGTAGGCTATATTCTTCTTGTCGATGACGATGTCGTGAGGAAATTGAAATGGGCGACCTTGGATAACCACATCAATCTGGCCTGAGGGTGAGATGCGAACAAGCTGACTCTTGGTGCCGGATGAGACTACCAGTAGATTGCCGTCAACGTCTATCGTAATTCCACGCGGCGCATTGACAACGGCAAATTCTGTGGGATTGCCTCCGTCGGCAGGGACTTTCCAGATGCGACCTAGTTGCAGATCCGTCACGAACAAGTTGCCCTTGCCGTCGTCGACGATCCCTAAAGGGATGAGTATGTTTCCGTTGGTGAGCGGTTTGGGCTGGCCATTCTGGTTGAAGCGATAGATTTCGCGGGTCGAGCTATCACCAGCGATAAGCCGACCTTTGGTATCGGTTGTGATGCATCGCACGGCGTTCATCGGGGTTCGAAACTCTTTTGATCCTTTGAAAAAATATGACAGTTTTCCATCCGTCACCTTCCAGATGGCGGGGACGTTACGATCGACAATATAAAGGTCCTTGTTGGAGACAGTGACGTCCAGCGGGTAAAGCAGTTCGCTGGCACGCGTTCCATTGGTCGACACCAAGAACACAATAACGCTTATAAAGAAAACGATTGAACGACAGGAATCACCTCGAAAAATCACGGATGTGCCTCCAGAAACGGACATGGTTTTGCATGCGAGTCTGATACGACCGTCGATAGTCTCGGTGCCGCAACGTGTTGGGAAAAGTTTGACCATTCGTGTCAGGATAACCACTCATCGCATGGAATGGGAGCGGTTCGACTGTTTGTCCGTAGATTGTGTTCAAGTCCGCGTCTTTGTCCCAGCCGACGTTGTGGATCAGAAAATCACGCGTCCAACCTTCCGGCGGCGCAGACGGCGCGGCTTGAAACCGAAGTGTCATTTCGTCACCGGCTCCAAGAACTGCCAGCAAGTCATCCGATTCTTGAATCAGTTCGGTGACGTCGCCGTAACGTGTGAACTGTCCATGTATGGGTGGCCATTTCGGCGCAGTGGTAACGAAATTGTAATTGTAGCGTTCCGGTCCGTGTTGAGGGTGCCGAATTGCTCGGGAAAAACCGCGGAAATGTAAATTGGCTGACTGCAATGGCATCGTCGTCACTCGATACTCTGCGGGGTTTTCGTCAACGGAAAAAAACACCGCATCCCAATAGACTTCCATAGTGGTAACAATGCGGAGGCGGTAGTCGTCCGTCAAAAACGCGTTGGAAAGATCGACGGCAATCGTCTTCGTCTTGCCACCAGGAAAGCCCATATATGGAATCGTCTGTTTCCAACGCCCTTGTCCGTCGGGAACCCAAATTGACGGTGGTCGAGGAGCAACGACGTCAGGATTCTGCGACAGCGAGACATTGATCGAGGTGTCGGTTGGATGAGTCCAGCCGGTCAGGAACAGCATGATGCGTTTAGGTTCCTGAAAATTTCCGAGATGGAGTTCCAGGAAATGTTCGGTAGTCAATCCTTGCGCCAATAATTGATCAAAGGCCTTCAAGTAAATCTCGTCCTGATGTGTAACAGTTGAAAGCACATCTCGACCATGTTGGTCGCGCGCAAAAATTGGCAGACGAGGATTGCGAACAGTGTGGATTTTGAACTCAGCAATATCTGCCGGCCCAACTTTTTCGTTCGAGAAGATCTGTATATCTGCGGGATGATCGACAGCCAGTATTTTGACCGAATCAAAATAGGCGGTCTCCCACAGTTCTTCGGTAATTTGTAGGCGATATTCTCCGTTCGTTTCAGCCAATCGCTCGCCTGGGATCTTCAGGAATTCCCATTCGCGCGTCGGCGCCAAGACCCCTTCAGACAACTGCAGTCCGATCGGTGCAGCCCACAGTAAGTCGGTCAAGAATTCGTATTGTGAACCGGTCCAAGTATAAAGATACGGACAGGAACCTTTCAGATCCTGTTGTTCCGATATTATCACATTCGATTTGGGAGCGACGATGTTACTTGCGATTCCGTTCGTCCAAAGCACTCGAACCACATCGGCTTTTTGGTTCTTTCCCAGTCCGAAATGCATTGTTGAATTGGTCACCACTCGTGGTTGGTAAATCGTGTCCGACTTTAATTCGAGCAGGCTGCCGATTCCGTGCATATTGGTGCGCAAATTGGGAAACTGCTCCGGATTCTCGTCGGCTCGCAGCACCACGTTGATCCAATGGTTTTGGCTTCCACCGTCGTTCTGATACCAGACCAGACGATTAGCTTGGACTACCAGAAGATCGATGTCGCCGTCGCCGTCCAGGTCATCGATATCGCACGAAGTGACGTTCACCGGCTGTTGATCGAAGAGCTGGGGCACCGGTTTGAATTGGCCGCCAGGACCACCGCGGTAGATTTCCACACCGTCCGTATTCCAAGCAACGAAGTCCAAATAACCGTCGTTGTCGTAATCCCAAGTCGCCAGACCATTAAACGATGATTCTGAAATTACACGTGACTTAAATAAACTGACGACGCCCGTTGTCGGCGGAAGCGTTTGTGTTAACGAGATGCCATTGTGGCCACAGGCCAATAAATCCCACGACGCGTTTCCGTCAACGTCGAGTAGCACCAGTGAACGGGCACTGCCAAGCTTGTCGAATTTTAAATCAAACTCGCGCCAGCGAAAACGACCGTGTAGCTGGTTTTTCAGATTGCCAACTGTCGCCATTCTTGGTCCAGACAGCAGTAGATCGACGCCAAGGTCACGGTTCCAATCGACTGGCAACAGAACAGTCGCTTTCAGATTAGTAGGCGGAAGCGCCGATCGATCGCTGATGTTCAGGAATGTCATGTTGCCCCGATTCGACCAGACGGAGATGCCGTCAGTGGTAGAAATGACGACGTCCAAATCTCCTTCATGATCCACGTCGACTAAAGCAACTGCCAGGCTATTGCGCAGCTTCTGAAATTCGCTATCCTGCACAACAACTTTGAGCGAGCGGGTGCCTGTTTTCGCGTCCAGACGATTTTCTAAAACGAACACACCGTCGGGACCATACACGACGATATCAACATCGGTGGTGCGAACGTCGGCTGCGGTTTGGAGCGACGATTTGTCGATCGTGCTGGGATGCTGTTTCAAGTTTTCGCGGTAATCGCGGTCCAAATCGGCAAGCTGAAACCCGTGTAAATCCGACGGCAATTCCAGACTGGTGACGAGTTGCCAATGGTCGCCGACTTTGCCGCGTCCGTACACTTCGATTTTGTTATCGATTGCCAGAACAACGTCAACTCGGCCGTCCAGGTCGAAGTCAGCAAGGTGCGCGGCACGGACATTTTCAAGCGCCGGCAATTGTGATTCACTTGGCAATTGCTCCATCTTGACTGGAATCGCTGGCGGCAATTCCGGCTCTGGCAGTTTTGCGCTATGGTAGAAGTCGCTGCTGAAATCATGGATGATGTATTCCAACAAGTGCCGTTCAATCCGGCGAAGGTCGTTTCGCGTCGCATTGTCGCTGATCAGTAGATTACCGATCCTGCGTACACTTATTTCGACGGTGGTCCATTTGGCAGCATCCTCGAGTTGCGGATTACATAATGCCGTCGAGGCCTTGTCGATCAGTGACAGCAAATCATACTGCTGGAACCGTTGATTCGTTTTTGCGAACGGTTGAAAAACCTTCCGAGTGTTTTGTAGGGTCTCAGCAATCATCGCGTCCTTCGCCAAAGCTTGTACAAGTAACCAATCCTTTAAACATGAAAAATTGGCAGGGCGAAGTTCATATGTCCGTTTCAGGGCTTCTCGGGCCTTGAGTTTGATCGTTTCATCATTGGATAGGTGTCCTGCCCGATAGAGTTCAAACCAAAAAGCCGGCTCCTCCGGCGCAATGTCTGTCGCCTTCGCAAGTTCCTTTACTGCTCGAGGTGTATTGCCAGCCAGTTGAGCAACCTTTGCGGCCAACAAATGGCTAACGGCAGAACCTCCATCCGTTTTGAGCAAATGCTCGGCAGTCGTCGCAATGCGCTTCAGAGCTGCAGTGTACTCCTCGGCGCCTGACTTAGCGCTCACGCCCGATGTTGTGAACCATAATAGTTGTGCAATCGTCTGGTTTCGCGTACCAAGAGGTTCGTTGGGTATCTGCCGAACGATGTTCGCGAAACACTCGATGCTTTCCACGTACTTCTCATTTTCAAGTTGACTAATACCACGATTCTTCAACGCAATCAGTTGCCGCGCTTCTTGAGTCGACAAAGCTAATGAATCCGGTGCGCCATTTTCGGGTTCCGGACCATGGCCGGTTGGTCGGGGCCAGAAAATCCAAACTCCTGCGACTGCAAACAGCGCGATGAGGAAAAGACTGACCAGCAGGACGTTCTGAGTTTTTCCATAACTCGACTGCATCATCAATGGACCTCGACCAAATCTGTGGAATTACCGACGAACTGCCTGTAGCTGCGATGATCAAGACTGGATATGAACATTTGTAGTTTTTCGATGGAGGGACTTATCAGAAATCGGGTTAGTTCACAATTTGAAGAAACTACCTGGCAGTCTCGCTTCCAAACTCGAGCATGGAAACGACCGTTGCGCACGAATCGGTATTGCGATGTTCGGTACAGTTGCTTCTCGTGTTAGGGGCGTTGAACGCAAACTACACTGATCTTGTATGGCGTGAAGTCTTCTGGTTAAGAATTGTCGAAACCACAAGCACTGCTGTCAAATCTTATTCCGGTCATTGGGTGAGTATACGGCGGCTGACGAAGGTGATTGGCTCTAGAGTACGGCCGTTTTTGGAAATCTTCGGTTTCACCGGATTCTTCCATGACGTTCCCAGGGCTCTGTTCGGACCAACAGCGCGTTCGGCATATCCAATCATCCCGTCGGTTCATTTTCCGACAGCTAACAAAAGTGATTCAGACTGGTCTGCCAGTCGGATGACAACTTGGGTGAAGCGGATTACACGGCGGCGACATTCATGATTTTTATGAGAACGTGTGTTTTTCGATTCGGGCTGATTGCAATTCACGTTTGGTGTCGATGATGAAACGAGACGATCCGCCTTCAATTCGCAGGTCGACCTAAATACTAAGAATCCCCGCTAGACTCAGTCGTTACGTCTGATCTAATCGATCTAATTCGAACAATGCAAATGCGTTTGTGCAAAAGAACAGCCTACTGTGCTATAGCGTTATGGTTCATCACCCGGGCCGTTTTCGGCGCGACCATCTATGTCGATAATCTGAAAGGCGCGGATGCTTTTAATGGAAAATCCAGCGAGCCCATTGATTTTCAAGCGGGCCCGGTCAAATCCATTCGTCGTGCTCAGCAATTGGCAGGAACCGGTGACACGATCGTGTTGGCGAATACCGGAGTGCCGTATTACGAAACGGTGCAATTGGTCGGCGGTCGCAAAAGCGGCGCACAGCGCGCTCGATTTAGGTTGATTGGCAATGGTGCGGTAATCAGTGGAGCAAAATTGGTTTCCGCTACTGCTTGGAAGAAAGTCGGCGAGGATTTGTGGAAAATCACTCCGCACCGCAAAGGACACTACCAGTTGATTTTGAAAGACAAAGCGCTTCCTGAACAACAGTGTCTGTCGGCTCCGAAAAGTCTTCCCGATCTTAAGCGCGGCCAGTGGTGTGCCTGGCGAGGTTCGATTTACTTGCATACTGCACCACTGGAAGAGCCGCGAGAACTTCCCTACGCATTTGCTTCGCTGGAGGTCGGGCTAACGCTGTATGAAGTTCACGATGTGCAGGTCGTCGACGTCACATTTCGCCATTTTCGACTGGACGGGATCAACGCCCACGATCGTTGCACTGGGGTGTTGTTTGAAAATGTCAAGTTTGTGGAAAACGGACGAGCTGGATTGTCCGTTGGGGGCACATCGGTCGTCGTGGTGCGAAATTGCGAGCTAATGGCGAATCGAAAATATTCGGTGCTGCTTTCAGAACAAGCACTGGTGACACTGGACCAAACGCAGATCAGCCAACGGGTGACGACTAGGAAGTAGCTTGATCGGACGGATTCTTCTGAGTCGATTCCATCATGTTCATTTCTTCCTGCTCGGTCGCCCGTTTTTCTATGTCGCCCAGCCGCAACCCGAACCGATTCAGATAGTACAGACCCAGTAGCGTGACGGGTATGTACTGGGAGATTTGATAGTAAACCGATGCGGCAAAGGCGTCTTCCTTACTCACGTCGAAGAGTCGCAGACTGAGCCAGAAACATAACTGGATCACGCCAAAAAAACCTGGCGTTGACGGAATCGTCACTCCGAACGCCGTCACTCCCACGACGATAAACGCTTCTAGAATAGTCACCTGAATATCAAAGCTCTGCAAAGCGATGTAGACAATAACGCCGGCCAAGAACCACTGATGGATCGATGTGATGACGATCCAAAAGGTGAGCTTAGCACTTCGCATCGACGTGAACCCAATCGCGCCGGAATCTAGCATCTTGACAAAGACAATTCGCAACGTTTCGGGCAGTGGCAGCCGATCCAAAAGCCAGTTGGCTGATCGCACAAAATGTTCCGTCCAGATTACGTATGCTACCAATAACAGAATTGTGATCACGGTCGCGCTGGCGACGAAGATGCTTGCCGTCTTAAAATTTTCGGGTAAACCGGGCACCAACACCAGGCCGATTGAGAAGAAAAGAAGAATTGCAATGACATCCCAAATCCGTTCCAGCACGACTGTAGAAAAGACGGCCGTTTTCGATAGTCGGTATTGTTGGCCAAGGACATAGACTCGGACAAATTCACCCAAATGAGCGGGCAGGACGTTGTTTCCCATAAAACCGATCATCAGCGGCGGAAACACCTCCTTGGTGCGGAATTCGCGCATCGGTTGAAGCAGGCACTTCCAGCGAATGGCTTTCACCCAATAGAAAAGGAACGTGCATGCTATGAAAATGGGCAACGTCGCGTAATTCGCTCGTGAAAAACTCGCCTTGACCTGATCAAACTTGATTCCCCACAACGCGACGACGAGACAAACAATCGTCACGAAGACACCAATTCCGATCTTGAGAAAACGGCTGCGAGCGATGGCGGTGGTTCCTTCTGAAATTTAAAAAACTTGCAGTTGACACTTGTGCTGCATGTGCTTCGAATCCATTTGCCTGGAACATCTTACGAATCGGTCAATTGAATTTCCACAGCGCCACAAGATGAAACACCCATCTGACAAAACATCTTGCCAAATTTGAGCCAGATCGTTACCGTGCCTCGACTCTCGCTCTGCGATTCGGCCGCTAAGTGTTTGCGACTGAATTAATGCCGCGCAAGGACGCCGGTAACCGGGCGATCTAATCCAAGATCGCAATACTCTCAAGGATGAGTGATTTGAAGATCTATCGGCCTAGGGAATCGGAACCTGCGCGAGATGGTGTCGGTCATCACGAATCGGCAAACGACGAGCCAGAAGTCCTTTCGTTTGCAATGTATGCCGATCGCGTCAACCGTTTCCGGTCGCTGGATGTCATCACGCGTGCTCGGTTCATTCATGAAAACAGACAATGTCCATATTGTCACGATCCGGTCGTCGCACCGGTTGAGTTGCTGGATGCCATCTTGAACCGCAACAACATGCCAATTCCCGGTACCGCAACCTTGGTCGGTTTTCGCTGCGATCGTTGCCGCTCCGAATGGCCTGTCGCAGACCGAGCCGTGATCTGATGTTGCTGATCGCGTTCGGGAAGCCGCAAGGCATTCTTCTCGATGATGGACACTGTTGACTTGCTTTTAGTGCACTTTATGAAGGGCCTGGCTCGCTGCATGAGCACCACTGCAGCGAATTTTTGGGAACAGATATCACGCTTTCGCCATCGCATTTTAGTTGGGATGCTGCAGGTCAATTTAAATAACGAGTTGCCATGAACGTCGTCGATCTAAGTCCAGGCGTTGCGATGGATTGTGATAGAAAAGGCCATCGTTAATATGCCATTCGGCACTTCCAATTTTTTCACGCGGAGTTACAATCATCACATCCGAGGTGGAAATGTCCAACTCGAATGGAGAAAAACGAATCTTTAACTGCACGAAGTTTTTGTCTTTCTTGGTCTTACGACGGCCCTGAGTCATCCGCTTGGAACCGCTCCGAGAATGTCAATTTCGTGCTGACTAATCATGTTTGGAAGGATGACAATGAGCAAAAATTTGTATGTGGGGAATCTCTCCTATGAAACCACGTCCGACGAGTTGCGCCAAACCTTCGATCAATACGGAACAGTGACCGAAGCCAAGGTGGTCATGGATTTGCATACTGGCCGGTCACGCGGGTTCGGCTTCGTTGAGATGGCTGACGGTGGAGAGGAAGCTATCACGGCACTGAACGGTTCGGAAGTGAGCGGTCGTACGATCGTCGTCAACGAAGCAAAACCTCGGAATGAACAACGCGGTGGTGGCAATCGTTCGCGTGGCGGTTCCGATCGTCGCTACTAGATTCAGGTGCTCGCCATTTTGAATTTGCGAATTCAACTTCCAGCCGCTGACTTATAGTGCAGGGCAAGAACGCGTGCTGTAAATTGAACTAGTTCGACTTCGCAAGCCTCGAACTCATAACACTCAAACTTCACATGGCACAATTTGGTATTGTTTGCTCTGAGACAAACTCCACGATCCGATTCAATGTGATTAGCCAACCGACGGGGTAGTTGGCGATGAACGTTGGCATGAGAATTAAGGCTTTCGACATCGGTGAATTCGAGCGAGTTGACTCAATTTTTGACAAGTAGTGATTGGCTGACGTCTTTTTTGAAGTGTTCGTCTAATTGAATACACGGTTCGTCAGCTACAGTTTGCTCTCATACGCGAATCGCAGGCTTGCAAATTCTGTTATCGTCATCGGCATTTAGCTCGCTATCAATCAGTAGGCAATAGAACTGTTGAACCAGCTTGAATCACTTGTCGCTGCTGCGACAAGGCGGCTTTGACAGCTTCACCAAAAATCTGAAGTGGTTGGCGAGGGTGTTTCTTTAGTGGCTGATCATTTGGCTTTCACATCGCCGGAGCAGCTTTGCTCAATTCATACAACTTGCCAACATCCGGGTTTTTCAACACGCCTGGTGGAATTTTGGGCTGTATTCCGCAAGGATCCCGAGTGGCAAACGGTATAAAAAGGATTTCCGTAGGACTGGAGCGACCAAGACCAAAATCAAAGGGCAGTGTCTGATACCGGCCGAATTTCTATCCTAATAGAGTAGGCGAATTTTTTTGAATAGCGAATTGGAGATGTGTCCATGCAGCTTAGGACTCTTTGTTGGATCGGCGATACTGCGGGAAAACTGCGGTTGATCGATCAGACACTGTTGCCTGTTGAATGCCGCCAAATCGATTGCGAAACGAGCGAGCAAGTTCGGGAGGCGATCCGGTCGTTGCGAGTACGTGGTGCGCCGGCAATTGGAGTTGCAGCGGCTTACGGAGTGGTGCTAGGCCTACAGGAATTCTCCGCGGACGATCGAAAGCAATTCAATAAACGTCTGCAGCAAGTCGTCGATGACTTGGCGAGCAGTCGGCCAACAGCCGTGAATCTGTTTTGGGCACTGGATCGGATGCAGAAATTGGCCGATAGTGTGCCAGAGTTACCATCGGGCAAGATGCTAAAGCGGTTGCTCTCAGAGGCTGAACAGATCGAAAAAGAAGACCGGGACATGTGTGCTGCCATTGGCCGCTTCGGCGCGGAATTGTTAAGCGACAACCAGGGGATCCTGACACATTGCAATGCTGGCGGATTGGCTACAGCGGGCGATGGAACGGCGCTCTCAGTCATATTCGAAGCCGCAACTCTGGGAAAAAAGGTGCACGTCTATGTAGACGAAACTCGACCACTACTGCAAGGAGCTCGGTTGACGACGTGGGAGCTTAGCCAACGGAAAATTCCAGTGACACTCATTTGTGACTCGACGGCCGGCTGGGTCATGAAAGAGGGCAAGGTCAGTGCGGTCATCACCGGAGCCGATCGGATTGCCGCAAACGGCGATGCAGCCAACAAAATTGGGACGTATTCGGTAGCCCTATTGGCCCAAGCGCACCAAATTCCATTCTACGTGGCCGCACCGTCCAGCACGTTCGACCTATCGCTAACAGGCGGGAATGAAATTCCAATCGAATTACGGAGTGCACAGGAGATCACACACGGTTTTCAGACACAGACGGTGCCTGACGACGTGGACATATACAATCCCGCCTTTGACGTGACGCCGGCAGAATACATCGCGACAATCATTACCGAGCGAGGACTGATTCAGCCCGTCAACGCGGAAACGATTAAGAAGATTCTACAGGTAACCTGATGAACTTTGCCCTTCTCGGTGACGACGATGCTAGCTTGCCGCTGATTCGGGCGATCATTGCACATTCCGAACACCGGCTTACGGCTGTTGCGCTGGCCGAGTCGATTCTTCCGGAACTCTTGCGTCAGACACCTTCGCTGCGCATTGTGCCACAGTGGGAAGATCTGCTGACTGAAGAAACCCTTGACGCATTGATAGTTGCAGCAAGCGAAGAGGATGTGTTGGTCGGCGCTAAGCAGCTTGCGGCGTCTGGAAAGTCATTATTACTGTTGCCCCGTGCTGCTCAGGGTTCAACCTTCGTTTATGAATTGTCTTTGATTCGTGATGATTCGCAGGCAACGCTGTTTCCGGCATTTCCCCACCGTTTCGACCCGGACGTGTGCAGAATGCGGCAACTGATTGACGATGGTGCTCTAGGAACAGTGCTTCATCTGCAGGTAGAACGCGAGATCCCAAAACGAGTTGATTCAAACGCTCCGTTGTTGCCTCCTACTGAAACTGTCGACCAGATTCTGCTGGAGGACATTGACTTGATGAGGCAATTCGGCGGCGATTACAATCGCGTGACGGCACTCCGTTCCGGGCTAGCACCGACTCACGCAACCGTGACTCTGGCTGGCGACAAGTGTCCAAAAGCGACTTGGTCAATCAAAGCGACGTCGACGCAATTTCGCGGTCACTTGACCATCACCGGTGATTTTGGAACGGCCATACTTTCAATGGACCAACACGGTTCAACGCTCGAGCTGCAACCAGTTGATACGGCTCCAATCATTATTGAGACTGCGCCGAATATCGACGCGGGGAGCGACGTATTGCAGCGCTTTGAAATGGCGGTTACCGGAAAGCAGGTCGATCCCGACTGGACGGATGCCACTCACGCTTTCGAAATTATCGACGCTGCCCGTCGCTCGGACGAGAAACGGAGAACCATTGACGTACAATTCGAAACGACATCCGAAAGAGCGATCTTCAAAACACAAATGACTGCTATTGGCTGTGGTGTGCTGGTCTTGACGTTCGTCGGTCTAGTGCTTTATCTGCTCGTCGCCAGCTTGTTCGAACTGAACCAAACGGTACTGCGCGTTGCGCGTTTTCTGTGGATCGCGCCGCCGCTTGTGTTTCTCCTATTGCAGTTCTTCGTATTTATCGCCAAACCGCCACGGTCTGACTGAACCCGGTTGTCTCTTATCGATCAACCTCATTGGCCTCGTCGGAGATTCTCTTGATAGGCTTGCTGCTCCTGAAGCAGGGCGTTCTGCAAAGCCTGCAATTGAATCGATTGCTGTTGAACTTGTTGCTGCAACTACTTGGATTCGCGATAGCCGTCGAAAGGCGGCTGGATTGATCGTTTGAGGAATCGGAGTAACAGACAGCCCAGAGAGAGCAGTTGGCGGCATCGAACCCGTGGACATTGAATAGTCGGTTGGTCGGCCGAACTGACTTCTAGATGGCAAAGATCACATTGTCGAAATCGCCGCTTGTATGAGAGGCGTCCCTGTTTCCTGTCGTTATCGAGCGGAGTGAAAATAATTCCGATTCGGAATTGGACCAACACCACCGTCAGCTCGTCGCTCAGGTTCTTACAGATCTTGGAAATCCGACGGCATCCTGGAGAACGATTGTCGGACCAGCTTACAGACGTGGCCGGAATTCGCACGAAGCGGAAGCAGATTCTTATCGAACGTTGTACTCTCGTGGACTCAATGGCTAGAACGGTGGCAGCGGATTCTAATTTTCATCGTAAGGACTGATGTCTTGTGCGGTCGACGTGAAATTCTGCTGAACAAGCCGTTCGTGCGCCACGACGTGCCATCCAGGACTGTATTTTCGTCAAGCGGCATCTCATCAATTCGTTCTCCTCAAAAGAGATACAATCCTTGCAAAGCTCGTCTCGACATGCATATACGGAAATCATATATTCTCTGCCCACGTCAACTCACCGTTGCGGTCGCTGCTAAGACGTGATTGGCATTAAGTCTTCCTGTCTGGATTTCTCGAAACCTTTGCTCCGTTTCTCTCCGCCCATTTCCTGCAGGGATCGGTTGATCAATGAAAACTCAAATTACAATGGCCGCTGTTCTCACATTGTTCGGGTCAATGGGCTGCCAAAACCCAACACTTCGGTCGCGCGGGCAAACAATTGGCGCGAGTCAGAAGCATCCCCCAAACCTTAACCAGGATCAATGGACAGTTGATGCGTTTGGAAAACGTAACCTTGCGACAAGTAAAAACGAAGCCAATGCATTCGGACGGAATCGAAAAAACACAGACCTGGGAGTTCAACAGATCTCCGAAAATCCACACCTTGATCCTGTGTCGGATTCTCTAAATCTTGGACATTTGGAATTCCAACAAGGACGCTTAACGGAAGCCAAAATTCACTACCAGAATATCATCGCGCAACAACCGAACCATGCAGCCGCCCATCATCGGCTAGCCGTGATTTCTGACGTGCAACGGGATTTTCTTACCGCTCAAGGACACTACTCGACGGCTTTAAGAAGCAATCCGAACGACCCAGATCTCTTGAGCGATATCGGCTATTCCTACCTATTACAAGGTCGCTACGACGAAAGCGAGGATTATTTGAACCAAGCGATTCTAGTGAATCGTCAGCACCAAAAAGCGTTGAACAATCTCGGATTACTGTACGCGAAGCAGGGAAAACGTAACGATGCGTTATCAATGTTCCGGAGAACGACAACCGAGGCTGAAGCGCGAGCTAAGTTGGATAGAGTAATTACGAACAGTGCCCAATCAAGCAGTTCCTTACACGAACTGCTGCCAGCGCAAGTTGCTGCGCTCTCACGGTCCTCGAATTCGGAACAGCGAAATCCGGCCTCACAGACCTGGCCGGAAGTTCAGCAAGAAATGATTCGTGAAAGAGAAATTGGCATGACCGACCGACGGCAACGAGGGGATCAAGGACAGAATCCAACTTATCCAAATCCGCGATGGCCTGCGGACACAAGCCAGAATTTCTCAGGTGGATCGATGGGACCATGGAATTCGGTACCCGATTTGCGTCAGCTTCACAATTCAAACATCTTCGACAGTCAGCTCAACAACATTGACGGTTCCGAGGTTGATTCAATCACTTTGGCGGAGCAATCATCCTTTCCTAGTAGCAATCCGAGTCCGTATGTGCCCTCCAGACGCTCTGCCCACGCATTGCCAGAAGAAAGCACAACACCATACACACACCAGAGTTCTCAAAACTGGCCATCCACCAACCCATCGGAATTTGGGACTGATCCTGCCGCACACACGCCCTTGCAAAACAATTATTTGCAATCGCATCCGAGTGTCACAACGCATCCTCCCGGTGTCCAACATCGAGTAACCGAACCGTATTCGAACCAGACCAATGTGCAAACGGCTCCTAGTACCATTCAGCTTCGACAGTCGAATCAATCCAACGAAACGGTACAACTTCAATTGCCCAACTCGGTCCAGCCAGCCCAATTCTCAACTCAGAGCCAAGTTTTCACGTCAAGCCAAAACACCGCAGGCAAGATGGATCGCCTGTCATATGACAACGCGATACGGGATGCGTTGTACATGGGAATGGATGTCGGACCTGGTGCCATGTTTCCCATGTCGGCTCTCAAACGCACCACTGTCTCACCCAATCTGACTCAACCGTCGTCGGCCCAGTCAAACTCCGTTTCGACCACTCAGTTTGACCCATCCAATTCGTCACACAATCAATTTAAGCAACCTGGAATCGGCGCTTTGACGTCGCCGAGGAGTCTCGATTCCACTAACAAACAGTATTTCCTTAATCAGACGCCGCGGAATGCAGTCGGATCGATTTCAGGGAGTCCTGTTCCGCAAAACACTGGCAATGCAAATGTCTATCATGACTCGTCAACCTCTCCAGTGGTGAATGACCCGCTGTCTATCTATCAAGCAGACATCAATAATCAGCGAGCGGAACGTCTTCGCATCTGGCAAATGCAACAGTCGGAACGCCAAATGCCGTCTGCCAACTCTCAGTGGCCAGCCGCGCGTTAACAGTAGAAACCGCACGCAACCGTCTGAAGAACGTTACAACGGTTCATCGTCGACGGGCATTCGCTGACGAGCGCCGCCAAAATTCAGTTCGATCTGCGTTTTCAATCCGCGTAGTTGAAGCCGACCCCGATCACGTTCGTATTTCACCTGGACAAATTGGTCGAAAATGAGGTTCCCCTTCTCTGCGAGTGTCTGGCCGGTACCTGCGTCGATGACCTCGACTACTGTGGACTGGCGCTCTCGATTTTTCGAGTCCAGAACCCGCTTCCGGCTCAAGCCGATTAAGAACGGCAGGCGATATTGTGGTATGCGTAACACGCTGAGCCTCGGCATGCTACGTTTCCATAATATTTGTCCGGTCGACTTCTCAACAGCGAACACTTCGCCCTCAACGTTGTCTAGTGGCAGAAAGCTGCTAATCATGTGATACTGAGACCGAATTGACGGCATCTGACCGGACGACGTGCGAAAGTTAATAAAATAGCGATCGCGATCGCTGAAAATGCGAACGTAGCTCAATTTGTTCAACCCTTTAGTATCGAAAGTCCGGTCTAACCGGACACGGTTCGATTGAACATCAAAAATGCGAAGTCGACCTGTCGGTAGCATGACAGACAACTCATGTTCGGGAGTGACGTTTGTAAAAACGGACATCCTGGTGTTCGTGGCCGGCGTAGCAAGAGATTCATCCAATTCGAATTCGTCCGTCAACGAATCCCAAATTCGCATGCGACGGTCAGATTTCGAGTTGGTCACATAAAAGACCTTTCGCCCAAAAAATTTTTCAGTGGCGATAGACATGTCGAGTTTTCCGCGACGCAGTTCTTGGCCAGTCGACGTTCGGTATGCTGTGTAGGCCGATCGATCTGACCGCAACACCACCAATACCTGATCGTCTCCGAATAGCTCCGGATGACCGTACGTGTTTCCTTCCCGTTTGACGTCGAGATCGGTTCGCCTCCACAGCACACGTCCCGTCGCTGGATGCAGTACCATCAGGTGACATCCCGCTTGAAACGTACAGAAACTGGGTCCAGCCGGTCCAACCCGCACACCATGCTGTTGCAAGGGTTCGAAGACGCGATTCCACAAAGGTCGCTCATCCTGGTGTTCCACCAAAGAAATGCCCAACATCGTCGTCGACGTTCCCAATGGTATGAAGTGTCCGATAAATGAAGTCCGTTTCCAGGTAGGAGAGTACGGTCGCGAAGTCAAAGCGATGTTTGCCACGATGACGCCGGATTGTGAATCGAGGACTGCAACTTTACTGTTGCCGTGCTTGGTGAGCAGATGGACCTGGCTTCCTTTGACTGAGATAAGCTGATGTCGATCCTGGAGAATTTTTTTCAATCTTTGATCACCATCAATCCACCGCGTTTCGGAAACTGCAACTCGATTGATCGGCCAGTCCGGCGCCACCAGACGTGAATAAGACGACCACGTCATCCCGTGCCGCGGAAATTGTGCAACAAATTCGCGTCCGGTTCGCTCATCTGACAGGCGCACGCTGGAAAACTGACCGTTCAACTCGCCCAACAAAGCGGCCGCCTCAGTATGTAATCCAAGTCGGTCCCACAGACGCATCAGCATTGCGGTCGCGGTTGCGGCGGTGTGCAAGTTGTCGCTGGCGCGATTCTGCAGAAGCAACAACTCAGCTTCCTGAAAATGACCGCGCCCAATTAATTTTTTCGCCAATCGCATTCGCACCGACGCCGCCAGCGGCCAGCGTGAGTAAACCGCCAGAAAATGACGTAGTTCGTCAATGTCATCCGAATGTCGAACCAGTTGCAGCTCGTTTTCGATTCGTGCGTCAATCGCCGTCAACAACGATTTTCCCACGCGTTTTTCTGCACGCGCGATTACACTGGAGATCCAACTTACGGGCGACCCAAGCAATTGCGAGTCATTTACCGTGGGCAGCAACGTTTTCAGATTTAGTCGGCTGAATTCGTGCGTCGATTGTAGAAGGCCGTCGAAATCGTCATTCTGCAATTGCCACTCGGCCAGATGCATCAAGTAACGGCCTCGATCGGCAGGCAATCGAGCCAACTTGTCCAATCGAACAAAAACACTGCGATCCGGATGGACTCTGGTACGCAGGTTATAATAAAGAATCGCACGCATCGCTATTTCGGCCCGACCACGTTGCTGTGGTGTAATCCGTCCGGACATGACACGAGCGAGCAGTCTTTCGGCTGCATTGATTTCTCCCAGCGTTACTTGTAACTCGGCTGCCAATAGTACATTCTCCGTCGACTGCGAATGTTCGTCTTGAGCCGTAACTTTGGCTAGCAACGTCGTTGCCTGTGGAAATGCGGCAACCTGCTGCGGACCCAACGAGATAATCATGTCCGAGGCGGCCACCAGATTACTCGGCCGTCGACTGGCGTCATCGTATCGGCTTGAATGGGTCGAATTTGACTCTTTCGGCAAGATTCGTTCATGGCTACGGCTTGAATCGGCAGCAATACCGAAGCCAATCTCGCAACCGATTGCGATATCAACGTTGACAACCCGCCCATCTTTCAGTGGCAACAGATAACTATTTCCAATGCGAATGCCGCGGCCGGACGGAATTCCAAATCGCTGTGACCATTGCTGTCGGCCGGATTGTAAGGAAAGTCCGCGCACATACGTCAGCCCGATCACCAATATTGTTTGCTCAGTTACAGCAGCTACGTATTCGGCATCCTCGCGAGGGGTTTTCCAAATCGTCTGGCCGGTGATCAGGTCGATGCAATGTAGATCGTCAGATTGCCGCGGCAAATATACGATGTGGCGATCTTGAATCTGGGCTAGGTTTGCAAATCCGGCAGACCCGTGCAATTTTCGTGTTCGGTAGTTTATGCGCCAACGAGCTTGTGGAGTGCTTTCATCGCCGCAGTAATTCGACCACAATAGTGAACCAGTCAAGGCATCAACGCCCACTAGCAGGCCTGCATCCGTCGGACAAACCAGAATGCCATCGGAAAAAGACGGCTGACATGTTTCGGCGATTTGAAAACGGTGGATCTCATTCTTGAGCGGTTGATCGAGCAATGCGAGACACTGCGACCAAATTGGCTTTCCCCTCGCGGCGCTCAGAGCGACCAAGTTCACCTGACGATTCGAATGGGTCATTGCGAACAGCAGACCGTCTATTGGCAACGGCGGACCAAGGAAGATATGGCCAGCCAACAATGAATTATCGAGACGGTATCCGTCGATTCCACCGGCCGTCCAGATTGGATGACGAATCTTCATGCGGCTAGCGTCGCCAGCGACAAGCGGAAGCGCAATCAACCGGTTTGCAATTCGGAGTGACGATTTGGCGATCGAATTCGACGAAGGTCCTTCCAATTTGGCGTCTTCAATCTGAAAAAAGTCCACAGCGTAGACGCGATTTCCGTCACTGGACAGCATGCCCAGCACAGAGTTCCCAACAAAGACCTCATTGCACACCTGATCGAGTGACGTAAGTTGCGAACGCCTCTGACGGGGCGTCTTCCCAAAAATCGAAATCAACTTGGCCAACGACAGTTGACTGCGGAAACGCCAAAGTGTCTTGCCTGAATGAAGTGAAAAAGCACTCACGCCTCGATAGTCACGCACGACGACCTGGTTGCCGACAACGATCGGATAATTGGCGACTGCCATTGGAGCCAGTGGATCATTGGATTGTCTTTTCATCCAGTTCGTGATTTCGAAAATTGGCGCAGACCCAGCCGCCAGTGATTTCGTCCAAGATTTGTCGAGATGGTTTTTGGCGACCCCAAGCGATTTCACAAACGGAGGGCTTCCCGTGGCATTGACGTTTCGTTGTTCATTGCCAAAGGCTAACCGCCAATCGGCGGAAGCTGGCGATTGTCTCGCAACAGCTGATACCTGGGCCAGCCACATTTCCGGTCGAATTGATAAGTTGCCGACACGGACAGGCTGTCCCTTCAGTTGATTCAAGGTTGCCGCGGCATGCTGATGTTGACCGCTCAGCACAAATGCCAACGCCGTTTTGAGTCGTAGTGAAGGGGTGATCCGCTTGCGGTGGGCCGGCTCAGAAAGCAAGCGTCGCCAACTGCGAGCTGCCAATCGGTATCGGCCGTGATCCAACCACCGAGTAGCTTGCCAATCCATTGCTTGAAATCCCGGCGCCGTGTGGAAGAATCTCCGAGTCACTTCGATGAAGAGCGCAAGTTCGCCAGTCTGGCGTGCGTCCGTCAAGAGTCGTCTGGCCAAGGAACCGAACAGCCGTTCGTAAGCCATTAAGTCGTCGTCTGACAACACGCTGAGAATTCGCGACGCCTCGCGCCGTGCGCTTACCAGTCTTTCCTCAGCACCCCTACGAATCTGGCTGTCTTGAGGCTGGTCGAGGATTCGTTGTAAATAGGCCAGACCATCATTCACATTACCGGTCCGAAGTGCGGCAGCAGATCGTCGCAAGAGCACTTCATGTCGACGATTTCGATAAGCCAAGTGATTCAGAAATGTCCGTTGCGTGGCAAGCTGCTCATCCGCCGGGCTTTTAACCTCGGAAACTTCGCTATTTTCAACCGCTCGGACGGAATCGTCGGCATGGCCGAAACGTGTCAGTCTCGTGCCCACCACAATTAGCAGAAAGACCGTCAATGTCGCCTTCATTGTGCACATTTTTCGACTTGCAGGCTTCTAAAGTCCTGCAGCGATTCAAGCACGCCTATTCTCAAATTATAGCATGCAGGTCGAATGTGCTCCTAGCGAGGATTGACCACAAACATTCGCTAAACGTTTAACTACGGCGACAGTGAAAAACGGAACACGTTGCGCCGACAACGAGCCATCGGTTTGGATACTCAAACGGAGACCCATTCTACCACAGAATCCTGAGGGTAGATCACCAATTTTAGGTGTCAGCCACTTGTACCTAAACGGGTACCATCGCTGCAGAGAACCAATTCGGTCGTCATGCCAATTACGACGATCAATAGCGTGATAGAGATCGAATCGTTAGTAGATTTCAGATTAAACTGAACTCGCGTCCCCTGAACTGACTACCGTCTGGACGAAAGGCACGTGGACACATAGTTCCTCACGAATGACATTCAGCTCTCGAGGGGCGTCGATCCCTATCCGAACCGTATTGGGACCAATTCGAACAATGGTAACTTTGATATCGTCACCAATCAGAATCCGTTCACCCGGCTTCCTCGACAACACCAACATGAGATTATCTCCTTCCTTATCGTTATTGCATCCTTGTCAAGTTGGCCAACCGCACCAGTACGTGGCAATGTTCAGACTTCTGAGTCCACGAGAGAGAGCTTTACATTACCAAGTCTCCTGGAGTATCAGAATGATAACAATGGCGATCTCTGTTTTCAATTGAAATCCGGATCAGTTCACAAACCGTTCGTACGCAAGCAACAATTCATGCACAAACAAAGGGCATCCAGCGAGCGAACCTCGCGTACACACGGACAAACGAGACAATCCTGGCCGCTGGCGTCAGCCACAAACAACCAGAAAGATCATGCCTGCCTAATATTTGGGCAGGCGCTGCGGTGCCCAAAAAATAAGCATTCGCAGTAAGAAAGCCATTCAATCTTCGCGGAATCGGAAGCCGAGCAGTCGATTTGGGAATTAAAACTGCGGCAACGTCGATTGAGAGGAAAAATAATGACAGTTAACTGTGCGTCGAATGAAATGTCGACAACCATTTGCGAAACGGCTTGACTGAAATCAGAATCGTCACAATGCTAAGTCAACTCTGTTGCACACCGCCGGAACATTCTTCCGCTAGTGGGTGATCGATCGTTCAGAAAATTCAAAGCATCACCATCGACTGCGGAATGAAAGCATACGATGATCGAAAACCTGCCTTTAAGGACACTGAAGCACAAAGGCCTGACGATTGAAGGGTATTCCCGCGCTGCAGTTCAGAGTTATTGGCGAGTAGCCGAACTGAAGCTTGGAATCGAATTGGGTGCCAGTCCTTGGTCGTTTATGGGAACGAACACGTTTTTCGTGTCGCATGCGCATCTGGACCATTTGGCAGCATTACCGGTCTACGTGGCTCGTCGGCGAATGATGAAAATGGATCCGCCCACGATTTATTTGCCTGTGGAGGTCGTGGACAATGTACGACGCATGCTCACGACCTGGCAGCACTTGGATCGCGGACGGATGGTGTGTAATCTAATCGGTGTCAAATCGGGTGACGAGATTCAACTGTCGCGAGAACACGTCGTAACTGCATTTGCAACGAGGCACACTGTGCCGTCATTGGGCTACGTGTTCTGGGATCGTCGAAAGAAGCTTAAACCCGAGCTACAAGGGTTGCCCCAAGACGAAATCCGCGATCGGCGGCTTTCCGGCACCGAAGTGACCCACGAGGTACGCATCCCTCTGTTGTGCTACACGGGCGATACGGCTCCACCGGGACTAGACGACTATCCGCCGGTGTATGAAGCTCGCATCCTGATCACGGAATTGACATTCTTTCGGCCGGAGCATCGAAAGGAAAAGATTCACAAGTTCGGACATATGCATTTGGATGACTTGCTGGAACGAGCGGACAAGTTTCAGAATGAACTGATCATCGTCGCCCACTTTAGTACACGATATCACGACCGACAAATTTTGGAATCCATCGAAAAGCGATTGCCGCAACAATTGAAGGACAGAGTCTATTTGTGGCTGTAAACTGGAAGAGGTGTTCGCCTTTATGAGTTCAGGATTAAGTGACCAGCGCAAGAGTTTCTTGAATGCTCACGTCCGTATCCCTGTCATTTCAGCTGCGCCACCAGTCCGGTTCGACGAACAAAGCACTGATACGGATCTTGAATTCTGGAAGAATTGAGTTTCCCAACAACGAGCAGCCGTACAACATTTTATGTTCGCTAAGCTTCTTACTTGGTCGGCCTCGTTGGTAGACGTAGACTTCCTTTTCGATCGGGTCGATCACCCACACCAATTCGATGCCCCATTCTAAATACGCTTTGATCCGTCGTCCCAAATCACGCCGTCGGTCGTTCGTGGAAGGGATTTCGGCGACCAATGCCGGTCTCATGTCAGTAACCGCCTTGTCAGTCTCGGCGAATCGGTCTCCCTGGATGAAGAAGCTCACCGGCGGACATCGAACTGTATCTGGGTTGCGGGCCACAATCAGCCCCAATTCAAAACACGCGTAGCCCTCTGGGTTCTGCTGTAGGCAATCCGCCAAGGCCTTAGATAAGTTCAATAGAGTCGTGCCATGCGCTACGTCAGGCGGGTGTAAAGTCACCAGCTCGCCGTCCACCAATTCGACCCAGCGGCCGCCATCGGGTAGGTCGAATTTTTGTTCAGAAAACTGTTCGGCTGTCAACAGACCGCGTTGGTTCATTATCGGCGACCGTTAGATTCCTGGGATAGTGGCATTTTGGAAAAGGGCTCGCCATCGATATTCTAGCGTCGGATAACGGTGGTGTCACAGTGACCGAGGATTCATTACGTGACACGGCATGCGATTCGCATTTTGAGCTAGAAGTAAATAGAATTAGCACGTTATTCCCACATTTTAATGGAATTGATCGGTTTGATTTCCAGTTGCCGAATGCGATCCTGAGGGAATGGATGTTGTGGCAATCAATGGGCGGATCGCCAGTTTTAGAACTATGCGACCATGCGAATTGCTCTGATCGGAGCACAAGGACAGCTTGGAACCGAGTTGTTGCCGTTGATTGGCGATGACGTGGTGCCCCTTGGACACCAGGACGTCGAGTTGGCAGACGCCAACGCTGTCGAAGCAACATTGAAGGACATCAATCCGGATTTTGTCATCAACGCAGCAGCGTATAATTTTGTTGATCGTGCCGAAGACGAGCCGCACGTTGCATTCGCTGTGAATACGTTGGGACCGCATTCACTGGCGCGGTTTTGCAATCAGCATGATATTCCGCTGTTGCACATCAGTAGCGATTACGTGTTTGGACAGGACGATCACAGGTCGATGCCCTACGTCGAGACAGACATGCCGGGCCCGATTAGCGCCTACGGAGTCAGTAAACTTGCGGGCGAATATTTCGTTCGCAGCCTGTGCCGCCGACATTTCGTAGTTCGCACATGTGGTTTGTACGGACTCGCGGCGAGGCATGGTCGTGGAAAAGGCAACTTCATCGAAACGATACTACGGCTTGGCTCGGAGCGTGACGAATTAAAAGTCGTCGTCGACGAATATTCTACGCCGACCTCTGCTGCCGATTTGTCTCGCGCCATTGTGGCGTTGATCCAGACGGACTCCTACGGCCTATATCATGCCACTAACTCAGGTGCCACAACTTGGTGCAGTTTGGCTCGGGAAATCTTCCGGTTGTCCAACATTCAAGTACAGGTCACTGCAATAACTTCAGTACAGTACGGTGCCAAGGCGCGCCGTCCGCGTTACAGCGTTCTCAACAACAACAAGTTATCCAACATCATCGATGTTCAACTGCCCCATTGGAAAGATGCGCTAGAAACGTACCTGGCCAGTCGGTCGTGTTAGAAAAAGAATTGCTGATGTGCAGCCAAGTGTCACTTCGAAGCCAACGGTCGCCTAGTATCCCATCCCCATCGCATGTCTGTTTCGTCTATTGTCGGCAACGCCTAGGTATTTTCCCGTCTCGAGGTCGACCCAGATAGAATGAGCGTCGCCTTGGCGTCGATCTTATGGCCCCAAACGCGAAGTTGCGTCATTGCATCTTGGTGGCGTTTCTGCTCGACACCTTCGAATAGAACCAAATCGGGCAGCCATTGGTGATGCAAACGAGGGGCGGAAATAGCTGATAGCAAATCCATTTGAAATTCTAGAATGTTTAAGACGATACATAGTGAAGTATTGATGATCGTGCGCCCGCCAGGACTGCCGGTCAGCAGGACGACTTTTCCATTGCGAGCAACGATGGTCGGCGTTTGAGAACTGAGCATGCGCTTGCCAGGAGCAATCTGGTTGGCCTTGGTACCGATGTAGCCTCGGCGGTCGGTGTAGCCCGGTTTCCAATTGAAATCACTCATTTCGTTGTTAAGCAAAAATCCCGCGCCGCGGACCGTAACTGTGTTCCAACGTATATGTGTTCGACACACCCATGCCAGTCGAATCGATAACCGAGAAATGAGTCGTGCTGGTGCCTTCACCGGAAATTGGGATGTCTTTGGCCAAGTCCTCGCTGGGTGTCGCTTTGTTGATTTCGATCTGTTTCGCCAGCGTCGACGCGTACTTCTTCGTCGTCAGATGCGGCGGAATTTTCACAAAGTCCAGATCGCCCAAATGTCGGGCTCTGTCCAAGTAGGCGCGACGCATGGCTTCGATCATTAGATGCAGCGTCTCAGCAGACCAGTGGCCGCGTTGGCGCAAGTTGAAGATTTCCAGGATGTTCAGCATCTGCACCAGACAGATCCCGCCGGAACTAGGCGGAGGCGGGCCGTAGACGTCATATCCTCTGTATGTGCCGTGAATTGGCTTGCGGATTGTCGCTCGATAACCCGCGAGGTCGGCATTCGTGATTAACCCGCCCCCGGATTTCATTTCGGCCACGATTTGATCGGCGATGCATCCCGTGTAGAAAGCGTTGGGGCCATTGAATGCGATCAGTTGTAGCGTGCAGGTTAGATCCGGCTGTATCAGCAGGTCGCCGGCGCGCCAACGATCACATTTCGGCGGAGCGAATACTCGCAGCATTTCTGTGAACGGTTTTGAGTCCTGGTTTTCCAGAACAGCATTCAACGTCTCCGCGATAGCCTGATCGATGGCGAAACCCTTTTCGGCTAGATTTACTGCAGGCAGAACCAAATCCTTCCAAGGCAGTTTACCGAATTGCTGATGGGCCAACGCTAGACCGCGCACGGTGCCGGGCACGCCAACGATTTTGTGACCAAGCTGGCTGTCGCCCAACGAGAACATCGTCTTTGTGGCAGTAGCGGGAGCGATCTCTCGATACTCCACACAACCCGGTTCTGGATGGACCATCATGAATCCACCACCACCAATATTGCCGGCTTGAGGATACGTGACCGCCATAGTCAGCGCTACCGCCACGGCTGCGTCAACAGCATTGCCTCCACGCTTCAAGATCGCTAAGCCAACTTTGCTGCCCGATTCCGAGACCGAAACGACAGCGCCATGTTCGGCCTCGACAGCTTGTGGCATGTCGGCCGCCTGGACTCGTAGCGAACAGAAAGCAGCGATAAACGCAAGAAGTATCCAGCGAACGTCCAGACGCGATGTCTTTGTAGTAACGGTTTCCATTGACCCAGGCCTTCGCTGACGGTTCCTCAACATTTCTTTCGTAGTCACTTTGCCATAGCTGCGATCACAAAAGTTCCAGACAATAAGTTTGAGCTTTGTTGGATGCACTCAACTGCGTCGGACGAAAATAACGAGTTCGTTTTCTAGCTGGTCGTTGCCGCACCGAAGGGAATATGCGAATTTTCGGAAACCGTTCGTCCGAATCCCTAATGCGAGCTACTTTAGGAAACAAGAAACGGGCAGCGGCCGGAAGTACGGTCTTTTCGTCGTGCCGACCGCTGCTAATAGATCTTTCATGGTACAACACGGCGAGAATCGTCAAAGGAATGGTTTCAAAAGGGTACAATCGGGTCATTCGATCATTGATACAGTCGCCCATTGATTCCATTGTGGCAAGGCGGATTGCTGACACTGTTGGCCTAGGATATTCTTTAAGGATGTGGCAAATGGTCCATTAGCACTTAGAAATTTGGGAGCGAACTTATATGCGAAGTCGTTGGTGGAACATGATCGCCTGTGCGATTGTTGTAATCCAGGTCAACCAAGCCTTCGCGTCCAAGAAAAAAAAGGACCCGCGTATCTTGCGGGCTGTTAATCGGGCACTAGGCTACCTGGCGGGAGACAAAAGAGAAGTTTCAGGGGTAATGGGTCAGCAACGCCGCCAAGGCTACTGGGAAGCCAACGGAGGCCAATATCGCGTGGCCATGACGGCTTTGGCCGGCACTGCATTGTTGTGCGAAGGTTCGACCTGCACGCGCGGTAAGTATGCGAAAAATGTTCAAACGGCGGTTGACTATCTTTTGGAGATGTCACGACCTTCCGGTCTGATTGGCTATAAGGACGATTACCATTACACATACGGCCACGGTTTTTCGATGTTGTTCTTGTCGCAGGTTTTCGGAGAAGAAGAGGACACTCAGCGTCGGCAACGACTAAAAGATGTGTTGACAAGGGCCGTCATTTTTAGTGCTCAGGCGCAGACGTCGCGTGGCGGATGGGGCTATGTGTCCGCCAAGGACCAGCCGAACTTCGACGAAGGTTCCACCTGCATCACTCAGGTCCAGGGTTTACGCGCATGCCGGAACGCAGGGATTCCGGTGCCGAAAGAGATTATCGAAAAAGCAAAGAAATATATTCGCGCCTGTACGACGCCTGAAGGCGGCGTTCAATAT
>Ga0310123_10000461_pt1 | contig 36462 bp, 36 predicted proteins | sample CB6_AW_1057_MG_FD_203505 | JGI IMG/M metagenome (GOLD analysis project Ga0310123, IMG submission 203505) | Marine microbial communities from Western Arctic Ocean, Canada - CB6_AW_1057 | ecosystem: Environmental > Aquatic > Marine > Oceanic | place: Canada: Western Arctic Ocean | collected... | reverse complement strand
CACTGCCGAATGGTCTCGTACGACACGATGATGCCTCGTTCGGCCAGCAGATCCTCGACATCCCGGAAGCTCAGGCCGTATCTGTGGTACAACCACACGGCGTGGCTGATGATGGCAGACGGAAAGCGGTGCCGAAGGTAGCGGGATCGTCGAGGGTGCATCCCGGCATTGTGCCGCGGGGGAGTTAACCTAACAATATCTCAGAAGGTATGGTTCTTGGAGGGTGGCACCCAGCTCGAGTTCCGGTGGGAGGTGTACAACGTGTTCAATCGCACGAACTTCGACCTGCCAAACCGTTTTTTCGGATCGCCTAACTTCGGGAGGATCTTCAGCTCGCTGAACGCGCGGGAGATGCAGTTCAGGTTGCGACTCAGCTTCTAATTTTCGGACATGAGGCACAGGCACGGGACGCAGCAGCCAAGCCCTGATATTTGGGTGGGTCGGTCTTTAGACGATCGTCACGAAACAGGCGATTCCCGAGTTGCAGGATTAGGAGGGAGCGCCCTTTCGGACTGCGCTATTAAATGGCTCGGTTGCGCGATCACGGTACGCACCGGGCCGCCTTGTTGGACGGATCCTCCACGGTCCCGCCAGGCTTGTCGCGATAGACCACGTGGCAGTTTAAGCATGCCTCGGTGATCACATTGGTGATCTCGCTCACGGTTTCCTGATCCCTGGTTTGCGATGCGCGGTAGGCGGCTCTTCCTGCTTCCACGAGCTCCTCGGTGTACTGTATCCAATCGGCCCGCTCTACGGGCACGGGCCGGCCGTTCTCACACCGACGTCCGGGCGTCAGCATCAGCGGTGCGGCCTCGGCCAACGCGATGGCGGCGTAGTCGACGATCTGCCATCCCGAATAGATGCCCCCTCCCCAGTCGACCCACGAGAAATTATCCGTCGCTTCGTATGCCGTCCTCTCGGCACCTGGATCCTGGAGCTGGACGTTGAACAACAAATTCGAACTCGGGAACAAGATGCCGCGCATCACCTGGGCAAGATTGCCAACCGGCGGCGCGGACGGCGTCCCCAGTGACGCCTGCCCCGCCGAAGCCGATTGGGCGGACAGCGCCGCCGCCTGGGCCGCCAGAGCTGCGGCCTGGGCGGCCAGGGCGGCGGCCAACTGCGCCGTGTTGGCGGAGCCTGGGAGCAGGGTCCCGACCGGCGCGGACTGGGCCAGAGCCGCGGTTGGCCATGTGATCTGGCTCAACTCGGCCTCGTCGACACCAAGCTCGGCCGTGCCAGCCGGGAACCCGTTGACCTGGAGTATGTAGGACGCGAGGTTCGCCGCCTCCTGCCGCGTCAGCTGCCCGACCTCGTTTTCTGGCATCGTGCGGTAAATCTTGCTGACGAGATCCGACAAGGACAGACTGCTCCAGACTCCGAGGAACGAGTCTCCCGACAACGGTGGTCCGAGGCCCCCGCCCAGCGACTCGGTATGACACTCCGCGCACTGCTCCGTGTACACTGCCTGGCCGCGCCGTGCCTGCTCTGCCGAGTACACGCCGTCGTCGACGGTTCGTGACTGCTGGGCCTGTACGACAAGCGAGAACGAACCGACGAGCGCACAGACGTACACGACGCTGCCGAGCGCGCAGCAGTAGGACAGGGTTCTGCACGACCCCGCTCGCTGTCCGCATCGTGTGAAACACGAACCCATCAACATTCCTCCGGAAGAGGTAAGCCTGCGCCATGGGGTGCTGACAGCACAGTGTCGAACGTTGCGAACCTGAATATGCCTTCCGGCCGCCTGCAAAGTATACACACGCGCTCAGTAGTATAGATACTTCCTAAAGCGCCCGCAGTTTTCTTGGACACGGATTGGCCTCAGCCCACGGGTCGCGAGCCGAGCTTCAGCGTCTTCAGCTCGACAGTCGAGTACGACTCCTCGCCCTCGACGATCTGAATGGTCTGATCGACCGGCAGATCGGAGAACGTCTGCGTCACACCGGTCGTTGGCCAGAAGACTTCGAGCTGTTCGATTCGCGACGCCTTCCCGAGCCCGATCGTCTGACGAAGTGGATTGGCGCCGAAGCTGCCGCCGCTGTTCACGTGCCTGTAGACGGAACGCCGCATCCCGTCCTCGACGATTTCGGCACGAATGCGCGCGCCGATCGCCGATCGGTTGGAACGCACGCCTACAAGCGTGATCGTGATCCAATGGTTCCCGAATCCAGGGTTCTCGTACAAAACGTTGCCAAACCGGTCTCCTGGAAAGGCTCCGCCCATCTGCTCGAAGACGTCCTGATCACCGTCATGGTCGAGGTCGGCAAAGAACACCGCGTGGCCCTTCTGGAGATGGCCAAAGCCGCCTGCGTAGGTCACGTCCGAGAATGCCTTCCCCTTCTGATTTCGATACATCACGCTCGGCATGAGACTGTGATAAGGGGGATAGCCTGTGCCGAGGTAGAAGTCCAGGTAGCCATCATTGTCGAGGTCACCGAAATTGGCCCCCATCGCCGCGTTGGGACGCACGATATTATGCGAGCTTGAGACCTCCTCAAAACGCCCCTCAGCGGTTCCGCGATAAAGCCGTGCCAACTGGACGTCGATTGGTAGGCCGAGCGTGCTGGCCGCTAGATGCTCGATGCCGGCAGTATAGGCGGAGACGTAGAGATCCAAAGCGCCGTCGTTGTCAAAATCCCAAAACCAGGCAGGAAAACTCTCGGTCGGCTGGGTAACGCCAAGGCGTTGTGCCTCGTCAATAAACGTCCCTCTACCAGTGTTGCGATACAGACGGTTGTTTCCGCCGCTGTTGGACACATAGAGATCCAACAGGCGGTCGCCATTGTAATCGCCCCAGATTACAGCCTTGGCGTATCTGTGGTTCATCACATATGCTGCAGTCGCCACATCAGTAAACGTGCCATCCCCATTGTTACGAAAGAGCTGGCTGGGGGCCACCAAGGCGCCGTACGTTTCGTTGCCGACATACAAATCCAGGTCACCGTCATTGTCGTAGTCCCCCCAGGATGCTGTCTGGCTTGGATAATGCACGTCGCCCAGACCGGCATCGAAGGTCACGTCCGTGAATGTGCCGTCACCGTTGTTCCGTAGCAGCGAGTTTGGGTGCCGGCCGTGCTCCCCGAGCCACGCACCTCGGAGGACGAGAATGTCTACGTTGCCATCGTTGTCGTAGTCTGCTTGGATGATGTTCAAGCCTCCATAAAGTCCGAGCAACCCCGCTTCTTCCGTGCGCTCGGAGAAGGTCCCGTCCTGGTTGTTTCTGAAGATGCGAAGTTGACCCTCTACGTCAAAAGTCGAGACCACGATATCCAGATAGCCATCATTGTCGAAATCATCGGCGATCACGCCACCGGACATGTCAAAGGTGGCAAGACCGAGCATCGGCGCGATGTTGGAAAAGCGAGGAATATTGTCGACAGATTCGAACGCCTCTGGCGGAAGCAAGTACGACTCGTGGACTTGCTCTGGGTAGTCTCCGACCGTCATGTAGGCGATGTTGAGCAGCCACCGCGCCGCCAGGTGCAGAGTTCCCCCTGCCAGCGTTTCCTGCGACGTCGTTCCGACGGCCAGGTTCCTCGAACTCGCCTCTCCCATCAGCTTCGAGATCGGCTCTGGCGTGTTCTCAAGCACTTCAGTAAACGCGGCAATCGCCTGCCGCGAGGGCTCCTGCTGACTGTGAATGCCGCTACCTTGGAGTGGCAAGATACAGCTGTCCGCTGTGGGATGGAGAGTGCAGTTCTGCGTCTCGCCCAGTCGCATATACGCAACCCCGAGGCGATAGAGGTTGTAGTTGAGCCAGGACTCGTCCGCCGCGGCACGCGGCACGAGGTCGCGCCCCTGAGTGAACAGGCGGATAGCCTCAGCTTCGTTGCCCAGACGCAGTTCTTCTTCGGCCAACGCCATTGTCAGGAGCCAACGATTGGGGCCGGGTGTTGCGACCGGAAAAGCGTCCAGCTCCTGCCGTAGCCGTCTCGCGGGTCCATCGCCGATGTAGATGTTGGTATCAGGAGCCTCGTCCGCGATCTGCCTGAGCAACACCAACATCCGCTCGTGGCCGGCGGAAGATGACGTCACCTCGGCCCCCACAGACGATGCAGCTTGGTGTGCGGAGGATGTGATAGCCGCGAACACACAAAGCAAGGCAGCCGCTATCAGTTTGAAGCCCGGTCTGCCCATCTTCCAGCTTGGATGCACAGAGCGGTCGTCATCGTCGAGGCGGATGCCCATCGGCTTTCCCCTTCCTGGCCTAGCCGTCATTAATCCCCACTTGCACTTGAGTTGACGCACAGAATGTACTCTGCTGGTATCTCATGCCAAATCCCTGGGAATAGCCGAGCGGCGACCTCTCCTGCGTTGCGTCTTCATAGGCGTCGTCGAGCGTGTATTCCTCTTCAGCTCGTTCAAGCTGTCGTTGAAGAATGCGGGGGGGGGCAGGGCAACACCACTCGCGTCTTCGCGTTTGAGGATTCCCTTAGCGCCAATTGGGAAAGGTCATGGCATGGCGCTTTCTGTCCAGGGAGTGCGGCTGGGCTGTCCGGTTTCGTACAACTTGAGATTCTCGACCATACCGTCCACCACACCGCCGCTCCACCTCCGCCGTCTGACCTCTGCTATCACCTTGCGCTGCAGCGCGGCCGCCTGTTCATAGTCTCCTAGCTCGGCCAGCACCATGGCCCTCGTTTCGTTTATTTCGACGATCCCCTGATGTTCGGAAAGTCCTTGCATCAGAGCCATCGCCCTTCGCCCATCGCGCACCTGATCGTCGGGCGCGGACGCGAGGAGACGCGCCAGGGCGAGGGCAAACTCGAAGCGAGCGGGGTGTGCCCTGGCGCCTTCGTCCAACCGCTCGAGAGCCTCATCGTAGCGGTGCAGTTGGACCAGCGCCATCGCGTGACCGAAACGGGCTTCGGAGACACGGGGATCGGTTTTGATCACCTGAGCATAGTGCGGCAATGATGCGTCCGCCCGGTCACTGCGGCGCAGAAGGTCAGCCAGAACGAGGCGTGCCTCCACATAGGTCGCGTCGTAGCGAACGGCGTCCACGAACCGCGTCGTCGCCTCCTCGAGCAGCCCGTTGGATGCCGTGATCACCCCGAGACTGTAGTGCGCTTTTGCAAATTCCGGCGACAGCCGCAGCGCCTCCTCGAATTCACCCACAGCGCCAGGCACATCGCCCATGATGGCCAGCGCGGTGCCTCGTCGATGTCGTAGCGTCGGATCGTCTGGCCGCAGCTCGATCCCCTTTTGGAAATACTCAGCGGCCATCTCCCATTCCTCATGTTCGAGGGCTCGAAGCCCGCTGGTTTCGTACGCACTCGCACTCCTCAGTAGCCGACCCAGTTCCTGCATCAACGGATCAGTCATGACAGGTTCAACTTCGCCGCGCCGTTCGAGGTGGGCCTGCGCCTTGGCATAGTCGCCCAGTCCTCTGTATGCCATGGCGAGGGGGTAGTGAACGCTGACGGCTTGCGGATCCTCCGCCAGCGCGTGCTCCAGCCGCTCCACGGCTCGCGCGTAGTCCCGCGTCGCGAGAGACGCTCGTCCCAAGCCGCTCAGAGCGGCGACCAGGTCAGGTCGCTGCGCGAGGGCTTTCTCGAGGAAAGCCTCGGCCATCTCGGGCCGGCCCAGCTCAAGGTTCACCTCGCCAAGCCAAACCAGAGAAGGCACATCGCCAGGTTTCAGCTCGAGGGCCTGTTCGAAAAACGCCGCCGACTCCACATGATCGGTCTTGGACTGGTAGAGGTGCCCCAAATAGTACGGCCAGCGCACGTCGCGAGGGGCGAGCGCTTGCGCGTTCAAGAAACAGGCCTCCGCCGCGTCGAGGTACTCGGCGGCCATGAGAAGCTTCCCCATTTCCCCGTAGGCACCACTGCGCTCGGCCGCCGTCGCACCCCCCCGTTCAACCGTCATCATCAACGATGAATGCTGTTCGCCGATCTGCTCGCGAACAGACTCCGCAGCCCGGGAAAGGTCGGGCAATGAGACCGGGTGGACGACGACCGCGTCCGGCTGCCCGGTTGCCAATGCCTCAGTCGTTAACCCAGTCGGCGGCTGGACCCCGCTGGCAACCAGGGCTGCGAACGCCGAGATCAAGACGACCAGCTCTGAACGCCTCCTCATCGGCCGCCGCCCTCCGTCAACGTGGTCCACCGGTCTACGGACACGTTGAACCAGTCTTCAACCCGGCCACTCGGCCAATGAATCCTGACCGTAGGGGGCTCGGCGGAGCTGTCGAGACCGAAGAGGACGCGAGGATCATTGGCCGATGCATAACTGCCGTCGGCCCGCACCCGACGCCAGAGCGCAGGGCGACCCGTTCGCATGATCGCAACCTTCGCGCCGAGCATGTCCCGGGGCACCTCTTCCCCTACCAGCCTCAACCCCAGCCAGTGGTTGCGGTTTCCGACATTGTTGACGAGCAGCCGCACGGGACCGCTGTTGTTGCCCACCAACACGTCAAGGTCGCCGTCGTTGTCGATGTCGCCGAGGGCCGCACCCCGACCCACGTCGGACAGCTCGAACACCGCCCCCGCGCGGTCCGTGACGCTCTCGAAACGCCCGTTACCGAGATTGTGGAACAACAGATTCCGTTCACCGTACGGAAACGGATCGTCGTCACGTCCGGCGACTCTCATTATGGCTCCGTTGACCGCCAGCAGATCAAGCCAACCGTCATTGTCGAAGTCGAACCAGGTTGTACCGAACCCAGTGTGGCCAAGGCTGAGGATACCAAGCCGAGAGGACACACTCAGGTCTTCGAAGAGCCCAGAACCGTCATTAACGTAAAGGTTGTTGCCTTCCACTGGCAGGTGCGTCACGAACAGGTCTTCGTCGCCATCATTATCGAAATCGCCGGCGTCGACACCCATGCTCGCTTCAGCGTTGCCATTTTCGCTCAGCGCGACACCTGCCAGCAGCCCCATGTTTCGGAACGTTCCGTCGCGTTGGTTCACCCACAGCTGGTTTTCCTGGCCGTCGTTAGCCACGTAGATATCGATCCAGCCATCGCCATCAAAATCGGCCGTGGTCACGCCAAGCGCTGGTCCGAACTCTCCACCGACCAAAGCACGCGCGGACACATTCAGAAAGGTTCCGTCGCCGCGGTTGTGGTACAGCACGTCCGGCTGCGGGCGAGACGCGTCCGGGGTACAGTAGTCCTGCTGGCCGGCCGCATTGTGACAGTCCTCGTGCCTGTCCAGGCTGTAGTGCAAGTAGTTGCCAACGAAGAGATCGAGCCATCCGTCGCGGTCGTAATCCACGAACGCAGCCGACACTGCCCACCCATCGTCATCGGTCTTGCTCTCTCGAGAGACATCGGTGAACGTGCCATCACAGTTGTTGTGGAATAGTTGATTCTTGCCAAAGACGGTGACGTAGACGTCTACGCAGCCATCATTGTCATAATCTCCGGCGGCTATTCCCATCCCATATCCGCTAACCGTGATCCCACTCTCCGCTGTAACATCCGTGAACCGCAAACGACGCGAGCCGTCCGCCCCAACCTCTAGGTCATTCCGGAAAAGCTGACTGGCGGGCGTCACCGAACCCGCTGGTGGGAACACGGCATCGCGAAGTGTTTTTCCGGTTTCCAACATCCTCCCCTGTACGAGAAAGACATCGATGTCACCGTCGTTGTCGTAATCCAGCAGCCCGCCGCCTGGCGGGAGAATCTCCGGCATATGCAGCTCGCCTGACATGCCGTTGAAATGGATGACATCGAGACCAGCGGCTTCCGCCTGGTCAGTGAACCATTCGCCGTCCCACTCTTGCTCGGCACGAGCCGGTCCGCTTGCCGCAGCCGTACAACCCGCCAGAAGGGGGGTTGTGACAATCAGGACAGCTACAAACCTGATGCTCATTCCAGGCGGCGGCAACACGCGGGCGTGAGCAGGTCTGTCGCGAAGGTATGCCGGAACATATGCGCGTTGCCCGAGACCTTCGTGTCCGCGAACACGCGCCTCAACGATCGCTGCCAATCGGCCACGGCAGATTTTCTGAGACCTCTGCCGGTCCAGAAGAAGTAGTCGTTGCCGTTCTCAATCTCCTGTAGGGCATCAACGACACTCTCAGGCAGAGGCACGTAGACCGACTCCCCTGATTTCTGCGTTTGCAGGAACAGACGGTCACCGTCGAGATGCTCCTTCCGCAGCCCGACGCCGTCTCCAATCCGAAGACCCGAATAGCGCAGCGTGAGCACAAACGCGTGCACACGGGCCGGGTTGTCGTGTCCGAACGAGTTGCGCTCTGGATATCTGTCGCACGCGTGCAAGACCCGCCTGAGCTGCCCGTCGGTAAACACCTTGACGCGTTCCGAGGGCACTGTCAAGTTGACAAGTTCGGGCCAGAATGAGGCGAGCTGGTCAGAGGATCAGGCTACTGTCACCGCGGCCCACACTTTGAACGATCGCGCTCGCAACATGCGATGATGCACTGACCTTAGCCGATGTCGACCCACGCGAAACATATTCTGAATGATGCCGTGAACGCGCAAGAAACGCTGCGCGTGGGCGGATGACGTGAAGCTGCGCATCTGACGCTCCCGCTGTCGCGTGGGTTGGTGCAAGACTTCGGCGCGATTGTTTGCGTATCGCGTCGTGTCATGGGTGACCAAAGGCATGACGTCCCGATGTGCGACACGGTAGCTGCCCAGTCTGTCGGTCACGAGCTGCACCGGTTCCTGTCGTTGACTCTTCAACAGTCGGCGGAAGAATATCCGCGCTGCACGCCCGTCCCGGCTGGGTTGTACGAGGATGTCGATCAGATCCCCGTCTTGATCCACCGCGCGCCAGAGATACTGGCGCTGACCGTTGATCGTCACAAAGACTTCATCCAGGAACCACGTATCGCCGAGGCGCCCTTGGCGTCGCTTCAACTGCCGGGCGTAGTCGGGGCCGAACTTCCTGCACCACTGCCGAATGGTTTCGTACGACGCGATGATTCCTCGCTCGGCCAGCAGATCCTCCACATCCCGGAAGCTCAGGCAGTACCTGTGGTAGAGCCAGACGGCATGGCTGATGATTTCGGGCGGAAAGCGATGCCGAAGGTAGCGAGGCCGGCGAGTGTTCATCCCGGCATTGTGCCGGGCGGAGAGTTAACCTGACAATACCCGCGCGGGGCAGGCGACTGAGACCATCCTCGCATGTAACATCCTCAATCAGATGACTCAGCGTGGTAGGCCGGCGTGGTACGCTATTGGGCGTTGACGGATCTGTGGGTAGGGGCGTTGCGGGTCAGCTTTCGAACCGCGCAACAACGCCTACGCGCGATGCGGTCACGCAGATCCTTCCACGTTCGGAATATACCCGAGCGGCAACACGCAGCCCATTCATCTGAAGGGCGACATCGACACGGCGGACTTCGGCAGACGCGTACAGAAATTCGTGCTCACCAGGTCGCCGGCGACACTCGGCCGGTGACGGTTATGGAGACCTCGAGATGAGCCTGTGTTCTTTGCTCGTGTCCTCTGGCTCCGGGTGCCACGGGGCGATGTGCGCCCGGCCCGCCGCGGTGATGGCCGTGCTGCTCACCCTTCTGCCGCCGGGGCTCCTGGCCCAGCAGCCGCCGCAGCGACCCACCTTTCGTGCCGGTATCGACCTGATCGAGATCGACGTGACCGTTTTGAACGGTCAGGGAGAGCCGGTGAAGGACCTCCGCGCGCCCGAGTTCACGGTCAGCGTCGGTGGGCAGCCGCGAGGTGTCGTCGCGGCAGAGTTCATCGACCTGCGAGCGGAGATCCCGGAGGGCCGGTCCATGGGTGCCGATGCAGGAGAGGGCTTCTACAGCTCCAACAGGGAGGCGACGCGCGGGCGGTTGATCGTGCTCATGATCGACCGCGCGAAGATGTCATTCGGCAACGGTTCGAACGTGACGCGCGCCGCCGCCAGGTTCGTCGAGAAGCTGACGAGCAACGACCGCGTGGCCTTGTTCACGCTGCCGCAACCGGGGCCACTTGTCGACTTCACGGCAAACCACGACCTGGTGCGCAACGCGGTTGACGGCCTCGTCGGTCTCGGCCAACCGCCACTGGGCTTGTTCGACATCGGCACGCACGAGGCGTTCACCTTGGAGAACGCTGGCCCAAACAATTTGGTCTCGATAAGGCTCATGGAACGTATCTGCGGCCGGCGGCAGCGAGAAGACCTGGGTCTCGAGCGGGAGATCTGTGAGACCAGAGTCCGCCGTGACGCCAGAGTGATAGTCCAGGAGCAGCGTATGCTCACCGATAACTCGCTCAGGGCGCTCGAGTCGATTCTCGACGCGCTTCGGGTGATCGAAGGGCCAAAGCACCTCCTGTGGCTCTCGGAAGGTCTCGTGATAGATGGGCCAGGCGCCGTTATTGGTCCTATAGAGCGGGCTGCCGCAGCCGCCCGTGTCACGATCCACGTGCTCATGGTCAATCCGCCTCTGGCCGACGCGAGTGTCCGCTCGTTACCACCCACACTGCTCGAGGACCGTCGGCAGGAGGAGCAGGGCCTCCGACTGCTTGCCGGCTTCACTCGCGGTGACCTTCGCCGCGTAGGCCCCAACGCAGGTGCGGTCTTCGAGCGACTCGAGCGGGAGATCTCGGGTTACTACGTGCTCGGCGTCGAGAGTCTTCCCTCGGACCTGGACGGCGAACGTCACGAGATCGACGTGTCGGTGCTGCGACGAGGCGCCCGCGTGCGGGCGCGCCGAGCGTTTCTTCTCCCAGCTCCCGCTGAAGAACCCAGCGGAGGGATCGACGAACAGATGCAGCGCGCACTCCAGGCACCGTTCGCGGTAACCGGTCTCCCGCTGCGGCTTGCCACCTACGTATTTCAGGCCGAGGAGATCGGGAAGCTGCGCGTGCTCGTGGCGGTCGAAATCGACGCGGTCGGGTCGTCGCCGTCCGAGGTGGCCATCGGATTCTCCCTACGCGACGTTAACGGCAACATCGTCTCCAGCGGGAGCCAGCGAGCAACGCTCAACCCAGTTGAGCGACCGCGGGAGGCTGTTCTCGAACACATGGTCTCCTTCATTGTCGACCCAGGAAGCTATGTCGCGAAGCTGGCCGTAGCTGACGGCCGCGGCCGAAGTGGCAGCGTCGAGCATCCCGTGCAGGCCTGGCAGCTGGCAGACCTCCCGTTCGCTTTGGGCGACCTAGTGCTCGCCGACGCATCAGCGCCATCAGCGAACGGGTTGGTCGCACCCGTGGAGGCTCGGCTGGCGGGCGACAGGCTGGCGGTGTACACCGAGCTGTACTCCGACGAACCGACGACGCTTGACGGTGTGCGGGTGCGTATCGACGTCACGGAGTCGGCATCAGGCGGATCGCTGGTGACCGGGACGGGGGCCCCGGCACCGGGCAATTATCCGAACAGCCGGATCGTTTCGGCCATCGTTCCAGTCGACACGCTGCCCCCGGGTCGGTATCTGGCGCGCGTGGTCGTGACGCGAGATGATGAACCCCTCGCTGATCTCTCTAGACCGTTCCACGTCACGCGACCGTTGGCACCAGGTGTGCGCCCCACACCCGGACTGGCGTCGGCATCACCTGATGCGATGATGCCCGCCGCCGCCTCGCAGAACGTCGTCAGGCGGCTGCTCTGCGAAGCGCTCGCGTTCAAGAGCGACGACGTGCTCACGGCAGAGGTCGTCGGCTTCTTCATGGACCAGATCGACGAAGACCGCCCGGCGCTGAAGGCCGTCACCTCTGAAGTGCGGGCCGGCAATCTCACCGGTGCCGGCCGCCGCGCGTTCGAGACCGGCGACCAGATGGTAGCGGCATTTCTGCAAGGCCTCGACCTGTTCGCCCAGAGCAAGTGGAATCAGGCGGCAACCCAGTTCTCCGGCGCCCTGCGGATGGCCCCGGACTTCGCGCCCGCCGCCTTCTACCTCGGCGCGTGCTACGCGGTTGGTGGGCGTGACCACGAGGCGGTGAGCCACTGGCGTCGCGCGCTGCGCGCGTCGGAGACGGCTCCGTTCGAGCATAACGCCCTCGCCGACGCGCTCTTTCGAACGAACGCGTCAGCGGAGGCGATCACGCTGTTGCGTGAGGCCCTCACCGCCTGGCCGGACGACGACACGCTGCTCAAACGGTGGGCCATCGCGCTCGCGCTGGAGCTCAAGTACGGTGAGGCCCTAGCGGCGATCGGGCCGTACGTTGAACACCATCCCACGGACGACACGGCGCTGCTGCTGGCGCTCACCACCATGTTCAGCGGGCATGTCGACGGCAGCGCCCCACTAGACGGCGACTCGCTGGAATGGCACTGTCAAGTTAACGACAACTCGGCCGACCGAACCCCAAGATGATGGGCTCGAGTCCTGTGGGTCTCGATTTGCCAATTTCTCGCTAGATCGAGACCCGGGACAACATTGCGTGGCGCTGAGTTCTGACCTACCCTGTCTCGCGCATGAAGGACCTCCTGCTCACTCTGCTTCACTTGGCCGTCACAGCCGCGAAGCTCTGTAGACCCGGCGGCGTGCGAGCCGTCATCGCTGAGAATCTGCTGCTCAAACAGCAGCTGATCGTGCTGCGCCGTGCGCGCCAGCGTGCGCCGAACCTCAGAGTAGGCGATCGGATCCTATGCGGATTCGAGTCGCTTTTTCTAAGTCCGGGACGGATTCGCAAGGTCGCCATCGGACTGCGCCCATCCACGTTGCTGACCTTCCATCAGGCGCTGGTGCGCCGCAAGTACCGTCGATTGTTTTCCTCAAGTGTGCGACCGAAAAAGCCAGGCCCGAAGGGGCCGAGCGAGGCGCTCATCCTGGCCATCGTCGAGCTCAAATCGCGCAATCCTCGATTCGGGTGCCCGCGGATTGCGCGCCTCATCTCACAGACGTTCGGGGTCGACATCGACAAGAACGTCGTGCACCGCGTGCTGGCGAACCACTATCGTCCAGCCCCGGGCGGAACCGGGCCCTCGTGGTTGTCGTTCATCGGACACACAACCGACAGCCTGTGGAGCGTGGACCTCTTTCGCTGTAAGTCCATCGTGCTCCAGGGCTACTGGGTGCTCGTGGTGATGGACCAGTTCACGCGGCGCCTCGTCGGATTCGGTGTGCATCGCGGGCCGGTCGATGCACCCAGCCTCTGCCGCATGTTTAACGCCGCCATTCATGGGCGGGGCGAGCCGCGACATCTTATTACGGATCATGATCCGCTATTTGAGGCGCATCGTTGGACCGCGAACCTTCGGCTTCTGGAGGTCGACGAAATCAAGACCGTGCCCCATGTGCCACTGTCACACCCCTTTGTGGAACGGCTGATTGGGACGATGCGGCGAGAATTCCTGGACCATGTGTTGTTCTGGAACGCCGGTGATCTGGAGCGGAAGCTCGCCGACTTCCAGGCCTACTACAACGCGGCACGGAGCCATGCGCCCTTGGAAGGCCACACGCCGCTAGGCTACGCGGGCGAACGCACGGCGGCCCGCGCCGAATTCAACCATGTGCGTTGGATCTCCCACTGCCGGGGTATGGTCCAGCTTCCAGCGGCGGCCTGATGACGAATTCGAGACGGACAGGCTTCGGAGCGCTGCGAGTCAGTTCCTATTCATGCACGAGCGCCACGTTTTCCGCGCGCGGACCTTTCGGTCCCTGGCCCGCTTCAAAGGTCACGGCCTGACCTTCCCGGAGGTCGTCAAACTGCACACCGTTGCAAGCGGACTGGTGGAAGAAGTACTCGGTGCCTTCTCCCGACGCCACGAACCCGAAGCCTTTATCACTCACCAGCCGGCTGATGGTCCCGTTCACTGTTGCCATATCGTCTCCTGTTGAATTGAGCGTTTCCTGTTGAGCCCCTTTTGCGGCACGAATCCCGATCCGTCTCAGCAACGCACGCGGTCGACATCGCTGTTGCTCGCGACGCGCTGGCTCATGCTGTCGGAAGAGATCGGCGCCCACGACGCGGTGCTCGATCGCATCACCACCACGGCAGCCCCGACCCTCCGTGAGGCGTTCGGGATCGGCCCCGACTCAGCGGCCGAGATGATGATCGTCGCCGGGGACAATCCCGCACGCATCCGGTCCGAAGCGGCGTTCGCGAAGCTCTGCGGCGCCTGTCCGATCCCCGCCTCGACCGGGGTCACGAACCGACACCGGCTCTTCCGCGGAGGCCACCGCCAGGCCAACGCGGCCCTCTATACGTCACGCGCCGCACCGCCCAGGGCCTATCCAAGAAAGACATCATCCGCTGCCTAAAGCGATTCGTCGCCCGGGAGATCTTCAACGCACTCATCATCGACCACCGATCCCGCGCAGTACTCACCGGGGCCGCCTGACGAGCCATATCACGACACTCTTGACATAGAGGGGCGTCAATGCCGTGATGGAGAGTTTGTTCTCCACGGTGAAGCACGAGCTCGGCGAACACTTCGACAGCTGCGGAGCAGCCAAGATGGCGCTGTTCGACTACATCGAGGTGTTCTACAACCAGCGGCGACGACACTCAACCCTCGGCCAGATCAGTCCGGCTGAGTTCGAACGACGGATGAGCACTTCAGCAGCTTAACTAAACCGTCTACGAAACTGGATCAAGCCCACCCCGGCACGGGCCATCCAGGAGCTGGCGGGTCATCAAGACCTCTCCACGACCCAGCGCTACATGCACCTGAGTCCAGCGGCGATCGAGGGGGCTCTCCGGCTTCTCGATCGGCCTGCGCCTGGGCTCAGAAGTGGCGAGGATACGTCGAGCCACGAAAGCCACTGGAGTAACATGTTGACCTGACAAGAGATAAGTGGTGCCGGCGCAGGGACTTGAACCCCGGACCTAGCGGATATGAGCCGCTCGCTCTAACCAGCTGAGCTACACCGGCGAATGTAGCAACGCGCAACACTCAATTATATCCAGGCAGGTCAGCTAGTGTCCTGAGCTCGAACTACGTGTACACCAATGGCAGCGATTAGGTGATCAGCATCGCGTCCCCGTAGCTATAGAAGCGGTATCGCCGCTTCACAGCCTCGCCGTAGGCGACAAGAACGGCCTCGCGTCCGGCAAAGGCCGAGACTAGCACGAGTAGGGAAGACCTCGGCAGGTGGAAGTTGGTCACCAAACCCCCCACGACCCGGAAGTTGTGTCCTGGACGGATATAGAGAGTCGTCTCCGCCCCTCCTGCTGGAACGCGTCCGTCACCGATACGGGCAGCGCTCTCAAGTGCGCGGGTCGTCGTCGTGCCAACAGCAACGATGCGCCGACCCTGGTCGAGCGCGGCATTGATCGCGTCGGCCGCCTGTGTAGAGATCTCAAAGTGTTCGGTACCGACGACGTGCGACTCGACATCGTCGCTCCTTATGGGCTGAAAGGTGCCGTAGCCGACATGGAGCGTCACCTCGGTCCGGTCGACTCCACGTGACGCCAGGGCCCTCTCGAGTGACTGGGTAAAGTGGAGACCGGCAGTGGGGGCCGCCACCGAGCCTCGAGCCCGCGCAAATATCGTCTGATACCGGCTGCGATCGGCAACGTCGGGTGCCCGCTTGATATACGGGGGCAAGGGCGTGTGACCGATGGCGTCAATCACGGCATCGACGTCGGCCCCCTGCGGAGCCGTAAGCGTCACCGTGCGACGTCCCCAAGACCCGCGCTTCAGAACCTCCATGTGCAACGTGTGGTCGCCATCACCGAAGACGGCACGGCTCCCCTCCTTGAGCTTCTGACCGGGATGAAGCAGGGCATCCCATCTCTGCTCGTCGAGCCGAGCCAGGAGGAAACACTCGACCCGACCCCCGCTCGGCTCGCGCCGGCCAAGGAGACGCGCGGGAAACACCTTCGTGTCGTTGACGACCAGCAGGTCCCCTGGACGCAGCAGCCCGGGGAGGTCGGTCACGTGACCGTGTGAACACACCCCGGCGGCTCGGTCGAGATGGAGGAGCCGTGCGCCGTCTCGGACGGCCGCGGGTTCCTGGGCGATCAGGTCTGGAGGAAGGTCGTAGTCGAACTGGGAAACGGACAACCCCGGACCTCGGCCGGTCACTTCCCGACTTCCTAGAAGGCCCAGCGAAGGAGCACAGCGCCGACCGTAAACCCAGCACCGACTGAGGTGAGCAACACTCGGTGGCCCTTCTTCAGCCGTCCCGCCGCGACCGCATCTGCCAGCGCCAGTGGAATGGTCGCACCCGTCGTGTTCCCGAAGCGCTCGATATTGACGACGATCTTGTTTTGATCGAGGCCAAGCCGGCCGGCCGCGCTCTCGATGATTCGACGGTTTGCCTGGTGCGAGACGAATAGGTCAACGTCATCGGAACCGATACCATTTTGTTGAAGGACACGCCGACAGATTTCCTCGGTCTTTCGCACGGCAAACTTGAACACCGTGGCCCCGTCCTGGTGGACGTAGTGCAACCGTTCGTCAACCGTCTCGTGGGATGAGGGTCGCAAACTGCCGCCTGCAGGCATGCACAGCGCCGGTCCACCACTCCCGTCGATCTCGTGAGCGAAATCGATGATCCCGACGCCTTCCTCGACCGCCGGTGACACCACCGCTGCCCCCGCGCCATCCCCAAAGATCACGCAGGTGGATCGGTCCTGGTAGTCGACGATCGACGACATGACATCGGCGCCGACGACAAGCGCGTGCTCGTGTGTGCCGGTCACCACCATCTGGGCCGCGGTAGTAAGCGCATACGTGAACCCAGAGCAGGCGGCACCGAGGTCGAAGCCCCAGGCGTTGGTCGCCCCGATCTTGTGCTGCAAGAGACAGGCGGTGCTGGGAAAGAACATATCGGGAGTGGTCGTCGCGACGACGATGAACTCGATGTCTTCCGGGCTCAGACCAGCCTGTTCTATCGCGGCCAGCGAGGCCTCTTTCGCGAGGTCGGACGTCGCCGTGCCAGGGTCCACGACGTGCCGCTCCCGGATACCGGTTCGCTTGAGGATCCACTCGTCGGTTGTGTCGACCAGCTTCTCCAGATCGGTGTTGGTCAGCACACGTGGCGGCACATAGGTCGCCAGCGACGCGATTCGCGCCTGACGCATAGGGCCTTTTCCATACAAGCGACTGCCTTGAGTCGTCACTCCGAGATGTCCCTTCCTTCCGTGGTCTAGATGACTGCCGATGATACCCGTCCAGCCGTCACGCGTCACCAGAGACGGGAGTTGCGGTCGGGCGCGTCCAGCCCGAAGTACTCGTAGGCCCGCTGGGTGACCACCCGCCCCCGAGTGGTGCGATCGAGAAACCCCGCCTGGATGAGAAACGGCTCGTAAATATCCTCGATCGCTTCCTTTTCTTCGCTGATGGCCGCGGCCAGACTGTTGAGCCCAACTGGCCCTCCACCGAATTTGTCGATGATCGCCTTCAGGAGCCGGCGATCGGCATCGTCAAAGCCATTCTCATCGACCTCGAGCATCTCCATCGCGCGCCGGGCAACCTCCGCGTCGATCCGGCCATCTGCCTTCACCTCGGCATAGTCGCGCACTCGTCGCAGCAAGCGATTGGCGACACGTGGTGTCCCACGCGCCCGACTCGCCACCCCGAGCGTGGCAGCCTCGTCGATGGGCACGCCTAGGATGCCCGCCGACCGATGGACGATCTCACAGAGGTCTTCTGTCGTGTAGTAGTCGAGCCTGTGCACAATCCCAAAACGGGCGCGCAGAGGCGCCGTGAGCAGCCCGGCTCGCGTGGTCGCCCCGACAAGGGTGAATCGCTGCAACGGAACTTTGACCGACCGCGCGCCTGGACCCTGGCCGATCATGATATCCAGCTCGTAGTCCTCCATCGCCGGATACAGGATTTCTTCGATCGCCGGACTCATCCGATGGATCTCGTCGATGAAAATGACCTCGTGCTCCTTGAGGTTGGTCAAGAGCGCCGCCAAGTCACCGGGCTTCTCGAGCACCGGGCCGGCCGTCGCGCGCGCGGGCACACCCAGTTCCTGCGCGATGACGTAGGCAAGCGTCGTCTTCCCGAGACCGGGTGGGCCGTACAGGAGGACGTGGTCCAGTGCTTCCTTTCGGTTCCGCGCCGCCGTGATCGACACGGTCAGGTTTTCACGCACGCGTTCCTGACCGATGTAGTCGTCGAGCGTACGCGGGCGAAGTCCGGCCTCGTACCGAACCTCCTCTTCGGTGGGCGCCGAGCTCACGATCCTGTCTGTGGAATCCACCGTCACCGGTCCTATTTTGCCAGTTCTCTGAGGGCCTGCCGGAGCACATCCTCGAACTGGCCCCCACCGGATGCGTCCGTCGGCACGCGTTCCACGGCGCGTTCGGCACGCGGGCGCTGATAGCCAAGATTGAGAAGCGCAGAGAGTACATCGTCTCGTACACGTGGGATCTCAGTGTCCATGTCCGGTGAATCCGTCTCGACGACAAGCATCTCTGGAAGACGGTCTTTGAGCTCGAGCACGATACGTTCGGCGGTCTTCTTGCCGACACCAGGAATGCGGGTCAGCCGCACAACGTCACCGGCCGACACGGAACGTACGAGGTCGGGTGGTTCAATACCCGACAGTACGGCGAGCGCCAGGCGCGGCCCGACGCCGCTGATGCCGATCAGCCGCTCGAAAAGATCCAGTTCGAGCGCAGTACCAAACCCGAACAACGAGAGGGTCTCCTCCCGCACATGGGTGTGGATGCGGAGCGAGACATCAGCGCCCACATCACCGAGTCCGTAGAAGGTCGACAGCGGAACCTGGACCTCGTATCCGACGCCCTGCACGTCCACAAGCAATCGGCTCGGCTCCTTCTGGGCGAGACGACCTGTGAGTGACCCAATCACCGCGGACTCCTCACGACCCTTGCGATTCCGGACGGTAATTCCGCCAGCTCAGAGGGCCGCCGGGGGTGGCTGGGGTCGCCGCCTTGATCTGACTCTGCGGCCCCTGAGCGTGGGCATGGCACACCGCCACGGCTAGCGCATCCGAGACATCGAGCGGAGACGGCAACTCGGTCATGCCGAGCAACAGGGTAACCATCTCTCGAACCTGGTGCTTCTCCGCACGCCCGAAACCCACAACAGCTTTTTTTACTTCGGTCGGCGTGTATTCGGCGATCGGAATTCCCGCCGAGGCCGCCGCGAGGAGCAGCACCCCCCGCACGTGACCCAGCTTGAGAGCGCTGCGCGCGTTCTTGGCGTAGAAGAGGTCCTCAACCGCTACGACGTCGGGTTGATGCTGGGCCAACAACTCGGCCAGCCCATCGTGCAGAGACTTGAGCTTGTCGGGAAAGGGGATCTTGGCCGGAACCGAGAGTACCCCGCAGATGACGACCCGATGCCCGCTGTCGCGCAGGTCGATACACCCGTATCCGGTACGAGCTGACCCGGGGTCGACCCCGAAGACCCTCACGCGATCGACGCCTCGATCTCCTTCGCCTCGATATCGAAGTTGGACCACACGTGCTGGACGTCGTCCTGGTCTTCGAGCAGGTCCATGAGCTTGAGTAACTGCTGCGCCGCTTTACCTTCCACCTTGACCAAGTTCTGGGGCAACATCGCCAGCTGCGCCGTGACCGGCTTCGCTCCTGCGGCCTTGACTGCCTCGAGCACTTTGTCGTGGGATTCCGGAGCACTGATCACCTCCCAGTTGTCCCCGTCCTCCTGGAAATCGTCGGCACCCGCGTCGATGGCGGCCGCCATCAGCGAGTCCTCATCCGCGCCGGCTCTCTCGACCACGATGTATCCGCGCTTCTCGAACATCCAGGCCACGCTGTTTGTCGTACCCAGGTTGCCGCCGTGCTTCGAGAGCAGATGTCGAATCTCGCCCACGGCGCGGTTGGTGTTATCAGTGAGCACCTGAATCAGAAGCGCCGAGCCGCCCGGACCGTACGCTTCGTACGTGACCTCCTCGTACGAGACACCTGGCTCCTCGCCCGTGCCTCTCCGGATCGCTCGCTTGATGTTGTCGGCCGGCATGTTGCCCGCCTTGGCATCTGAGATGACCGTACGAAGTCGGGGGTTCATGTCAGGATCACCCCCACCGTTGCGGGCCGCGACAGTCAACTCCTTGATGATCCGCGTGAACAGCTTGCCGCGCTTGGCATCGGCCGCACCTTTCTTGTGCTTGATCGATGCCCACTTAGAATGGCCAGACATATGACGCTACTCCCCGTGCAATTGCCTAATGTGGTGGGTGTAGCAGCAATTATCTCAATTTCTGACCCCTACGGGAACACCTACTCCCCCGCCTAGCGCCGTAGCTGCTAGCGCTTCCGAGCCAAGATGACCCACACATCCGCGTCCGGTGACCATTCACGTCCCCGATAGTCCCCAAGAACCGAGTCGATTCTGAAGCCGGCGCGTTCAAGCCGATCCGCCATCTGAGAGACGGTCAACGTCCGAAAGGCAATGGAAAACCGGCGGGTCTGCCGCCGGCGTCCGATCCGCTCGACGAACTCATTCTCGAAGACAGTGAGCCTCCGGTCGTGGTCCTGATGTACGGTTTCCACGAGCGTCAGTTGGCCCCCGCCCGGTCGGCAACCGCGGAGCGTGGTCTGGCGCTCGTACTCGTCCCACCGTGGCAGGTCTGGCACCAGGTCGACGCCAAAGACCCCTCGACGCGGAATTACCGCCGCCACGGACATGAGCGTGGCCCGCAGGTCCCGGTCAACGAGCAGCGACTGCAGCATGCCGTACGGCGCCATGACCAATGAGAATCTGACACGTTTGCGAAAGGGCAGCTTGCGGATATCCCCTCGAACAGCTGCGGCCCGCGCGCCAAGACGAGCCCGACGTAGCCTGGTGCGAAGTCGGGTGAGCATGGAGGCCGACCGATCGATTCCGACGAACCGTTCTGCGGCCTTGGCGACCGGTAGCGAAAGGCGCCCAGTCCCGCACCCAAGCTCCAGGACTGGACCATGGGCACGTCGCGCCAGGTCAGTCCAAAACGGAACATCCCGCCGTCCGACCGTTTGCGCGTTCTCCCAATCGTAGTACGGCGCGTATTCGTCCCACCCGTGCCACCCTTGCATGTGTGCCAGTATAAGAACACTGTGCATGTGCTGTGCGCCCAATCTGACCAATACCACAGCCGTGGCCGGACGGGGGCGGCAGCATGACGCCAGACTGGGCTCCCAACCTGCACCCGGTCGTGGTCCACTTTCCTATCGCTCTGCTCACGGTCGCCGTCGTCATCGACCTGCTGAATGTATGCAGACCCCGTAGTCGATCGTTGCGTGACGGCGCAACCTGGATGTATCTGGCAGGGACGGCATGCGCGCTGGCCGCCTACGTCACTGGGAGTCTCGGGGCCGAAGCTCTGAGGTTGGAGTTGTCCCCAGAGCAGCCTGTCGCAGAGGCGATTGCGGTCCACGAGACCTGGGCATTTCGATCAGCCTGGTTCTTCGCTTTTCTTGCCTCGCTCCGACTGGCAGTCTCTTTCGTTTTCCCGGCCCGCCGGGTCATCCTGATTGGTGCGTTCTTGCTTGCGGTCGTTGGGCTGGCCATGCTAGCCAAGACCGTTGAGCACGGGGCCGAACTGGTCTACGGACACGGGGTTGGGGTCACTCAGTCTCGAGTGTGGTGAGTTGCATCGCCATCGGAATGAACACGATGCCGTTGACTGCGCGCTCGGGCCCGGTCTGGCGGAACCCGAGCCTCTCGTAGGCCGGCACACCGTATCGAGTCGAGTTGACTGTCACGCGCTCGACGTTCGGGTCCTGTTCCCGGGCGGCGGCCAGCCCGTGGTCGAGCAAGGCCCGAGCGACTCCTTGCCGGTGGAATGCCTCGGCGACAAAAAGAAGCGCCACGTGGTTGCTCTGTCGCATCTCGATCATGCCCGCCAGACCGTCATTCGTACTGGCGACCAGGATGAAATACCCCTGCGCGAGTCGCTCCAGGATCGCGTTGGCGTCCGCGTACTTGCGAAACTCCTCGATCCCTTGTGGGGTGTAGTCAGGTGCGATATGTTTCTCGAATGCGGTGAGCACGAGCGCGGAGACCGACGCAGACTCTTCGGCTCGCATCGCGCGGTACGTGGTATCTGACATTGGGAAGGAAACGGATGCTTAGTCGTCGAGCGTTCTCAAATAGTTGACGAGATGCCAGATGTCGTCGGCTGGGATCTGAGTCTTGTAGGGCTGCATATCGGCCGAGACGCCTTCCTTGATCACCAGGAAGATCTCCCCGTCGCTGTCACCGTGCTGCCAGACCGCATCGGTGAAGTCGGACGGCACGTCACCTGGCGCCGGTCGGCTCGGGCGATCATCGTCGCGGTCTGTACTTACCCGACGACCAGCACTGTCGAACCCGTCGTCTTCCGCGCTTCCAGATCCCTGTGCGCCTGTGCGGCATCCTTGAGAGGATAGGTCTGTCCCACCTCGACCTTCACGGCGCCGCTCGTCACGACGTCGAAGAGGTCGGCGGTGACCGCCTCCAACTGCTCCCGCGTGCGTGTGTAGGTGGCGAGCGTCGGACGGGTCAGAAACAGAGAGCCCTTGGCGGCCAACAAGCCGGGACTGAATGGCTCTACGACCCCCGACGCGTTACCAAAGGTCACCATCAGGCCGCGAGGCTGAAGGCAATCGAGTGAGCCGAGAAAGGTGTCTTTGCCCACCGAATCGAAGACGACGGGAACGCCCTTGCCGTCTGTGATCTCCTTGACCCGTTCGGTGAAATTCTCCTCGGTATAGACAATCGGGTGGTCACAACCATGCGCCCGCGCCAGCTCAGCCTTCGCCGGCGTACCCACCGTACCGATGACGGTGGCACCCAGGTGCTTGGCCCACTGACAGGCGATCAGTCCGCACCCGCCTGCGGCAGCGTGAAACAAGATGGTGTCCCCAGCCTTCACAGGATAAATCTGGCGCAGCAAGTACTGGACGGTGCACCCCTTGAGCATTACCGCCGCAGCCTGGGGGTCACTCACCCCGTCGGGTATGCGGATCAGAGCACCTGCCGGCACCACCCGCTTCTCGGCGTAGCTCCCGATCTTCATGCAGTAGGCCACGCGGTCACCCACCGACACTTCGCTGACGCTGACGCCGTCGCCAACCGCCCGCACAATGCCCGCACCTTCGTTGCCGAGCGTCGCCGGAAACGAGGGCAACGGGTAGAGCCCCGTGCGGAAATACACGTCGATGAAATTGAGACCCGCGACCGTTTGCTCGATGAGGGCCTCGCCCGGACCGGGTGGCGGGACGTCAACCGGCTCCCACGTCAGCTCTTCGGGACCGCCGAACTTGTGAATACGAACTGCGTGTGACTGGGTCATGGCGCCGATCTTAGTCCGCGGCGATAGGGCTGTCGACCTATGCTACATTCTCCCCATCACTCAGTGACAATACCGACCGACGCCGGCGTTTTCGATGCGCATCATCCCCCATCCAGTGACCAGGTCGCTGACTGCGTGCACTGCGGGTTCTGTCTTCCCGCCTGCCCGACGTATGCCTTGTGGGGAAGAGAGGCCGACTCGCCCCGCGGTCGGATCTACCTGATGCGGCTGGGACTGGAGGGCCGTGCGACGATAGACGAGCCTTTCGCGCGCCATTTCGACACCTGTCTCGGCTGCATGGCCTGCGTGACGGCGTGCCCGTCTGGGGTCAAGTATGACCATTTGATCGAGGCCACACGGCCGCAGATCGCCCGACAGACGACGCGCCAGACAGGCGACCGATGGTTCAGGCGATTGATCTTCGCGCTGTTCCCCTACCCGAACCGGCTTCGGTTCGTAGCTCTTGGCTTGTGGGCGTACCAGCGGCTGGGTATCCAGTCCCTGCTGCGATCCACGGGTCTACTAGAGCGGCTCCCCCCACGGCTCAAGGCCATGGAAGGCATCGCTCCGCCCGTCACCCAACGCTCGATTTTTGGCTCGGTGCCTAACCTGGTACCGGCCCAGGGCGAACGCCGGCGTCGAGTCGGTCTGCTCCTGGGGTGCGTGCAACGTACCTTCTTTCCGAACGTCAACGACGCGACCGTGCGAGTCCTTGCGGCGGAAGGCTGCGAGATCGTCGTGCCGGCTCAGGGTTGCTGCGGAGCGCTGATGATGCACGCTGGGCTCGAGGAGGATGCCATCGCCATGGCGAAGCGCCTCATTGATGCGTTCGAGGGGATTGACGTCGACACGATCGTCATCAACGCCGCCGGGTGCGGCTCGACACTGAAGACATACGGGCATCTCCTGCGTGACGAACCCGACTACGCTGAACGAGCGACGACGCTCGCTGCCAAATGCAAAGACGTCTCTGAGGTACTCGCCGAGCTCTCACCCCGCGCCCCCCGGCACCCGCTGGCGTTGACGGTGGCCTACCATGACGCTTGTCACCTGCAGCACGCTCAGGGCGTTACGTCGGAGCCGCGCGAGGTCCTCGCCGCGATACCGGGAGTCGAGGTGCGCGAGATACCAGAAGCCGACCTGTGCTGTGGGTCGGCCGGTATCTACAATCTGGTCGAGCCAGAGGCGGCACGCGAGCTCGGGGAGCATAAAGCGAAGAACGTGCTGTCAACCGGGGCGGGCGTCGTGGTCTCGAGCAACCCGGGATGTCTCCTGCAGCTGCAGAGCGCAATGAACGACGACGCCTCCGAACCGATGCCGTCCGCGCTCCCGATGTACCACCTCGTGGAGGTGGTGGACGCCTCGATTCGCAACCAGCCGCTTACGAAGTAGGCCTCATACCGGACCACGGCCAGAATTGAGCCGCAGGTCCGGGTCGAACCGCTGCTTGATCAGCTGCATGACCCCCTCACCGTCACCGAGCGGTCCCCACGGGTCGACAACTTCCCGCACGTCTTGACTGGCCCGACGGACCACCACGGAGCCATCGCCGATCGGCAGCCGATCACGGAGCGCGTCAATGAGCTTGCCCTGCGCTTCGGCAGGTCCGTCGAGCCGAACGTCGAAGACCGCGAGGCCGGCCCGCCCCTGAGCCGCCGCCTGAAGACCCTGACGATCACACTGGTCACGGAGCCAGGTCAGCGTCGACACGAGCGCCCGGGGAAGAGTGCTGACCTTTAGTAGTGTGCCATCCACGTCCCACCGGCTGGCGTGATCGGCCCACACCTCACGTTCCGCCTCATCGGCTGCCACGAGCACGCGACCGTTTGTAGCCGCTTCCATCAGACGTCTCGCCTCCTCGGCCTGCTTCTCGACGGCCTGATCGACCGATTGGAACCTGACGAGTAGACGCGCGGGCGGACAGGCGAGCTCGACCGCGGAAGGGGTCAGGGACGAAGCCATGACCGCGGCAAGAGCTGGCTCCAGAGCCTCGATACTATCCAGGTCGACGGTGAGCGTGCGTGACGAGACCGCGACCGGGGTCACTTTGAATGTGGCGTCGACGATCACACCCAGTGACCCAAAGGCGCCGGTCATGAGCCGGGACAGGTCATAGCCCGCCACGTTCTTGACGACGATTCCGCCCGCCTTGGCCAGCGCGCCGTCGGGGCGTGCCAACGTGACGCCGATGATGAGGTCACGCGGTGCGCCGTGCCAATGTCGACTCGGGCCACTGTCATTGGTGGCGACGACCCCGCCAACCGTTGCGCGTTCGGGCCACGGCGGGTCGAGCGGGAGCCACTGCCGATGGATCCCAAGCACCTCGTTGACCTGAGTCAGTGTCGCGCCGGCCTCGATGGTCGCCGTCAGGTCGCCGTGACGGTGCTCGACCACCTTATTGAGACGCGCTGTCGACAGCGCCACGTCGATCGGACCCGGGCACCGACCCCACGTGAGTTTTGTCCCGCCACCTCGGACACCCACTGCCAGCCGTTCGGTGCTGGCCCATTGAAGGATCTCGGACAGCTCCGGGCCGGTGGTTGGTTCTGCGACGATCCGCGGACAGACACCGTCGATCGCGTCGGTCTGGCGACCGGGACGAATGGAGCCTGCTTCCGCGTAGGGTGTGACTTGCGCAAGGAGCGCGTCGGTCGTGGTCTCCACGGCTATCTTCAGAGGCGCGCTGCGAGACCAGCCGCCTCGGCAGGATGCTGACGGTAAGGCCCCGGCACCTCACCACACAGCCGCGGTGTGGGAAAAATCTTGTCTGGATTGCAGAGGTGGTTCGGGTCGAAGGCACACCGAACCAGCTGCATCGTGTCCAGGTCGACATCGGTAAACATCTTGGGCATGTGCTTCGCCTTGTCGGCGCCGACGCCATGCTCGCCCGTGATGGACCCACCGACATCGAGACAAATCGTCAAGATGTCGTTTGCTACCCGTTCTGCGAGGTCGGCCTGTCCGTCCACGCGATCGTCGTAGCAGACCAGCGGATGCAAGTTCCCGTCGCCCGCGTGAAAGACGTTCCCGATCCGGAGACCGGCCTCATCGCCGAGCTCACGGATACGCCGGAGCACCTCGGGGAGTCGGGTTCGTGGGATGACCCCGTCCTGGACATAGTAGCTAGGTGACACCCGACCCATCGCGGCAAACGCCGCTTTCCGACCCAACCAGAACCGGGCCCGCTGCTCCTCCGACTCCGCAATCCGAATCTCTTTGGCATGAGCCTCCTGGCAGACGCGGGTGACCCCGTCAAACAGCTCCGTCACCTCGGCCTCGGCACCGTCCAGCTCTACGATGAGCAAGGCCTCGGCCTGCGGAAAGTTCGGGTGAACCGCGGCCTCGGATGCCTCGATTGTCATACGGTCCATCATTTCGACGGCCGCAGGAATGATGCCCTCGGCGATAATGCCGCTGACGGCGTTGCCAGCCGCCTCCGTCGAGTCGAAAGCGGCGAGCAGCGTCTTGACCGACGCCGGCTTGCGGAGCAGCCGGAGCGTCACCTTCGTGACCACGGCCAGCGTCCCTTCCGAACCTACGAGGACACCAAGCAGGTCGAGTCCCGGCGGGTCGAGCGCAGGACCGCCAATCCGAACCATCTCTCCATCAGGAAGCACGGCCTCCACACCGACCACATGGTGGACGGTGAACCCATACTTGAGACAGTGTGCACCACCCGAGTTCTCAGCCACGTTCCCACCGATCGAGCAGATGACTTGACTCGACGGGTCGGGCGCATAGTAGTAGCCATGGGGCGCGGCCGCGTTGGTCACCTCGAGGTTCGTGATCCCGGGCTCGACGGTGATCCGCCGGTTGGCGATATCGAGGTCGAGGATCCGATTGAGCCGGGTCATGACGATCAGCACGCCATCGGGGTGAGGGAGCGCGCCTCCCGATAGGCCCGTCCCCTGGCCCCTCGCCACAAAGGGCACGCCGGCGTCGTGGCACGAGCGGACGACCTGTTGCACCTCGGCCGCTGTGCCAGGAAGAACCACGAGGCCAGGCGTGGAACGCAGCTTGGCCAGACCGTCGGTGTCGTACGTGGCACGCTCTGCATCGTTGGTCACGACGTGGTCCGCACCAACGATCTCGGTGAGGGCGGAGATGAGAGACGTGTCCATGGGCTCACGCCTGGACAGAAGACAGGAGACAGGAGACAGGAGACAGTACGGACGCGGAGACCGCGCCAGACGAGAACGTGGCGAGGCCATCCGAATCCACCCTGACTCCTGACTCCTGACTCCTGACTCCTGCCTGCACTCTAGGGCCTCGAATACTGCTCGATGACGCGGGTGATCGCGCGCTGACACACACGGCAAAAGCCGACTGGGTTGCGCGTAAACATCATGCAATCGACTTCCGGACGATACAGCCCGACCGGTTCGTAGGACGCCCCCTCGAAGGCGCCAACCTGGCCAGCATGCTCCATCGAGCCGAGCAACGGGGTTTCGCGTTCCATCTGCGCAGTGAACAGCCTGTCCATCTCGGTCTCCGGCGCCCCCCGGGCTCGAAGCTCGCGACGTTCTGACCTGGCGGCGTTACTGGCACGTTCGAATGCGTCTTTGTCCCATGGGGTTGGAAGCGGGGTGTCGGCGGCGACAAGGTCACCCCACTTCAGCGAAGCGGAGTCGTGAAGCGCGGTGACGTTGGGTTCCCACGGCTCAGGGTGATCCGTCCCGCCCGTCTCATAGGCCACATCAGAGGTGTAGTACTCGTCAGCGAGCCCGGCGAAATGGTGACCGAACTCGTGGACAAAGACATACTCCGCGAATCCAGTATCCACCGCGGTGGTGGCCTGAAAGTTAAAGATGCCACCTCCCCCGTATTGCGCCTCGTTGACAAGAATCTCGAGGAACTCGTAGGGGGCGGCCGACGCGGCGTCTCTGAGCGCTCTGTTGTCGTAGGTGAGCAGATACCGCTCCGAGTCGAAGATGTTGTACTGGGCCGACAATGGTGTGCGCCGAAACTCCATCGCTCGCGGCCGCGTCACACCCGACTCAGCAGACAGCAGGTCGAGCCCCCACACGTTGAAGTCGGACCGCCGACTGCGGAACGGCTCCTCCTCGAAGAGCGCGCTCACCAGACGTGCGGCATCGGCGCGGAACTTGTCCAGCTCGGACCGGGTGTAGCCTTCTGCTATGACTAGGAGATCGACCTTCTCGGAGGGTGGACCACTCTCGATGATCGGCCACATCTCACCCATTGGATCTCGATCGGAGGGGTTGACAAACCGCGAGCCCGGGTCGACGACGGTGGACCAGATCTCGTGAAAACTGTTTTCTTCGTCCCTCACGTTGAGCACAACCTGCACAGGTTGCCTGGGCCATGGAAAGCGTAGTGACTCGTGAAATGTTCGATGGACCTCGCGCGATTCCGGTGTCGTTTCCCACTCGCCGTAGATCGACGCAAAGCCGCGCGAATAGACAACACGATTCGTCCGCCGATCGATCACCTCAAACAGATACTTGCCAAGGTTCAGATCGTCGACGAGTCGGGTGCGACTACCGGCCCACGGACCATCGGACACGACCTGGTCCAACCCGACCGTCTCTGTGCCGAGACCGCCGGAGTGGAAGTAGTCGACCCGCATTGTCTTATCGAGGAACAATCCGTCGAACACTTCGTCGGCCCTAGTCTGCGCTCGGGCCTCCGTTCCGTTCCGTCCGACGGGAGCCGGACCCGTCAGGGTGACCGCAGCGATGGCCAAGAGACCGAAGGCCAGCGGGTGTGGGCGTGACGCCGGACGCATGTGGCGTATTCTACCTACTGTACTAGAAAACGGATCAGGTCTCGTTCACTCGGTCGGCATTGGCGACAACGAATCCCCGCCTCGTCGCACGTTTGCATGTGCGGGCGCTGAAAGAGCTTCGGCTCCTGCGGGGCCGACTCACGCTCGAGGTCCTCAGCGCGGCGGTCGACCAGAGCGTGGCGTATCGGTTCCGCGATTCGTCACCCAATCAGAAAACGATCTCGACCTACGTCGAATCACTCAACGTAGCGGACCTGGGACTCGCCGTCATGTGCGACGCAGGCGATGACACCGCATGGGAACACCTTGTCCTCACGTATCGTCCGCTGCTGTACCGCGCGGCGGGGGTCCTGGCGGGCGCCGACGATACGGGACGCGAGCTGGCCGACAGTTTGTGGGCCGAGCTCTACGGCGTAGGACACACGCGGTCGTCGGTCGAGCCAGGGGGGGAACGACGCTCGCTGTTTCGCTATTTCCACGGGCGCAGCAGGTTGTCCACTTGGTTCCACTCGGTTCTCGCACAAAGATATATCGACCTGGTGCGCGCCCGGCGGCGCACCGAATCACTCGACGTGGACGACAGGGAGGAACAAGGAGGCCACTCGTCTGGCCGCGACACGGCCACGGTTGAAGCGCCCGACCCTGACCACGCACGTTACGCGCGGTTATTCCAGCAGGCGCTACAAGAGGCGCTCGGGTCACTCGACCCGCGCGACAGGTTGCGGCTCAGCTACTACTACGTCCAGTCGTTGACACTCGCAGAGACGGGCCGACTCCTCAAGGAGCACGAAGCGACTGTGTCGCGAAAGCTGGCACGGGCGCGGAAGCAGATCCGTCTCGCAATCGAGCACACGATGAAAGACCGCCACCGACTGACCCCTGACGAAATCAACTTGTGCTATCAGTACGTCGTAGAAGATGGATCGGTGGATCTGAGCGGGGCGCTGAGGTGAGATCCATGACCGTGCAAGATCTCCCCGCGGCCTCGTTCATACAGTAGAGGACACTGTGTCAGACGACCGACCGGACCCGGTGGACAACACTCGATTCGAGGATGCCCTCGCGCAGGGGCTCCAGGACCGTCCGAAACCGCCATCTGGCCCCTGCCCAGACGCCGAGGTCCTCGCCGCGTTCTCAGAGGATTCGTTATCGACGCCGGACCGGCAGGAGGTCGAGTTGCATCTGGCCGCCTGCGTGAGCTGCCAGGCGCATGTCGCCGCCCTGATCCGGACCGAGGGAATCCGACCGGAGGTCACCCGACCTGCGACATCGTGGTGGCTCGACTGGCGCTGGCTCGCTCCGCTGGCGACGACGTCGGTCGTGTTGCTCGCCGTATGGGCGGTCGATCCCGCCTCGATTGGCGACTCGGGAGTGGAGATGGAGAAGACTGCGCCCGCCCCCCTTGATACCGACGCCGGCAACGAGCTTCGGGAGTCAAGAGATGCTGCCAGCGAGCTTCTGGAGGCGAGAAATGCCGTCCGACGGGAGCAGGAAAACATCGTTGCACGCGGCCGGGTGCCATCGCATGAGGCAGCAGCGGAGTCCGATACCGCGCGCGCGCGCGAGGAAGTAGCGGCGCCCGCTCCGCAAGCAAGGCAGGTCGCCGGAGATCCGTTGCCCCCACCAGCCGATACCGCGTTGGCAGACGCTCCGTCACGATCCGCGCCGGCCGAACGGAGGCTCGACGATCTGGCCCGGTTGAGCAGCACCGCATCACCCCTGCGGAACAGGGCGTCGACTCAATCGGCGGGTTTCGTGATCACCACGTCTGACGAGACGGCCGCGTGGCGTGCAACGGGAGAAGGCGGTCTGGAGCATTCGTCCGATCGCGGTGTCACGTGGACACGCCAGCTCGAAAGCACTGGGTCGGAACTCACGGCGGGGTCGGCCCCCTCGGGTTCGGTCTGCTGGTTGGTCGGTCGCAACGGCACCATTCTGCGCACCACTGACGGGGGCGCCTCGTGGAACCGCATCGAGGCTCCATTGCAAAGCGACATCGGTGGGGTGACCGCAACCGACGGGCAAACGGTGGTGGTCGAGTTCAGCGACGGACAGGCGTTCGTTTCTGCCAACGGCGGCTCGACCTGGAGACCAAATTAGTCGCTGACCGCAAGCTCGCCGGGGACGATCGGGCGTGTCCGCGGTAGTTTGCCCCTATACGCCAGGAACCCGACGAAGCTCAGCAGGCCCAAGAAGACCGCCAGCTTGAACGAATCGGCCGGACGCGTCTCTGGCAGCACAGTATTGAAGAACCACAATGCCGGCTGCGCGATACATGCCGCCCAGACCGACCCGTAGAAATAGCGGCGCTCGTGCCCCTCACCCTTGGTCGAGGCCTTGACCCTGGGAAGCCACCCCAGCGCCCCACACACCCAGATCGTGATCGCAATCGGAAAGTAGGCGGCGGCGTAGATCTGACCAAGGTACCAATCTCCGGTCATCAACGCGACGATGAGTCCGGTGCTGTTGAGGATGGCATAGGTCAGGACGGCGCTCCACGCGAAGGTGTAACAGACCCGGCGATACAGAGGATTCGGTCGGTCCTCAGTAAAGCGGATGATGTACGGACGGGGCTCGACACCAGGGAGCCGGCCGCGAAGCCCTGCGATCCCCGTCGCCAGCAGCACGAAACTAAGCCAACCCGCCATTCGCAGATCAAAACCGGATTCGAATAGGTCGAACGTGAGCGGCCCCGGCGCTAGGAAGAAGACCCAGATCCAGATCGGCCAGTGAGAAAAGCGATAGTGCAGCTTGTTGCGGTGGCGGATCTGTCGATCGCTAGCAAGCTCGACAGGGATCTCAGCGCCTGAGCTCTTGGGTGGAGAAAAAGCAGAATGCACTAACGGCGCGTCCTCGGAGGTGTTGCATACGCTAACAAAACTGTCGAGTGTGTGCCAGTTTCACCAGCGATGCCATCGTGAAGCGGCCAGGAACGCCCTGCTGATGCATGTCGCAGTGTGCAGGACGGTGTCGTCTCGTCCCACCCTGGTATTGGTCTGAACCTTGCTCCCAGCTGCTCATGGGCCCCCAAGAGTGAGAAGACCCATGTCCACGCATCCACATCCACTCGTACTGCTGATAGAGCCTAATCCGTTGCTGCGCGAGCTGCTTCACGGCGAGCTCAAGGACCAGGGATGCATTGTGGTTGACGCCGGCAATAGTGAAGAAGCCATCGCGTTCGCCCAGGTCTATCCGGGACCGATCGACCTCGCGGTTACCGACTTGCAACACCCGGCCGAGAATGACCGGGCGTTCCTAGACACCCTTCGATCCCTCCCCACCTGAATCCACGCCAAGGTCGTTCGGGTCAAGGGGACATTCAACCGACGGTCGCTGGTCAGCGCCGTTCGCCGCGCTTTGCCAATGGCCACCAACGGCGGCGCCAGACCCCGGCACGGCGACCGTGCTGTTTTTGGGGGCATGGGGCGAGACAGCAGCTTCAGTTCCGCGGTTCAGTAGGAGTCGGCCAACCCTAGCAATCGCCGGAACGAGGCAAGGAAGCCTCCTTCACGACGAGCGGCCCGGTCTGCCTGATCAAGGACCGACAGGCATTCCCCCATCGTCGGCACGGCGCCCACACCCAACTTCCTTGCACTGACCGGAGCGACCTCCGCCGCCCCACGCCAGACGAGAATCGCCCGAGCGTCGGATTCGGTCGCGACATCGAGGCAGTTCCCCGGGTTGTCGTCAACGACGAGATCAAGTGCGAGCGCGGCGGCGATACGACCCCGTGAGCCTTTCGTCACGAACACCGACGGAAGTAGATACCCCTTGTTTTCGAGCCATCGCTGACTCTGGACCTGAACTGAGTCCCCTTTGCTATCGGGGCGGCTGGTCAGAAAGATGACGTCCCAGCGACGCTCACGCGCCAACGAGGCGAGCTGTCGCACCGACCCTGGCTCAATCTCGTCGAGGGACTCCCAGAAGTTCTCCATGGCCGCTACACGACTCCACGTTTTAGCCGAGGCGCCACGCAGGTGTGTTGTATCGAGGGGTCCGTCGACGTCGGGCGTCCCTGGGCTCGAGGACGAGTACTTGTTAAGTCGACCACCGAGGTCGGCAAAAACTCCGTCGAGGTCGAAACCCAATCGTAGGGACACTGACTAAACCTCGTCCCAGTCATCGCCGTCCCCGGCCGGCTCGCCTTTCTCGGTCGGGTCGGATCCGAACGACTCGGATAGGATTTGCCAGTCAGGGGCAGCGGCCGCTTCCTCAGGGATCTCGATCTCAGGTTCCTTCTCTGGCTCCGCGTCCGTCGTCCCCGCCTCGCGAGCCTGCGAGCGGCGCCACTCAGGATAGTCCTCCCACACCCGCACGCAGTTCCTCCCGTCTCGCTTCGCTCGATACATCGCTGCGTCAGAGCGTGCCAGCAGAGCCTTGGCATCCAACTCACCAGCCATGGCCGCGCTCACGCCTATACTCGCCGTGACAAAGATCGAGCCTTCGGGGCGCTTGATCGCCTTGCGCGCAAGATGCCGGCGCATCGATTCCGCGACCCGTTTGGCGCCATCGAGCGGCGTATCGGGGAGCAGGACGACGAACTCCTCGCCGCCATACCTGCACCGGAGGTCACTGCCACGCAGTGCCTCCTTCATCGCGGCACCAACGGTTCCAAGGACGGTGTCCCCAAACAAATGCCCATACCGAGCGTTCAGCTGCTTGAAGTGGTCGAGGTCGATGAATAGGAGCGAGACCGGCTGCTCCGACCTCTGGGCGCGCCGGAGCTCGGCACCGATCAGGTTCATCCCATGATGTTTGGTCAAACAGCTGGTCAGCACGTCGACCGCACTGAGCTGCCGCACCTTGCGGAACAACTGGGCATTTTTTATTGACAGCCCCACCAGCGATGCCGCCATCTCGAGTAGCCGCCGTTGGCTGTCGCTCAAGGGCTGCAGGCGATCACCCACCGTCTGGCCCACGCCCATCAGGCCGACTAGTTTACCGCCTGCAATCATCGGGAACGTATCCCAGGCCCCCGGCTGACCGGTGGGGTCCCAGGCCTTTTCCGGCGACGACCCCGCCGTCTGTGGTCCGCCAATGTCAAGCTTCCACCCCTCCGTGCGCATGGTCATCCAGATTTCACGTTGCCCCACAACCGGCTGCAGATACTGGGCCACGGTCTGGTGGATGGCCTTCGGGTCCAGAGTGGCCCCCAAGGCCTCTCCGAGTCGGACGAGCTGCTCGAGCTCGCGAGCTCGGTCCTCAGCCCGCCGTGCATCTCCAGCAATAGCATCGGTATCCCGCTTGGTCTGCTGGTCGCGCTCGGCCTGACGCACTCTCTGGTGTAGAAGGAGACCGAACAGAACCAGTACCAAGGCCGGCACCACCAGCAGACCGCGAATGCCAGCAGCCGCCAGCACACGCTCGATCAGCAGTGCGATCGGGTCAGCGTAGAGGAGCACCACCGCGCTGAACAGCACGAGAACGAGGGGCGAGTAGTTCCAGTTGGTCAGCCGCATGCAATTCTGTAACCGTCAGCGATGTCCCAGTACGCGACGGAACTGCCAGACGGGCGCAGGACCCGGCCGGCACACGAACTCCTGACCGAATCCCCACGCAAGGATAAGTCCATCTTGAACGATCGGGCACATTCTTTTTCTTTCAGCACTTTACGAGCGCCTGAAGAAGAGTGCCGAGGCCGTCATGGAGGCCGCCCGCACCTTCGTATACGCCATCCGGGAAGAGGACAGTCTCGCCGTGCTGACGTTCGCCGACGATCCGGTATTTGCGCACGACCTGACGACCACTCGGGAGTGGAGTCTGGAAGCCATTGACGAGTACACGCCGAGCGGAGGGACGGCTCTGTATGACACGGTCGTTGACGCCCTCGCTCGATTGCGACGGGTTGAGGGACGCAAGGTCCTCGTGGTGCTGACCGACGGTCGCGACGAGGACAATCCCGGCACCGGTCCAGGCAGTCTCCACACCTTCGGAGAGGCGCTTGAGTGAATTCATGAAATCGACGCGGCCGTCTATGCCGTCGGACTTGGACCCAATATCGACCCGGAGGTGATCAAGCAGCTCGCGATCGAATCTGGAGGTTCCGCCTACTTCCCGCAGGACGTTTCGACCCTGGCTGAGGACTACCGGCGGATCGTCGAGAACCTGCGCCGGCGCTACGTGATCTCTTACACATCGACCGACTCGACGCGAGACGGAGCCTGGCGAGAAGTCGACATCCGAACCCGAACACCCGGGACGATCGTAAACAGCCGGGGAGGATATTTTACCCCGGAACAGTAAGGCAGTGTGCCGCTATGGAAAAAACGGGCAGAGGTGCTTCCGAGAAGGCCATGATTATCATCCCAGCCGCGGTGCTGTTCTTTGTTGTCATGGCGGTCAGCGGTGGACCCACGCAGTTCATCCGTATCGTCAATACCGAACTGCGGCACATGTCGTCCGTGGTCGGCGGCTGGGTGTCGTTTTGATTTTAGCGACCGGGCGCCGGCGCATGGCCGCGCTGACGTTCGTCGCCCTCGTTGCCGGCGTGGGGATTGGCCTGGGCGCGGGTGCACGAGAGGATCCGCCGCTGGTGTTCGCGGCCAAGACGGGCATCGTCCTGACCTTCGTGCTGCCTGACAAGGTCGATGAGTTCGAACGATTCTTCACCGAGTTCCGAGGGGTGCTGGTGGCCAGTGAGAACCCGATCCGCCGACAACAGGCCGGAAACCGGAGGATGTTCAAATCATCCGACCCTGGCCCGAACGGTTCGGTCATGTATGTCGGCTTCATCAAACCAGTCCTCAGGGGCGCCAACTACAATATCGCCAACATCATGGCTGAGGAACTGCCTGAAGACGAGGCGCAGTCGTTCACGGACCGCTTCTAGAGTACCCTCGCTCAGCCGCCAAACACTCTGAATCTCGAAGCGGTCGCCGACCTGGCGAACATGCCAGAACTCGCGTCAATAGACGCCAACGCCCAGCGCTAGGGTTCCGAGCTATCGTCGTACACAGAAAACGCTCGAAGCCTGTGCGACGACTTCGAGCGTTGAGAATAATCCCGGCAACGACCTACTCTCCCACGGAGTCACCCCCGAAGTACCATCGGCGGAAGAGGGCTTAACTACCGTGTTCGGCATGGGAACGGGTGTTTCCCCTCTCCTATGACCACCGGGAAACCTAATGCCCCGGTAATGACCGGGACAAATATAAAACCGAACCCCGTACATCTGACGAGTGTCCGGCGCTCGCAGCATGCGTATGCCGCATCACTGCAAGCAATCTGTCAAATATCGGTTCGCCGTCGCTTGCGGGGGCCCCTTCGCCCCGCGCCGCTCCGGCGCGGCCGCGCCGTGCGCGGCCTCACTCACTCAGACAACTGCCTCCTGTCTCTTGAACTCTGTTCAGCGACAGTAAGCCCCAACTGAACACCCCACAAACGGTAGCTTCCCAAACGCAGTGAAAAGTAAATATGGTCAAGCCTCACGGCTGATTAGTACCAGTTAGCTAAAGCGCTCACACGCCTTACACATCTGGCCTATCACCTGGTGGTCTTCCAGGAGCCTTCAGGAGCCGAAGCTCAGGGAGATCTCATCTTGGGGAGGGTTTCACGCTTAGATGCTTTCAGCATTTCTCCCTTCCGAACATAGCTACCCAGCAATGCCGCTGGCGCGACAACTGGTACACCAGAGGTCCGTCCATCCC
>Ga0310123_10000460_pt1 | contig 36477 bp, 33 predicted proteins | sample CB6_AW_1057_MG_FD_203505 | JGI IMG/M metagenome (GOLD analysis project Ga0310123, IMG submission 203505) | Marine microbial communities from Western Arctic Ocean, Canada - CB6_AW_1057 | ecosystem: Environmental > Aquatic > Marine > Oceanic | place: Canada: Western Arctic Ocean | collected... | reverse complement strand
CCGCCACGGCTCGCAATCGCAACACTCGAGCGGGCAGCAGTCCTGAATCAGGTGCTCCCGACAGCATCGCTCACAGCCACAACCGGCCGTGCCGTCGCACGTCGCCGCGGCATCACAACCGGCATCAGAGGCGTAGTAGGTGCCGAAATCGAACGATACAGGATCGACTGAAGAAGGTTGTTGCACGCTGGGTTGCACGCTGGATTGTGCAAACGCGAACGAAACGATCGTCGCGGAAACCAGGGTGCCCATGAAAACCATCCGTGGGGACTTCATGATCTGTTACTCCAATTAACAAATGTAAACGGCGGGTGGGTGGACAGTGCACCTAGGCGGGCACACGTAATTGCGGGTTAGGGGTGGGAGAAACGTTGGCAGGAGCATGGTGGGAAAAACGGTGGCAGCGGTGTCCCGTGTGCTGCGCGGTACTGCTGTCAAAGTAGCTATCGGCGTGGTCAATCGCAAAAGTTCATCCCAATCGGAGAACTAGTACGGGTGAAATCCGACCAATTGACAAAGACATGTCAAGACGTGCCGGTCAGCGAGATTCTGCACGCGACGGGTTCCGTTTCAGACGCTCGCACGGTTGTCTCGATTCGCGGCCGACCTGTCGGGTCAGCGAAAGTCGAACAACCAGGAGAACTGTGCCGGTAGCGCTGATCGTTGCTAGCAGCGCCTGAGCAAGTTCGTGTTGACACGATCGCATAGTTCTCGTTACTGCTAGCCGCTCACCGCGGCGAGCGGCTAACATGCCACTGCGCTAGGTCGTGTCCGCAGAAAGCATGTCGGCAAAGAGTGCGTCGACGAAATCGTCGGGCACAAACAGGGCGATGTCCTGCGGCTGTTCGCCGATGCCAATGTATTTGACAGGTAAACCAACCTGTTTGCGAATGGCGACGACCGCGCCGCCTTTGGCCGTACCGTCGAGTTTGGCCAGGATAATACCGGTGCAGTCGACGACCTCGGTAAATTTTGCGGCCTGAGAAATTCCATTTTGGCCGGTGGTCGCATCGAGAACGAGCAGCAATTCGTGCGGAGCGGCGGGTATCTGTTTGCGAATCGAGCCTTGGATCTTCGTGAGCTCGGTCATCAGATTGCGCTGGGTTTGCAGACGACCAGCCGTATCGACAATGCAGACGTCGACTTGCTTGATGATCGCCTGCTCGACCGCTCGATAGGCCACACTGGCAGGATGGCTGCCTGGCGCGCCGGTAACGATATCGACGCCGAGTCGTTCGGCCCAGATGGTGAGCTGCTCGACCGCTGCGGCACGAAACGTGTCTGCCGCGCCGAGAACGACGCTCTTGCCTTCTAATTTCAGTTGGTAGGCAAGTTTGGCGATCGAGGTCGTTTTGCCCGATCCGTTGACGCCGCAGACCATAATGACGGTTGGGCCGGTTTCGGCGAAATGGATGGGTGCCTGATCCTGGGCCATCAATTCCTTGAGTGAGGCCTTCCAACTTTCCACGACCTCTTCCGTGGAAACGACGCGACCACGCATCTGAGTGCGAACCTTGTCGACGATCTCCTCAGCCGCCTGATAACCCATGTCGGTCTTAATGTTGATGCCGAGGAGGTCGTCGAGATATTGGTCGTCAATGAGCCGACCCTCGGACTTGAAGAGATCGCGAACGTCGGTTTTCAGCAGGTTCGCGGTCTTGTGGAGCCCTTTGCGGAACTTGGCGAAGAGGCCTTGGGGTTCCGCGGCTGGAGTTGCTTCGGCTGCATCGCCTGCGGCAACCTCTGCTCGTGGTTCGGCTTTACGTTTGCTGAAAATGCCCATGTCGTTGTTGTGATGACTCCTAATCTGAAAAATCGTGACACTTCAGCCGAACGAATTGATCTGGCCACGAAAGGCAAAAGGAAGCAAGATTAAGCGCGGGGTGCGCGGAGACGCAGAGGCTCGCGGAGGAACCTGTGAATATAGTCGCAAGTAGACGGGGAGGAAAGATCGTAGCGGTCTATCTTTCGACATTCGCCGTGATCGTTGCCGTGCGTGTGAATTGACCCGGGCGGTGAGCGCCGTTAGGATAACAGAGGTTGTGGGTGGTGTTGTGTATCGTGTGAACGGAATATGAGCGAAACACAAGTGACCGCGAAAGAACTAATTATCGTAGGTGGCCCCAATGGTGCGGGAAAAACGACGATCGGTCTGGAATACGCATCCCTTTATGGCACTCTGTTTCTCTCGACGGATGCGATTGCGGCTGAAATGTCGCCCGACGATCCGGCAGCTCAACGGATGGCTGCTGGTACGTAGTTTATTTGGAAACTTGACTCGGCACTGAAAGGCAACACCAGTTTGGTTGTCGAATCGACACTGTCCGGTCGGACGCTTCGCCACAAAATTCGCGCTGTACGTGAGCGAGGCTTCACGGTCACGATAGTCTTCGTGTTCCTCGATTCCGCCGAGACTTGTGTGAAACGTGTAAAAGAACGAGTGAGAAAGGGTGGCCACGATGTCGCCGAGACAGGATGTTCGTCGTCGATTTGGGCGCAGTATTACCAACTTTTGGAAGATTTATCGTCAATTGGCCAATCATTGGCTGCAGATCTATAATTCAGGTAACCAGCCCGTGGACGTCGCTGTTGGTACCACGTCGGGTACGGCAATTCGCGATATGGAACGTTTTGAACTCTTTCAATCCTTCCTAGGCACCGATTTACATGGCTAATACTGTTAACGATCTCGCAACCTATCAAAAGGCCGACGAAATAATGGCCGTCTGTCGAACTGCCGTCAGAAAGGCACAGGAAGAGAGTCGGCGACAAGGTGTGCCGAATGTGTACTTTCTTGACGGGCATCTGTATTACGATACTCTCGAACACCCCCCACCGACTGCTAACCGTCGCGATGTTTCTGGAGCAGCTTGTCGAGGATGCCGTTGACGAACTGAGCCGATTGGCGGGAGCCAAACCGTTTGGCCAGTTCGACTGCCTCGTTGATGGCGACGACGCTGGGCGTATCGGTGTAGAGCATCTCAAAGGCACCGAGGCGCATCACATTACGGTCGGTGGCGGCCATGCGATCGATCGTCCAGTTCTCGGCGGTCTCGGAGAGCAACGTGTCGAGTTCGTCACGATTGCGACGAACGCCGGCCAAGAGCGACTTGGCGAAGTCGATCAGTTCTTCCGACTGCAACCGCGACGACAGAAAGTCGGCCGTGGCGGCGGCGGTCTCTGGAGGATTCACTTCGTCTTGAAAAAGCAATTGCAGGACGATTTCACGTGCTCGGCTGCGGTGGGTCATAGCTGGATTAGAACTTAGGCAAGCCGTGTTGGCAAGCTGAGTAGGGTGAGATTTCAGCACCCCGGCTGCCAACGAAGAAGCTTCAAAATTCTTCGTGATGCAGCAGCCGGGGTGCTTCTGAGTAGGGAGAATACAACGGTAAAAGCGTTCCGCTCCGTGTCACGGCTAAACATTGCGCACTAAACATTGCGCAACAGGCCGATCATTTCGAGTGCGGCGTCGGCACATTCGGCGCCTTTGTTGCCCACGTTGCCGCCGCTACGTTGAATGGCTTGCTCGAGCGTTTCACACGTCAGCAGGCCCAACAGAACCGGCAGGTCATGTCGCACGGCGATGTCCGCAATCGATAAGGTTACCGCACGGTTGATATGTTGGTCATGGGTTGTTTCGCCGCGGATGACGGCCCCCAGGCAGATCACGGCATGGTAGCGGCCACTGTTGGCCATGCGTTGTGCCACGACGGGTATCTCCCACGCGCCGGGTACGTATGCGACGTCGATGGCCTGGTCGGGCACGTCTCGTCGGGCAAGCGTTTCGACAGCCCCGTCGAGCAATCGCGACGTAATCGATTCATTCCAGTGAGAAACGACAATGCCGATACGGACGTTGGTCTGGTCGGTCTCGCTGGATAGAAGATTGGGCATGGGAGGAACAGTGGTCAGGGAACAGGAGACAGGGGAAAGCTGCTCGGTTTATGTTTCTTTCATGTTCATCAGGAACTCGGCGTTCGATTGGGTCTTCTTAAGTCGGGTGGTGAGCATCTCCATGGCATCGGGTGGATTCATGCCGTCGAGAACGCGCCGCAGGATGCAGATGCGACGATATTCTTCTGGATCCATCAGCATCTCTTCCTTTCGAGTGCCGCTGAGCGTGATGTCGATCGACGGCCAGATTCGCCGGTCGACCAGGCGGCGGTCGAGTACGATCTCTTGGTTGCCGGTGCCCTTGAATTCTTCAAAAATCACCTCGTCCATTCTGCTGCCCGTGTCAATCAGCGCGGTGGCAATAATGGTGAGCGATCCACCCTCCTCAACTTTTCGGGCCGAACCAAAAAATCGTTTGGGGCGTTGCATGGCGTTGGCGTCGATGCCGCCGGAGAGGATTTTTCCTGAATGCGGACATTCCGAGTTCCAAGCACGGGCCAGCCGCGTGATGGAATCGAGAAAGATGACCACGTCCTGACCGAATTCGACCATGCGTTTGGCTTTCTCGATCACCATTTCCGATACCGTGACATGCTGCGAAGCCGGTTCGTCGAACGTGCTGCTGATGACTTCGCAGTTGGAACCTTTGACCTCACGCTCCATGTCGGTGACTTCTTCCGGGCGTTCGTCGATCAAGAGCATGATGACGTAGGCCTCGGGGTAATTGGCCAGAACGGCCTTGGCCATGTTTTGCAGCAGGATCGTCTTGCCGGCGCGCGGAGGACTGACGATCAGTCCACGTTGTCCGAAGCCGATGGGAACAAGCATGTCGACTACGCGCATGGAAATCGCGTCGTCGCCGGTTTCGAGCACGATCCGCTGATCGGGATGCAAGGGAGTCAGGTCGTCGAACGGCACCTTCTGCGATAACAGGTTCGGATCTTGGAAGTTAATGGCTTCGACGCGTAACAAGGCAAAGTAGCGCTCGTTTTCCTTGGGCGGGCGAATCGTGCCGGAAACCGTCGCTCCGGTGCTTAGTCCGAATCGTCGGATTTGGCTGGGTGATACATAAATATCATCGGGACAAGAAAGATAGTGGTAATCAGGGCTGCGTAAGAAACCGAAGCCATCGGGGAGGATCTCTAGCGTACCCTCGCCGTACATCATGCCGTTGACCTTCACGCGTTCTTTGAGGATGCGGAAGATCAAATCATGTTTCTTCAGCCCAGTGACCTCGGTCAGATTTGCTTTGTGTGCCTCTTCGATCAGTTCGGACATCGATATGCACTGGAGCGCCGCAATGTGGATGTCACTCTGTTTGATCTTTTCATACTGAGCGTCAAGCTTGCCGACGTGTTGTTGTTCACGGGCCAATTCCCGGTCGATTTCTTCAGCCAGAGATACGGGATCTTTGTCGTCCTGCAGCGTATGGCCTGCGGTACCGCGATAGTTTTTGCGGCCGCCGCGAGGTTTGTCATAGCGAGGCCCACGGTTCTTTGCGTCTGCCATGATTCTTATACCCCTAGATGAGACAGTCGGGCCGACACGCGGAAGGTGTTGGCGGAAGGGAAGTCATGAGATTTCAGTTATTCGTTTAGCGGGGACGCTTGCGGAGGCATGTTTCTTACTTCTCAACGTGCAACGACATGAGTGTTCCAAAATTCTTCAACTTGTTGTTGTATTTTTTCAGGCGGACCGGAATTGTCGATGACGACATCCGACCGAGTACGTTTTTCTTCGACCGAAAGCTGTGCCGATTCTCGACGGTCGAATTCGCCAGCATCCCATCCACGGCGAACCGCACGACGAAGACGCTCCGATCGCGGAGCATCGACGAAAACGATTTTGTCACAAAATTGGTTCCATCCGACCTTGAACATCACCGCCGCGTCCAAGACGGTCGCTTGCGTCACCTGATTCTCAAGTTCGGCGATCTGTTGTTCGAGACGAGCACGGATGGATGGGTGTGTTATCTCCTCAAGGTGTTCCAGTTCGATCGGCCCGGTGGGCGGCGGTTCGAAGACGATCTTTGCCAGCGCCGATCGCCGCACACGGCCGCCCTCCTCAAACACGGCTTCTCCCCAACGGTTTCGAATCGCCTGGCGGATATTGGGCTCATCAAGCGTCGCATGTCCGGCGGCGTCGCCATCGAGTACCGCGGCTCCAAGTTGTTTCAGTTGATCGGCAACCAAACTTTTTCCTGCGGCAACTCCGCCCACAATGCCAATCACAAGCATTTGTCTATAACATTCATCGGGACATATCCTCTGATCGTAACCCAAGGAAGATAGCCACAAAAAACACGAAAAGGCATAAAGAGAATCTTTAGCCACGGATTGAACACGGATAAAACACGGACAAAAAGAGAATGTTGCTGCGACAACATTATAAGTTTATCTGTGTTCAATCTGTGTTTCATCCGTGGCTCCATAAAAAGAGGCCTGTTTATGAATCCCATTACCAGGGTTTTCTATTGCCAGGGTTCACAGTCGGCCCAGTTGTCACCTGATTTCAGGTCGACTTTCAAGGGGACGCTTAACTTGAGAACACCAACCATTTCCTGAGTGACCAACTCGCCCAGATAATCGAGTTCGTCGGGAGGGACTTCGAAGACTAGTTCATCGTGAATTTGTAGCAACATGCGGGCTGCTAGTTTTTCTCGGCGCGCGCGACGATGCACCGAGAGCATTGCTAGTTTGATTAGATCAGCGGCAGAGCCTTGGACCACCGTGTTGATGGCAGTACGTTCAGGCAGGTTCCGAATGCGACCGGCGTCCGCGCGGACTCCGCGGATGGCTCGCCGTCGCCCGAGGATCGTTTCAACATAACCATTTTTGCGACATTCCGCCAGCGTTTTTTTCAGGAAATCTTCGATACCAGGGTACCTCGCGAAATAGGCGTCGATGAATTCCGCTGCTTTGTCCTGGTCGATGGAAAGCGACCGGGCTAAACCAAAGGGGCTCTGGCCATAAATCACGCCGAAATTAACGGCCTTGGCGCTACGCCGCATATCCGACGAGACACGCTCGATCGCCACGTCGTAAACCTCGCTGGCAACACGAGCATGAATGTCCTCGTCCTCGTCGAATGCTTGGCAAAGCGTCGTATCGGCCGAAAAATGTGCCAAAATACGGAGTTCAATCTGCGAATAGTCGGCCGCCAGCAGTTTCCATCCCGATTCTCCCGGCATGAAGGCGGAGCGGATCTGGCGTCCGGCCTCGCTGCGAACCGGGATATTTTGCAGGTTCGGATCGCTCGAACTGAGACGCCCCGTCGCCGCCACCACCTGATTGAACGAGGCGTGGATGCGGTCCGTCTCGACATGCACCATCGTGGGTAGCGCATCCAAATAGGTGCCTTTGAGTTTCGCGTACTGTCGATAGGAAAGGATCTTGGCGGGCAGCGGATGTTGTACGGCCAATTCTTCGAGCACACTGGCGTCGGTGCTCGGACCTGTTTTGGTCTTCTTGATGACGGGCAGTTGGAGTTCGTCGAACAGAATGGCCGCGAGCTGCTTGGGAGAGGCAATGTTGAATGGTCGACCGGCCAAGTCATGGATATCCGTTTCGAGCTGCTCAATCCTCGCGCCGAATTCCTGGCTCATTTTGGCCAGCACGTCGGTGTCAACGCGGATACCGGTCGATTCCATCTCGGCCAGGACATCAATCAACGGCACCTCGACCTCGTTAAAGAGTCTGCGGAGGTTCGATTCTTCCAAACGTGCCGCCAGCAGCGGCTCGAGCCGCAACGGAATGTCTGCATCTTCGGCGGCATACGGACCGACGGCGGCTACCGGCACCTCGTCCATTCGTTTCTGATCCTTGCCCTTGCCGATCAGGTCGGTGATTTTGGTCGTCTGATGGTCAAGATAGCGAAAGGCCAAGTCATCCAGATTGTGACTCCGCTCGCCCGCATCGAGCAAATAGCTGGCCAGCATGGTATCGAACGCAATGCCTTGCAGATGAACACCGGCGTTGCGTAGCACGATGGCATCGTATTTGAGGTTCTGGCCAATTTTTTTAACTTGAGGATTTTCAAGTACGCAGCGAAGCGCCTCAAGCGTTTTTTGGGGGGCGAGACACGCTTCGCCCGCCGGCGCCTTGACCGGCAGGTAGTAGGCCTCGCCTTCTTTCCAGGAGAACGAATAGCCGACGATCTCCGCCCAACGAGGCCAGATGTGCGTCGTTTCGGTGTCCAGCGATACGCGAGACTGCTGAGAGAGTTTGGCAACGAACGTGGAAAGTTGTTCCTCATTGTCCACAATATGATAATCGAACGACGGTTGGGGTCCGGGCTGTGGTCTGTTCGTGCCCAGACGCCCGATACGCTCGCCAAACGACCGAAATCCGAATTCGGCGAACAATTTGGAAACCGCGTCATGGTCGATTTGGGCCGGCCGGCCGCCGTCCCAATCGATCTCGATCGGTACATGCGCGTCGAGCCGAACGAGAGAGCGACTCATCAGTGCGACTTCCCGACCTTCGATCAGATTCTGGCGGCGCTTCGCGCCCTTCACCTCTTCAGCATGTTCCAGAACCGCTTCGAGCGTGTCGTAGGTGGCAAGTAACTCGCCGGCGATTTTGGGGCCGATGAGGGGTATGCCCGGCACGTTGTCGACCGAGTCGCCCACCAGAGCTTGAAAATCGACCGCCTGATCGGGCCGGATTCGCCAGTCCTGCTGAAGCGCCGCCGCGTCGTAAATCACGTCCTTGCGTAGGTTGTAGATTCGGACCCGATCGGTAATCAGTTGCCGACAATCCTTGTCAGACGAGACCACCAAGCACTCGCCGCCAAGCTCCTCACACTCGCGCGCCACGGTGGCCAGGACGTCGTCGGCTTCGTAGCCCTCGCAGTCGAGCATTGGGATGCCGAGCGCATCGAGCGTCTGGCGGATTTTCGGGAATTGCGGTCGGAGCTCGTCGGGCATTTCGCCGCGGCCCGCTTTGTATTGGTCGAAGATCTTATCGCGAAATGTCGGACCCGGCAGATCGAAGGCGCACAGCAAGCAGTCAGGTTTTTTCTTTTCCAATAGAAAGAGTACATCACGGACGAAGCCGTAGACCGCGTTGACCGGCTCACCTCGGGTGCTGGTCATCTCGGGCAGCGCATGGAATACTTGAAAAATCAGCGAGTTGGAGTCCACCACGTAAACGGTCCGTCCGCGGAGGCTCTCTGGCTGCGGCTGGCATACCGACTTGGATGCCGGAGAAGCCTTAGCGGAGGCCCGAGACGTTTTGGCAGGGGCCAGTGTCGATTCTGGCGAAGGGGCCGATTCTGACGAGGGAGGTAGCAACGGAGAAGAATCGTCATCCGATTCCAGTCCTGGTAACCTTTGCTGGCGTGGGGATGAGGACATACGTATGCAAGAGCCAGCCGAGGAGGGGCTCGCTAAAAAGGCAGGAACTGGACCACGGGAACATGAGCCACGGGAACTGAGCCAGGCGCAGCAACGTAGGTTGGCTTTGAGAAAAGACTTATGCCCGCCGATGGTAAACCTTCGTGATGCCAATTGTCAACCTCTGCGATGAATCGTTCGAGCGGCGGCAGGCGATTTGCCGCGCTAACCCTTTCGTTGACACTCCAATTTTCTCTAACTAGAATCGACATAGGTCCTTGTTTTGTCAAAGTTTAGGAAGATTTACCTTCGACTCAGGCACAGGCTTCCCGTTGAAAAACGGGGACTGGCTCCCGAACTATCGCGGAAAACTCGGGAATACAAGAACTGGCGAGGGTGCCTGTCCCCCTTTTTCAACCAGGTGAAGGAACAGAACTATGGCAGCGCGAGAAAGTCAGGGCCTGCAAATCTTTCTTATGATTACGGTGGCTCTCTGCGTCATGTTGGCGGTGTTTGCCTATTTATTTTATACGCGGTACACCGAGCAACTGAAGATCACCGAGACGGAAAAGAATAAGGCCCAAGAGGCGTCACAAAGGGCTCGACAAAGCGATGAGCAGAATCAGGAACTGAAGAAATGGATGGGTTTCACGATCGATACGCCGATTGAGCAGATCAAAGAACAATTTGCCAAAGACATGAAGAAGTACGCGGAAAATTTTCCCGAGAACGTTCGCTTCTACGCCAAGCTTATCGAGTACCAGGGCAACCGGCTGGCTGAGGCGGATGCCCGTGAACTGGATTTGACCGACAAAATCACGGATCTCCAGAATCAGTATGAGATCCATGAGACAGCCAACAACGAGCAGCTTGCAAAATACAAAGCCAAAATGGATGAGTTTCAGGCGGATCTGGTCGGGGTCCGAGAAGACCTGAACAAGCAGTTGCTGGACAAACAAAAGACGGCGGATGACTTGGATATGGAGAAACAGAAGTTGCAGGCAAAGGTTACTGAAGTAACCGTCAAGAGCAAAGAGCAGATGGCCAACGATGCCCTCGATATCCGGAAACTACAGGGGACTGTAGCCACATTGGCTCAACAAAAACGTGAAAGGAATGACGAAAACTTTGAGATTGCCGATGGCGCCGTTCGCTGGGTCAACCAAGCGACCGGCCTCGTCTGGATCGATGTCGGCAAGGCCGATGGCTTACAACCGAAGACGACGTTCAAGGTCTATGGAGTTGATGAAAATGACGCGCACGTCGCGCCGTCGAAGGGTAGCATCGAGGTTATGCGGCTGCTAGAGAACGGCACGATGGCCGAAGCGCGTGTAACGAGCGATACGTTGACCAACCCCATCTTGCCGGGCGACAAGATTTACACGCCTCTTTGGCACCGGGGCCGTCACGAACGGTTTGCCTTGGTCGGATTGATCGATATCGATGGAGATGGCCGAAGTGATCTAAAACAGGTGCAAGACATTATCAAGAATAGTGGGGGGGTGATCGATGCCGTAATGCTCGACGACGGCAAGGTGACGGGATCGATGTCGGTCCACACGCGATTCCTTGTCCAGGGCGAGCAGCCAAGTGTCGCTACGACCGGTAACGGCGCATCCATCGACCGAGCGATCAACAGTTATTCGAATATGATTGATGACGCGCGAAACCTCGGCATAACCCCGATCTCGGTCGCCAAATTTTTGGACCATATCGGATGGCAGCCGGAAGACCGCTCGGGGCATTCAGGGACCGGCACCACGTCGTCCGGCTTCCGAGAGCGCCGTCCGTCACGGATCACGTTCTAGTGCGAGTCGCACACGTGCAGCGAGCAGCTAGCCGGTGCCCGCGGTCATATCAGGTATGGCAATAGGGTTGGCGGCATCGACCGACAGGCCCGTGGGTGGCAGACTCGTCGGCGCCGCCGTCGCGGACAGTTTACGCTGCGGACTGCCGCCAGAGGCCGCCTGTTTGAGTTGGGCAAACAGCCGGTTCCGTAGTGCCGTAATGGCGGGCCCATCTTTTTGAAGCTTTGGACTGAGACTCGCCAGATCGAATCGCGCCAGATCGACAAACAGTTGGCCTGGCTGACTTAGTCGGTGCCACCGTGCCAAACGGCGAAAGAGTCGGCGGCCTGGGCGGTCGATACCATGAGCTTTCATCAGAGCGCGGAACAGTGCGCCCGGGCTGCTAAACGATCGTCCGTCCTCGCGGCTAGCCACGAACCGGGAGAGAATCACCGCGCCCAGAATTAGAATGACAAAGACAAAAGCTATCGTGAGCACGTCACCTGTATCGACTCGGGCCCTGCGGCCGCGCAGTCCGCTACCCATGGCCCGAAATCGAGAGACTCTGGCTAGGAGGACAAGGTTTTCAAATCCGTGCATCACGGCAATGTTCCCTCGGGGTCGTTCGGTGGGTTGTTGGCGACGACCGCCCGGAGCGAGTCGAGCCGACGCAGGCTTTCCGTTGCGGCTTCTTGGACGGCGACGCTCTGGTCATCCAAAGCGTCAGTAAGCGCTGCCCGCACAGCCGGAGATTCGTGTTCTCCAAGGGCCAGGGCCGCTTCGTGGCATACCATATGATCTTCGTCACTGAGCAGCTCAATGAGTTGGCTTTCAAATCGGGCGACCAGACTCATGGCCACCGATACGCCAATGGCCCGTAAGCGTCGTGTGCGGGAACGGGCCTTCATTTCCTCGGCCAACGCGGGCACCGATTGGGCATCGACCTTCAACACCAAACGTCCTGTTGCTGCGAGCGAAGCGTCATCGAGCACTTCAAACGACCGCAGGAATCGGTCGAAGCGAAAATCGCTGAGTGACGTCCTGGCAGCCTGCTGAACAACTTCATGAGGACTGTCGAGCGAGGCGATCGTGCGGGACATGGCATTAGGAATCCCTCGCTGTCGCAGTTGTGCCAGCGCGGTCGCCTGAACCTGCGGGTCGGCGTCGTCGAGCGCCTGAACGACCAATTGGTTGGCTTGATCACCATTGTAATGGGGCAACGCGGCCACGGCGGCTCGCCGCCCTTCGACATGACCGTTGACGGCGAGGTATCGAATGACTTCAAAGACGTCGAGTCGTTTCATGCCAGACACCAGCGCCATGACCACGGCACTGTGCTGCGCGGCGCCGTCGAAACGGTCAAGAAGCGACAGGTCGTCTCGCAACCAAGTGATCGACTCGACAGTGGGCGGCTCGCTCAGAGGGCTCATACCCGATCTTGCGAAGCAGGTGTCTGAGAAAGCGACGGTCTGTTCGGCGTGCCAGTACGCCCATTGCCGCAGCCTGTGCTTTGGCATCTTCGAGAAAACTTAAAAGCAAACGATTAATACCGCTCCGCTCGCTCTGTTTCAGAACATCAACAGCGGCCAGATAGACCGGATGGTACGGGTCGCAGAGGACTCGTTTCAGCGCTGCATTCTCACGGGTGGCAAGTATCAGAAATGCTTTAAGAAATTCCTTCCGCTTGTGCTGAGCGAAACGACCAACCGACAGTTCGAGGCTGGTGATTACGCGGCTGCGTGTTCTCCTTGGGTCCCGGCCCTTCCGCTGTTTGGGACGGGATGTCTCGCGGTATAACAATTCGGCCAATTTTAGAATCGTTTGCGCCGCCAGCGTCGCATTCGGTTTTGATGCGTCCTCTGCCGCAGTGATGAGGGCTGCGATCAGATCGTATTCGTGAAACCAAAGGATGGCTTGGCAGGCGTTGGAGCACGTTTGTCGATCGGTGCTGAGGACCGCATTTCGCAATGTCACCGTCATGCGACCGGTGTTCTCACGAATAATTTCTTTGTCGCGAGTATCCAGGTCGTGTAGGCGGCGCAACACCGCACGATGGCCCGTGGAACTCCGCCGCTTGAGTAGGGTGCGGAGCGCTTCCTCTCGGACGCGGCGGTGCGGTGAGTCGAGCGCGGGCAGCAACACACCCACGGCCGCCTCATTGGGCGTCTTGGCCAGCAGTTGAAACGTTGTTGAGAGCCCTTCCGACACGCCGGACCTACTTTTTCTCGATCGGTCAACCCCCGTATGGCCCATTGGATACGAGGACTGCGACCTCGATACCGATATTTGGACTTGCGGAGGAGCTTGAGTATTCTATTTGGGATATTCCGTTTGGGACTTTCCGTTTAGGTGGGTATGAACAAACGCAGCATCGAACAGACCGATGTGCGGCGGCATACCTTGATTTTCACCTGCCATAAGGCGACACTTAAGCGGATCCCACTCGCGTGCGGAGCGCAAACTACGCTAGAGGGTCGCCACGGCGACTTCCACGTCCGCTCTGCGTGTGTGCGACTCGCACTTAAGGAATATTCGATCCAAGCGGTTCAAACGTGCGACGCAACCCGACGGGGGTCTATTGGCGGTCGCGTACATAACGTTTCGAACCGAGTCATCTCACACTCATCATAGGGTTCGAGCCGATGTCACGTTGTTCTCATGCCGTGGACGTGTTGGATCAGGAGTTCCTCGTCGTGCGCGCCAAGCTACTCGAAATCGCCGCGGCGCTCGATCGCGTGGGACGTGCGGCAGGCTCGGTCGCTGACGATCCGCGATCGCTTGCTATTTGCCAGGCCTTGGATGTGCTGGTCAGTACGCAGCCAGAGAGAGCGGAGCAAATCCAATTGGTATTCAGCCGAGAGTACGACGATCAGTGGCAAGAGCGGCTGTTGCCAGACGAACGCTAGCAGTCTGTTGATAAAGAGATTTGAGCATGGACTACTTCGACCCGCACATTCATATGGTCTCGCGGACGACCGACGACTATCTGGCGCTCGCCAAAATGGGCTGCGTGGGCGTGTCGGAACCGGCGTTTTGGGCCGGTTACGACCGGGGAAGCGTCGACGGTTTTCGCGACTACTTCCGGCAATTGACGCAGTTCGAGCCCAGCCGCGCGCGATCGTACGGCATCGAACACTACACGTGGCTGTGCATCAATGCCAAGGAGGCGGAAAATGTCGAACTTTCGCGCGAGGTGATCGCGATGATTCCCGAGTTTCTCGAATCGCCGGGCGTCCTTGGTATCGGTGAGATCGGGCTCAACAAGAACACACGCAACGAGGCAATCATTTTTTTGGAACACGTCGAGCTCGCACTAAAAACAGACGAGCAAATTTTGATCCACACGCCCCACTTGGAAGACAAGTATCAGGGCACACGGATGATCCTGGACATGCTCTGCGATGACCAGCGTCTAAACCACGGCCGGGTACTCGTCGACCATGTGGAAGAGCACACGATCCGCCATGTGTTGGACGAAGGGTTTTGGGCCGGTATGACGCTCTACCCGGTCAGTAAATGTACGCCCGAGCGAGCCGTGGACATGATCGAGATGGTTGGCCCCGAACGGCTGCTAGTCAATTCGGCCGGCGACTGGGGACCCTCGAAACCGACCGCCGTGCCCGACTTTATCCTAGCCATGCGGCGGCGCGGCCACGCCGAGAGCCTGATCCGTCAGGTTGTTTACGAGAACCCGCTGAAGTTCTTTAGCCAGAGCCGGAACTTCGCGTTCCAGTCACCGGAAACCTCCATTTAGCCGCCCGGGCTTGCCCGGCGCTTTAGCGCCGGAAAAGCCCGGGCGGCTAAATGGTGAATTGTTCAAGTGCCAACTCGGCCACATCAACATCGTGGTATTCGTCGCGCTCCAGCGCCGACGCGTGCGAAGCGAGTAGCACGCCCTGCCCTGCCCCGCCTTGTCCTGTCCTGTTGGATGCCGGCGCGCCATGCGAGCCGCCGACCAACGTGGCGTCAAGCGGAATGCAACGGTTCGCCGCGTCGAAGTGGAGCTCGACCGGGTCGTAGCCCGGCTTGCGGTGGATGTCGACCGTACGGGCAAAGCCAGGGGCATCAGCATCGTCGAGCCACCAGTAGTAGGCCTGCCAACTGCCCGGAGTCGAGACGAGTACGACGTCGCCGGAGCGGACATGGTCGAGATGGTACTTCGCCAGTTCATCGCCGGTCAGCACTTCATCAATGCCTTCGACGCCCTGGAACAGCTCGGCCACACGCCGTACGACGTTCGGATCGCGGTCGCGGACGAAGATGTGGGCCAACTGATGATCGACCATTGCCCAAGCGGCACTGGCCGCGAAGTCGAGGTGTTCGCCGTCTTCCTCCTGGCCAGCGCAGAGCAGGTCCGCTTCGCGGAGCACCCGATTCGGATAGAGCACATGATCGACCGATGAAATGGTGTATTCACTGGCGACGAACCAGCGAACATTCTCGTTGTCGAAGGCGTCACCAAGCCCATCGATCAGTCGCCCGAGCACGGCATCCAGTTCGCCCACGGCTGCCCGCGCGGCGTCGCTATCGGGCCCGTGCTTCTGGGCCGCATAATCGAGGTGCGGCAGATAGATGTAAAAAAAGTTTGGCCGCCACTTTTTGGCGGCGATGACCGCCGAGTCGGCGATCCACTGGCTCGACGGGATGCCAGCCAGCGGACCCCAAAAGTGTTTCAGTGGAAAGTGCCCCAGTTCATCTCGCAACTCGCCATAAAGTGACTCGGGCCGCGTGTAGCACCAGAGCGATTCGCTGCCGTCCGGATTATGGATGGGTGCGGGCGTGCAAATGAAGTCGGCGCCGCAGCCCTTGCTGTGCAGTGGAAACCAGACGGCCGAGGTCAGCGACGGATTGCTCTGGTGCAACAGATCCCAGATCTGCGGCTGCTCGATGCAGTCGTTCCAGGCGGTCCACATCTCGACTTCTTGTCGCTCGCGCCAATAGAAACCGTTGGCCACGACGCCATGCTGGCCGGGCAATTTGCCTGTGGTCATGTTGGCTTGCACGGGGCAAGTCACCGCCGGAAAGTGCGGCCGCAGTGTCGCGCGTTGACCACCGCGAGTGAGTTCAACCAATCGCGGCATGTCGGCCAGGTCTTGTTCACGCAAGCCCGGAATCGAAACGAGAACGACGTGTGGCGCCATGGCAGTCCAAATCCTCGATTATAGATCATTGGGAAGCACCCCGGCTGCTAATGAAGGATCGTTTGTTATTAGTGGCACAGCAGCCGGGGTGCTGAAATCGTGCCAGTCCTTATCCATTGCTCTGGCAGAGAGGTTGCAGAAAATCGTACGCGCGCCTGGCGGCCGTGGGACCCTCGTGGCTGTGGCGGCTCAGCTCAACGCAAAGCGGGCCCTGGTAACCGACATGGCGCAGCGCAGCGATGACCGGCGGAAAGTTGATCTCCCCCTCACCGAACATCAGATGCTCATGGCGGTCGGCCCGCATGTCCTCGATATGTACGTTGACCAGATCGCTTTTCCAGAGATGAATCGCCTCTTCGATTGGCTCCTTCAGGCAATGCAAGTGGCCAATGTCCAAGGTCAGTCGCAACCGGCCGGGCGCTTCGAGTTGATCGATCAAACGGGAGAACTTCGACATCCGGTCAATAAACATGCCAGGCTCCGGTTCGAAACCGAGCGTGACACCGGCTTGGTCCGCGTAGGCAATTACATCTCGCAAACCCGTAGCAAGTCGATCGTAAGCTGTCCCGTCGTCGATTTCTTCTCGCAAGATGCCCGACCAAAGCGAGACGCATTCGCTTTCGAGTGATTGGGCCGTATCGATGGCCTGACAGAGAAATTCGACCCGCCGCTGCCGGCTGGCAGCGGCGGGCGACATGAGTGTTGGTTCGTGCTTCTGGTGCGGATCGAGCAGAAACCGCGCTCCCGTCTCGATCACGCTCCGCATATTGTGCTGCCGCAGACAGGCTCGCATCTCATCGACGCGTACGTCCCAGTCGCCGTACCGACCGTACGGGTTGAGCATGCCATGGTCAATCGTCAGCGCCACGCAGCGGTATCCGATACCGGCGAGCAACTCGACCGCCTGAATCGGATCGTGGTGTGCCAGCCCGTTGGTGTTATAGCCGAGGATCATAAAAATCTTTTAGCCCAGGCCACCAGGCCGGAAAACATGGCGGAGATTACAGCACCCCGGCTGCTGATGAATAAGCCACAGAATCTGTCGTGACACAGCAGCCGGGGTGCTTCCAAATGGAAAACATATTCTTCATCCGCTACGTCGACTTGATCCAACGTCCGAGAAACATGGCGGGCACGAGCAGCGCCAAAATGGCAAACGCCCAGTCTCGGTTCTCAGATGCGTAACAGACGGCGGCGTCCAATACTATCAACGATAGGATAGCGTGTTTTACAGCGGCTTGCACGTTAGTGGGCGAGGGCGTCGCAACAGCCCGCACGCAGCGCCAGACGATCAGCAAGGCAATGATCAGCCAGAACCAATACCACCGTGGCGGCAAATCGATGACCACCTCACCGCCGGAGAACTTGTGGAATTCGGCGAGCAAAATAATTCCGCCCAGCATGATCGCGGTTGCTAGTGCCAGTTGTCCCGGGTCGCTCGTTTTTGCCTCGCGGCGTGCGAATCTTGTGACACCAACAATGTAAAGGCCGACACCGGCAGCGATCGCGACGTTCCCGCCCGACCAAGGCAGGGTGGCCGCGCTCATCCCCAGCAGCACGTTGAGCGCCCGACAACCGCCCATCGCCAGCGGGCCGGCAAAGGTTGTCTTGAGCACGCCGTCGTAGAGAACGACACACGCGGAGAGCGCCGTCGCCACGATTCCAGCCCGCACGTCGCCCGTTCGCATGGAGACCAGCCATCCAATCGCCGTGCCGGCTACCAGAAGTGACCAGCCTACGACGCGGGCCGTGCCGAGTGGAATGCGGCCGGATGGAATCGGTCGTTGCGGTCGATCATTCGCGTCAATCTCGGCATCGAACACATCGTTCAGGACCATGCCGGCGAGGTAGAGGCAGACGGAGACGATCAACAGGCCCGCGAATTCGCCGCCCAGCACAAGACCGCGCGGTTGCGTGACGACGAATCCCATCGACACGTCGGCGATCGCCGTAAAAACATTGGGCAGACGAAGCAATTCGAGATAGGCACGAACGGTACGCATTGGTCGACCTGCGGTTTTCAAATGGTAGCGGCGATCCGCCCGGCCAAAAACTCACGTGCCTCGCGGGCCGCGTCGTCCGGCTGGTCGATGTAAGGATAAAGTTCGACCGTCAGCCAACCGTCGTAGCCAGTCTTGGCGATTTCGGCCAGCGTGCTGTCAAAATCAATCGTGCCGTGGCCCGGGATCAGATGTTGGTGAACACGCGAGGCGGCAATGTCCTCCAAATGATAATGCCGCGAGTGGCTTTGCATTTTGGCGACCCAGTCTTGCGGATCTTCTCCCACGCAATAAGCGTGGCCCACGTCAAAGTTCAGGCCGACCGCATCCGAATCGACACGAGCGACGAATTCCAGGTATTGATCGAACCGCTCGATCAACAACTCGGGCTCCGGCTCGATCAGCAGTCCAACCTCTAGCTTTTCGGCCAGTTCGACACACGGCATCAATTCTTCGTAGAAGATTTGCGAGCCGTCCTGCCACGATTGTTCGCCGGTCAGTTGGCCGCCTGGCTCGGTCGTGATGTGTGGTGCGCCGAGATCCCGGGCCAATTGCAAAGCACGCTTGGTATGTTCACGGCGGATGGCCCGGTAATGCGGATCGGGATCGATCCAGCCGGGATGCCAATAAGGCTGCCGCGGATCGCCGACGGCGTTCATCATGAACGCATTGATGTTAGAAATCGTCAGGCCGTGCTGGTCGAGACAGTGGCGAATCGATTCTCTTTGTTCTTGCAGCAGACCAGCCGGCCAGGCATGGGGCACATCGGCCAGGATTTCGATGCCACGATAGCCGAGGCTGGCAATGCGACGAATCGTATCCTCGACCGTGTGGTTCAGGTAGGCGTTGCTGCTAAAGGCGAGTTTCATGGGTATTTAGTAGCGAGCAGGAACTGCACATTCCGCAATCCCAATTCCGAATTTGTTCAACTGCTGGCGCTTCGATAGGAAAGCAATGCCCGTTGGAATATCCAGCGGCACGCAGCGAGGCTGCCGGCCGTGGCAACCAGAGTGAACACAACGAGCCACCAGTTCTGCTCGGAAAGCGGCCAGGCCATCAATTGGGCCGGAATGTTGATGGCGATCAGGACGGGCACAACGAATGTAAACACACCCCGCAACGCATCGCCCGCGAAGCTGCCGCCGTAGATTTCCATCGGATATCGCGAAAAATTTGTAATGTAGAACCAAAAGTTATAGAGCGCCTGGTTCCGACCGAGCCAAATGCTGGTGGCGGCAAGCGAAAACATGATGCTATAAAATATGGCCACGCCGCAAGCCACGTAAATCGGAAACAGCACGAGCTGAATGACCGAGGGAAAAAATGTCATCTTGGTGAACGAATAGAACATCAGCGCGAAACCAACACCGATGTTCGACAGAGAGGACCAGTTAACCCGTTGCAAAGAAATCAAAAACTGGGTGTCGACCGGCTTCAGCAGCGCGAAGTCCAGTCCTCCGGTGCGAATCAACTCGCTGAACTCTTGGGCGTTTGGCATAAAGAATGCCTGTACAATACTGTTGATAATCATCATCGCGGAGATAAACACAAAAAACTGGTACTGGCCCCAGCCGGTTCCCCGACCGATCTCCGGCGTGAATTGGAAGATCAACACATAAAAACCAAGGTTCATCACCGTCCATGACACGGAAGAGGTCGCCTCGATCAGAAAGTTCGAGCGGAACATCATATCGCGCACGAGACTGTTGCGAGCGAATGTCGCCAACACGCGAAAATAAGCAGGTCGTTGGTCCATGAAATCAGCCGCCGTAACCGCTGTAGCGATTCATTCCACGTCGCAAAGCCACGCGACTGACAAGGATGAAAAAAACCACCCAGCCGGCCTCGATGAGTAGACCGTTAACTAGCTCCGGGCCCTGCACCTTGCCCAGGAAGATCGCCGCCGGGAAAAACGCCAAGTACTGCAACGGGATGAGTTGAAAAAGAGTGTCCCACGGCGCCGGTAGAAAGTCGAGCGGAAACATTTGACCCGAGAAAAAGAAATTGAATAGCATATAGACAAACAGTAGCGAACTCACTTCCAAAAACCAAAAGCCCATCATGCCGATCGCGGCTTCCATGAAGAATCCCAACAGGAACCCAAGGACCAGCGAGAGGCAAAAAGACGCCATAATATCCGGGTCGGGCCAGCCAGAGAAATATCCACGACAGAGATAAAACACCAGTGCAAACGGCCCGATGGCCACGCTGTAGTACACCAGCTTGTGGGCGATTCGAGTTAGCAACAGAAAACCAACCAGATCGATCGGTTGGATCATAAACTTTTTGATATCGCCGTTTCGGATGCTCAAGGCGATACCCAAGGCCAGGTCCGGCATGCTGGAGAACGCCCGGACGACCATGGCCAACAAATAATAGGCGACCATGTCGGAGTAACCATACCCGCTTATTTCATACCCCTCAATTTCACCTCTGGACGCGGCATCAAAAACGGCCAACCAGAGAAAGATCTGCGTCACGATGGGCAGAAACCGCATCAATGTTCCGATCGCAAAGTCACCACGATAGACCAGTCGCTCTTCGAGGCTGATCCGCAGTATGGTCCACCAGGTTGTGGCGCGTGCAAGCATTATTCGGTATTCGTCATTTCCACTGCTTCTTCTTGCGACACGGAAAACATCTCCGCGATGACCTCCTCGAGCGGCGGGTCTTCGACACTGATGTCTTGCAGCGTATGGTTGGCCAGCACGGAGCTGAGCACCTCGGGCACGACGTCGCGGTTTACCCGCAAGGTGACTTTCGGTTCTTCGATCTCAAGCACTTCGCCGTAGCGGGCAAGGTCGCTGGGCATTTGATCGTCGGCAAACAGCAGCGTTAACACCTTGTGGCCGCTAAATCGGTCGATGATGCCGGTCAGTGAACCGTCGTACATGATTTGCCCCAGGGCAATGATCACCACGCGATTGCAGAGCGCCGCGATATCTTTCATGTAGTGGCTGGTCAGCATGATGGTGATGTTGCGCTCCTGCTGATAATGTTTGAGGAATCGCTGGATATTGTGTTGGGCAATCACGTCAAGCCCGATGGTCGGTTCGTCGAGAAACAGGACTTCGGGCGAGTGGAGCAGCGCGGCGGTCAACTCCATCTTCATCCGTTCGCCCAGCGAAAGCTCGCGGACCGGCTGCCTGAGCAAATCGCGGACATCCAGCAAATCGACCAGCTCGTCCCGCGTTCGATCAAACGCCGCCGGGTCGATCCCGTAAATCTGCTGATGCAGCCGGAACGATTCCTGGGCCGGCAAGTCCCACCAGAGTTGATTCTTTTGGCCCATCACCAGCGCGAAGCGGCAGCGGTAGGCATTTTCGCGGAGCCACGGCACGTGGCCCATGACCGTCGCCGTGCCCGAGGAAGGCGTAATCACGCCAGAAAGTAGTTTGAGCGTGGTCGTCTTGCCGGCTCCGTTCGGACCCAGAAAGGCAACGAACTCACCCTGGTCGACCGTCAGGTCAATCCCGCGCACCGCATGAACGTCGCGATATTCACGCTGAAATAGACCGGTCAACGAGGCCCGTAGGCCCTCTTTCTTTTGGTAGATGCGGTAGGACTTGGCCAGCCCGTGAAGCTCGATAATGGACATAGACAGCCGATTATAGGTCTACTGCGGTCAGCCGGACAGGGCGACAGGAATTCAGCCACCCATCACATCCAGCGGTCCGCGTTGCCCACCCTGTGGCGAAGGGCTATAATCCGCACTAAACAACTAGCATAGCACGTGATAACAGTCTGTTGATAAGGAGATTCTACCACGCAGCCGACACGGATAGGTATTGGCGAGGACAGGCATCGCCTCGAGCCGGGCGGTCCGCTGAGAGTTGGCGGAGTAGATATCCCGCACGACCGGCAATCGGTCGGACACTCTGATGCCGATGTCCTGCTGCACGCGATTGTTGACGCTCTGTTGGGCGCCGCCGCGCTGGGAGACATCGGAGAAATGTTTCCCGATACGGACGAGGCGAACCGCCGGCGAGATTCGGCCGAGATGCTACGCATCGCCCACCAGAAAGTGAAAGCGGTCGGCTATCGGGTCATGAATCTCGATTGTGTGGTGTCGGCTCAGCGTCCGCTGCTCTCTCCCCACAGAACCACAATTAGCGAGCGGATCGCCGATCTTCTGGATGTCGAGCCCGACAGAATCGGGCTCAAAGCCAAGACAGGCGAAAAGGTTGGCCCGGTTGGACGCGAGGAAGTCATCGAAGCTCGCTGCGTTCTGCTGCTGACGCGAGACGAATAGCCACAAAAAACAAGATCCACTTCATGACCACAACAACCCAGGGCACTGCGGTGGCCGAGCAAACCATTACCCCGACGACGCTCCGCGTTTACAACACGCTGAGCAAAACCAAAGAGCCGCTTGAGCCGGTGACGCCCGGCCACGTTGGGATCTATCTGTGTGGGCCGACGGTCTACGACAAGGCTCACATTGGCCACATGGTCGGTCCGGTGATCTTCGATTGCATCAAGCGATTTTTGGTCTATAGCGGCTTCGATGTGACCTGGGTCGTCAATATCACCGACGTCGATGACAAACTCATTAAGAAGGCCCAGGAGCGGGGCATTTCCATGCTCGAGGTGGCCGAAGAGAATATCGCCGACTATCACCAGAATCTCGCGGCCTTGGGCGTGGATCAGATCGACCATTTTCCTCGCGCCACCGAGACGATGGACGAGATTGTCAGTTTCATTGAGTCGCTTGTTGAACAGGGATACGCCTACGAATCGGATGGCGATGTCTATTTCGAAGTCGCCAAAGATTCCGGCTATGGGAAACTCAGCAATCGGACAGCCGACAGCGGCCAAGGCGAAGGTGGTGAGATGGCCCTGCGCAAACGTTCGCCAGGCGATTTTGCACTCTGGAAATCGGCCAAAACGGGCCAGCCCTCGTGGGACAGTTCCTGGGGACCCGGCCGGCCGGGCTGGCACATCGAGTGTTCGGCCATGAGCCGCGCTTTGCTGGGCGAGATGTTCGACATCCACGGCGGCGGGCTCGATTTGGTTTTCCCCCATCACGAAAACGAAATTGCCCAAAGCGAGTGTTGCCACAGCAAACCGATGGTCAAGTACTGGATGCACAACGGCCTGTTACGAGCCGGTGCCGCGAGCGGAAAACTTGGCGGACGAAGTGATCGAGAAAACAGCGAACAAGAAAACAGCGAACAAGAAAACGAAACCTCGCGCGACGAACAAGTCAGCGGCAAAATGAGTCGCTCGAAGGGTGCCGGGGGCCTGGCCGACCTCCTCGAGCGGCAGGGAGGCGAACGCATCCGCTTTTTCCTATTGCGCACGCACTACCGCAGCACTGTGCTATTCACTGAAGAGGCGATCGAAGAGGCCGGCACAGGGCTCGATACCTTCTACCGGCTTTTCAAGCGATACCAGCGAGTCACCGGCGACGACTTCTACGCGTTCGAAGCACCGACAAAACGAGTTCAGGGTGCTATCGAAATGGGCACCAAAGTGGACACCGAAGCGGGCGACGACACATTGCAAGCGGCGGCCGGGCATCGTGACCGCTTCCTAGCCGCCATGGACGACGACTTCAACACAGGCATGGCGATTGCCGAACTGTTCGAACTGGCCCACGTCATCAACAAGTTCGCCGATGCGGCCGACCTGGAGGCTGTGGGCAAGACCGACAAGCAGGCGGTCGCCCAATTCACTTGCCTGATGGTCACGCTCAAAGAGCTCTCCAGCACACTCGGGTTATTTCAAAAGCCACCTGCGACCGATGCCGTCGCGAATCCCGAATCGCTCGACACGGTCATGCAACTGGTCATCGAACTTCGGGCCGCCGCTCGGGCCAATAAAGACTTTGCCACCGCCGATCGTATCCGCGACGCCCTGGCCGATTTGGACATCACGCTCGAAGACCGCGCCGGGGGCACCGAGTGGTCAGACGGCAGTGGAGACCTGCTGGCCGGCATCATGCGGTTGGTGATCGACATCCGTGCCGCTGCTCGTGAGAATAAAGATTTTCCCACCGCGGACAAGATTCGCGATGCCCTGGCAGCCGCCGGAATTACGCTCGAAGATCGATCCGGCGGAACGGACTGGACGATTCAGTAACGAAACATTTTAGCCCAGGCGGCTACGCCGGCAGGAACCAGCAACCGGCATATCGATATGAGAATTCTCGGAATTGATCCCGGACTCAATACGACCGGCTACGGCGTTGTAGAAGTTACGGCCGACGCCCGGCTCCGGCTCTGCGAGGCGGGCGTGGTCCGCGGCACATTGCGCGATTCGCTCACAGCCCGCGTCGAGCAGATTCATCGTGGCGTCACCGATGTCGTCGCTTCGCTCAGGCCCGACGTGATGGCGATCGAGCAGCTCTATTCGCATTATAAACGGCCGAAGACGGCCATCCTGATGGGTCACGCTCGAGGAGTGATCTGCCTGGCGGCGGCCCAGGCAGAGGTGCCGGTGGTGCATTATGCCGCGACTCAAATAAAAAAGATCCTCACCGGCAGCGGTCGCGCACCAAAACTTCAAATGCAGCAGGCCATCGGGCGAGAGCTGTTGCTCAACGAGTTGCCCGAACCGGCCGACGTGGCCGATGCGTTGGCCGTGGCGCTTTGCCATTATTATCTGGCCAAGACTCGGGCGTTGACCAACGAGGCGTTGCTCGGGCCCCATACGACGACCTCGCGAATTACTGGTTCCCAAGCTCTGCTTGGGAACCAAAGTCCTCGAAGCCCTGCTTCACGACCGTAGCCAGAAGCAGAAACCGTGAAACTATCTCGAAGCAGAGCTTCCATCCAATAGATGCGTTCCCAAGCACAGCTTGGGAACGAGTTGACCTCGCTTTGAACCCCGATGCACAACGAGGTAAAAATTTGATTACCAAGATTTCCGGCAAACTGGTTTCACTGGCCGACAACACGCTGACCCTGGCGATCGACCACTTGGAATACGAGATTCTGATTCCCGAGTTCACGCGCCGCCAGTTGCAGAGTCACGAGGGCGAGGAGATCAGTCTGCACACGATTCAATACCTCGAAGGGAATCCCATGCAGGGACGGCTCGTGCCGCGGCTGGTCGGATTCTTGAATCCGTTGGAGCGAGAGTTCTTCGAAATGTTTTGTTCGGTCGACGGCGTCGGCGCCAAGAAGGCGCTCCGTGCGATGGTCCGGCCGGTGCAGGAAGTCGCCGCCACGATCGAGGACCAAGATGCCAAGGGACTTTCGGCCTTGCCCGGCATCGGGCCGGCCACGGCCGAACGGATCATCGCCAAGCTTCGCCGCAAAGTGCCGAAATTCGCGCTGCTCGTGGCCCACGACGCACCGACAGCAGCCGATGTCCCTCGCGACGTGGTGAGCGATGCCTTCGATGTTCTCCGTACGCTGGGGCACACCGAGTCGGACGCACGACGTCTGATCGACACGGCGCTCGGCGAGAAACAAAAGTACAAGGATGTCGAGTCACTGCTCCACGCCGTTTACCAGGCCAGAAGCTGACGGGCGGGGAAACATGAGTTTCTGACCCAAGATTCTTGCTGCGATTACGAATACTAAAAAGCACCCCGGCTGCTAACGAAGTTGCAAGTGGTCAGTCCCCTGTGACACAGCAGCCGGGGTGCTGGTAGTCAACATTGTCATCATCTTTCGCCCACGGGGAACCTATCATCTTGGCGGACCTGCTTCACGTTGACCCGAACACCGACGAAGAACTTCTCGTTCCGCCGTCGGCATCTTGCCCGGCGTGTGGCTGCCCGACCGACTCCGGGGATCGATTCTGTGTTGTCTGTGGCGGTAAAACAGCGCCTGACCCTGTGTCCGAGCCCACGGCAGCAACCTACGCCGCGACGCCGCAGAGACATTTTCGTTGTGAGAACTGCGGATCGGAAATCGCCACGAACCAGGATCACCGCAGCTATACTTGTCCGTTTTGCGACTCGACCTACGTCATCGAGTTCTCGCCCGACGAGACCGGGCGGCAGCGACCGGAGTTTGTCATCGGCTTTGCAGTGACACCGGACCAGGCGCAGCGGAAGTATCGGCAGTGGATTTCCAACAACCGTTGGTTTCGGCCGGTCGATTTACATTCATCTCAGGTCGCTGAAAAGATGAAGGCGTCTACTTGCCTTTTTGGTCCTTTTCGATGCTGGCTGAAAGCCGCTGGGAAGCCTCGATCGGCGAACATTGGTACCGGACGGAGACTTACACGACGACACGGAACGGAAAAACGGTCACCAGAACCCGACGTGTGCAGGAAACCGAGTGGTGGCCGCTCGAGGGCAACCATCATCAGTACCACAGCGGCTATTTGGTTTCTGGCAGCGGTGGCCTGCCCCAATCGCAGGCCGAGCGGATGAAGCCGTTTCGGCTCGAAGGGCTCCATCGATACCAACCTTTTTATTTGGCCGGATGGTTGTCCGAAGAGTACTCCGTCACCCGCGACGCGGCACTCCAGCAGTGTGAGCCGGAATTTCAACATCGCGAAAACAGCTCGATCGGTGTGTTTTTGCCAGGCGATACCCATCGCCAAGTGCGGGTCAACACCACGTTTAGCCACGTGAATTCTGACCTGATCTTGTTGCCGGTCTACCTGCTCAGCTACCAATATCGAGGCAAACTTTACCGCTTCATGATCAACGGGCAAACGGGCAAATGTGCAGGCGACAAGCCAACGTCGCGCGCCAAAGTCGCCCTGGCGGTTGTTGCCGGGGTCGTTGTCGCGGCAGTCGTCGCGCTGTTCGTTTTCTTGGCATCTGGTTAAAAGCGGCGGGTGGGGTGGCGGGGAAGGAGCCTCAGCGACGGCCCCGGTGATGTAAGCTCCAACTTCGGGGTCGTTGAGAAATCGATAGAAGTCTAACCTGATCGCCTATGTCCGATCTATTGACCAAATGCACTGTTTGCGAAGGGCTGATCGACGAGGAAGACCTGTTCTGCGCCAATTGCGGCGCCGAAGCGCCCCTTCGCCCAGGGCTTACCAAACCACAGACCCGCGAAGCGACTCACAACTTTACGTGCGACGGTTGCGGTGCGTCGATGAGCTTTGATGCGTCTGCCCGAACGATACGTTGTCCGTTTTGTGCCTCGGAGGGACTCACGAAACAAGCCGACGCCAAAGTGCTTGCCCCGGAACTTGTCGTGCCACTGCAAGTCGAGAGGCAGCAGGCGGTCTCTTCCATGCGGTCATGGCTGGGCCGAGGGTTCTGGCGACCGGGCGATCTCTCGGAAGATGCCCTGGTTGTTTCGATGACGCTGGTCTATGTGCCCTATTGGGTGTTCGAGGCGAAGACTCGCACATATTGGTCAGCCTACACCAGCGACTTGCCCCTGCTTGCGCGAGGCGACTGGCGTCCGCTTTCGGGCGAACCATCGCAACCTGCTCGTCGGAGCCAGTCATGCCCTGACCGGTCGCGAGACGGCGGCGATCTGCCCGTTCGACCTGAGCGCCGCACAGTCACTCGATGAGGTCGACCTAGATCGGGTCACGGTCGAACAGTTTCGTCTGGTCCGCAAATATGCTCGACCGCTGGCACGGCAGGGCTTGGAGCAGCTCGAAGCTCAGGCATGTACCCAGTATGTTCCCGGTCGCTGTCGCAATATGCACGTGAATCTCCGCGTTGAGGGTCTATCGAGTCGACCGGTGTTGTTGCCGGTCTGGATCATGGCCTATCGCTACCGAGACACGCTTTACCGATTTCTGGTGAACGGACAGAGCGGCCGGGCAACCGGCCAGGCCCCCACCTCGATATGGAAAATCGCGGCAGCGGTGGGCATCGTGGCGGTCGCCGGCCTGATCGGGCTGTTTTTGCTCGGCTCACTCTCTCACTAAAAACCTCTGTAGGGAACGCATTCCACTCCAGCACAATAGAATGCTGCGGAGGGCGTTCCCTACGGTCCTCGCTTTCCGCCCGGACAACGGTTCTGCTATAGTACGGGCCATTCGTCGATCTCTCGGTATCGGCTGGGTGGCGGGGAAGGAGCCTCAGCGACGGCCCCGAGATGTAGCCTTGTGTCGCATTCATCTTTTACTGTTCGGGCTTCCGACCATGACCCGCGAACCGATCCTTACTGACCAAGCCGACCTCTCCGAGGAGGATCGCCGCCTGCGCCCAACGCGGATGCAGGACATGGTCGGGCAGGCGGCGGTCTACGAGCGGCTGATGATCGCCGTCGAAGCCGCACAGAAACGGGATGAGCCGCTCGGCCATATCCTGTTCGATGGGCCGCCCGGACTCGGCAAAACGACGTTCGCCACCTGCATTCCACGCGAACTGGGCGTCCCTATACAAATCGCCAGTGGGGCCGCACTCGACGCGCCGAAGGACCTGCTGCCGTATCTGACCAATGCCGAAGAACGCTCGGTCCTATTCATCGACGAGATCCACCGGCTTCCCAAGGCGGTTGAGGAGTTCATGTATCCGGCCATGGAGGACTTTCGCATCGACATCACCTTGGGCGAAGGCATCAACGCCCGAACCGTCAACATGTCGCTACGGCCATTCACGCTCATCGGAGCGACGACCCGTACCGGACTGCTTTCAGCGCCATTGCGTGACCGTTTTCAGATGCGCGAGCACTTGGACTTCTACAGTGTCGAAGAGCTGAGCGAGATCGTCCGCCGCAACGCGAGTAAACTCGAAGTAACGATGGACGAGGAGGCCGCCGTAGAGATCGCCCGCCGCAGCCGCGGCACGCCCCGAGTGGCCAACAATCGCCTCCGCTGGGTGCGTGACTACGTGACGGCCCGAGCCGACGGCCATATTCAAAAATCGCTCACCGAGGAGGCCCTGAAGATGCTGAGCGTCGACATCCTCGGGCTCGACGGCCAAGACCGAAAATATCTGGAAACCATCCTGCGAGTCTTCCACGGTGGCCCGGTCGGTGTGGAAGCGGTTGCCCACACGATGAATCTTGCCGTGGATACGCTTACCGATGAAGTGGAGCCTTTCTTGTTACGCAGCGAATTGGTCGTTCGCACACCCCGTGGGCGGACGCTCACGCCGGCTGGCTTCGCACATCTCGGGGCGACGCCGCCCGACGAGTCCGAGAATCGCCAGTTGTTTTAAGCGGTTCCAAAGCCCAGGGATGGCCATCCCTGGGCTTAAAGCGAGCGGCAGATGAAAATTTACTCAAATACAAGCACGACGCGCAAGCGAGTGAGCAGGTGCGGTTGCTCTGGACTTGCTTGCGCTGCGTGCTGGTAATATCTTTTCCGCCGCTCGCCTAACCCAATACCATCCCATTGACGCACCTTGCGGCAAAGCCTAGGATGGCCGGCTTGGTGCCTACGTAAGTTGCGGCCCTGTCAAGTGTTCGGTGCGAGCACCGGCTGCGGCAAGAGAGTGATTCCAAGCGGCGATAGACAGAATACAGATTCGGGTGATCCCATGGCTGTACCCAAACGCAAACATTCCAACTCGCGATCTGGCAAACGCCGCTCGCACAACGCTCTGAAACCGATTGAACTCCAGCATTGTCCGAAGTGCAGTACGCCTCGGCCCTCGCATGTCGTCTGTCCCAACTGTGGCCACTATATGGGCCGCGTCGTGGTGGAGGCAGAGGAGTAACTCGGCTGCTGTCTTACCCGCACGAGTCCGCAGGATCTTTTCCTCAGGAAAACTGCATGGGTGGCGGGGAAGGAGCCTCAGCGACGGCCCCGATGGGAGAATGCGCATCGGGGCCGTCGCTGAGGCTCCTTCCCCGCCACGCGTCTGTGCTCTCCCACACAAGTTTTCACCTAGGTCCGTGACGCCCATGCTTCTGAAGCTCAGCTCGCAAAAAGCCCGAATCGCACGACCACGACAAGGATCCTCCGTTTTGAGCAAGATCGCCTTACTTTTTCCCGGTCAGGGTGCCCAAACGGTCGGCATGGGCAAGTCGCTTTGCGACCGTCTGCCCGCGGCGCGCGACCTGTTCAATCGTGCTGCGGACATCCTTGGCTACGACCTGGCGCAGCTCTGCTTTGAGGGGCCGGAGGAAAAACTCAATTCGACCGTCCATAGCCAGCCGGCTCTGTTCGTGACCAGCTTGGCCGCTCTGGAGCTGTTGCGTGAAGAGGCCCCGGACGTCCTCGGGGCCGTTCATGCTGTTGCCGGTCTGAGTCTGGGCGAGTATACGGCGTTGGTCTTCGCAGGCGCGATGGATTTTGATTCCGGTTTGCGGCTCGTCCAGCAGCGCGGCCAGGCGATGCAGGATGCGGCCGATGCCGTGCCGAGCGGGATGATCGGCGTTTTGGGTCTTGAGCGTGATCAAGTTGAGCAGCTCTGTGATCGGGCCGCCGAAGGCGAGACGCTGCGGATCGCCAATTTGCTCTGTCCCGGAAATATCGTGGTTTCCGGCGAAAAAGGAGCCTGCGAGCGTATCGCGAAATTAGCGGAAGAAGTCGGTGCAATGCGGACCATTCCACTTGCTGTGGCCGGTGCGTTCCATACGCCGCTCATGCAGGCAGCCGTCGAGCGACTTTCGGCCGCACTCGCTGAGGTCAAAATGGTGCCGCCCAGGGTGCCCGTGATCTCCAACGTCGATGCCCAGCCACACACCGATCCGGAAGAAATCCGGGAATTGCTTGTACAACAAGTCGTCAAACCAGTATTGTGGGAAGACTCGATGCGACGGTTCATCGGCGAGGGAGTCGCCGGGGACCCCATCGATCAATTCTACGAAGTCGGTCCGGGCCGCGTGTTACGCGGGCTATTAAAACGAATCCATCGCAAGGTTCCCTGTGAAAACGTAACAGGATAATTCATGATGTCCGAATCCAATTTTACGGTTGATCTGGGCGGCCAAACTGCCATCGTGTCCGGTGCCTCGCGTGGCATCGGTCGCGGCATTGCGTTGGCTCTCGGTGCGTCCGGTGCCCGCGTGGCTTGCGTCGCACGTAACGTGGAAAAACTCAAAGAAACAGCCGATGCCATCACCTCCGCGGGTGGCACAGCGGATATTTTCGAGTGCGACGTGACCGATGGAGCGGCGGTTGAATCGCTGTTCGAGGCCGTCACCGCCAAGTGGGAAAAGGTCGATATTCTGGTCAATAATGCCGGAATCACTCGCGACACGCTGGTTCCGCGGATGTCCGACGAGCAGTGGGACGACGTCATCCAGACCAATTTGCGTAGCGTGTTTCTGATGACGCGAGCCGCTTCGCTTCTCATGATGCGGACACGCAGCGGCAGGATTATCAACATATCGAGCGTTTCAGGCCTGATCGGCAATCCCGGCCAAGGTAATTACTCCGCATCCAAAGCGGGAGTGATCGGTTTTACACGCACCGTGGCCAAGGAACTGGCAAGTCGAAAAGTGACCGTCAACGCCATCTGTCCTGGCTTCATCGCCACCGAGATGACCGATGCCTTGGGACCGGCTGTTTTAGACGTAGTGAAAAAGCGGGTGCCAGCCAAGAGGTTAGGGCGGATTGAGGAGATCGCCGACGCCGTACTGTTCCTGGCCAGCAATTCCGCCGGTTATATCACCGGCCAGGTGCTGACCCTGGACGGCGGCCTCACGGCGTAAGACCTGAACAAAATGCCAGCACCCCGGCTGCTTCAAACAGACAAAGGTGCTGGAAAGTCACTCCGAAAAGCAGCCGGGGTGCTAATTCGACTCGCACTAGACACCAGGGCGAAAAACGTTTATACCTTGACCTCACTTGCTTAAGTGCTCTAGCCTAGTGGGCTTAACCTCGCCAACAACGAGGGGTTTTTGTAGAATTTCAGGGCGGGAAACCGATGTGACCGGTTTCCCCTGGCGATTGATTTACAGGAGGACCTTGGACGTGGCGTCAGTTCAAGAAAGAGTGACCGACATTGTGGCTGAGCAGCTGGGCGTCGATCGAGACAAGGTAACTGCGGATACATCCTTTGTTAACGATCTGGGTGCCGACTCGCTCGACACCGTCGAGTTGGTCATGGAGCTAGAAGAAGAATTCGATATCACGATACCCGACGAAGCTGCCGAGAAGATTCAAACCGTCGGCCAGGCGGTTGAGCATATCGAATCCCACGTTAAGTCTTAGCGGACTCGCACATGAAACGACGTGTTGTCGTCACAGGCATTGGTGCGGTTACGTCGCTGAGCTTGCAAGTCGAGGACCTCTGGAAGAGAATTCTAGCGGGTGAGAGTGGCGTTCATGCTCTGCGCTTGTTCGACACGGCGGAGTACAAGGTCCGCTTTGCCGGGGATATTTACGATTGGTCCCCGTCGGACGATTATTTCTCGCCGAAAGACGCCAGACGGATCGACCGCTTCGCGCAGTTCGCGATGGTCGCCGGCATCGATGCGGTGCGCGACTCGGGCATGGACTTCTCCCGCGAGAACCCGTTCCGTTGCGGGGTCATCCTGGGGTCGGGGATCGGCGGCCTCAACGAAATTGAGACCCAGGTCGAGCGACTACTGACCAAAGGGCCTGAAAAGGTTTCGGCCTTTACGGTTCCCAAGCTCATGGTTAACTCCGCGAGCGGACACGTCTCGATCCTGTACGGCCTGCGCGGACCGAATCACGCCATCGTAACCGCTTGTGCCAGCGCCACCAACGCGATGGGCGACGCCTTGAAGGTGATCCAGTACGATGAAGCCGATGTGATGATCACCGGAGGATCCGAGGCGGCGGTCACGCAGATGGGCCTTAGCGGCTTCGCCAATATGAAGGCGCTCTCGATGCGGAACGACAACCCGGCGGTAGCCAGCCGGCCCTTTGACGCCGATCGGGACGGCTTTGTCCTGGCCGAAGGTGCCGGGCTGCTGGTCTTTGAGGAATTAGAACACGCCAAAGCACGCGACGCTCGGATCTACGCCGAAGTTCTGGGCTTCGGTGCCAGTGCCGATGCCGGGCATATCACCAAGCCCGATGCCGAAGGGGTCGGGGCGGCCAAGGCGATAAGCAATGCATTGGCCAACGCGAAGCTCGCGCCCGAGGCGGTCGACCACATCAACGCCCACGGCACGAGTACTCCGTTGGGCGACAGAGCGGAGACGGCCGCCATGAAGACCGTTTTCGGCGAACATGCCTATCGCATCGGCATTTCGAGCACCAAGAGCCAGTTGGGGCACACCTTAGGAGCAAGCGGCGGCATCGAGATAGTGCTTACGATGCTCGCTCTGCGGGACCAAGTCTGTCCGCCCACGATCAATTACGAAACGCCCGAACCCGGCTGCGACCTGGACTATACGCCCAATGAACCCAGAGAGCGAAAAATTGCCGTCGCCATGAGCAACAGCTTTGGCTTTGGCGGTCACAACGCCTCCATTCTCGTCGGCCAGCTACGCGACGGCACCGCGTAAGGCAAATACCAGCACGACGCGCAAGCGAGTGAGTCGTAGGGTGGGCCTCGTGTTACTCGGCCCACCCTATATAAAACCCGCGTTTATCTGTGTCCATCCGCGGTTCCATCCCTTCCGCCTTTGCCCCAGTGTCTGAACCCTGAACCCTGATTTCTGCTAGCACTGATCGCATCACATTCGCCGGCATCGCTATTGCCGCGCTGGGCCGGGCTTCCTATACTCCCCGCCCGCGCAAAATCAACTGTCGACTCAGCAAGGAGGCTGACGGATGTTTGTCCGTAGACTGTTCGTTTTCACCGCTTCGGTTTCGCTGTCCATGGTGCTGGTCGGATCGTCGTTTTCCCAAGAGACGAGTTCTCAAGAGACGGGCCAATGGCGGGCACCCCATCTCACCGACGATGAAAAAACAAACGACGGCGGTGATTCCAAGATCAAGCAAGCAAGCGGTGAAGAGCCGGCCGGTTCCCCATTGAGTCCGATCAAAGCACCGGCCCGGCAGCCGATCGCTCGCGTGACCAAAGGCTCGGGCACACTGCCGAACGACCACGGCCAGGTATGGCGAGATTATGACATCACGCCCTACACGCTTCGTGTGACTTCCACCAATCGGCCGGAGCAAGCCATCGTCGATTGGATCTTGCGCGAGACCGGTTACGAAGCGTGGCACAGTGAACCTTTGGGCCTACTGAGCGCCAGCAAGCGTAAGCTCAGCGTTTATCACACGCCCGAGATGCAAGCGGTGGTGGCCGATATTGTCGATCGCTACGTCGGCAGCCAGGCGGAGACGCACGCTTTCAGCCTGCGGATTGTCACGATCGGCAATCCGAATTGGCGATCGAAAGCGATGCGGCTGATGAAACCGGTTCCTGTCCAGTCGCAGGGAGTTGAGGCCTGGTTACTGGCGAAGGAGAACGCCGCGCTCTTGCGGTCGGAGCTTCAGAAACGAACCGATTATCGTGAACACAGCTCACCGCACCTTCTGATCAACAACGGCCAGTCAACAGTTGTCTCGGCGATTCGTCCTCGAAAATACGTTCGCGGCATCATCCCGCGTGCAGACGCCTGGCCCGGATTCGAATCGCTGACCGGTCAGATCGACGAAGGCTATTCGTTGCAATTCAGCCCACTCGTATCCCTCGATGGACAAACTGTCGATGCGGTGATCAAGCTACGGCTTTGTCAGGTGGAAAAAATGCTTCCCGTCATGCTTGACGTCGCCACGCAGGTGGCGCCGCGTCAGCGGACACAGGTTCAAGTGCCACAAGTGACGCAGAGCAATCTGCACGAGCGATTCCGATGGCCGGTCCACGATGTGCTGCTTCTGAGCATGGGCGTGATTGCAACGCCGGGCCCCGCACGAGGCAATTCATTCGCGGCCAGCCTGGCGATGCCAACCGCACCACCGCGGGCCGACGCTTTGCTCTTTGTCGAATGTAAGGGACACGTTGTGGGCGGGTCGCATAGCAACGCCTCGCAGGCGGCTCGGCCAGCCGGTGACTACACCCGGCGATATTAGGCCGTGTCGGTACTCGCTATCGCATCTTTCTCGATACTGCTAGCCGCTCGCCGCGGCGAGCGGTTTAGCCCCGTTTCAACCGGCCCTGTTTCATTCGGTGCTGTTTGGCGATACAATCGATGCCCACCAAACGAATGGGCAACAGGGGTCGCCAGGCGGCTCTTGCCCCCATCTTTCCTCGACGTGCGGAGTCCGCGCACCGATGAATCCCCCGGCGAAGCGGCGTGTTGTTATTACCGGAATGGGTCTGATTAGCCCGTTGGGTCATTCGCCCGAGGATTTGTATGCTGCGCTGGTCGAGGGCCGTAGCGGTGTCGGCCCGCTCGAGCGCGTTCCGTCCGACCATTTGTCCACCTCGGTCGCGGCCGAAGCCCGTGAGTTTGACGCCAGCATCGATCAGTTTGGCTCGCTCAGTAAGGATCGCAAAAAGGCCGTCCGCAAGGCGCTCAAGGTCATGTGTCGCGAGACGCAGATGGGGGTTGCCTCGGCCCAGTTGGCCGCGGCCGACGCCGGATTTGTGGACGGTGGCATGGATCCGGAGCGGACCGGCGTGTTGTTCGGCTCCGACTACATGCTCACTGAGCCGGAAGAATTTGCGGCGGGCGTCCGAAAATGTGGCAGCGATGGGAAGTTCGATTACTCACGATGGGGCAGCGAGGGGCTCGACCAGATGTCGCCGCTATGGCTGCTCAAGTACCTGCCGAACATGCCGGCCAGCCACATCGCAATTTTTAATGACCTCCGCGGTCCGAACAATTCGATTACCCATCGCGAAGCGGCAAGCAATCTGGCGATCGGCGAGGCGATGCACATCATCCAGCGAGGCAGCGCCGACCGGATGCTGGCCGGGGCTACCGGCACTCGGGTACACCCGATGAAGACCGTCCACGCCGTGCAGACCGAACATCTAGCACGTGGTAACGGCGACCCCACCCGGGCCAGCCGACCGTTCGATCGTGATCGAACGGGCATGGTTATCGGCGAGGGCGCGGCGACTGTTGTGCTCGAAGAGCTGGAAATAGCTCGTAAGCGTGGAGCCAAGATCTACGCCGAAGTCGTCAGCGTCGGGTCTCGAATCGTGCTCGATCGCAATGGTCAGGCCCATCGCGATGTGGCGATGGCCGGGGCGATGCAGTCGTGCCTGGAACGAGCAGGCATGAGCCCGGACGATGTCGGACACATTCACGCCCACGGTCTAAGCACGCCCCAAAGCGACATCGAGGAGGCTCGGGCTATTCGCCAGGTCTTGGGTGATGCGGCCGACCGCACACCGGTCGTGGCGGCCAAGGCCAACTTTGGCAACCTCGGCGCTGGTAGTGGTGTGGCGGAGCTGATTGCCAGCGTCATGGCGCTCGGCAGCGGCAAGCTCTTTCCGGTGCTCAACTACCAGACGCCCGACCCCGAATGTCCGATCGCGGCGGTCACCTCGGCCGACGTGCCGGCGGGCGGCAGCTTTTTGAATCTGAGCACGACACCACAAGCCCAAGCTGCCGTGGTGCTGGTCCGGGCAATGGAGTAGGCCCTGCAGGGAACGACGTGCCGCCGTGGCGGCGGGG
>Ga0310123_10000459_pt1 | contig 36515 bp, 21 predicted proteins | sample CB6_AW_1057_MG_FD_203505 | JGI IMG/M metagenome (GOLD analysis project Ga0310123, IMG submission 203505) | Marine microbial communities from Western Arctic Ocean, Canada - CB6_AW_1057 | ecosystem: Environmental > Aquatic > Marine > Oceanic | place: Canada: Western Arctic Ocean | collected... | reverse complement strand
TCGAACGGTTCACGCGGGTGGATGCGGAGACGCTGCTCTACGAGTACACGGTCACCGATCCGAATACCTGGACGGACTCGTGGACCGCAGAAGTGACGATGAACAAGAGCCAGGATTTGCTCTACGAGTACGCGTGTCACGAGGGAAATTACAGCATGCCGGTCCGCCTCGCGGGAGGTCGCCTCACCGAAAGGGAGGCAGCCGCGAACAGTGTTTCGAAAGAGGGGGTACGATGACACACCGATTCTTCACGTCACTCAATGTGCGCGGTTTCGGGACAGTGGCCCTGTTGCTGATGGCGGTTTCCGTCGCAGCTCAAGGTCCCACCGCCACCGCACAGTCAGCAACGACCAGTACGTGGACGGCGCGTACGGTGTGGGATGAACCAGATCTGCAAGGCGTGTGGAACTTTGCCACCACGACGCCGTTGGAACGACCAGATGCCTTTGCCGACCGGACGTTCCTCTCGGATGCCGAAGTGGAGCAGCTGGACCAGGAGCTTCGGACGCGGCAAGATAGCGCTCCGCCTCCAGGCAGCACTGGCACGTACAACCAGTTCTGGTGGGATCGAGGGAAATCGATCGGTCGAACTTCCTTGATTGTAGATCCTGCGGAAGGGAAGCTTCCCCCGTTATCGCCGCTGGGGCAGGAGCGGGCGGCTGACCGTGAGGAGCTACGGCGCGCACGTGCCGCTGTCGGTTCATATCAAGAGGGCACCTTCGACTCCTATGAAGACCGACCGTTGGACGAGCGTTGTGTCGTCAGGTTGACTGAAGGCCCGCCGATGCGTCCGGGAGGCTACAACAACAACTTTCAGGTCTTTCAGACGCCTGGGTACGTGTTTATTTTCAACGAGCAAGTTCACAGCGTACGCACGATTCCGACAGATGGGCGTCAGCATCTCGACCCAGACATCCCGATGTGGGCGGGAAACTCGAGCGGCCGCTGGGAGGGTGACACGTTGGTTGTCGAGACCAGGAACTTCCACAAGAAGAAAACTTTTGTTGGTAGCACCGAGCAGATGCGCTTGGTCGAACGCTTCACGCGCCTGAGCGCCGACCAGATGGAGTACAAGTTTACAGTCGAGGATCCGGCGACGTGGTCGGCACCGTGGACGGCGATTATTCCAGTGCGGTCCACGCGCGAGCCGATCTATGAGTACGCGTGTCACGAGGGGAATTACAGCATCGCCGGTGCCCTCAGCGGAGCTCGTGCTAAGGAGCGAGACGCCGGCGGGGGTGCAGAAAACCAGTGATGCGCGGGACACTCGGTGGTTTGGTCCGCCGTACTGACCCTGGCATCGAGAGCAGCTCTCATGACGGTCTCCTTGAGGGAGGTCGGTAGACGGGCAGCTAAAATAACATGTGGGAAATCAAGGGTGTCGTTTCAGGAAACCGAAACAGAGATCCCGACTGCCAACGGCACACTGCTTCGTCGCTGCGCGATTTGCCGTGTGCGCTCAGATTGATGCTGGGCTCCGGAGCAAGTTCTAACATTCGACTGTTCGTCCCACGAGAGAGCCGATGGGCGTCTATGACGATTGGAGGCTTCTTTGAGTAAATGTCATCTCCTCTTACTGATGTCGCTGGCGCTCTCGTGTGCGATGCCAGCAGCGCTTGTCGCACAGGCCACCTCATCTATCGGAGGGCTGGACGCCGAGGTCAAACAATCGCAGATCCCGCGGACGTCAGACGGCCAGCCGGACCTGCAGGGCGTGTGGAGTTACGCCACCCTCACGCCCATGGAGCGGCCGGATGACGTGTCGGGCAAAGACGTCTTGACAGATGCGGAGGCGGTCGAGTTCGAAGTACAGACCTTGCGGCGTCAAAATCGGGACTTGAACGTGCCGGCGGGAAATGTGGGTGACTACAACAACTTTTGGTATGACCGCGGCACGAAGGTAATCGAGAGCAAGCGAACTTCATTAGTGATCGACCCACCCCACGGAAAAATTCCGTCGTTGACGGCCGCAGCCATGGAGAGGCAAAAGAGGATCGCTGAGGCAAGGCGGGGGATTGGCCTTGACGAGCCCACGCCTGGCGGCTTTGTGGAGGACCTGGGGCCAGGCCATCTGCGCGTGCGCTGCATGCTGGGGTCCCACTCGGGCCCACCGATCACCCCAGGCGCTTACAACAACCATGTGCAGATCTTTCAGGTGCCAGGCTTCGTCGTCCTGGTGGACGAGCAGATTCACAACGCGCGCATCATTCCGACGGACGGCGGCCCACGCAGTCGCATTCGACAGTGGGTTGGCGACTCGCGCGGCCGCTGGGAGGCGGACACACTTGTGATCGAGACGACGGATTTTCTACCCGAGACGCAGTTCAATACGCGAGCGCGCTTCAGCGCGAGCCTGCGCGTCGTCGAGCGAATCACCCGTGTGGATGCTGACACGCTACTGTACGGGGCGACGCTCGAGGATCCCGCCACCTGGACGAGGCCCTGGACCTACGAGGTGCTGATGACCACGAGCGCAGAGCCGATCTACGAATATGCCTGCCACGAAGGGAATTACGGGCTGGTGAACATCCTCTCGGGTGCTCGCGAATAGGAGCACGCCGTCAACGATCCGCTCGAAGGCATTGTCAACTTTGGATGTAGGCCGTCACACGGTGGCCATCTCTCCCGCTCATGAAAAGAGGACAGTACCATGGGGTTGGTTTGTACCATGAGGTAAGACTGAACCCCGGTGCAGCATGATCGTCGTTTCTGGTTCAATGCGTTCTACAACCATGACTTTCCCTGGAGACTTGAGCGATCCGCAACCTGGATGATCATCCTCTGTGCTGCGGGATTTCTGTTCAGCTGTCATAGTGTCTGGTTCGCCGAGAAGTAGTTGCTCCGCGGGTGAGGTGCGCCCAGGTGGGCACGTCACATCAGCGCGGTCGTACGATGAAGAGGAGGTCGCCTTCCGTGACGAGTTGTCCGTCTTGGGCGTGCACCCGCACGATCTCATACTCGAGGTTGGTCCGATAGATCTCTTCGTCTCGGTTAAACGTGTCGAGTGACAGTTCCTCGAGCCGCTTCATCGCTTCCGTGATACAGAGCGTGGTGCTGGTGCGGATGTGATCGCCGACCTTCACGAACTCGGCTCGGTTTGGGCCCGGGGCAGCGTAGAATACGCACGGACCGAGCGCGACGACTTTGAGTTCGTCGCTGTCCTCGATCTGGATCGACGACCGAACGAGGGTTCTTCGACTTCCGCGAAGCTGGTCGACCTGCTCCACGAGGTTGCCGACGTCCACGCGGTCCAGTAGACGGTCGACGTAACCGGTGTCGTGCTGCCCCTGAACGAACTCTTCGTCTTGAAGGATTCGCCTCAAGAGCGGGATGTTCGACCCGATACCCTCCACTCGTGCCCCATTAAGCCATTCCAAGAGAATCGCGATCGCCTGTTCGCGACTCTCCCCATGCCCGATGACCTGAGCCAACAGATTGTCGTAAAAGGGCGACACCAGGTCGCCGGCCTCAACCGATGAAATGACCTTGACCTTCGGCGCTTCGGGAAGCAGACATGCCGTGACAATGCCAGGGTCAGGCACGATCCTGACCCTGTGCTCTGTGTCGAGGATCAGGCGCTCGGCGTTGATCCGCAGCTCAACCGCGTATCCGTGCTCTGCGACCTCGAGGTCGTCGAGCGATTCACCAGAGGCGATCCTGAACTGCTGTCGCACGATGTCGATTCCAGTCGTTGCCTCGGTGACTGGATGTTCCACTTGCAAGCGGGCGTTCATCTCCATGAAATAGATCTGCTGGGTGTCGAGATCGAAGATGAATTCCACGGTCCCAGCGCCGACGTAGTCGACGTCGTTCGCCAGCGCCTTCGCGTGTGTGAAGGCAGCGCTGCGCAGCTCGCTCGGGAGTAGCGTCGACCCCGATTCCTCGATAACTTTCTGCTGCTTTCGCTGGACGCTGCAGTCACGCAGTCCGAGCACGTGGACTTGCCCGTGACGATCCCGGAGGATTTGGATCTCGACATGGCGGAAATGCTCGATCAGTTTCTCGATATAGAGGTCGCGACTGCCAAACGCAGATTGAGCCTCGGCGGCCATCCGGAGGAACGTGCGGTGTAGGTCGGTGGGTGTGCGCACGATCGCGATGCCACGCCCGCCGCCGCCGTGCACGGCTTTGAGAACCACCGGGTACCCGATCTCCTCGGCGATCGTCGATGCGGCCTCCGGCCCCGTGACCACGCCATGACTGCCCGGGACCACCGGTATATCAAGACGACGCGCTGTCCGGACGGCGTTCGACTTGTTCCCGGTCTGTTCCATGCTCGAGACGCCTGGGCCAATGAAGTTCAGCGTGTGCCGCGAGCAGAGGTCGGCGAAGGCCGGATTCTCGGAGAGGAAGCCGATCCCGGGGTGCAGCGCGTCGCACCCCTCAGCCTCAGCGATGCGAATCACGGAGTGCGCGTTGAGGTAGCTCTCATCGGGTGTCGAACCGCCCAGGCACACCACGCTGTCCGATTCCGAGAGACGTCGAGAGGCGACAGACTCCATATCTGGGTCCGACTGCACCAGCACGACCCGCAGGCTATGAGCGTGCGCCGCCTCGACCAACTTCGTGGCCGTGCAGCCGCGGGCGTGAACGAGGACTTTCTGTACCGGTCGAAAGAGTTTCCGAGCACGGCGCGGACGCGCGCGCTCTACCTCGGCCGTCCGTGGGGACCTACCCTGCAAGACACTGGCGATGACGTCGACCACCTTCAGGCGGGGAAGCGGTATCTCTGGGTCGACCTCCCGGAGTCGAGCGTCCAGGTCGGTGGCGAACGGGTGCTCGACGAGATCCACCATGGCGCCCTCGACCTCAGAGAGGTAATTCGAGAGGCTCGACGGCGTAGGGAGGTGGGAGGGAACCACGATCTGCCCGGCGAACGGCATCGATGTGCCGGAGAAGTAATACGTGTCGACGAGCGGGTGAGTCACGAGACTGGCCTGGGCGCCACCCGTGCAATCTCCGAATCCGAAGACCAGAACCGGGAGTCCCGTGTCACGCGTAAATCGTGTGATCCGGTCGTTAACGATCGCCATGGAGAAGAGGGCTCCGGCACCCTCCTTTGTTTGCATTCCACCCGAGGAAACGAAACAGACTGTTGGCAGTCTCTGCTCGGCGCAACGCACCAGAAGCCGGCACAGCTTGACGCCGCTGGCCATGTCGAAAGACCCAGCCTGAAACGTGAGGTTGGACACGAGAACGCCAACTCGGCGGCTGCGGCCCTCATCGGTCTCGATACTCGCCAGCGCGGTCACGGTGCCACAGGGAACGACGTCCTTGTCGAGGGCTCTCTCGATTGCCACCCGGAATCCTGGAAACGAGACGGGATCGGCGGTCATCATCTCGTGGTCAAGCTCTTCGACCTCAGAGAAGAACACGTCCAGAATCCGTGCCGGCGTGATTGTTTCTCGACGCTTGATCGATGTGAGAATCTCCTGAATAAGCAGATCCTTGTAGGAGCGATCAAGCCGGTTCCAGAAGTCCTTGATCCCGATGTTCCGGGGTCGGATACGCCCGTCGTAGCGCGACCCGCGCTCAGCGTCGTAATAGCTCGGAAGGAGATGGTCGAAGAAAAATGTGATCAGCCCAAAGAGCGGTTCGGAGACCGACGGAGATGCCGCCTTCTTCCAGTCAGCGACCGATTTCATCAGAACACCGCGTCTTCGATAGCCGACCAGATGTCGAAGCCACCCGGAAAACCGATCCGCGAGCTCCCGTTCTCCTCCCATGTCGGAGGCTGCTGCCGGACCCTGAGAGGCACGGGGTAAGACGTGGGCGAACGAAGCGGTCATGAGCTTGCCCACCGACTCTCGGGAGATCTGGTTCGTCTCCATTGCCTCGAACGCCACGGACTTGAGCTCCGCCAGCAGCTGGTCGTACACGACGTCGAAAAGAATCAGGAGACGGCACTCGTCCTCGAATCTTTCTCGGACATCCGCATCGTGGAGGAGGTCGAGGACGTCCAGGTCCCCCCCGTCGGGAGCAAATGCGTCGCGCTGCTGATGGAGATGGTCGATCAGCAGGCCCAGGTTCACCGAGGCCCCGCTTTTCCAGGCATTGAAGACGTGGAAACCAAGCTCGAGCACGAGGTTATTGCGTGCGGTCGCGAAGTTGCTCTCGCGCGTGCCGAGGAAGAACGACGCCACGGCACCGCGGTCGCGATTCAGTGCGGCGCGCTGCTCCTGAAAGTTTTCCCAGGCGCGGCCGAGGGCATCGTCATATTTGATCTTGAGCGGGTTCTCGAGCCACCTGAGAAAGGCTTGCCGGCTCTCACGATCGATCCGTTTCTCGAGATCCCCGGCTGGGATCTCTACGTTCGAGAGACGCCCATAGGTCTCGATAGTCGTGAACCGGATCCGCTTTCGAAGGCCGAGATAGCGCAGATAACGATACGCGACCCCGTAGATGTTCGGTTGCTGTGTCGGATTGTTGATGGTCGACAGCGCCTTGCGAGAGCCAAGCGACCGGACCTGTCCGGTCGGCGCGACGAAACGTCTGACGGTGCTCCGGTAGTGCGCAAAGAGCGCTTCGTTCGTTTCGGCAAAGTGACTCCCAAGCTCTTCGATCGCCTCGATGCTCGAACAAATGGCGCGCTCGAGGTTCTCGACACCACGTCCATCGCCGAGTGGGGTGTACTCGATGACGCCATCGAGATATCCGTGCTCGTAGAGTTCGTAGGCCGAGACCCCGACCGCCTTTGCGCACTCTTGCCACGAGAGGTTGTAACGACTGGCGATATTCGCGAGGGCCCTCGGTTGTATCGTGTTGAAGACTCCATCGATGACTGAAAGGAGGATATTGGTCGTGGCGAGCGGTATGGCCCCACCCGAGTAACCATTGCCAAAGATGACGCCGACCGTTGGCACGTGGAGCTGGGCCATCTCGCCGATGAGCCTGGAGATCGTATGGGCTTGGTTCGACCGGTTGGCGTCGGCATCGGCCACGGCCCCGGGCGTGTCCATGAATGTCACGATCGGTGTCAACTGGAGCGCGAATTCGCGCGCGACCTGCACCGCCCGCAGATGGTGCTGCGGCATCCAGGCACCGTTGTTGTGACTGCGGTCCTGAGCAAGGAGTCCGACCTTGCGTGGCTCGCCGGCGATCTCGAGGACAACCTCAGCGGCGTATAGCGGTCCCCGCTCGAGCTCGCGCGAGACCTGCCAGCGCAAACGATCGATCGCCACACGGATCCCGGGTCGCGAAGGATTCTCGGCCGGGGCGATCGTCGCGAGCACATATTCGTCGACGCCGAGCTGGCGAAGCTTCTGCAGGCGCTCTTGCACCTGCGGCTCGGGTACGAGTCCCTGAATATTGTGTGGTACCGAGGGATTGGACGAGCGTGGGAACAGAGAAAAATCGAACGCTGACTGTTCAGCGTTTCGGAAAAGCGCGTCCGAAGGATGCGCCTGAGAGGTTGTGGTTTCCGTCCGGGTGGGCTTTGCCAATATCGATCTCGTTAAGAATTTTCACTCTTGAGGGGTGACGCGGTCAAGATTGGGAAGCCTGGCGATGATCGCACCCTGGATCAAAGCTGCTCCGCAAAACGGTGCCTGAGCCCGGTCATCCAGTGACGCGGACACGTCCCGGCCCAGTTTCTCAAGCAAACCTGTGCGGAGAGAGAGCTGGTCTGCGGCATCTGTTCCGTGGGGTGCAGTAGTCCGCGGGAAGAGAGCCGATGGAACTCAGTAGTGTTCTGCTAGGGGTAGGGTCAGACCTGCCAAACTGACGTCGCCGTCCGAAGGGATTATCGATCGCAAAAATGTTCTAACCGACTCGAAGGTCGTCGCTATGGCCGACGGTGACTGGATGAAGAACGTCGGGGGACACGTCGATTCTCAGAACGGCAAGATCGTGCCCCGTGAGAACCCAGCAGTTCGGCTCGATGGTTTGATTGATCGTAAAGGACCACTTGGGCGGCGTTTGCGCCCTGTAGCACGTGCAGGTTCGTCACGATGTGGCCTGCGTCGTCCCAGACGAAGTCCGGCCCGGTACCGCGCCCCCCTCCGTCGCTACGCCCGTGAACCGGTTTCGACGCTGTGTCAGCGTCGTGATGTAGGCGACCGACGGATTGACGGATTGAAAGAGGTCGACGGTCACCTGTTCGGCGGGTTGGAGTGAGCCTCGGGAAGGAGGCGGGGTAGCTTGCGCCGCCTTGGGTGTTGTCGAGACTATGTTGCAGCCCTAGGTGGCGACCAGCAAGAGCGTGGCGCCGCCAACTCTCAGACGGTCGCGCCATGTCTTCGTCATTGGACCTACCAACACCACTCCCTAGCCTGAATGCGATCTTGGTGTAGTTTCCGGGAAGCTGGCTCTTCCGGAATGAGGCCGACGGGTCGAGATCGATACGCGGGTTAGCAGCCGCTTCACCTTTTCGGACATGCGGGAACAGGGGGAAGCACACACTGGGGCACCTGTCTGGAAATCGATAGACCACAAAAACTCGTCTTCACCTGGTTCACGACGGCCGAAGCGGAACGTGAATACACGTCCGTCGTGACACTCACGATTCAGCGCGACCGCGACGGATGTCTGTCGACGATCGCCCACCAGCTGGACGCCCGGTGGGCCGACGTCGTCAAGAACTGCCAACGGGGGTGGCGAGGCATGTTGGGTCAGATCGACACGCTCCTCTGCTCCGAAGAGGTTCACTGATCCGAAGTTGGAGCCGTATGCCCTCACCCAGATTCTGCACGTCCGGGTAGTTCCTCGTACAATGAGTCACCAATTGATCGTACGGACCAGGACTCACCGGCCGGCGACCCGACTCCTGAGATTGACCCAAGCCACAGGTTGCGGCGGACCAAACTTCCAGATAGGACAGTGGCCATGAAGAAACAAGTGCTCGCAGTGGTATTGACGGTCATCGCGGTTGCGCTACTCATCCCGCTTCCCTCCGCTGGTCAGAACGCGCCCGCCCGCACCCCGGACGGACACCCGGACCTTCAGGGTGTCTGGGACTTTCGCACGATCACACCCTTGGAGCGACCTGATGAACTGGCCGGCCAAGAGGTGCTGACCGATGAGGAAGCTGCCACGTTTGAACAAGAAACGTATCGACGACAGAATCGAGACCTGATCGATCCCGCGAAGGGCGGCGCCAATTACCCGCCGGAGTCGCAAGGCGGTGTTGTTCCCTACAACGAGTTCTGGTACGACCGGGGCACGAGAGTTGTCGAGTCACGACGTACGTCGCTGATCGTGGACCCATCCGATGGAAGAATCCCCTACATCGCCGGTGCTCGGCAGGGCCGTAGGGGCGGTGCAGGTCGCGGGCGTGGATCGAACACGTGGACCGACCGCAGCCTGTGGGAGCGCTGCCTCTCTCGAGAGCTACCCAGGATGTCGGGCGCCTACAATAACAATATGCAGATCTTTCAGGCGGCGGATCACGTGGTGATTCTCAACGAGATGGTGCACGAAGCACGAATCATCCCGCTGGATGGGTGGGCACACCTGGCGCCAAATATCCGACAATTTCAGGGTGACTCACGGGGTCGCTGGGAAGGCGACACGTTGGTTGTCGACACGACCAATTTTACCGACAAGACAAACTTTCGAGGATCCCGAGAGAACCTGCACCTCGTGGAACGCTTCACGCGTGGCGACGATGACACGCTTCTCTACGAGTTCACCGTCGAGGATTCTACGGCGTGGACGCAGCCCTGGACGGGTGCGTTCGACATGGCACGGATCGACGGTCAAATGTACGAGTATGCGTGCCACGAGGCGAATCGCGGCATGACCGGTCTTCTTGCCGGCGCTCGGGTTCAGGAAATAGAGGCGGCAAAGACCGGCGGGAGATAGGTCGAACACCTCTCCCACCAGACTTGTGACCGCGCCGCGAGACTTCTGGCCTCTGCGCTACGGTACCCGTGTCGCGCTGAACTCACGAAGCCGACCAAGGCTCAGATCCTCGGGGCGTCGGCCGAAGGCAATCTCGTCACCCTCGAGCTTTCCCACATACACGAAGGGCTCTGGGGCGCCCCGAAACTCTCCCATCACCTTAAACACGATGAGATCGCTCTTGGCGAAGCCCCACTCGACGGGCGTGTCGACGCCGCCCTCGAGCGACACCATTCCAGTCACCTTCCCCTCGTCGCTGGTAAACGTAAACGTCAAGTTTTCATTACCAGCCATTCCATTCCACTGACCATCGAAGGGGGTCTGGGCCGAGCAGACCACGGCAGACATCCACAAACACACTCCCAATACGAGCACTCTCATGGGACGCCTTTCTTTCGTGCCTTGAGAAGCATCGGTCAGAACACGATGAGCGTGATGACTAGGATGACAACCAGTTCACCAAGCATAACTACCGTGCGGTCTCCGGCGAGGAGGACTAACTCATCGAATGAAGCGGCTCGCCTTCCCAGGCCGACGTCTTGACTTTGGACAGTGGCCATCCGGGTCCAGAAAATAGAGACTGTGGCCGCCTTCAGGCCAGTCAAGCGAACTCTCGATCTCGATGTAAACGCATTCGAGAATGAGCAGTTACGCCGCGGGTGGATAGATGAAATCTGCCACCATGACGCCGCCGGCCTCTACAGTCACGGTTTGCGTCAGCACCCCGTACTCCTCGTGCCATGCCTGGATTGTGTGGGTGCCGGTCGGAACGTCGTCGACGACGAAGGTCCCACTCAGGTCGGTCACGGCGAAATACGGGTGCGACACCACACCGATGTATTCGGTCATCCATCGGTGGAGGTCGCACCGGATCCGAAGCATGCTCTCTTCTTCCTCCAGTCGTACCTCGTAGACCATGCTCTGCATCGGCTGGCCGACGTTGAACCGGTTTGATGTGCTGGTCTGGCTGTTGAGGTTGTGTAGGAGTGGGTCGTTGTTTTGGATCTGCACGAGCTGACCGGCCCGCGCGCCGACAACCCTCGGCACAAAGACACAGTCGGTTTGATCGATCACAACCGGTTCGTCTGCGACGGGTATCTCAGCGAAGGTGCCTTCGAGCCGGACGAAGACGTTCGCAAGACTTCCGTCAGGTGACGTCAGTACCGATTCCTGCGCCATCAGCTTGCCCTCGGTGAGTTGGGCACAGAGGGGGTCGACACCCATCCGAATGACAGCATTGCCGGGCGGGTCGCCGGCCAGCCGAATGTGCCCTTGGATGGTTCCTGTCGGTCCAGCCGCGGCCGTGTCGGTCGGTGTGCCTGTGGCAGCGGGCACGCTGGCCTCCGGCCCCACTGTCCTCCGGGGTGGCCCTGTCTCACCCGGGTACCAGTAGCGCTGATGGCACCTCTCGCAGGTCACATCGAGGGGGCCGCCGGCGTCGAACAGACGGTCGGCATCACGGTCCTCAATGGCGCTCAGCATCGTTGCCGCCACCTGATAGTAGTCGCCGAGGAGCCGATTCCACGTCGCGAGATCCTCGTCGATAAGCGCCTGAACCTCTTCGGGCTCGAGCTCGATACCAGGGTTTTCTGACCGGAAGCCCGGTCGGGCGACGTTGCGACCGGGCATGAGTAGCAGGTTTGTCGCCTCGACGAGTCGGACCGCCTCATGTTGAAGGGCTTCCCACTCCTCGTCTGTGCTCGGCCGCCGCTCCTCGATGTTGCCGAACGTCACGATAGTGGCCACCGATTCCCAGATGGTGTCGGCGGCAGGATCGACGATCGAGAGCATGATGTCCTGAATGGAGGTGGCAAGCTGATACGGTGGCGAAGATGCCGGCTCCTGAGGCTCGGAGGTGCAGGCTGACGTCGCCGCCGCGACGATCACTACGGCGCAGAGTCGCATGACCAGACATCGTGCCGAAGGAAATGGAACGTGGGGGGTAACCGCTGGTGTCTTAGCTGTCGTATGCATGGTGCTCCTAGTCCTTTATGTTGAGACGGTACTGACCACGGGCGCAGTCCTTGTTCGCCGTTAGAAGAAGGTGCCAAGGCTCTTGCCAGGCACTACGAGCGTAAGCCACGCTGGCCCTGGCTGCCAGAGAGTAAACTTCCGTAGCCACGCATCACCCGAAGGGAGCATAACTATGATCCATAGATCGCTTCAAATCGCCCTGCTGATCGCGGCAGTAACTGCGGGGTGCGCTCGGCCCCAGGCGGATGAGGCAGGCCTGCGTGACTCCTTTGCCGACCGGGTCTCCGAGAGCAGTTTTGTAAGCGATTTCACCCGCGAGGGCGACGAGCTGAGTTTCTCTGGTCCGGATGGTGACGGCGGTAGCGCCGCATGGCGGGTGCGGATCGATACGTCGCTGATCGAGCCGAACCTGTTCGACGAGGCGATGCCCTACCAGGGGCGCATCACGTCTGAGTGGACGGCCGACGGGGAACTCGTCGAGTATCTTGGCAACATGACCGCGTTGCCGCAAGAGTTTCTCGACCGAGGTCTTGGACAGGAGTGCTGGGCGTACTGGGTGGAAGGAGAGAGTCGCTGGGACTGGTAACAACGCTGGTGCGGCGTCGGTGACGGCGGCTGGAGAGGGACGGATGCTACTGGAAGGTGTGAACTTGATGACCGTAGGCATGGTCGCGGTGTTCAGCTTCCTCACGCCCCTGGTGCTCGTGCTTAAGATCTCTGGCGAGGGTCTTCCAGTCGTTCGGTCATCGCTAGCCGGACCCCACGGCCGCCCATTCGTCAACCAGTCCGATGCCTGGCACAAACGGAGACGTCGAAATGGCGGTTGCACTCGCTGTGGTCGAGGCCCACCCACGGGGACAGACGTAGCCCATGCCGAAACGTCGCATCGCAGTGATGAAGACGTGGTTCCGAGACGGATTTCAGTCGGTGTACGGCGCGCGCGTCTTCACCTCAAACTTCCTTCCCGCGGTCGACGCTGCTCGCCATGCCGGGTTCACCCGCGTCGAGGCTGGGTTATCGGGAGCGCGGTTTCGGCCGGAACGTTGCTGGCTCTGCTCGAGTAGGTCCCGCGCAACGTCAGACCGGTTAGCCGCTCACGGAATGGAGATACGGTCGATTTGCCGGTGGGGTGTCTGACCGTCGGGCCTTAGTCTGGAGAGTGAGCCCGCAGGCTGGTCCAGTAGACCGCCGGCACGACGAACATATTCAGGGCGGTTGACGTGAACAATCCGCAGATGATCACGAGCGCGAGAGGTGCCTGAATTTCACTGCCAGGTTCTCCGAATCCTATGGCGACCGGCACCAGTGCCAGACCGGTCGATAGAGCGGTCATTAAGATCGGGATCAGTCGGTTGACTGACCCTTGGATGACGGCCTCACGCGTATCAGCGACGTTTCCATCCTCGCGCAAGCGTCTGATATGAGACACCAGCATGATGCCGTTGCGCGTGGCGATGCCGAAGAGCGAGATGAACCCGATCAACGAAGCGATCGAAAGCACGCCATCACCGAGAAAGACACCGACCACGCCGCCGATCAGTGCCAACGGGAGGTTGAGCATGACGATGGCCGCGTCCCGGGCTGACCGGAATGCACTGACGAGAAGCAGAAAGATGCCGGCCACCGCGGCCAGACCGAGTCCTAAAATGAGACGTGTCGCCTCGGCCTCGGCCTGAAACTGACCTCCGTACTCGACGCGGTAGCCGTCGGGGAGCGTGACCCCTGCAGCGACCCGTTCGCGGATGTCGCTGACGACACCGACGAGATCGCGACCCGCCACGTTCGCGGTGATCACGATTCGCCGCTGTACGTTTTCCCGGCCGATGAAGTTGGGTCCGCGATCCTCCACGATCTCGGCCACGCTACCGAGTGGAACGCGCGCCCCGTCCGGCATGTCGATTCGGGTCTGCCAGATCGTGTCGAGGTCGGCCATGTCAGTGGGGACGTATCGGAGGATCAGCGGATACATCACTTGTCCATCGATGATTTGACCCACCTCGCGACCCAGCAACGCCGTTTCCAGTGCCATTGCGGCCTGGCCGGCCGGCAGACCGTGTCTGGCAAGAGCCGTCCGATTGAAGCTCACGCGAACCGTGGGGATGTCAGCCTGCGGCTCCAGCGCGATGTCGACAAGTCCCGGAGTACCGCGCATGGCCGCCGCGGCCTGGGTCCCAATGGTTCGCAATACAACGAGATCGTCCCCGAAGATCTTGACCGCGATGTTGGCACGCGACCCCGACAGCATGTGGTCAATCCGATGTGAAATCGGTTGTCCAATCGTGATGTTGGTGCCTGGGATCAGCGACAGGCGGTCCCTGATCTCACTGAGAATGACGTCGCGCGGTCGGCCTTTCGGTTCGAGCCGCACGTCGATCTCGGCCGACTCAACTCCCTGGACGTGCTCATCCAGTTCCGCTCGTCCCGTGCGCCGCGCGGTGGCCACCACTTCCGGGACTTCGAGGAGTAGACGTTCGATCGCGCTGCCGATCTCGTTCGACTCTGCCAGACTGGTTCCGGGTAAGGTGACCGCGCTGATGACCAAGGCGCCTTCGTTGAAGGTGGGTAAAAAGGCTCGTCCCATTTGCGGGATGGTCGCCAGAGAGCCCGCCAGTAGGAGACCTGCCGTGGCGATCACGATCCAAGAATGACGGAGTGTGTGGGGCAACAGACGCTGGTAGTGGTGTTTCAATACCGCTGCCAGCGCCGGCTCGCGCCCCTCGAGAACGCTCCGCATACCGGGTAGCAGATACGAGCACAATGCCGGCGTCACCGTAAGGGCGACGACGAGTGATGCCAAGAGTGAGATCAGATATGCGAAGCCGAGCGGCTGCAGGAGTCTTCCCTCCACTCCCGCGAGAAAGAGGAGAGGGAGGAACACGAGCATCACGATCGCTGTGGCGAAGACGATGGAGCTACGGATCTCCCGGCTCGCTTCGTACACCACGTCCATGACCGGGTGCCGCGCCGCCTCTGGGAGTTGAGCGTTCTCGCGGAGTCGTCTGGTGACGTTCTCGACATCGACGATCGCGTCGTCGACGAGTGCCCCGACCGCGATTGCCATGCCGCCGAGAGTCATGGTGTTGATCGACAGACCGGCGAACCGAAGACTGACCATGGCGGCTAGCAGCGAGAGTGGAATCGCCAACAATGTGATGGCGCCGGCGCGCAGGTTCGCCAAAAACACGAGCGTGACGATGATGACCAGAATCGTTCCGTCGCGCAGGGCGGTCGTCAGGTTGCCGACCGCGAGCTCGATGAAGTCGGCCTGCCGGAAGAGTCGCGTGTCGAGTTGCATCCCCGCCGGAAGGCCGGTCTGAATCCCATCGAGTACTCCCTCGAGATTACGGGTCAATGCGAGCGTGTTGACCGCGGGCTGACGTTGGATGCCGAGAATGACCGCGGGTTGAGCGTTGTGCGAGCCGTCACCCCGCTTCAGCGACGCGCCCACCCGCAATTCGGCAATGTCTCGCACGTGAATCGGACGGGTGTCCCGAACCGTGATGACCGTCGACCCGATTCCATCCAAGTCGGCCAGCCGGCCGACACCCTGGATGAGATACTCCTGCCCACCGGCCAACCGGAATCCGGCGGATGTATTCTGATTCGCTTGTCGCAGCGCGTCCTCGACGGTGCTGAACGCGACACCGTAGTTGGCCAGCCGCTCCGGGTCGACCAGCACCTCGACTTGCCGCCGTTCACCACCAATGACCGTGACTTGTGACACGCCAGGTGTCGCGAGCAGCCGGCGCCGGACAATCGTGTCGGCGGTCGTTCGGAGCTCCAGCGGTGTGTGCGCCGACGACTCGAGTGCGACGAACATGATCTCGCCCATGATCGACGAGAGTGGCGCGAGGACTGGCGTTTCGACCTCCTCAGGCAGCGTGTCGCCGACGGCCGTCAACTTCTCAGTGACGGTCTGCCGCGCGCGATAGATGTCCTCGCCCCAGTCGAAATCGACCCAGATTACGGCGATGCCGACCGCGGTGGCGGAGCGCACCCGCCGTACGCCAGCCCCGCCGTTGAGTGCCACCTCGATCGGGAAAGTGACGAGCGACTCCATATCACTCGGCGTCATCCCGTGCCCCTCGACCAGCACGGTTACGGTCGGGGCGGTAAGGTCTGGCAAGACGTCCACCGACATTCCCACAGTCGCGTAGCCGCCCCACACGAGGAACGCGGCTGCGACCGCGAGCACGACCAGACGATTTCGCAGTGACCAGTGAATCAGTACATCGAGCATTTGCAACCCAGCCAGGATGCTCTCATCCTCGGTTTCTAGTGCGTGTGTCCGTGGGCCGGAACCTGTGGTGACAGCGCCGCCAACCGAATGAGCGGTGCACCGCGGGTGACGATCCGCTCCCCGGGTTCGATGTCTCCGGTGATTTGCACAAGACCGGCTTCTCGATTGCCGAGCTCAACCGCACGTCGTTCGAAGCTTTCGCCACCCACCTGCACGAAAACGACCGGCTGGCCTGCGTCGTCGACGATCGCGGTGTCCGGGATCGTCACCGCATCGGTTGCCGCTGCGACAAAGATCCGGAGCGAGACTGCCTGGCCAATGGCGAGCCGCCGGTCCGGATCGCGCAGCTCGTAGATGATCGGCACGGTGCGGGCTTGCCGGTCGAGCACCCGGCCGACCGCGACGAGACGGTCGAGCGTGACCGGTGGAAACCCAGGCACCTCAAGCTCGGCGCCGACCAGCTCGTCGACACGAGCCAGTGCCGCTTCCGGTAACGAGCCAACCACGTGGACGCGATCCAGGGCCACGATCTCGAAGAGCCGCGCGCCTTCTTCCACGCTCGCGCCAGCCGTTGCATCCGATTGAGAGACGACACCGCTCATTGGTGCGCGCAACACGAACCGAATGTCCTGGGCTCCTTGACCCTCACCGCTTCGTGTTGCGTCGAGTTGCGCCAAGTGTGCTTGGGCCGCCGTGAGACGGGCCTCGGCCGTGTTCTGGGCGAGCTGCACCTCTAGCTCACGCCGGGCCGGCAGAGCCCCGGTCGCCACCAATCTCTCAACCCTGGCCCGCTGGGCCCGGGCAAGCTCTAGAGCATTACGGGCTTCAGCCGCGTCGAGTTCGAGCGATGGGCGGTCCTCGCCGTGCCCGCTGCGGGGGGTGATCTCGGCCAGTATATCGCCGCGATTGACCACCGATCCGATCGGCCGTACTGGAAGGTCGCTCACCAGCCGTCCCGCCACGGGCGTCGTCACATCGACGTGGCCCCCGGTGCGAGGCTCGATCTCGGCGGCGATGACGAGACTCTCGGCCATCTCGCGCTGCTGGGCCGGCAACGTGGCGAAGTCCAGCACCCATTGCTGTTCCTTGAGGAACGGAATTACTCCGTCCTCCGGCTCCTCAGCCAGCATGAGCGCGTCGGTCTCGCCTGCCGTCAGCACCGTGACCTCTCCGAGGTCGTGCCGGTCGCTGACCCCAGGTGCGTCGAGAATCAACTCGAGCCGATATTGCCCGGCTTGCTCCGGAGTAACGTCTACACCGAAGATACCGGGTCGCCCTGGTACATCGACGGTGTATTCGCTGTTCACGACACCGTTCAACCGCACCATGGCTCGGCCAGCCCGGACGGGCTCGAATGTCGAGAGGTAGGTGAAGTGGATCGCGAACCGGCTCGTCACTCCTTGAACGAGCGGCGGGTACTCCACGAAGAGCTCGGTCAGTGCGGTCCACCGGGTTTCGACGACTGGTGGTGTTTCGGCGACCGCCCCTGCGTCCACGAGCTCCACCTCGGGCCTGCCGCACGCCACTAGTAGAACGACCATCAGAAGACAGAGTCGCCCAACCGGCCGGGCTGGTCGATGGTGACACATCATGGTCAGAGTCAGGATCATGGTGTTGTCTCCCCTCCGACTGCGTGGTTGAGTTCGATCACGGCGCGGCGTGCCTCTGCCGACAGTTCGAGGAACCGCCGCTCTGTGTCAAGTTTCACTCGATGGGTGTCAAGCAGCTCGAGAATGCCGTACTCACCCTCTTCGTACGCCGCCGTGGCGATGGCGACAAGGTCGCTCGCGCGCTCAACGGACTCAGCCCGATACCGACCGGTCAGGTTCGTATACCTCCTGGCCGCGGTATGGGCCGCTCGGACCTGACTCTCGATTCGCGCGCCGAGCACTGACTGCTCAGCATCCACCTTCGCGCGCGCCGCCTCGGCTCTGGCCACCTGGGCCTGCCCGCGGTTGAACAGAGGAACCGCCACCGTAGCTGACAGGGCGTAGCCCGTGTCCTGCCGTGATGCAGATTGCGACCGTTTGAACCCAGCCGTCAGCGAGGTCTCCGGAAATCGTAACCGCTGGGCGGCTTTCCGCTCGGTTACCCAATGTGTTTCAAGGTGCGTCAGGGCACGGTAGTCCCCGCGGCGCTCCAACGCCAGCGCCAGCAGTGATGCCAGGTCGGCGATGTCGGCTTCTTCTGTGAGCGCTCCGACCGCCCGCAGCCCGGTAGGGTCCGAACCTGGTGTAAAAAAGGATGCGAGCCGAACCTGGGCTCTCAGGCGGTCGATCTCAGCCGACTCCAGATCCACATCAGCATTGGCCATGTCACGCTCTGCGCGGAGGCGGTCGAAGAGCGAGCCCTCGCCTTCTGCCTCCCGTGCGCGAAGCACGTTGACCAGGCCGGCGAGATCTCTGAGCCCGTTCTCCAACACCGCCACCTGCGCCTGAGCCGTCAACAGGTCGGTGAATGCCAGCCGTAGACGTGTCTCGAACGCCAAAAGGTCGGCGTCGGCTCCAGCCTGGGCGGCGGTGACAGCCTGCGCCGAGGCCTCGGCGAGCAGTCCTCGACGTCCGCGAAGAGGTAGTTCCTGAGTCACCAGTAGGAAGTCATCGACATTCAAGCCGGAGTCTTCCCGTGTGTAGGTGAACGCAGGGCTAGGCAGAAGGGTGCGTTCACGCGTGTCCGCCTCCAGCTCGCGCACGGCGAGGTCGAGCACTCGAATCTGCGGATGGTCCAACCGCATTCGAGCCAGTGCCTGCTCCTCGGTCAGCGTCTGCACCGACACGGCCTGCACAAACAGCATAGACAGGCCAGCAACCAAGACGATTCGTCGCGCTCGACTCATGACGTGGTCTCCCAATGGCCGTCCGCCACGGACGGACGGGACGTGCTGCGAACAACGTGTTTACGAACGGATCGATAGTACGCGGGACGAAGCGTCAGAGGGGTGGCGCGCGCGCGGCCAGGATTCTGGGCGGTGGCGGGTTCGGTCCGGCGTTGGAGGCGACGGGAGCCCACCCTTCCAGAGGATCAGAGACGACGCGGGCCTCCCGCATCTCAACCAGCGCGGGTGTGATCCCGACACGAACACCCGGGTGCTCAATGCCAACCGTGACGAGCGACACCGAAGAATCGTGATGATGTTCGCCGGAAACTGGCGAGGACGGACGACCTGCTGTCTGACCGCCGACCGGGTGCCAGTGAGAGCGCTGCCCGTGGTCATGGTCAGGCTGGGGGTGATCCTGAAGATGCTCTGGCCGCTCGGTATCGTGTCCGCCCTCCTGGCGGTGGACATGCGCGAACGGTGCCGAAGCGCTGGCTGTCACCAGCACCAACGCGAGCAGCACTGACGCGACGCGATCGACCATTACTCCTATGCTGACCCGCTGGCGAGCCGCTGTCAACGTTTACGCTCTTGCGCTGGCGCATCACGACGTCGTGTCGACCGCAAGTCGGAAAAGGACCGCGCCGTGTATCGCTCCCACCGCAAGATCAGACAGCCAGAAGGTCAGATGAATAGCTGCCCACACAAGCGCAGGGTGGGCGCCCAAGATCGTCCCGGTGAAGGCCCAGAGCGCACAGGTGAGCGCGTACTGCGAGACCGGTCCGGGCTGGGGGACGACGGAAGATCACCAGGGACCTGCGTCACGGCCATGAGTCTGCTTGGCATCATACCGAGGGCCAACGCCATGCCAGCCCCCCGATGGCAGCGGCCGCTGTCCACGCTCACCGGCACAATCGGGGCAACCGTCGGCGTAGGACCCGCACACTCAGTCCAGCCGTTCGCAACGACCCAGCGCCAATACAGGGCTTGCTCAGCTGTACGTCGTCAAACTGAAATGGGCCAATGAGCCTGTTTTCTTAGAGAGACTTCCTGCTGGTTAACCGTGCCGTGCGGTCTGTGTAGGTTCTCCTGTCTCCGCTGCTGTCGTGTCCCGCGGGCGCTCTGAAAGAGCGATGCCGCCGGTCCGGGTGCGGGTTGAGACCAGCGTTAACCCGTTTCGGTTCCAGATGTGGTTCCCCAGCAGCGTCAGATACTCGCTCAGGTGTGCATCGACGAAAAGTTTAACGGCCGGCCGTTCTCCCGCTTGTACAAGGAGACCTCGAACTCGGTCGGCGACGTGACAGCCAGGGTATCGGCCGAGAAGGTCGATATTCCGATCAGTCCTCCGCCATACGTTTCCTGCGCAGCACACACCGCCAGTGCAGTCAGCAGGCCCAGTACGACCAACGATGCGAGTATTACGAGCTGCAAAAACGGAAAGGCATCCACGGAGTTCGATCACAGCCGGCGGGTGGTCCCGTGGATACGCCGGTTCGACAGTGGAACACTTCGAGCACTCGCGGACGCTGTCGGTTGGAGTGTTGCCCCGCTCCTGCGTCTCCGCGCGAGCTCGCGCCGTTGTACTATTTGTGTGACGAGCGGCCTGAGGATGGACAAAGATGATGGTAGTGTATCGGGACAAACACGGTGTGGAATACGAATCGGTTCCTCTGCCAACAAACGAGGTAACTGACGCGATTCCGCTCGATGCTCGCATCGTCAGCAAACGTGTCGTCCGGAAGCCGCTATCGATCTATGACGGGACCGACGGAGAGCAACTGGCCCGTGCCCCTCGCAGTCAGCGACGCAACTGGACCGATGAGCAGTGGGGCGCGTACGAGGAGCACCGACGGCTCGAAGCCGATCAGTCGAAGGACGACGCGCCTGTCGCCAGTGTCGTGGTGATCAGGTCCGCGCGGGAAGAACCCACCGGCCAGCCGTAGCCGGAGGGCTACCCGGTGCGAGGGTAGCTCATACGCGGCTCGTCAGCCCGTTGACGAAGGAGCGCCAGGCCCCCTCAATCTCCCCATGTCCGGCGACCGCCACGCCGATCACGTCCCCATTCAGGTGCCGGCTGCTGCCAGACTGCTGCCAGACCAGCGTTCCAGGGATCGGGTGTCCGACGTGGGCACCGGCAGACTCAGCGACGACGCGAGGGGCACGTCCGTGCTTGGCTGAAACTGCAAACGACAGCCGCCATAGTTGACGTCGAGGACCGTGGCCTGGCTGGGGTCTGCCGCGCTATCGCGACAGGAGGTAGGTCAGCTTGACTGCCAGTTGGCGGTTCTGCAGCCAGGGGACACCAGGAAGATTAGCGCGCAGCTCGTCATAGGCGATATACAGGTCGCTGCCCGGAAAATAGATCCAGTTGAATCGGATGCTCGTGCTGACGAAATCAGTCGTGGAGTTGTACTGCGTGAGTGTCCGCAACGTCATCTCTGGAGACAGCGCGTAGTCGACACGCACCGAAGCCAGGTCGGTCTGGAAGGTGCCGCCTGGGAGGTCGACATCGCTCCGGCTGAAGGTCGCCTCCGTCGCGATACGACTGCTCGCCCGCAGGCCGATCGTGCCGCTATAGTCGTTTCGCGTCCCCGCAAAGAACGTCGCCGGTGAGTATTGGAGACCACCATAGAGTCGCTGTGACGGGTCGGTGGAGTACCGAAGCCGGGGTTGGCCAAACCGGTATGTGCCGGCCGGAATCGTCACGTCGTCTGTGATTTCGAACGGGACATCGAGACGCTCAAAGACGTCGTTGTACATCACGACCAGACTCGACCCGTCCTCGAAGTAGGTTCCGATCATGTGGTGCAACCGACGCGTCAAGAGTCGGTTGTGCTGGTCGGTGGTGTACTCGATGTTCCACATCGGATCCATCTGGCGGATGTTCCAGCGACCAGGGCGTGGGTCCCACTCCATGTGCACCTTCGACCGGCGAATGCCAACCCGGGGGACAAAACCGACCTCGGCGTTGAAGTTGTCCTGGATATCGGTGTACTCGGCGTACATCCGATAGGACGGGCTGCGCCAGAGGGCATTGACATGCCCGGCCGCGTCACTCCCGGAACGCCCTGGGGACTCGGTCTTCGCGAGAAAGCCGGTGACCGTGAAGAACTGGTGAAGCGCCAGTGACGTGTCTGCGGCGAATGTGCGATTGTAAGGCCAGTCCCCGATCGCCTCTTTGTTGACGATGATCCCGCCGACTCTTGAGCGTGAGAAGATGTCTTGACTGTATCGACCGACGAAGAAATTCTCTCCGGGATTTCCCAGCGCTTCTTGCGTCTGGATATTCATCACGGCGATGTTATGCCGGCCGACCTTTCCCGTGAGCCTCGCCCCGCCGAGGATTGGAACCGGCTGACCACCGGCCAACCCGATCCGACGGGTAAAGAAGAGGTCGCTGAGCTGTCGCGTGCCGCCTTCGTTCTTGACGCTGAACATCCCAGCGTTCTCGAGAAAGAAGTCCCGTTTCTCAGGAAAGAAGAGGGGAAAGCGTGTCAGGTTGACCTGTTGTTCGTCGACCTCGACTTGCGCGAAATCGGTGTTGAGCGTGAGGTCGAGGTTGAGCCCAGAGGTCACGCCGTACTTGACATCGACCCCGATCTCGCTGATGCCAGAGCCGTTGAGATCGGCCGCATCAGCGCGATCCTGACGCCCTCCGCCCAACGCGTATGGGGCGATCCTCAGATCCATACCGCGACTTATCTGCCGGAGCCCTGACAGCGTACCGGCCCGGCTGACGTTCGTCAGCGAGTACGCCTTTGGTATCGGGGCCCAGAACACCTGCTCGTTCTTGCGGCGGATGTTCCGCATCATGTTGAAGCCCCACCTCTGAGTCTCGGCTTCCGGAAACCTGAGCGTCACCATGGGGATCGCGATCTCGGACACCCATCCGTTGTCGGTCTGACGCGCCGCGACACCCCAGACGCCGTCCCAGTCTCGGTTGATGTTGGAGCTGTTGCCCCGACGTCCCCCTTCACCCTCCTCGGAGATCTGCTGCTCGAGTTTGGCGCCGAGTGGGTTGGTCACGAACATGTATCCGGACCTCGAATCACGGAACGTGTCGAAGATGATCTGAACGTTGTCTTCGTCGAGTATTCGGGGTGAGTCACGCCGCATTTCGGTCGCGACCACACTGTCGGCCTGTGAGTTGTAGGCCTCGACGCCGATATAGATCGCCCGCTGGTCGTATAGCAGCCGGACGGTGGTTCGCTCAGTTGCGGGCTCGCCCTCTGCCGGTTCCTGCTGAACGAAGTCGTCGATGATTGCTGCTGTCAGCCAGGCTTCTTCGTCGAGAACACCGTCCAGAGTCGGTCCGTTTTCGACCCAGGTTGGTTGCACGCGGTATCGCTCTGCCGGCGGCAGCACAACTCCCTGCGGCACGGAATCATCGATTTTCTGGTCGGGGCCAAGCTGGATCGTCCCGCTGGAGGGAATCGGTTGGGGGGTCGTCGCGGTCTGTTGACCCTGGGCGGTCGCAGGCCACACCCAAAGCACACCGACCAACAACATGAGCGCCGATCCAGGGAGGCGCCAGCCCTGTAGCCGAGTCCATGAAAACCACACACTAATATCATGACACGATTGACACCGACCGCACGCAATCAAGGATGGACAGAACATGACTAATCAGCCAGCTGCGTCCTCCGTCACGGCACATCTTGGTGTCGGTACCCGCGTAGTGCTCTAGGCCCGAGACTTCTTCTGGACAGGCGACGAGCCTCCAGAGGTGGGCGGTACCAACACAGGCCCACGCCGTATGAGCTGCTCCTTGGCAGCCTAGCCGCGTGCATCGGGGCGACCTTGAGACTGTATGCCACTCACAAGGGAATTCTGCTGACCGCGGTCGACGTTGTGCTGGGTTTCGATCGGGTGCATGCTGATGGTGACTCCTGAATTCACGACAGACCCCACGTCACCGGCTGATGATTCCGTGGTCGCGCCCACAGAAACGAAAACGGGGCCAGCGTGTAGAATGACTGACGTTCAGGGTCGCGGTTTGACGCGTGCCCGACCGTGATTCGAAGAGCCATAGACGCCTTGGTCGACCACCCTGATTCCCCTACCGTTGACACGCCGACACTTCCGGACGAGGTCACACTCGAGACGTTGCCGCCCTCATTGCGCGATGCCGTCGCGCGCGTCGGCTGGGCCGAGTTGATGCCGGTGCAGGCTCGTGCGATCCCGCCTCTGCTCAGGGGGCATGACGTCATGGTCCAGGCCCGTACGGGAAGCGGCAAGACCGGCGCGTTTCTCCTGCCGATGCTCGAGCGACTGGATCGCGACCAACTGGTCTGTCAAGCGCTGGTCCTTGTCCCCACACGTGAATTGGCTCAGCAGGTTTTCGAGCAGGCCGAAGTCCTGTGCCAGAAGGTCGGGTTTCGCACCGTCGCGATTTACGGCGGTGTGGGCTACGGGCCGCAGATCGACGCGTTGAAGGGCGGGGCTCAGATTGTCGTCGGGACGCCCGGGCGCGTGCTCGACCATCTGTTGAGGGGCACATTCTCGCTCGATGCGCTGAAGATGCGGGTGTTCGATGAAGCCGACCGGATGCTCTCAATGGGCTTCTATCCCGATATGCAGGAGGTGCAGCGTTATCTTCCGTCCCGCACGAGGGACACCATGCACAACAGCATGTTTTCCGCGACGTTTCCGCCATTCGTCATGCGGACGTCAGAGGAATTCATGCGCGACCCGGAGTTTATTTCTCTCAGCGGCGATCAGATCCACGTCACCGACACCGAACACCGTTTTTCGGTCGTGCCGGCGATGGACAAGGACCGGTGTCTCATTCGGATCATCGAGGTGGAGAATCCAGCGTCGGCCATCATTTTCTGTAACACAAAAAGCACCGTCCACTACGTGACCGTGGTGCTCCAGCGGTTTGGCTACGATGCCGACGAGCTGAGCGCCGACCGGTCGCAATCCGACCGAGAGCGTATTCTGAAGCGTCTCCGACAATCCGCGTTGCGGTTTCTCGTCGCTACCGACGTTGCCGCCAGGGGACTTGATGTGCCGGAACTATCGCACGTCATCCAGTACGAGCCGCCGGAGGACCCGGAGGGATACATCCATCGAGCTGGTCGAACCGGTCGGGCCGGTGCGGCGGGTGTCGCGATTTCACTCGTGACCGAGGCCGAAACGTTGACGCTCGATGGCATCGCCAAGCGCTACTCCATCGAGTTTCAGCAGATCACCGCGCCGACCGACGCGGATGTCCAGGCGATCGTGACCCAGCGGGTCACCGCCCTGCTCGAGGCCAAACTCCGTGAGCGAGACAAGCTGCGTGCTGAACGGAGCGAGCGGTTCGTCCCTCTGGGTCGGAGCCTCGCGGAAAACGAAGATGAATCGGCTCTGATCGCGATGCTGCTCGACGACTATTACCAGCAGACCCTTCATGCACCGGTGACACCACCGGCGCCGCCATCTCAGTCTCCCAGACCAGAGAGTGCGCCGCCGCCGCAGCGCCGCCGACCGCGTCCTCGGTCCCCGAGGAGCAGCGCGAGAAATCGCTAGCCGCCGCCGCCGACCCATGTCCGCCTCGGTGACCGTTCGAAAGTTGACAGCGTACAAGGAGATGGATATGAGTTCACCGGTCGTTGAGAAGACACATCCGTTCGATGAGGCTACCGCGGCAGGGCGCCCGCCTTACAAGGTTGAAGACCTGTCGCTGGCCCGCCGCGGACGCGATGAGATCCGTCTGGCCGAGCAGGAGATGCCGGGTCTCATGTCGATTCGGGAGACCGAGGCGCAGAAGCAGCCACTCGCGGGCGCCAAGATCATGGGTAGCCTGCACATGACGGTCCAGACCGCGGTTCTGATCGAGACGCTGACGGCACTCGGTGCCGACGTGCGGTGGGTGTCTTGCAACATCTTCTCGACCCAGGACCACGCAGCGAGCGCTGTCGTCGTCGGTCGTCCGGACACGGGCGGGACACCGGAGAATCCCAAGGGTGTTCCGGTTTTTGCTTGGAAGGGCGAGACCCTTCGGGAGTACTGGTGGTGCACGAACGAAGCGGTCCTGTGGCCCCACGGATCCGGCCCGGATCTGCTCGTCGATGATGGTGGAGACGCCACGTTGCTGATCCACAAGGGATACGAGTTCGAGAAGGCCGGCACCGTGCCGGCCTTCGACCCGGAGGGTGAGCCTGAAGAGTGGGGTGTCATCCTGGAGCTGTTACGTGAGATTCAAGGACGTGATGCCGGCCAGTGGCAACGGATCAGTCCCGCGATTCGTGGTGTCAGTGAAGAGACCACGACTGGTGTGCACCGGCTCTACGAGATGATGCAGGACGGCTCGCTGCTGTTCCCTGCCATCAACGTCAACGACTCGGTGACCAAGAGCAAATTTGACAACGTGTATGGATGTCGCCATTCGTTGCCCGACGGTCTCGCGCGGGCGACTGACGTGATGCTGGGTGGCAAGGTCGCTGTTGTGTGTGGTTTTGGTGAAGTGGGGAAGGGATGCGCGCAGGCGCTCCGTGGCCAGGGGTGCCGTGTCGTGTTGACCGAGATCGATCCGATCTGCGCACTGCAAGCGGCGATGGAAGGCTACGAGGTCAACACACTCGAGAACATGCTCGAGCGGGCCGACATCTTTATCACGTCGACCGGGAACAAGGACATCATCACGGCCGAACAGATGGGACACATGAAGGACAAGGCGATCGTCGGGAATATCGGGCATTTCGACAACGAGATCGACATGGCCGGACTTCGGAAGATTCCGGGGATCGAGCACATCAACATCAAGCCGCAATTTGATGAGTGGCGCTTCCCGGACGGTCACAGCGTGCTCGTGTTGGCCGAGGGCCGGCTTCTCAACCTCGGATGCGCAACCGGTCATCCGAGCTTTGTCATGTCGGCTTCGTTCACGAACCAGGTGCTGGCCCAGCTGGCGTTACATGCCAATACTGGAGAGTACGAGAAGAAGGTCTACATGTTGCCCAAGAAGCTCGACGAGCAGGTGGCAAGGCTTCACCTGGATCACCTGGGTGTGTTGCTGACTGAGCTGACGGCTGACCAGGCCGACTACATTGGCGTGCCGCAGGACGGGCCGTACAAGCCTGATCACTATCGGTATTGAGGTCGGACGGTGCCTTGTGATGTCACGCTCCAAGTGTGGCTCGTGCGGCACCCTCGATCGCGGCTATGAGTCGCGAGCGGAATGCAGGCGGAGCAGCTCCTCTTGGGCGTTGATGGTTGGCCCGCTGGGCGGAGCGTCGACCAAGCGGTAGCTGCCGTCGGTCTGCAGTGTCATGGCCCGGTCGTTGTCGGCCATGAGCGTATACAGGACTTCTGTCCGGAGCCGGTTGCGGATGGCGGGATCACGGACAAAGCAAAGCGTCTCTACTCGCCGGTTGAGGTTGCGCTCCATGAGATCCGCGCTGCCGAAGAGTAATTCCGGCCGACCGCCGTTCTCGAACGAGTAGAGCCGCGAGTGCTCAAGAAATCGGCCTACGATCGACCGGACGCGAATATTCTCGCTGACACCCGGAATACCTGGTCGCAGACAGCAGACGCCTCGAACAATCATGTCGATTTTCACACCGGCCTGTGATGCCCGATACAGCACCCGAATCATGTCGGGGTCGGCCACCGAGTTACTCTTGATGATCACGCGCGCGGGGCGTCCTGCCCGCGCATGCTCTGCCTCACGATCCACAAGTGCTGAGAACGCTGAACGCAGGTTGAGTGGAGCGACCAGAAGTTCGCGATAGTTCTTCTTATTCGAATACCCCGTCAGGTAATTGAAGACCTCCGTGACCTCGTCGACGACCTCAGGCCTGGCGGTAAACAGGCCGAGGTCGGTATAGACCTGCGCCGTGACCCGATTGTAGTTACCGGTGCCGACGTGGGCATACCGAACGATGCCCTCGAGCTCCTTCCGCACCACCAGGCACAGCTTGCAATGCGTTTTGAGGTGCAGCGGGCCATAGACCACATGAATGCCAGCGGATTCGAGTCGATGCGCCCATGCGATGTTGTTCTTTTCGTCAAACCTGGCCTTGAGCTCGACCAGCACAGCGACCTGCTTGCCAGCCTCGGCCGCCTCGATCAAGAGGTCAATGAGCGGAGAGTTCAACCCGATCCGGTAGAGCGTCATCTTGATGGCGATCACGCCGGCGTCTTCGACCGCGGCTTGCAAGAACGTTTCGACCGACCCGAACGAATCGAATGGGTGATGAACAAGTTGGTCAGTGTCGCGAATCTGCTCGAAGATGGTGTCGACCTCGTCGTCTGACCACAACCGACTGGGCGAGAAGGGTGGGTCTTTGAGTCGAGGGTGGTGGAGACGGGTGAGCTCCGAGAAATCACCAAACCCCATACGCTCGGAGGTGCGGACCAGCACGTCGTCTTCGATCTCGAAGTTCTCGATCAGGATGTTGAGCACCCGGTCCGGCATCGTCGACTCGACAAGAAGCTGCGAAAGGTCTCCGTATCGGAGCTCCTTCAAGGTGCGGTCGACCGACTCGAGCAGGTCGTCAGCCTCGTCTTCCTGAATGACCATGTCGGTGTCACGGATAATCCGGAACAGGTGCACTTCCATCACTTTGGCGCCGGGGAACAGGATCCCGATGTTTTCTTTAACAACATCCTCGAGGAACACTAGCGTGTCGCCTGGTTGCCCCGCGATCCGTTCCGGTAGCGGGATAAACCGTGGTAGTACATCCGGGAGCTTGACCCGGGCAAAGCGGGTGCGCTCGTGGTGTCGCACGACCACCGCGAGGTTGATGCTCAGATTGGAGATGAAGGGAAATGGGTGGCCAGGGTCGAACGCCAGGGGTGTCAGGACCGGATGGATATTGTCGCGAAAATAGTTCGTCAGGTATCGCCGTACCGATTCGGTGTAGTCACTCGGGTCGAGGAAGCGGATCTGGTGCTTCGCGAGCAGAGGGCGCAGCGAGGTTGACCAGCATCCACCAATTTCGTCCATCATCGCGGTCGAGCGCTCTCGGATCGCTGCGAGCTGTTCGGCCGTGTTGAGCCCGTCAGGGGACACGTCTTCGACATCGCTTCGGTATTTGCGGAGTAGCGTGGCCACCCGTACCATGAAGAACTCGTCGAGATTGGCTCCGACGATCGAGAGAAACTTGACTCGTTCCAGGAGTGGATGCTTTAGATCCAGAGCCTGGAGCAGGACACGCTGATTAAACTCGAGCCAGCTTAGTTCGCGGTTGATGTAGAAGCGGGGATCGTTCAGGTCGACGTGGCCTTCCCTCTGGAGCTGGACCGTCTCGTCGCGCCCTGATTCCCCGACACATTCCGATCTGCCTGGCTCGTATCTTGGCGCTCCCGGCGCAGCGTCGAACGATGAAGTCATGCCAATCTTTTATCATAGCAGGCGACCGGGACTCAGCCTGCACGCGGCTGAGCTGGTTCCCGGTCACGGGGTCGGTCCGCCGTTTCTCTCCGGTACGTCGAATGATGGCGTGTGAGCATTAGCCGCCAGTGGGACGGTCTCATCCGGTGTCCCCCGACGTCGCCACCGGCATCGGGTCAAACAACTCGTCGACTGGTTCCAAGCCTGGATGAAGAGTAATCATTCCCTCTCTGAACGAACTGAGAGGCTTGGCACCAGCAAGCTGTAGAATTGACCGGTCAACTAACTAAATTCTCTGTGGAAGCCTCTGTTCAGATTTCACACACCGCCCTCCAGCTTGTCACGCGACTTACTTTGCCCATAGTGTCGCCGCGTGGACGGTATCCGATAGCCTGAGGTAGCCTTACTGGACGCCTAACTGGCCGAGGAGACAAGCACGAAAATATGCCCGAGCAACTGACAACAGCCGTGTCTTGCCCAAATGACCGAAAAACGGTACCTCCGGCTTTTGCGATCGGAAAAAGTTGTGGAATTAGAAAGGATTGCTGGTAGAATTACCAGACGTCTATCGAAACCATCCGCTCTTAATGGGCGTCTAAACTCAATAGACTTGACTGTCGCCCGCCCATTACCCTTGGGAGCTGGCTGCTTCGCCTGAAAGACGGCGAGAGGAGCAGGGAATTTGTTGATCCAGGAGAAACAGGACATTGTGCGCGATCTCGTCGCTCTTGGCCAGGATCGTGGTTTTGTCACGCTTGACCAGGTACTCGAGCATGTGTCCAGTGAACTAGATGCAGAAGAAATCGGATTGCTGCTTCAGGAAATTGAAGCGGCAGGTGTCGATGTCGAAGGCACAGCGGACGCCGCTGAAATCGTTGCGCCCCGTCATCCTCAGTTGAGGGTCGCGGCGGAACCCGAGGTTCATGCCCCTGGCGAGGATTCGGATCAGGGCCAGGACCTTGTTCGCACCTACCTCCGTCAAATGAGTCGGGTTCCGCTGCTTACCCGTGAGGGTGAAGTCGCGATCGCAAAGCGGATCGAGCGCGGAGAAAAACGTGTGTGGGCCGCGCTGTCACGCAGCACGATCATCGCCGATCACGTCGTCGATCTCGCCCGGCAGGTGCAGGAAGGAGAACGTCAGCTTCAAGAGCTTGTGATTCTTCCGGACACCGATCTGACTGACCGACAGCGGGCCAATCGCATGCGTCGGTTCGTCAAGGATGTGTGCGCTGTCAAAGACGCCCTGACCGAGCTCGCCCGTCGCGAGGTGAGAGCGGGCGCAGCGCGGAAGCGATACCGACGGACGTCAGTGCGCTCGAAGTGGCGCGTGTTGCGTGCCAGGATCGCCGTGTCTCAGGCGGTCCGTGCGATTAATTTCCCAGCTGCGCTGAAGCTGACGTTTGTCGAGATGGTCGACACCGCATGGTCGTCGATTCGTCGGGCCGAACGTCGGGTTGAGCGCTTGGTTCGACAGGGACAGGTGCCCGAGCGTGGCCGCAAGACGAAGAAGACGATGCGCCGGCTGGAGGTCCCTGGCCTCCGCGAGGCGCGGAAGGTGCTCAGCGTGTGTCGCAAGGAACTCGGAGAGAGCACCGACGATCTCGACAGAATTCAGAAGCTCATCTCTCAGGGCTCCATGCGAGCTGACCAGGCTCGGAAGGAGCTCACCGAGGCCAACCTTCGACTGGTGGTGTCGGTGGCGAAGAAGTATGCGAACCGCGGGCTCGCGTTTCTGGACCTGATTCAGGAGGGCAACATCGGCCTGATGCGAGCGGTCGATAAGTTCGACTATCGTCGCGGCTTCAAGTTCTCGACGTACGCGACGTGGTGGATCCGTCAGGCGATCACCCGCGCCATTGCTGACCAGGCGCGCACGATCCGCATTCCGGTTCATATGATCGAAACCCTCAACAAGCTCAACCGGGCGACGCAGACACTTACCCGAGACCTCGGACGCGAGCCCACCTCCAAGGAACTCGCGGAACGTGCCGACCTCCCGATTGCAGTGGTCAGGAAGGCCCGTCGCATCGCGCAGACTGTCGTCTCCCTCGATTCGCCGATTGGTGACGGGGAGGAAAGTCAGTTTGGCGATTTCATCGAAGACCGTCAGGCCGTGAACCCGGCGGAGTCGACGATTGCCTACGACCTCCGCCGACAGACCGAGTCGGTGCTCGAGACGCTCAGTCCGAAAGAGCGGGAAGTCATCCGTATGAGATTCGGCCTGACTGATGGTGCCGAGCCAACCCTTGCCGAGCTCGGCGAGAAGTTTTCGCTCACACGGGAACGGATCCGGCAGATCGAGGCGGCGGCACTGCGAAAACTGAGAGAGCCGTCACGCAGCCGTCGGCTGAGTACGTTTGTTGAACCCCGTCACACCGCGCCGCCGCAACGGCGACGATCTGACAGCGAGATTAAACAAGGGGTGGCGTAGCGAAAGATCGCTCGCTCCGACGTTCTCCGCCGCTCTCCTGAGCCATCCCGAGTCTTCGTCGGGGACGTATGAACGTCTTTCTGCTCGACGGCACCTACGAGCTGTTCCGTCATTTCTTTGCGGTGCCGTCGGTCAAGACCGTCGAGGGCCGTGAAGTCGGCGCGATTCGAGGGGTTGTTGGCTCGGTGATCGCCATGCTCGAGGAGGGCGTCACCCATCTCGGCGTGGCAACAGACCACGTCGTCGACTCATTTCGGAACGAGCTCTATCTCGGGTACAAGACGGCCGAGGGTGTCGACCCCGAGCTGCTCCAACAGTTTCATCCACTCGAAGACGCGTTGCGCGCATTGGGCGTCGCGGTCTGGCCGATGGTCGAGTTCGAGGCTGACGACGCGCTGGCGTCGGCGGCCGACCGGGCCGCAGCCGACGCGCGGGTCGAGCAGGTATTCATCTGCACGCCCGACAAGGACCTCTCTCAGTGTGTACAGGGTCGGCGTGTCGTGCAGTTTGACCGGCGGGCCGGTGTAATGCGCGATGCCGAGGGCGTACGGGCGCGCTTCGGCGTTCCTCCGTCATCGTTCGTCGACTACCTGGCTCTCGTGGGAGACGCCAGTGATGGATATCCTGGGCTGCCGGGATGGGGAGCCAAATCAGCATCAGCCCTGCTCGCCGAGTACGGTCAGGCTACGGCGATCCCAGCAGACCCCAACGAGTGGAGTGTCACCGTGCGCGGCGCAGCCCGGCTCGCGCGGACCCTCGCAGAGGGGCAGGCCGACGTCGCGCTCTTTCGCGACCTGGCCACGCTGCGAACGACGGCACCCGTGTTCGACTCGCTCGACGAGCTACAGTGGTCGGGTCCCACACCCGCGTTCTTCGACCTCTGTGCCAGTTTCAATGCTCCGGGGTACTTCAAACGCGCCCAGACGCTTGCCGAGGCCGGTCCCCCGCACAGAGAATAGCCCCCTGGTGCCGCCAGCGAGTCCCCGACCCATCCTCGACGTGACCAGCGGGCGCCGGTTATGTGGTGCCGGTCCTCAGCAACATGCAGTGGATGTCGGGGCTTCCGGCATCGTCCCAGGCCGAACGGATAGATTTTCGTGACGGTCACGTGTTCGGTGTTTTGTGACTGCGCCTCGCTTCACCGCGGCGGATGGACGGTAGAATACCTACATGGGTAAGACCCTCCTGGAGAAGGTCTGGGACGCGCACACTGTCCGCACGCTTCCGACTGGTCAAACACAGCTATTCATCGGCCTCCACCTTATACACGAGGTGACCAGCCCGCAGGCGTTCGATATGTTGAGGAGTCGGCGCGCGCCGGTGGCCTTTCCCGAGCGGACCTACGCGACGGTCGATCACATTGTGCCCACGCTCGACCAGAGCCGGCCGTTCGCCGATGAGCTGGCCGAGCGGATGATGGCTGCACTCGAACGAAACTGTGCCGAGTACGGCATCAGATTCTCCGACCTAACAACCGAGCAGCAGGGGATCGTCCATGTGATCGGTCCAGAGCTGGGCCTGACGCAACCCGGGATGACGATCGCCTGTGGTGACAGTCACACATCAACCCACGGGGCCTTCGGCGCGGTGGCCTTTGGGATCGGGAGTTCGCAGGTGCGCGATGTGCTGGCGTCACAGTGCCTGGCGATTGACCCGCTGAAGATTCGACGGATCACCGTCGACGGTGCGCTCGGTCCGGCCGTCTACGCCAAGGACGTCATCCTGGAGATCATCGCCCGTCTCGGTGTCACGGGTGGCGTTGGATATGCCTACGAATACGCAGGATCGGCCGTCGATGCGATGAGCATGGACGAGCGGATGACCATCTGCAATATGTCGATCGAAGGCGGCGCCCGTGTGGGGTATGTCAATCCCGACGCAACCACCTTCGAGTACATGAAGGGGCGCCCGTTCACGCCTTCAGGTGACGCCTTCGAGCGTGCTACCGCCTGGTGGAGCTCGATGGCATCAGATCCGGACGCCTCGTACCACGATGAGGTCGTCATCGAGGGGCCCGCGGTCGAGCCCAGGGTGACGTGGGGCATCAACCCCGGCCAGTCCGTCGGTGTCCGGGGACGTATTCCAAAGCCCGGTGACATCGATGGCTCTGAGTGGGCTTCGGTGAGCGAAGCTGTCGAGTTCATGGGATTCGAGCCAGGGGCGCCGATTAGTGGAACGAAGATCGACGTGGCCTTTATCGGCTCGTGCACCAATTCACGGTTATCCGACCTGCGAGAGGCATCACGGATAATACGTGGCCAGAAGGTCGCGCATGGGGTCAAGGCGCTTGTCGTGCCGGGGTCGAAAGCGGTCCGGCTCGCCGCCGAGCAGGAGGGCCTCGACCAGATATTCGAGGAGGCGGGATTCGAGTGGCGGGGCGCCGGCTGCTCGATGTGCTTGGCGATGAACTCTGACCGACTTAATGGTCGTGAAGTATGTGCCTCGTCCTCTAACCGCAACTTCAAAGGCCGACAGGGAAGCCCGACCGGCCGGACGCTGCTGATGAGTCCGGCAATGGTGGTGGCCGCGGCACTCACCGGTGAGGTAACCGACGTGAGGGATATGCTCTCGTGAAGGAGTCAGCGATCGACCAGTTTACCGGCTCCGCGATTCCTCTTCGGGGCGACAATATCGACACGGACCGGATCATCCCGGCCAGATACCTCAAGGCCGTCACGTTCGAAGGGCTCGGCGACCATGTCTTCGAGGATGATCGGACATCGATGTCCAATCATCCGTTCTCGAATCCCAGCTATCGCGAGGCGACGATTTTGCTAGCCAACCAGAACTTTGGGTCTGGGTCGTCGCGCGAGCACGCGCCCCAGGCCCTCAAGCGGTGGGGTATTCAGGCGTGCGTTGCCGAGTCGTTCTCGGAGATCTTTCGGGGGAACTCTCTGGCCATCGGTTTGCCCTGTTTTACGGCCGCGCCCGCTGATCTCGAGTTCGCGATGTGCTGTGTCGAGGAGTCGCCTGGCACGCGTCTGGCCGTCTCGGTCTCAGACCTCACGCTGCAGATGCTCGACAAGACGATGACGCTGGAGATGCCAGACGGGATGCGCGATGCTCTACTGAAGGGCCAGTGGGACCCGACCGGCATGCTGCTCGATCGGTTCGAAGAGGTCCGCGCAGCCGCGGCCGACCTTCCGTACGTCGCAGGCTTCTAGCCTCGGTCGGACGGGTGCAGCAGGGATATCCGGCTGGCGCCTAATCCACCACTAATTCACTACTAGCTAAAAGATTCTTCGCACCCTTCTCGTCACGGAGCGTCAGGGCGGTCTCACGGTTGCACGACGAACGGTGTTTGGTCGCGTCGATAGGCTTGAATGCGATAAAATAAATTAATGTAATCGTAATATTTATAACTTTGACTTTTAGTTAGCTGGACTGCTTAATAAAGACTAGAAGTTTCTGTGTAGGAGGCGCGGAGTGGTGAGCGAGAGGCTGATTATCTTCGATACGACCCTGCGTGACGGCGAGCAGTCCCCTGGGTTCTCGATGAACACCAGCGAAAAACTCGAGCTGGCGAGACAGATCGAAACGCTAGGGGTCGACATCATGGAGGCCGGTTTCCCGATCGCGTCCGAAGACGATGCCCACGCGGTCAGACTGATCGCGACAGAAATTCGGAAACCGATCATCGCTGCCCTGGCTCGTTGTAGCCCACCTGATATCGAGCGGGCCGGTGAGTCACTCGAGCCGGCGGAACGATCCCGTATTCATACCTTCATCGCCACGTCTGATCTACATCTCGAACGGAAGCTCCGGATCACCCCCCAGCAGTGTATCGACGCGTTGGGCGCCGGTGTGCGGCAAGCGCGAGGGTATACGGACGACGTTGAATTCTCGGCCGAGGATGCCACGCGGACAGACATGGACTTCCTGTGCCGGGTGGTCGAGACGGCCATTGACGCCGGCGCCACGACGATTAATCTTCCCGACACCGTCGGTTACTGCACTCCTGAGGAGATCGAAGCGTTCTTCACTGAGATCCGGACACGGGTGCCGAACGCGGCTGATGTGATCTTTAGCACGCATTGCCACGACGACCTTGGATTGGCCGTGGCCAACTCGCTGGCGGCCGTCCGCGGCGGCGTGCGCCAAATCGAGTGCACCATCAATGGCATCGGTGAGCGAGCTGGAAATGCGTCTCTCGAAGAGGTCGTGATGGCAACGCGCGTTCGTCCCGACTTGCTGCCGTATACAACCGAAGTCGAGTCGACCCAGCTGTTGCGAACAAGTCAGCTACTGTCGTCGTTGACACAGGAACCGGTCCAGGCCAACAAAGCGATCGTCGGCCGTAACGCATTCGCACACGAGGCCGGGGTCCACCAGGACGGTGTGATCAAGGACCGGCGCACCTACGAAATCATGCGTCCCGAGGATGTCGGAGCGCAGTTAACACTGGTCTTGGGGAAGCATTCCGGTCGCCACGCCCTCAAGCAAAGGTGTGAGCAGCTGGGACACGAGCTCACGCGCTTCGAACTGGACCGCGTCTACCGACAGATCATTGCCCTTGCTGATCACAAAAAACGCATCGACGACGAAGACGTGACGGCCATCGTCACCCGAGTACGACGGACGCAGGGGGCCACTGAATCGACCAATCCTGAGGGTCGGCCCGGGCCACACACACAACCCGCAAAGCGTTCAGCCTAGCGTGTGAGGTCGGGCCCACACGAGGGGTTTGTTCCACGGGACTGCATGTAATCTTCGGTAAACGAATCACTCACACCTGAAGTGTGTCACAATTGAATCTGTCTCCTGGATGATGGAGAACGTGCATTTCGGAGGCCAACGGTCACGCTGGGACCAGGATTTCTAGCCTTCCAGGTAACGCGTGACTGTCATTCGCTTCAGACCTAGTTCTGTTCCTGCTTGGTGCCTCGTCTATCTG
>Ga0310123_10000458_pt1 | contig 36630 bp, 25 predicted proteins | sample CB6_AW_1057_MG_FD_203505 | JGI IMG/M metagenome (GOLD analysis project Ga0310123, IMG submission 203505) | Marine microbial communities from Western Arctic Ocean, Canada - CB6_AW_1057 | ecosystem: Environmental > Aquatic > Marine > Oceanic | place: Canada: Western Arctic Ocean | collected... | reverse complement strand
TGTCCATCAGGATCCGTATATAGGATGCCTAATTCGCTCGTCTGTTCAGCCATCGTCTGCCGGGGTTTCAATGTGACGATTTTCAGACCATACTCCTGCTGAATCCGATCTCGCGTCTGTAGCGTTTCCTCGAACATCACCCCGGTATCGACGAAAATGATTTTTATATCGATTTTCATCATTGACAGCATGTGACAGATCGCGTTACCCGCACGCTGCATGGCCGAGATGGACGCTGCGCGGGTGCCGAACACATCTTTCACCCAACGAATCAGTTCTTCCGGCGTCCGTTCTTCGAACGTTGTGTTCAAATCGGACAGATCGGCTTGCGTTAAACGCGCCATGGCCTGTTCCAACACCCGTCATCACATGCCCAATTCGGGCCGTCACTTTCACCATCGTTTTGATTTGGTTTTATTGACTGTAACCAGAAACGTCAACGGTGAGGCTTTGCGGTCATTCGACTGGACGCGTATCTGGAACAAGAATCGGTGCCAACCGAAAAATTCAAAAAACGATTGCAACCACTGCAAGTCGACCGAGCATCCACAAAAAAAACGGCCGGGTTGTCCCGGCCGGATGTTTATTGCGTATCGACAGCTAAGATCGTCACTTGGCGGCATCCCACCACCATCGGCCTTCAGGAAGTTTCGGAGACCGACCTTGCTCAGAAAAATTCTTCAGCCGCGCCGCAACTTTTAGGACCCGTTCATCCTGCACAACCGACATCAAATCGGCTCTGACGCCACCGGCCACTTGTACAACGATATCTTCGCCGCGATAGACACGATGACTGATGACCGAATCGACCGTCCTGAGTGATTCATACCGGGCCGGACGAAACGCGCCATCGCGGCCGAAGACGCCGGGGTCAAAACCCATTTGCTCCCCCGCTCGCTCATGCTGTAACAAGGCAGCTACCAGGGCCAAATCGAAAATGTTTTGCAAGTCGGCAAACACCAAATCCTGCTTGGCCAACTCCGCGTAATGCCGGGTGAAATTGTCGGCAAACACCTGGTTCGATCCGACAGCTTTTCCCAGTTGAATCCGGTCGCCCTGCGCTGTGACCAACTGGTTTTCGGGAAAACAAAAAACGGACGAACCTTGTAATTCGAAAACGTCGTGGTGCGGGCTGTGTAGCACTGCATCGTACTTCATCGACATCATCCACCGCAATGCGTCCAAGCGAGAACTCTTTTGTTCTTGGACTGTCAGTAGATCAAAAATGCTGGGGATGTTCGGACCACCGTCCAGTTCACCAATTCCGATCAACTTCATGCGATAATCGGCCTCAACAATGACACGGGCCACTCGCGATTCGAGTGGAATGCCGTACAGCTCGATGTCTTGCAGACCCAACATCTTCTGTAGTTGCTGGCCCCACTGGCGCACCTGGTGTCCGGCGCGGAGCGGACCGCGAGCATTCGACTGCTCGACATAAGCTTTCAATTGTTTCAGGCCCTCTTTGCGCGGATTGATCGAGCAACCGAACGCGCCCTTGCCACCCGGAGAAAACGTCCGCAGCACTGTCACCAAATCATCCAGTTGCAATGTGGGCGATCCACTGATGACGCCAACCGGAATTCCGTTGTCGTTATATTTCCACCCCTCGGCCGTGCCACCGATGACGACTTCTTTTTCGTCGGGATAAACAAATACAAACCGCACTTGAGTCAGTCCGGCCAATTGCTTCATCGTCTCGACAACCGGTTGGCCGTCGGCAAGCCGCTTAGCGATTTCTTCTTCCAATCGGGTCAGCGACACCAGTCTCAAATCACTGGAACGTGCCATGTCGTCATTCAGGTCAGCGACGCGAGCGTTGATACCCATCGCCTTCAGGCGGCCTGTGTATTCTTGTTTGGTGAGACGAGCCAACAAGCCATACGGATTTACGGTCACACCCGTCTCGTATTCGGTGATCGTTCCCCCGGCACCATCAACATCAAGCCACGGCCCCGCCGTTTCGCTTTGAATCAGTTCGATCAGCGAATCAAAGTCAGCCGACATACCACCGGCCGACGAGGCCTGTTGGATTGCGAGTTGACCGCGTGCTTGGGTGCGTTCGTCCGCGTCCGGAATTCGACGAATCGCAAAAAGCGCTGCATCAAATTCACCAGCTTGAGTCTGGGCCGACGCGACTAGCTTCAAGAGTTGGCTTCGTTCCTGCTTATCTGGTGAAGACTGTGCCGTTTCCAAAGCGGGGCCGAATTCGCCAAACGCTAGTTGAGCCTGAACTTGTTTGAAACGGCTTGCGGCACCTGTGGCTTGTAGTTGTTGCGCTGTTTCCACCGCAGCGATCTGTCCCGGCAACAATGCACTGCTGAATGCGTTGAGATGGGCCGACACTTCGGCGCCACCACTGATCACGACGTCCGAAGACGAGAATTCAGCCGATTGTGCCATCACTGACTCAACCGCCGACTGCTGCACTAAATCGTTTGCGACAGATAGCTGTTCGTTCTCAGTCTCGTTGAACGTTCTGGCCCGACTGCTCATGGTGAACAGAGCGCCCAGCACGATTACAAAACAACCGACCGCAACCAGAATCGACGATGTACTTGCGCGACGAATGGATCGGTCGTAATGTCCAGAAATGTCCCAGGTTTGACGCACCATGATTGTCTCCTTTTGCCCGAAGGTTCATCCAGGCTCGCAAATCAGTTAGTGTGGGCAAGCTACTCTCTAGGATCGTCCAACACAGCCCTGTCGTCAAGAACATTTTAGGAAAACCTGTCTGTGCTATCTGTTCCAGTTGTTGCGGCCCAAAGAACTGGAAAAAACCTTAGAAAGTACTTGAGTCATCAAGAGTAAGGAGATAAGACTGGTGCCGGAATTGCCAGAAGTGGAAACGATGGTCCGCGGCATTCGGCCGCTCGTGGAGGGGCGAGCAATTACTGCAGTCCGGCGATGTCGCTGTGCGTGCAAACCGATCTCAATCGAGCCTCGACTACCGACAATCTCTCGACGAGTCCGGGGAACAACAGTGACCCAGGTTCGGCGATTGGCAAAACGAATCATTATGGACTTGTCATCGGGTGACCATTTTGTCATCGAACCGCGAATGACAGGTCTAATGCTACTTGGCGATCCTCCCGATCGAGAACACTTGCGGCTGGAATGGCGATTTTCGAGAAACCGGCAGCACAACTCGCTGTGGTTCTGGGACCGTCGCGGTTTAGGAACCGTGCGCTTGTTGCGACAAGTGCAATTGGCTGACCAACTGGGCCCGCAGAAATTAGGACCCGATGCTCTGAACATCTCTCAGGCTCAACTGCGTCAGCTTTGTGCTGGAACAAGTCGAGCGATCAAAGTGGCGTTGTTGGATCAGAGATTTGCTGCCGGCATCGGGAATGTGTACGCCAGTGAAATCCTTCACCTCGCGCGTATTCATCCGGAACAACCGGCCAACGAGCTAAATACACGTCAGCTGTACCGACTCTCTGGGGCCACCCGGAAAATTTTGTGCGATGCAATTCAATCCGAAGGATCGACACTCAACGACGGGACCTATCGGAACGCCTTAAATCAAAATGGCAGTTACCAGAACGCTCACAAGGTGTACAACCGCGAAGCCGAGACTTGTCTGACCTGCAGAAAAAAACGAGTTCGACGAATCGTGCAGGTGCAACGGTCAACATTTTTCTGCCCGATTTGCCAACGACCAACCTAAGTCGGACGCTAGTCGTCCCAGGCTTTGATCTTTACCAGGCCGGGCGAAACATGTTCTAGTATACGGGTCATGTCCTATCGAGCACTGAAACGCCTGCTAGGCGAAACGAACTTCGAAGTAAAGTGCTTAGCGCTGTTTGGATTCGGCCTGGCATTGCTGGCCGTTGCAACATTTACCCTGTACTGGATACAGACATCCGATCTCGTCGACAGGCATAACCGGATGACTGGTCGATTGCTGGTAGCTCCGATCATTCTCGAGAAGCACTGGAAATGGGCAGAAAGGCAACCTGAATTTGAAAAGATCATCGAAAAACTGGTTGGCGAACTCAGACCGGAAGATTTGCGTGACTACCGCTGGGAACTGTTCAAACCAAATCCCGCCACTTCAAACTCAGCGGATCGACCCAGCGACGATGCTGGCTACGAAGCCTTGGAAAGGCTGCGGCAAGGAGAACACGAGGTCGTCACCGTCTTGCCCGACCAGGGCGATGGAGAGTATCAATACTATGCTGCGGTGTCGGCTTCGAAATCGTGTTTAAAGTGCCACTACCATTCGAAGAAGTTAGAACCCGACGGACGACTGACCAACGTGAAAGAAGGCGAATTGATCGGCGTCGTGAAGATCACGATCCCGTTGAGCCATGCCCAGGCACCAATACACAAAGCCAATGCTTTCGTCATCACGGCGGAACTTGTGAAGATCATCCTGGCAATCCTCGCGATTTATTTGATCGTGCGTTATGTGATCACCAAGCCGGTGATGCACCTGAAGAAGGTTAGCGACGCCATCGCGCACGGAAATCTTGACACGCGGGCGGATATTCGTACGGGTGACGAGTTTGAAGAATTGAGTCATGCCTTCAACCGAATGCTGCGACACCTAGTCACCCTGCAGGAAGAATTGAGCGACGTAAATGCCAATTTGGACGGCAAGGTCGACGAGCTGGCTCGAGGCAACTTGCAGTTATACGAAATGAATAAGTTAAAGGATGAGTTTCTGGCAACTATGAGCCACGAACTGCGAACGCCGCTGAACAGTATTCTGGGATTCAGTGACGTGCTGAAAGACGCCGACAACCTGACGGACAAACAAGATCGGTATGTGGAAAACATTCAGACCGCTGGAAAAAACCTGATGGCGCTGATCAACGACGTGTTGGATTTAGCCAAGATTGAGAGCGGTAAGATGGAATTACACGTCGTGGAATTTTTGATCAGCGATCTGGTCGAACGGCAATTGGGAATAATGATGCCGCTGGCCGAGAAAAAGAACATCGAGCTCACCGAGACCATCGAACCTGATCTGCCGGTTCTGATACAGGACGCCGGTAAGCTGCAGCAAACCTTGAACAACCTACTATCGAACGCAATCAAGTTTACACCGGAAGGCGGTCGTGTTCGCGTTTCTGCTGGACGTCTGAATGACTCGACGTTGATTCTGACCGTCAAGGACACTGGAGTCGGGATTCCCCTTGAAGATCAAGAAACAATCTTCGAAAAGTTTCGCCAGGGAGCGAATATCCCAGGCCAAAAAGATGCGATCACTCGACTGTATGAAGGAACGGGACTTGGACTGTCAATAGTCAAAGAGCTGGCAAAGCTTCTGGGCGGAGAAGTACTGCTTGATAGTGAATTCGGCAAGGGCAGCACGTTCACGATCCGTATCCCGCTATGCCGCGAAAACCTTACGCAATTGCAACAACCGACCATCTCTAACCAACACGTCGATCTAAACCCGTTCAAGCCAGATCACGTGAGTATTACAGAAACTCAGGCCGACAGCCCTGTGAGCGTTAATCCGCACGGTTAAATTCAAGACGACCGGGACTCGTTGTCAGACCATTTCCATGGCGATAACGGCCTACACGCTATTGACGACGGCTTGCATCGCTTCTTCACGCGAAGAATAGTGCGGCCAAAGCTCACTCAGTTTGATGCACTTAAGAATAGTTCGAATCTCGTCTGAACCATTGCAGAACACGGATTTTCCGCCGCGTTGACGCGTCCTCGTCAGAACTCAAAGGACCGCACTGATAATGATCGAGTCGACATAACCGACGCTGCCCAGATCGATCACAGCGTGACGAAGAGCTGGTTCTTTGACCACTCGGCACAGAGAGTTCGATTCCACGTGCACCTCTCAGTATTGAAAGTTCAGAACCGTACCTTAAGAAACGACGATCAGAGTGTTGCTCTGGCGATCGACTTGAAAGACTTTCTGAGGATCCGGCATGAACAAAGTGCTTGCTTGAGCGCTTTGTAGGAAGGCGGGCAATTGAAGTTCGACTGTCGGAGCGGATTTGGCCCACCTGAGATACTAACGGATTCATCTATCTACTTTAGTTTAGCTCCACCCCGTCATTACAAGATCAGTGACGGTGATGATGCATTCTGCCATACAGAATGCTTTATGTCTCCCAGTAACTCACAAGTATCTAGCGTGATAGGGCTTACGGATTGACAGAAGAATCCACAACGATTCGGCACATTGATGAAGGGCTGCGATTAATCGATCGGCTGCACTAACGAAGGTGTTCTTCAAATTGAATCTCCATGATGAGTTTGTTCTTGGGGGCTGTGCTGTCAATGATGCGCCAAATCGATTATGCTCGGAATGTGGTGAGCTGTCATATTCCCACCATCTGATAACTCTTTTCGGCGACGCCGTTGCGGCATTTTTTATGAATTTTGTTTAGTCAAAGCCGCTAGTTTTTCAAGAGCGCCAAGTCTTCGAAATAGCTAGGTCGGCCGAGAAGCCGCATGAATTTTGGCCAATTCTACTGTGCCGTTACGCTGCTGATAACATTAAGCGTGGCTACAGTGGAACCGCTGCGTTTGCATGCTCAATTCGGCCAGTTTATGCCGTCAGTTCAGCAACCGCGAACGATCTTCGTTACCAATGCGCGAATGAATCGCATTCTGAAAAATGCTGAGAAATCTATGGCGAAGCACGATTTCAGCAACGCGGTGCAATTGCTTCAAGCTATTTTGGACAAACCGCAAGACTCCTTTTTCAGCCCAGGCGAGTCGAACAAGTTCAGCTATCGCAGTATCAAGTTAGAAGCCTTGCAACTGTTGGCCCAACTGCCGCCGCAGGGGCGACGTACCTACGAATTGCGATATGGTTCGGAAGCGCGCGCCTTGTTGAACGAAGCATTCAAAACGAATTCACACATTCTGTTAGAAGAAGTCGCTCGCCGATTCTTCCACACCCAAGCCGGATACGAAGCCACCTATCGTTTGGGCACTTATCACCTGGACCATTCCGAGCCGCTGGCAGCTGCCTCGTGCTTCGATCAAGTGCGGAAGATAGCCAACGTTTCGCGTCAATGGGAACCGATGCTCTCATTGAAGGCGGCTGTTTGCTGGGGACGCGCCGGAATGCTCGAAAAGAGCATTAGGACTTTGAAAAAACTAAAGCAGACGATCAAAGACGACCGCATCACTTTGGGTGGCCAGCACATTCCCTTTTTTGAGAATGACGAAAGAGCCTTGCAGAGGTTGATGGCTGTGCTGGGCCAGCAGCAGAAATTTGCATCAATCGGCCTGCAAACCTGGACCATGTTTGGGGGATGTCCGTCGCGCAACGCCCCTAGCGCGGAAGCGACTCCTGTTTGGGATTTCCCGTGGAGTTTTCACACGCTCCAGCGCCAGAATTCCAACGAGCCGGAACGGTTTGCCAAAATCGAAACACAGCTCAAAGCCATTGAAACGGAACGACTTGCCAAAGGATTCCCTGTAATATCGACGGCTCATTCATTAATCGTGGGCGATATTGCTGTGTTGCGCTCACCATTTGATATAAAAGCCGTCAATGTGAAAACGGGCGAACAAATCTGGCAATCAGCATCCGTGGACCCGTCGTTCAACCATCTATCCAAACAGCTAGGCAGTGTCCTGACTCGTCCCGGAATCAGGCAGTTGTCGTCGTTGACATCGTTGTTGAAACAACGAGTCTGGCACGATTTGACCGCGGGCACTTTAAGCAGCAATGGCGCATACGTATTCACGGTAGAAGAATTAGGAGTTCAGGGAAACACGTCACAGTCGAGGTTCCAACAGACGTCTCCATCCGCGTGGGCTGCTCGCGACTATAACAAACTAATGGCGTTTGAACTTCGCAGTCAAGGCAAGATGGTGTGGGAAATTGGTGGCTCGCAAAATGAACAACTTCTCTTGGCCGGAACGTTTTTTTTGGGACCGCCATTGCCACTCGGAAATCAACTTTACTGTCTGGGCGAGACCAACGGAGAAATCTGTTTGTTGGCCATCGATCCAAATGACAAAGGACGGCTAAAGTGGTCGCAGTCTTTGTTGTCGCTGGATTTGCTGGACTCGGTTGTTATGACACAGCCATTGCGGCGGATGTCCGGCATCAGCCCCACCTATGCCGATGGAGTGATTGTTTGCCCCACGATGGCTGGAGCTGTGGTTGCTGTCGATCTGTCGCGACGAATGCTGCTGTGGGAATACCAATACCATAACGCCTACAAATACGATCCCGGTACAGCAAGAGAGTTGGCGCTTCGAGCTCGATTGCTTGCAACGAAGCGCTCAACCTCTCTTAATCTGGACAACTTGGACTATTGGGTCGATTCGATTCCAGTGATATCAGACGGTTATGTTCTGGTGACGCCGCGCGATTCCAATGAATTGCATTGCGTGAGTCTCATCGATGGTGCGTTGATCTGGAAAAACCCACGCGGTCTGGGACTGTACTTGGCGGGAGTCCGTGATGGAAAAGCGATCATTGTGGGACGGACCCAAATCCAGGCGTTGGGCTTGGCGGATGGGCAACCGGCATGGAAGCAGCCGACGCCGATCCCTATGCCCAGCGGCCGCGGTTTCCGAACTGCGGGCCGCTATCACTTACCCTTGTCGACAGGAGAGATTGCCACAATCAACCTCGAAAATGGCCGTATTCTGGCGAGTTCGAAATTGCGTGACGGACGCGTGCCGGGCAATCTGGTCGCTGCCGGCGGGACAATCATCTCGCAAACGATCGACTCAGTCGTCGCGTTCAAGCCGTTAGAGTCTGTGAACAAAGGGATCAACAACGCACTCGAAAAGAACCCTGATGACTCCGAAGCGCTGGCACTGCGCGGCTCGGTGCGACTGCACCAAGGTAACCTCGACCGCGGGCTGGTCGACTTGTACCGTTCGATCAAACTGAATTCTGGAAAACGAGCACGGCGGCAATTGGTGACGACGCTACTCGAAGGACTCCGACTCGATTTCTCGAACTACCGACAGTTGGCCCCGGATATTGAAAATCTTCTTGAAGATCCGCAACAGCGATCAACGTATTTGCGAGTGTTTGCTGATGGGCTGCAGAAGATTGGCAAGAGCCGAGCCGCTTTGTCCGAGTATTTGAAACTGGCGGATCTCAACACCGGCAAACCCACTTTGGAGAAAATCAATGCGGCACATCTGGTCCACAGTGATCGCTGGGTGCGCGGCCGGATCACGCACCTGTACAGAGAATCCAACAGTCAAGAGCGTGCTGAGCTGGATCGGGAAATCGATGCGCAATTTCAACGGGCTGTCGATCGGAACCAGGCAGATGCATTGAAGAGGATTATCGGCTATTTTCCCAACCATCCGGTTGCCGCCAAGGCACGCCGAATACTGGTCGATCAGTTGGATGCAAACAGCGACACACTGGAACTTGAATTTCACTTATTGCGACTGAGCCGTTCGAGCGACTCGTCGATTGCCGGTTTTGCGATCGCACGGCTGGCATCGATACTGATTGCGTACAACCGCGCTAGGGAAGCCGCCCCGTTTGTCGAAATGTTGGCCAGCAAGTGGTCAGCTGTTGTCTGTCTGGAAGAAAAGACGGGCCAGCAGCTTGCCAGTGAGTGGCTTGCCGATGAGACGATTGGCACGGACCTGACGCATACAATTTTGTGGCCGAACGGACGCATTGAAACGAAACACACCGTCAAGAAACAACGGACTCGCACCGGTGTTTATCCAATCCAATTCGTCGGTCCGCGCGGGCCATTTTTCGAAAATTGGAGCGTCGCACTGGACCAGATGCGAACACACCTAATCGCACACGATGGTTACGGAAATCAGCATTGGAAACTCTCGATCAACGACTCCGGCCGATCAGTCTCGTCTACTTATCTCGCCTCCGTTCGTGCTTACGGACATCTTCTGGTAGTTGTAATCGGCAACCAATTTGTAGTGGTTGACGGTTCCGGAAAGACTCCAAAGCTACTGTGGAGAAAAAACTTGATTGAAGAATCGGCCAGACCGGTGAACGGTGGAGTTCGCCTCCAATTTCAACCCCCCTTTCGCAACGGCGCTCGAAGGATGGTCGTCACCGATCATCTGGGCCGGCCGCTGGGCACGGTCGGAGTTGTCACCGACGAATTCCTGTGCTACCAGGTCGGCACCAAACTGTATGCCGCTGATACGCTAACCGGAAAGACGCTGTGGATCCGCAGCAATGTCTCTGCGGGAAGTGACCTATTTGGTGACAGCGAATACGTTTTTGTCGTCGCCCCCAATTCGAATCAGGCAATCGTCTTCCGAGGCAGCGATGGTGAACAGCTTGGTACCAGGCCTTTGACAAAAGGCCCACTGCAGCTGACATCACAAGGGCGAAACCTGCTGACCTGGGCCAGAACAAATAACAAACAGATTCTAACCCATACGGACGTATTTAGTGGGACAACTATTTGGAAAAAGGAATTCGCCGACCTTGCTAAAACAACAATCGTAAATGGAGATGAAATTTCGGTACTGGAACCAACCGGACGATTTACCGTCTGGGATATTGCCAGCGGCCAATTGCGGCTGGAAAGTCAGGCAAACCTTGAACGGAACCTTCTGCAAATTGTCGTTTTCCGTTCCAGTGATCACTACCTGTTGCTGACGAATACGTCGCCTAAAGATAACGCTACGCGGGTGAGTCCATTGACATTCACCAATCCGAAGGTCAACGGTCACGCATACGCATTCGACCGGCAGACCGGACAAAAATTGTGGGGGGGGGTAAAAGTTAAACAGCAGGCGATCAACCTTCACCAGCCTCAAGAACTCCCCATTCTGGTCTTCGCTTGTCGGTTGTATCGCCGAGTGAACCAGGGAGGCAACAACCGAAGTCGAACCGGTTACTCCGTTCTGATTCTAGACAGACGGAACGGTCGCATTATCTTGGAAGATCCTCGGGCTCCGCAGATAAGTTGGTTTACGGTGACGCCCAATCGGGCCGAGCGAAAAATCGACATTCAATACGACCGCGCAAACATCGCACTAACGTTCAACGATCAACCGATCACGATTCAGCCATCTAATCCGGAACAAAAACCGAAATATTCGGCTGATCGCTGACGGTTCTTCATGCTTGTTGCTTCATTTGATCCAGCAAACTACCACATCGACAATCCGGCGGCGTTTGATCCAGATTTCGGTGAGCAATCAACTCGGCCACAATACTGATGGCGATCTCAGGCACCGTTTGCGATCCGATGTCAAAACCGATCGGAGCGTGCACACGCTTTAGGGCTTCACGCGATATTCCCTCACGCAGTAGATCGTCATAGATCATTCTAATCTTCCGCTTGCTGCCAATCATGCCGACGTAACTGGAAGGCGTTTCTGCTAGGTAAGAAAGAGCTTCTTCATCGTGATTGTGCCCTCGCGTCACGATAATGCACATTGTATCCGATTCGATGTCCAATCCGCTCAATCCCGTGTCAACGGGCGCCACGATTAACCGCTTCGCCGTAGGAAACCGATCTTGATTACAATATTCCTCGCGATCGTCAACGACCCACACATCGAAATCAACTTGTGCGGCCAACTCAGCCACTTTCTGACCAATGTGGCCCCCTCCGACGATGATTAAACGACGTCGCGTAAGTAGCGGCAGGTACGAAATGCCGCCAGCCACATACGGGCGCGGTCGCTTTGTCAACGAACGCAGGTTCGCCGCCAGTTGCGTCGGCAATTCACCACGGTTGCGCGACGCCATCAGTTCTCCTTCTTCGTCAAACAAAAAACGGTCGCCGTCACGGCCTCCACTGGCATGTTCCGAATCGACGATGACCGCTTCAGTGCACCCTTTGCCCGTCGCGACCAGTTCGCAATAGATCTGGAAGTATGACAGGTCGTCGCCAGCGCGGACGGGATCGACGAGAAGTCTCATTCGCCCACCACAAATGAGCCCATCGTCCCAGCCATAATCGCTATCGAGTTGAAAGGTCAGAAGTTCGGCTTCGCCTTCGTCCAACAGCCGTAGCGCCCGCCTTTTGACTTCCGCCTCGACGCAGCCACCGCCCAGCGTACCCGTTTGCGATCCATCCGCGAAAACCAACATTGCGGCACCCGCCTTTTGTGGCGTCGACCCGCGTGTTTCCACCAACACGGTATAGGCGGTCGCCTTCTCATCGCGAATGCCATCGGCCAATTCTTGCAGTAGCTGCCGCACTGTCGTGTCTCATCTCGCTTGTTTCACCAAATCTATCCAAATCCATGGTAACTCCGGCATTCAGGCTCGCCAACTGAAGCCGCACATTGACTCGCAGTATTAAAAATTTTTATCCTTTGAAATTCGTGCAGTCTACGAAACCAACTGAGCATCGTAGAGTAGATAGCAATAATATTCCCGTCTTCCACGAAGTTGACCAGTTCGTAAAGTTATTAAATGGCCAACCAAATTGCAGTTTGTAGATTCTACCGCACGTCTATATCAAATCGAGGACTTGTTCGATGTATCAAATCAGAAACTCGAAATTACCGGTAGTACATCCGATACCTTCGTCGGTAACGAGTGGATGCAACGGCAGTAAATCGCCATCAACAACGATTTCTTGTGCCGAGGCAATACTCCTCAAGTCGAAAAAAACAAACGCGATCGCTTCGAAGATGGATGGGCCTACAAGGTTCCCAAACGCCTCGCTAAATTGAGCACTGGCAAGGGAAATTCAATTACGCCGACCACCTTCGATGATCAGCGAATGTTGTAGCGAGTGCAATGCGCAACGCAATTGAAATTTCTTAATAGCCCACTTGAAAATTGGAAAAATTCCCAGCAACCTAGTTCGAAAACGGTTCACACCACAACAAGCCCGTTGGCATTCCAGGCTTGGGCCAATGACACCGTGTCCAGACTCACAGGCAATCCGGGCGCAATTGGCGGACTATCGTTGGCGATCGACATCCCCAAGGCACGGTCAATAACCAACGTTCTCGAAAATCAGCGATTCGATTCGGCCTCGACGCTCGCTGGAGGTTGGTCTCAAACTGATTTGGACGATCGTCTGGATCATAGTCGGGTTGCTGTTCTTCTTGGTACCGACCATAGCCAAGCAGGCCAGTTTTCCAATTTTTCCCGCGATGATTAGTTTCGCCCTGTTCCTGCTCGGAGCAATCTGCTTCGGCTTCCAGCACCGGTGAGCCACGTAAGGCATGCAGTTCAAACATCGCACTGTGGGGACAGATTTTACATAAGCCGCCTTTGACCACCAAATCACAAATTTTTCGAGTAAATTTAGGATACTGAAATTTGTCAATTACGTTCACAGAGCCGCTTTGCCAAAACTAGTTAGTCATGGTAGTGTTGAAATGATTGGAAGATTTTAGTGGAGCGAAACGAAAAGGATGCCTTGCCATGACGACTCAAACAGGTCACCCGAATGGTGAGACCTTCGTGGAAACTGCACTGAAGTTGGGCGGCAAGAGCGAAGAGGAGGCGAAGAAGACGGGTGCGCTCGACCGAGCGGACGAGCAAGTTGAGGCATTATTCGCACCGAAATACCAAACATCAGGCAGCCCCATTCACCGCGCTGTATGGGACCGACAGTTCCCCATCGATCTATTCATCCCGCCTGATGTTTCCAGTTCGCCACAAATCGAACAAGTCATGCAGCAGTCGATCGATGTCGTCCGGAAGTGGCGCGACAGCGGAAAATTGCTCGATTCCAATGGACACATCTGTGAGGCAGCCTTGGACGATTTATCTGCCTCAGGTTATTGGGGACTGTTGATCGACAAACAATACGGTGGAACTGGCGTACCTTTCATCGCATTCGCTCGATTTCTGACACGCATGGCGACCGTAAATCCAACTGTGGCCGGACTGGCTTCGGTCCACGGCTGCATCGGAGCGGTCGATCCACTGCGATCCTTCGGAAACGAACAGCAAAAGGAAAAGTACCTGCCGTTGTTGGCGAGTGGCGAACGTCTATCCGCCTTCGCACTGACTGAACCGAGCGCAGGCTCCGATCTGACCGCCATGCGTACCACCGCGACGTTGGACGGCGACGACTACGTCGTCAATGGAGAAAAGTTATTCATTACCAACGCTATTGCCGGACGAACCGTCGGCCTGGTCTGCCTGATCGACGACCGGCCCGCTGTTCTGATCGCCGATTTGCCCGATCAGGAAAATGATCAATTCCAGACTGTCCGCTACGGCCTGTACGCCTTGAAGCACGCCTATAACAACGGGCTCAAGTTCAATAGTTTCCGAGTGCCCCAACAGAATCTTCTTCAGCCTGTTCATGGCGACGGTCTTACGATCGCCTACCACGGCTTAAATCGCGGCCGCGTCGCACTATGCGCCACAGCGGCAGGAACAATGCGGTCAATGCTAGCCAGCATCCTACCGTGGGCTAATTTTCGTAAGACGTACGGAGCGGCCATTGAAACGCGCGAACTGGTGCGCCGGCGGATCGGCCGGTTGGCGGCATTAATCGTCGGCTGCGACGCGCTGGTCGATTGGTGCTCGTGGCAATTGGATGAAGGCTACCGAGGCGAAATGGAATGTATCATCGCCAAAATATTCGGCAGCGAATCTCAAAAAGACGCCGCGATCGAACTGTTCATGAAAACGCACGGCGGCCGCGCATTTCTACATGGACACTTTTTCGGTGACAACGTGCACGAATTTCTGGCTCCTTGCATCTATGAAGGCGAAGGCGAGATGCTAGGAATGGGATTCTTCAAATCGCTGATCAAAGAACACGGCACCCGGTTCTTCGAACCAATCGGTAAAGCGATGCACGCCGCCGGCATCCGAACTCCTAATCCGCTGAACCCGATTCATGCGTGGACATTACGCAAAGAAGTCAGCCCGTACTTGAAGTGGCGTGCGCAACAGTCCATCTGCGGTTGGAAACGGGCGACATTTCCATCGCTTCCGCCAAACCTGGCCGCACACGCTCAATTCGCTGCAGACACGCTGCAGAAAAGTCGTTTGGAAGTGGACGCGCTAATGGGAAAATTCAAGCTGAAGCTGGCCGATAGACAATGTGCCATGTCAGCGCTGTCGCAACGCGTCCAGAACCTGGTCGTCATGCTAACAACCAGCCTATGGGCTGCACGCCAGCAGGACCAGTTGGTGCAGACTGCTGCCGATATTCTGTGCCAGGATTTGAAGCGCGGACTAACCGGCAAGCAACCAACATACGACTACTATCGAACGGTCACCGAACTGGGCGCAGACGTCGCCGGTGGCGGCTTCAACGCGATTGCTGGATGTGACGTAGCCGACATCTTGATGTCATACGAAGATTGAGGAACTACAAAGGTCACAGGCACGTCATGCGGTGGACGCAGTCTTCGTCCGCCACCATCGTATCGATCGCTTGAGTCTTGACAAGCACGGCAACCGCGACGAGCATAACTACCTCGCTCGTCTTTGTCTTCTTCTCACACCGCTACCAATCTGAATGGAGTCGTAGTGAGCAGCGTCTTTCATTTCGAGGAACTCGATGGTCAGATCGGCTTGTTGACCTTTGACTTGCCCGACAAGAAGGTCAACACTCTTTCAGAGCCAGTTCTGGAGGAACTAGGTGAATACGTTGGTCAATTGGAAGAGCGCACTGACCTGTGTGGGCTGTTATTTCGCAGCGGTAAACCGGGACAATTCATTGCTGGAGCTGATCTGAACGAACTGGGTGCACTGATCGATGCTACGTCCGAACAGATTGCCCAAACATTGGCCGCAGGTCGTGAGTTGTTCACCCGCATCAGCCAGTTGCCGTTTCCTACGGTGGCCTTGGTCGACGGCAACTCGATGGGTGGCGGCACCGAATTGATCCTCGCTATGGATTACCGAATTGCATCTGACAACCCAGCGACGAAAATCGCGCTGCCAGAAGTGAAGATCGGAATAATTCCCGCATGGGGCGGAACGCAGCGATTGCCAAGATTGATCGGGATTCATTACGCAATCGAAATGATCTGTGGTGGCGAGCCAATTTCTTCCCAAAAGGCGGGTTCATGGGGTTTGGTCTTCGATGTCGTCCCAGTCGAGCGGTTGGTCGAGGAAGGCTGCCGACTGATCGAACATGTTCGCAAAGCCGACGAATGGACGCAAGACCGTCGCCGTCGCCAGCAGCCGCTAGGATTGACTGACGACCAATTGACCTTTACTTTCTCCGTCGCAAAAAGACAAATTCATGGCAAGACTAAAGGCCAATATCCCGCTCCGTTGGCAGCCCTCCGATCGATGAAGGATGGAATCAATCGGCCGCTGGACGAGGCGTTGCAGATCGAACATGAGATCGCCCACGAAGTCGTCGGTTCGCCGATTTCCTGTAATTTGATCGGTGTCTTCTTTATGAACAACCAACTTTCGCGTGATTCGGGCGTCGATAATCTCAGCATTCAGCCGGAACAGGTAAATCACGTCGGCGTGCTGGGATCAGGCCAGATGGGATCGGGTATTGCGACAGCTTGCGTGCGCCGCGGGATCCCGTGCCTGATGGTCGATGTCGACAACGACCGCATTGCCGATGGCTTGGAGCGTGCACGACACGTCGTTGATAGCCGAATCAAGATTGGCCGAGCGACGCCCAAAGACATGCAAAACATGCTCAGCTTGCTAAACACATCCATTTCGCAAGCCAGTTTCTCCGATTGTGATGTCGTCGTCGAAGCAATTACAGAAAACGAATCGCTAAAGACGGAAGCGTATCGGCAACTAGCTGAAAGTGTAAGGCATGATGTCATCCTGGCCAGTAATACGTCAACGATCTCTATTACGCGTATGTCCGCATCGGCTCCAAATCCCGAGAGATTTATCGGAATGCATTTTTTCCATCCGGTCGATCGCATGCAATTGGTGGAAGTAATTCGTAGTGCAACGACCAGTGACGAAACTGTCGCCACAATCGTCTCGCTCGCCAAACGGATCGGAAAAACGCCGATTGTGATGCAGGATTGCGCCGGGTTCCTCGTAAATCGCGTTCTGTTGCCGTATATGAGCGAATCGCTGTTGTTGCTGCTGGAAGGTGCTTCGATGGATACCATCGACAACGCGGCCGTTCGCTTCGGAATGCCGATGGGACCAATTGCCTTACACGATCTGATCGGGTTGGATACCGCCTGCTATGCTGGAAAAGTTGTGGCTGCGGCCTACAGCGATCGGGCTGTCGAGGTACCACTATTGGAACAATTGGTCGAAGCGGGTCGATTAGGGAAAAAGTCAGGCGCTGGATTCCGCAAGTTTGTCGGAAAAAGAAAGAAGCCGGTCGCCGATCCAGATTTCGAGCCGTTTCTGCAAAAAAAACGCAGCGACGATCGCCAGTTCACTGACGAGGAAATCACCGAGCGTCTATTCCTGCCGATGCTGCTGGAAGCGACTCGTTGCCTCGACGAGAGAATTGTCCGCGAACCGGCACATGTCGATATGGGACTGCTGCTGGGCATCGGCTTCCCGACATTCCGCGGTGGAATCCTGCGTTGGTGCGACACTGAAGGGGCCGGGACTATCATCGGCAAGTTGGCGCCGTACTCATCACTTGGCAAACGATTCGAACCAACGGATTCCCTGAAGCAACTGGCGCATTCCGGCAAGCGCTTCTACCCCCAGTGACCAAATTATATCTCATATGAAAAAATTACGCATGAATAATGATAGATGACAAATCTCAAAGTCCCGGAGATTAACCATGAGACAAGCTGTTGTGATTGACGCCATTCGCACTCCAATTGCCAAGGCGTCGGCCGACAATGGTTGGTTCCGTGACGTGCGGGCTGACGAGTTGTCCGCTGATCTAATGAAAGCATTGGTCGAGCGGACAGGAATCGACCCGCATTTAATCGACGACGTCCGTTGGGGTTGTGTACAACAACAGGGCGAGCAAGGTTTTGACATCGCGAGAATCGCTGTGCTAATGGCTGATCTGCCCATCGAGACCGGCGGCGTCACAATCAACCGAAACTGTGGATCGAGCCTGCAAGCAATCAACGACACGGCACTGAACATCGCAGCCAACTGCGAGGATGTGCAGATCGCCGGCGGTGTCGAACACATGGATCATGTCCCTATGAGCAAAGACTACAATCCTTCACCAAGATTGTTCCGCCGAAACAGCGAAGCAGTAATGAACATGGGTCTGACCGCTGAATATCTGAGCATGAAGTACGGTATCGACCGCAAGCGTCAGGATGAATTCGCCCTGCGCAGCCACCAATTGGCGGCCAAAGCGACTGAAGCCGGTGACTTCAGCAGCGAGATCATCCCCACCTGGGGCCGTGATGATTCGGGTCGTAAGATTAAGATTACGACCGATCAGTGCATTCGCGCCGACTGTTCGATCGACGGACTTTCAGCGTTGCCGCCGGCCTTCAACCCAACCGGAGGCACAGTGACGGCCGGCAACAGCTCGCCCACCAACGTCGGCGCGGCAGCGATGCTGGTCATGTCCGAAGACAAAGCAACAGAGTTGGGACTAAAGCCAATGGCCAAATTTCGTTCGATGGCCGTGGCCGGAGTGGAACCGTGTGAAATGGGAATCGGTCCCGTGCCAGCCATGCACAAAGGCCTGGGACGAGCTGGCCTGTCTTTGGCCGACATCGACTGTATCGAATTGAACGAAGCGTTCGCCGTCCAGGCTTTATCGGTCCTAAAGTTATTGGGCATTAATGAGGAAAACGTCAACACTCGTGGAGGCGCCATAGCAATTGGACATCCACTGGGCGCCAGCGGCGCGCGGATTGCCACGACGCTATTACATCGGATGCGCGACTCAGGAGCGAAATTCGGTGTGGCGACGATGTGCGTCGGACAAGGACAAGGAATCGCCACAGTATTCGAAGCCTGTGAGAATTGAATTCAAGGAGCGACCACGACTCCCATCAGCCTGCCATCTATGCACCGCGCTGTTTGCGAACGTCTCGGTCCTCGAACGGCGCTGCGATTCAAGCGACACGGCGTGTACCGCGATCTCTCGTGGGCCGACTATCGGCGACAAGCCGACTGGGCGGCGATGGGTTTAATTGAACTCGGCGTTCAAACTGTAGACCGAATCGCTCTTCTTTCTGAAAACCGCTCCGAATGGCTGATCACCGACCACGCGATCTTGAGTGCGGGCGCGATCAACGTACCGCTCCATGCCCCGCTCGCTGCGAGTCAAGTCGAATACCAAGTCGGACACAGCGAAGCCCGAGGTATCGTTGTCAGTAGCCAGGCTCAAGTGGACAAAGTCTTCGAAGTGCTGGACTCATTGCCGAACCTGGAGTTTCTGATTTCCTTCGACCCAATCGAGTCTCCTGACACGTCCATCCGCACGTTGAGCTGGCAGGGATTAATGCACCGTGGACGCCAGGCCGGTCGCATGGCCGTTGAAGAAATTCGAAAGCGTGAGGCTGCTCTGACCGGTGACGATTCGGCGACAATCATCTACACAAGCGGCACCACTGGAAATGTCAAAGGCGTCGTACTGACGCATCAAAACCTCATAACGAATGCTCAAGAGACCGGCAAGATTTCTTTTGTCGAACCCGACGACATCCTGCTCAGTTGGTTACCCTACAGCCACATTTACGCACGTACAGTCGATCATTACTTGACGACGTGGGCTGGCATCGTTGTGGTGCTGGCCGAGTCGACCGAAACATTGATCGACAATTTAGCAGAAATCCAGCCAACGTGGCTGACCGCGGTGCCGAGGTTCTATGAAAAGGTCTGGGCAAGCGTCGAGAGGCTCCCGCACGACGAATGCCAAGTGCAACTTCGCCGCATATTTGGCCCTCGGTTGAAACAATTGACATCCGGCGGCGCTCCGTTGCCGCGACACGTCTGCGAAGCTTTTTTCAAAACCGGAATCCCACTGCTGGAAGGATATGGACTGACGGAGACGTCGCCCGTCATCAGTTTCAATAATATCGAGAACCATCGCATCGGATCGGTCGGCCAGGCAATCCCTGGAGTTAACGTTAAGATTGCCAACGACGGAGAAATCCTGACTCGCGGTCCACACGTCATGAAAGAATACTGGAAGCACCCCGAAGCCACAGCCGAAGTGATCGTCGACGGCTGGCTGCATACTGGCGATGTCGGTGAGTTAGACCCCGACGGCTTTCTGACCGTCACAGACCGCAAGAAAGATCTGATCGTCACGTCGAGCGGAAAAAATGTTGCCCCGGCCAAGACGGAAAATTTGCTGACCAGTGATATCTACATCGATCAGGCGGTCGCCTACGGAGACGGCCGTCAATTCATCAGTGCGTTGATCGTTCCAAACTTCGACACTCTGAAAGCGAAGGTAAGCGAGCTAAACTGTTCTCTGGGAAATATTGACGGATTCATCCGAACTCAATCAATCGTCGATTTCTACGAGGAACGAATCAACGCCTTGATGCAAACCGTCAGTCAACCTGAACGCGTACGAAAATTCCTACTGTTGGCCCGCCCATTTCACGTCGAAAACGACGAACTGACATCCACCCTAAAAGTTCGCCGACGTCACATTATCACAAAGTACGAAACTCATTTGGCAGCTTTATACGACGACTTCAGGTCACCTTCGACAGACGTTGTGCCAATCGATTCAGAGCCGAACTGATATCTGTCGGTTCCAGGTAGATGTCCAAAAAACTGAAGGCGTTCTGATTGGACAGAGCGGTCTTCAGGGCTTGGTCTAAATCGCCCTCGGTGTGGACCTTGAAGCCCCAACCTCCGTTCAGCAGACCAGACAAGTGGCGATAGACAGTTAGGCATATTGTTGAACAAACCATCCTGCAGAACCTGCTCGGTCGTGCAACCCTTGTTATTCAGTATCAGTACAATCGGGTTGCATCCGAATTTGACAGCCGTCGAGAGCCCAAGGCAGGTCATCTAAAACGAACCGTCGCTGACCAACACACCGGGACACAGCCCGTGAATTTGTGCATCGTTAACTCCAGCCATGACGTCCGTTCCTTTTCCGCGACAGATCAGGTATGATAGGGCTCTTCAGAGTGGGCCGTGATTTCTCTGCAGAACGGAGCGGCATGTCTGCATCTCTGGTGCCAGTCGAAGATGGTTTTCCCATCGTTCTCGACAAAACGATACTCTTGATCGGACGCCATCCCGATTGCGATGCCGTGTTGACCGATAGCCAGAAGATTTCTCGCAAGCACTGCTGTATCGCCAAAGTCAACAGTCATCTTGTAATTCGAGACCTAGGCAGTGTGAATGGCGTGTGGGTGAACGGTGAGAGAATTCAGCGACAATCTCGAATTGAAATCGGCGACTACGTGGCGATCGGTGATCTGCAATTCCAGTTGCAGAAAACCAAGAAATCGAAGAAGGCGACCGTGTCGGAGAACAAGCAGTCGCCTCAGCCTGATAGCCGTGAGACAGGCGGACAAGATATCGAATCGCATTTTTCTCTCAATCTAAGCCAGAGCGGCCCAATACCCATTTCCGAACAGGCCGAGAGATTCTCGGTTGAATCTTCTCTTCAGGAATCGGATGAACCTCCGCCGCTGAATGACCACAGGGATAACGCCGAAATGGATGACAGACAACCTAGGCGGCGGCGTTCCACTCGTCGAAAGCGGTGAACATCCAAACCGAAATGATTTCGGAGTGGATGGTATTCTCCCCAACACCAAGATTCGTGGCTCCGACAACATTGAATCCAACCATGCAGCAGGTCGAACAGTTCCTGACAAACCATACTGATCAGTTTATTGAACAAGTCTGCGACTTTCTCCGCATCCCGACGATCAGTGCCGATTCAGCGTACAAGCCTGAAATGCAACGGGGCGCTCAGTTCCTATACGCTCAATTGAGCCAAGCCGGTTTAGACGCTCGGATCATCGAAACCGCTGGGCACCCCATTGTCTTTGGTAGTTGGCAAAAGGCCAAAGACGCTCCGACCGTTTTGGTCTACGGTCATTACGACGTGCAACCACCGGATCCGCTGGGCGAGTGGATCACGCCACCGTTTGAGCCTGACTTGCGCGACGGATATATTTATGCTCGCGGGGCCACCGATGATAAAGGTCAGATGTTTACTCACATCAAGTCGGTCGAGGCCTGGTTGAAGACACAGGGACGACTGCCAGTCAATGTGAAGTTTGTTATTGAAGGCGAAGAGGAGATCGGCAGCGACAATTTGGACCGATTCTTGCACCATAACCGCAAATTAGTCCAATGCGAGATCGCGGTGATCAGCGATTCCAGCCAATATGGCCCCGGAATTCCAGCGATTACCTATGGATTGCGTGGTATTCTTGCCTGCGAAGTGATCGTAACCGGACCCAAACAGGACCTGCACAGCGGAGTGTTTGGCGGCTCGGTGGTTAATCCTGCCAACGAACTGGCTCGAATGATTGCGTCGCTGCACGATGATCAGGGACACGTTCAGATTCCAGGATTCTACGACGATGTTATTCCGCTTTCCCATGCCGAGCGACGACGATTCGCAGACTTGCCCTTCGACGAAGCAACATTCTTGGCAGAACTTGGCGTCGATGCAGCCAAAGGGGAAGCGGGCTATACAACAATCGAGCGTCGATGGGCTCGTCCCACCTGCGATGTGAACGGATTGACCAGTGGCTACAGCGGCGAGGGACCGAAGACCATCGTCCCGTCCTCGGCAACTGCCAAGATCAGTTGCCGCCTAGTGCCCAATCAAGACCACAAAAAGTTGACCGCTGCATTACGGCAGTTTCTAGAATCCATGTGTACGGCTGGCTTGAAGTTGCACTTCAAGAGTTTTCACGGGTGCCCAGCAATCGTATTTGACCCGAACAGTCGTCACATGACAGCAGCCAGAGCGGCCATCGAGCACGCATTTGGAATCGCACCAGTGATGATTCTCGAAGGTGGCTCGATTCCGGTTGTCTCGACCTTTCGGGATGTCCTGGCAGTCGATACACTCCTTTTGGGTTGGGGCCAGGCTACCGACAATTTGCATAGTCCCAACGAGCGATTCAACATCACCGACTTCCACCGGGGCACGCAAGCCAGCGCCCACTTGTGGCAGCAGCTGGCCGTGCAAAGATGGTGATCGCAAGTTGAAAACTGGACACTGCAACTTTCAAATTATTGAACTGGTGCTGTTCGGCAGCTCCCCGCCATTCCATTCATTCACCGTACGATGGACGGTGGCCAGCAAGAAATCTGCCTGATGTTGGATTTACAATTCATCTGTGACAATCAAGAGCTGGTTGCCGAGAATTGTCGCAATCGTGGTCTGGATGTTGATGTAGACGAAATCGTGGAACTTCGAGGGCAACGAAACGAACTGATTGGCCGAGGCGATCAATTGCGGCATGAGCAGAAGGATGTTTCCTCACAGATTCCAAAAGCCGATCCGGTACAAAAGCAGACGTTGATCGCACGCGGAAAAGAACTGCGACAATCCGTCAATGATAACGAAACGTTGCTTAAAGATGTCCAAGACGAGTTGCGGGACTTGCAAAAGTGCGTGCCGAATATGACTCATCCGAACGCGCCTGTTGGGCAGCACAAGACCGACAGCAAAGTACTTCGTACATGGGGCGAAATTCCGAAATTCGATTTCAAGCCGCTCGATCATGTTGCTATCGCCGAACAGCACGACCTGATCGATCTCGAGGCCGGGTCTCGCGTCAGCGGCCACGGTTTTTATTTTCTGAAGAACGAGGCCGTCTTGCTGGAATTGGCATTGTTACAGTACGGAGTCGAGACGCTGTGCAACGAAGGCTTCACGATGCACATCACGCCTGACTTGGCACGTAACGAAATTCTGGAAGGAATTGGGTTTATTCCCCGCGGCCCGGAATCGCAAATCTATTCGATCCAAAATTCAGACCTAAGCTTGGTCGCGACAGCCGAAATTACACTTGGCGGAATCTTGAAAGACCAAATTGTGGACATCGCCGATCTTCCGATCAAAGTGGCCGGGTTATCGCACTGCTTCCGTACCGAAGCGGGTGCCCATGGACGTGCGACTCGCGGGATTTTCCGCGTTCACCAATTCACCAAAGTCGAGATGTTCGGCTTCACGGCTCCGACTCTAAAGGCGTCGAACGAGTTCCACGAACACATCGTCCGCATTGAAGAGGCCCTATTTCAGGGACTGGGCATTCCCTACCGAGTCATCGACACGTGTACTGGCGACTTGGGAGGCTCGGCTTTTCGAAAAATCGATCTGGAAGCTTGGATGCCCGGACGAGGCGACGCAGGAGAATACGGCGAAGTTACTTCGGCCTCGAATTGCACTGATTATCAGGCACGGCGCTTGGGTGTTCGATGCAAGTCGTCGGAAACAAAAGGAACACAGTTTGTTCACACGTTAAACGGAACGGCCATCGCGGTCTCGCGAACACTTATCGCGATCCTCGAAAACTTCCAACAAGCCGATGGCGGCGTCGTCATCCCAAAAGTTCTGCGCAAATGGCTCGGGAAGGACCGCATCGGCTGATTTTTAGACGCAGATCGCTTGGTCTTCATTACCCACCTGGCATAGAGCTTGCCTTGGAGACCACTCGTGCAGCAGCCTTCTGACCAAAATTCCCCAGGTGCGACGCTGGCGCGTCGGCCTTTCGACTACTTGGTTTTGAAAAACCATTGTATCCTCGCGACGAGCTTTGTGCCGCGGCACGCAGTGGAGCCATGACCTCATCTAACGAGCATTGTCGCAATCCCAGCCACTTCGACAATTTACGATTCTGGGCAACGACATAGACCCGAGCGGCCAACTTCAGGAGCTGGCTTTTGTGGACTTCCGGAATGCCGTCCAACCGGCTGACAATTTGTTCGACCCAACCTGGTTGATGGGCCATAGCTAGTGACATCATTTGCAGAAAAATGCTGATCTCCTGAAAATTTCGGTCTGCAATCAAGTTGCTTAATGGTGAAATCAGTTTGGCAGCTGTTTCAACTGTGTGAGATGGAAACGATACAAACAGATTGCAATGATGCGTCGCGATCGTTCGGCCGTCGTTGGCACGCTCAAATTGGGTCTGCAAATGCATCAAGGCAGTGGCTTCGATCGTTTTGATCAGGAAAGGACTTTTGTAAACACCTTCGCATAGGACGAGAATCTGCCCTGGCCCGCGATGAAGAATCTCAAGCGTGCCAACTGATCCGTCGCCTGCGTCCACGACGTGGATGTTCGGTCCTGTTTGCCGCATCTGGAATTGCGAAATCTTCATAACCTGCCAAATTCCGATCACAACATCGGGATGAGTTGCAAAGAACCAATACATCTTGGGATCGGCGTGGAACCGAACTGTCGGCAATTGACGAAACAAACTATCGGAATGAATAAGCGCGTCAGCACGTTTTCGATTCTCCGTGGTTAATTCGTCCAACGGCAACGACTGGACGGCCGTCATTCGCACTTTCTTTGACGAACTTCCGCGTTTAATCAAATCGACCGATAACGGCTTCTTTGATCGCGTAGCATTGGTACGCTGCGCAGTGCGCACAACACGCCCGACCTCAATCGTCTGGGGCTGCTCATCGGATACATCGGGAACGGTACTCGGAGCGCGGCCTGAATTGTTAGCTGGATCGGCGGCCAGTGCAGTAAACACGGCCATGAACATTATGACGGAGCAAGAAGCGAGCAAGCGCCAAGCCCTGTTAACGCAGTTGAAGGCCAACATCCCAAACTGCCCATTTCAATTGAACTTACACGCGAGAACCGATCCAGATGCTCTTAAACTCTTGATCGGCAGTACGCGATGCGAGTCAATACTCGAATTCACACAACGGGGAATGTCGGAGGATACTGAAAATCGCAAACCGTGTAGTGGGCAATAGATGCGCAATCCAATTCATCCATAGCCGTGAGCATGCACGACGGAATCGTTCGATGGTCACTGCGTAGACGGCGTTCTGATAAAAGATCATCCGGCCGAACTGGTCAGACCTGGACATCTGCCAGGACACCCGGGTGTCCGATCCACCTCTCTCAGCTCTCGACAAAGAGTTCTCACGGAAACTCGTAAATCATTGACAAATCGGGATCGGTTTTCTGACAGCCGCTCTCGTACCGGTAGGCGCTCGACCCTTTTCAGTATCAGGATTTCTCGACCTGTCTGCATCACCCGGCAGAAGCCATTGAACTCTAATCGGATGTTGCCTTTGTGGAAACTACTTCGCAATACGAACACTTCGCTAAGTAAATAATTTTTCCACACCGTTTGCATTCGTGTTGTCCGAGTTGTGCCGACAATCTCTTCTAACTGTTTATAGGGCACCAACAGGAAAAAGATCTTTACTAACACTACCAATAACCACGTGCTGATTCCTTGCTGACCGAATTCCTTCAACAACAGAAAGACTAATAACAGCATTACAGACAAAACACACGGAAAGGATACGACCATGTCTCGCCCGATGACTTTTTTCGATTCGATACGGATTCCGTTTCCTGCAGAAACTCGTCCAGAAATAGTTCACGTTTTGCGCGGGCGACCTGCTCGGCCGCGGTCTTCGCGAAAACCACTCCGGACTGCACAAAGCCATTCGTCTTGATAGATGGACTTCAGTTCCTTATCGACATATGGACAAAGCCCTGTCGTCAAGAAGCCGAGCGACTCGGTCACTCGCTCATGAAACATTTTCACGGTCGACACCTTTGTGAACCCAAACCGCAGGCACAACTTTACTCAGCTAATCTACAGTAGTTCACTTTCAGCAACTTGGAAAATTTCCTTTTCCGTCGGCCTGCAAACACACCCGGCGGTTCTGAAGCTCGACTCAACCGCGGACATTGCATTGCACTATTCCGTCATCGCACAGTGCACATCGCGGCTTCAGCCTATTCAAACCTGAACAGAAACGATTGCTGCACGGAACACACAGGCCAAATGGCACTTGGAAGTCACCGGTCTATTGGAATAGGATAACCGTTACAACGTCCCAGACTATCGAAAGTCAAACGTCCTGCGCAGTAGGCGGCGCATCAATTGAAACACGCAGGTGAACTATGCCTCCGAATGGCCAACTTATTGCGTTCTCGGCACTGGTCGGAATTTGGTTGACTGTATTGAATTCGACCTTACCAGCACAATCATCACGTTCCCGTTTGGCAACGAAACAGACAGTGCCCGAGACGCGGCTTTCGTTTGAGTTGGTCACCGGGAAATCCGGCGTTGGCATTCAGGCCCAGAAATGGGGAAAATTATTTCAGAAGCTAGGAGTTCCACTACGTATCCGGCGCGCTGGACTGAAGGACAAGCCGCAAGTGCGTGAGAAAATGTTCGGCATCACTCGACTGGTATCCGTCATCGGCAGGCTGGATCGGAATGGGAAAGTTGTATTCCCGGACCGTTCGTTCACGCCGGCCGATACATCGAAGCTGGCTGTTTGGCTTGAGGAATTAAAGACCTACGGTGCTCAAGGATCGCCCCAAGGCAAACCGGCATTTGGATTGAATCAAGTTCAGTTTGGTCACATCTACAGCGCATTGAGCGAGATCGTGACAATGAACCTTGAAGGGCAAGAGCTCGATCAAGCGTTGGCCAAGATGCAATTATCGGTCAAGTATCCAATACGAATCACCGCGGTTTCGAATGCTATACTGCGCGATTTGATCCGTGTACCTACAATTCGACAGCGATTGAAAGGATTTAGCAAGGGCACGGCCATTGCGGCTGCATTGGCTGATTACGGACTCGGCTTTCGCCCGCTGCGAACGCCGTCGGGCTCGATCGAGTTGGTGGTCGATCCGCTGACAAACACGGTCGACTGCTGGCCGATCGGTTGGCCGCAAACGGAATCGAACATAAAAACCGCTCCGATGCTGTACAAATGGGTGCCCGTCGACCTGCAGGATGTGCCACTGAAAGACGTCTTGGATGCGGTCGCCGCGGCGACGGAGGTTCCAATTCTAATCGACTATCACCAAATCGAGAAAAAAGGAATCGACATCTTTCAGGTCAAAGTGTCATTCCCGTCAAAAAAGACGACATGGAGCCTGTTACTGAAAAGCATCGCCAATCCCGAGAAGCTAACGCGGCGATTGATGATTGATGAACGTGGCCAGCCGTTTGTCTGGGTGACTCCAATCGAAGTTGTCCGACTGAAACGATAGTCCAATGAGGCGAGCATCACTCACACCGCGTTCCTACCGGGCACCACAGTGGGACGTTGGTAGATTCGCATCCGCACAACAGAAACCCTGGAACTGGTTCGCAACGACACATCAAGAATTTATGACAATCCAATCTTGTGGCGGTTGGCGAACAGCTTCGTCGCGAGGAACTCCATGCGGAACTCTATTGTCTACCGGAATGGGCTACAATTGGTCGCCAATAGGAACTGCGCTGAAGTTTACCGTCTCCCTTGGCAGTGGGTCGAGAGTCGTAAAATTCAGCAGCGTGAATGGCCGTTGGGCCACGTAAGGTATTTTCTAATTCCAAGAAGGCGATCAACGCCCCAATCGGTCCTTCCTGATACACAATTCATGGATCGACTTGCCTAACATCCATCCAATGATAATGGGACATTTGGACGGCGTCATATGAGCAATTGCTGATTTCCTCATAGAACAAAACCGGAGCACACAAAAAATTGTAACCACCTCACAATCGCGTGAAACCATATTCGCCACGCAGGCAACATTCCGAACCGACGATGATCACAAACACCGACAAGGCAAACCGAACTTTAAAGGTTGGCACATCAGTCGAGGTCCTACTGTCAAGAATCGTCTAATCGGATACGCTCAACGTGAGACAGCAGTTTTCTCCATTCAATCTTTCCCGCGATGTGACAGCTTGATGTTGCACGAGCAAATTGGATGTTTGATGAAACCTGAAAATCTTCAATGAAAATCCGCCGTTGGGCGACTTGTTGCATTCACTAATGCATTGGCGTTAAGAATTGGTAGAATACAGTGTCGTCGAAAAATTACAGTCCTGGAGCACCTTAATGCCAAAAGTCCGCTGTGCGAAATGCCACAAGATCCTAAATGTCCCCGAAACGGCTCGCGAAAAGGGGATTCGCTGTCCAAATTGCCAAACGACGTTTCGTTTTTCCGCAGCCGGTACGAAAATATCGGAAAGCAGACGCCGCGCTGCAGTAGCGCCGGAAGCCGATGACCTGATTAGTAATCTCGATCTAAACAATGCCGAAGACCAGCACAACCGCATCTGTCCTAAATGTGCCTTTAAAGTCGACGAAGGCGACGTCGAATGTTCCAAGTGCGGTGTTAATCTCGAAACAGGACAGGTGAGCAAGGAGAGACAACGCAAGAAAACCCGCAAGGGGCCCGATCCAGCCGAATACTACACAACGGCTTGGAGAGATTCCTGGAAGTTCGTGATGAATAACAAGCATCTGGTTGTCATTACGGGAACCTACTGGTCTTTGTTCGCCCTTCTCTGTGGCGGCAGTATTTACTTCGCGTTTTCCTGCGAAAGAATTCCACCGTTCATCTTTTGGTTGGCTCTGGCATTACTGTTTGCCGTAGGAGCCAAGGGTTGGTTCTGGTTCTTATCGATCGAGATCATCAACGCCACCCTGGACAAGAAGCGTGTGATAAAACGGGTCAATTTCGACTTCTTCAGCAACATCGCCTTGGGGCTGAAAGGCATCTTTTGGCCGTTCATCCTTTGGCTGCCGGTCGTGCCCGTCCTGACCATTGTGATCGCGACTATAGCGATGGCTGGTTCGCTCGTGGCTAGCAACATGGGCATGGCGGTTGGTGCAATCATCGCCGGTTGCGCTTGGCTGCTGCCAATGTTCGTGCTTCCCGTGGCGCTTGTACACATGACCATGACCTACACCTACAAAGCTTTCCTTCCCGTGGATATGCTCAAAGTCGCCTTCAACAACATCGGCGCGGTCTTGTACTGGTGGATGATGGCTTTTGTGGTTTCTTTGCCTTTTGCAATTATCGCCGCGGTAATCGGAAGCTTCTTCGCCGAATCAATTGGAATGAGCATCTCGGAATCTGTTCCACCCCTGACGAGATGGGTGTTGAGCTTGATAGGTGAGGATCCCCTTTTGGAGAACTGGATCTTCAATACTATCAGTGCCCTCATTTGGACGGGGATCGCGGTTCTCATCGTCGCACCTATCTGTTTTCTCATCGCGTTCCCTGCAGTTTTTTTGATGCGGGCTGACGGACTGCTCGCCTTTTATTTTAGGCGAACTCTCGAATTGGTTAACGAACAAGGCAACGATGTACCTGCTGGTTTCTGGGCGCGTTACCTAGCCTGCTTAGTGGACATCCTAATCGTTGGCCTAGCGGCGACTGGCGTCTGGGGCCTATACGAGGGCAGCAATTGGTTTCTGAAAACGATAGAATTCGGCGAGGATGCATCTCTATTGTGCACTGCGCTTTCCGGAATAATCTTGATTCGAATCGTCCTTAAGGCAAAGGAAGAGCCTGGCGGTGTCCCCCTGGCTGTGGTTGCCGTCTTAATGCTTCCAATCGCTTATTTCTGGCCTGTTATTTTCCTGATGATTTTGATTCCGATCGTTTACTATGTGAGGCAAGAGCCGGAAGGTGGAACGCTGGGAAAAAAGGCATTGGGATTGATGGTGACCAACATGGATGGCAAACCGATCTCACGAAACGCTGCTGTAGCACGCTTATTCGCAAGAGTCCTTTCGGGAATTCCCTTTGGATTTGGATTCTTCATGGCCGGCTTTACTCCGACTAAACAGACCTTGCACGACAAGATGACGAACACGCTTGTCGTCTGGCAGGGAGACGACTTGAGCTATTGATTCCGATGAATTAACTTTTGGGACAGCCGATGGAAAACATTTGTCAGTTCACACTCACGGCAAGAGATGCTCGATTTGATTGGTTGACACGTGTCCTCACAAACATAAGATGAATTGTTGTAACCGCTCACCCCTCCTGCTCTTTTTAGTGGGTAAGTCAGAGTGGAGATCCGTGCGTCCGGAATTGGCCTCCGGGATGTCATTCCCAATACCATGGAAGCGTCAGAAACTGACCCGATGGGCGAGTTGAAAGCGGTGGTGTGTCCCAATCGTTGACCGCTAGCCCAAAAGGTTCCAGTTGCTTTGAAGTTCGCGTGATGCTTCATTACCGCCCGTCCCGTGATGCGATTGTTTGATTGAAGCAGCCATTGCTTCCACGCTACAAGCGTGTGACACGCGCCTTAGTTATGGCTGCGGGTTTAGATCCGGGCAAGCAAACAGCTTGTCCCAACGCGTACAAGATTCGCGAGTTAGAGATCCACTATGCCTCAATCAAGAGATCTGTTCGATGACACGACGATGAACTTTGGAGAACATCTGGAAGCGTTGCGTCAACACCTGTGGAAGGCCTTGATTGGTCTAGTGCTGTGCGTGGTGGCCGCACTGTTCGTGGGTGATGACATCGTGACTATCGTCCGCTACCCCATCGATGAAGCGTTGCAAGAATACGGCATCGAATCGGAAGATAACATCAAGGACTTCAGCCTTTGGCGGTACGTCAATTCGTTATTTATGGGTGAACAGCTCTTCGGAAGCAATGTGACCAACGCGAGTTTGATGCATCTGCAGACGCTGCCGAATCTGGAAAAGGTCGATCTGAGCGGTACGCAGGTCACGTCGCTGGGACTGCAGGCAATCAGAGAACTGGAACCCAGTCTACAAATCACTATCGATCCGATTGCAGTTGCTGGTCTTTCCAATCTAAGAGACTTGAAACCCAAGTGTGAATTGAACGAGGATTTCGAATTGATCAGTTTGAAGCTCAGCGGCCCCGAAGTCACCGACGACGACATTACGTCAATCAAACACCACACGAAGCTTGCGTATCTTGATTTGAATGAGGCACGGATCACGGATCGAGGAATGGAATGTTTGACAGATCTGACCCAACTGAAGCATTTGAATTTACGAGAGACCCAGATCACCGACTCTGGCCTCCAAGCACTGCAAGGCTTTGCTGAGTTGGAACGCCTTGATCTCGGAAGCACCCAAATCACCGATTCCGGACTGAGTTTCGTCAAAGGATTAGAGAACCTGAAAACGCTAAACCTCGACAGGACCCAAGTGACCAATGCAGGACTGAAACACCTGCAGAAACTCAAGAATTTGGAAGTGTTGAGTTTGAGCGGTCCAAAGATCACGGATGACGGAATGAAGTTGGTGGCGGAGTTGGGTCGGTTGAAGACCTTGAGCCTGACCGGAACTCGAATCAGCGACAAGGGGCTCATTCCTTTGAAGCGACTGACCCAACTGCGAGAATTGAACTTATTACTCAACTCGGCTCGTTTCCAGCAGGCCAGTGAATTGAATGCGGTTGAGGCCGCCGGACGAGACACGATTGTCGTTAAGTTGAACGCGCACGACTTGGCCCACAGACTTCACGAGATCAACTTAAATGGAACGGTGTCTGCCCAAGTCCCCAACAATGCATCAATTGCTTTGCAGATTACCGCCCCGGAATTTGCGCAGTTTCGTGATACTTCCGAGAAAGTCGAAAAGCCGATCACTCTGAACGTGCAGGAAGCATTCGTAACGTATCTGAAAGTCGCTTTCGTGAGCGGTTTGATTATGGCGAGCCCGTGGGTGTTTTATCAGATGTGGTTGTTCGTCGCCGCAGGTCTGTATCCTCACGAACGACGTTACGTCTACATCTTTCTACCAATCAGCATCGGGTTGTTCGTTGGCGGAGCCGTGTTTTGTTTCTTCATGGTGTTTCCGTTCGTATTGAAGTTTCTGTTGGGATTCAACACGATGCTGGGTGTGACGCCGCAGATTCGGCTGTCCGAATGGATCAGCTTCGCCCTGATGCTGCCCCTGATGTTCGGGATCAGCTTCCAGCTTCCTTTAGTGATGCTTTTCCTAGATAGGATTTCGATCTTCGAGGTCGCCAACTACCGCGAGAAGCGGCGAATGGCTGTTCTGGTGATCGGAGTCGTTTCCATGCTGCTGACGCCGGCCGACCCGATGAGCATGATTCTGATGATGATTCCTCTGATCTGTCTGTACGAGCTGGGCATCTTAATGTGCCATTTTTTGGCCACAAAAATCCCCTTTGACACTGAGCCTGTTTGAATGGGATCGAGCGAGCGCTGAGTGTAGTCCGATCAGGACATGTGTGTCGAAAATCGGTGGGGCTGTTGAAATGTCGACAGGGCATGACGAGGCCAGCAGCTGATTTCTTTTGGTCTGTCAAGCAACTTGACGGTGTGGACGGGTTCGCTTTGCTTCACATTACCCCCTGTTTCCAGCCATGGAAGTGGCTCGTACACGGACTGCAGTCTTTGAGCTCAGGACCAAGACAGTCATTGATCTAAAATCGTTCATGCCCGATGACCACATTCTCCGGGAAATGGATCGCATCTTGGATTTGACATTCATCCGAAAACTTACCGCTGTGTGCTATGCGAATGGAGTTCAGATTGACCTGTCATTTAATTTCCGCGATGGCACTCGAACGTACATGATAATCGCGAAAGATCCCTAGAACTCGTCGAAGGTATTAGTTTCCTGAGATTGAAGTGTCAGGGAGCGAACTTTTTCGAAAACATTCTTCGCATGGCTCAAAACAATAGCTGAGTGAGGGATACTCTGATTAGTAGTACGCCAAAGCGAAACGGCTGTACCATGGTGCTGGTGTTGCTGGCAATTGTGTTCTTATTTTCGATTTACGGCGTCCGCTACCGAACAATTGCAACGATCCTTCGTGCCGAGAAGGCTCGCGGACACATGCGACCGTCTCAGATGGGCGGTACAGGATTCGAACAACCACCGAAAACATCGGGAAATACGCCGATCATCGCCCAAGGCGGTGCGAAATCCGGTGCACTCGCTGCAGAAAATGACCCTGTCGACCCCGATTTCCAAGTCGTCATTGAGCGGTGGAAAGACCTGTCCGAAGCGACGAAAGCTCACGTCGTAGCAATGGTCTGTGCAACCGATGCCAAAGGCTAAATCCCGGATTATTCATATAGGCCGGAACAAGGTCGCGCAACGTGTTGCTGGAACATCGCAACCGCAGCCGCTCGACGTCGCGCTCTGTCCGCGGAGTGATCAAAGAAAAGCGACCGTAGTTCCGGAAGTGGCGGCGTTTGCTCGTTCCGGCCTAGGGTTTCATGAATCATCCGGACTGCAGTTGGCTCAGATGCAGGCTTTGCTGGAGAACGACATTTCCCTTCTCGTCACGGACCTGCAAACGGATCAATGGATCAGCATTCCAGTCAATTATGAGCATGCCGAAGTTGGTTTCAAAGTACGTTAGGCCGACACGATGAAAATTGACTTCGTTTGTCCAACGCTCGCCGCGGTTGAGACTGCCCGCGGTGACATCGAAAAGCGGATAGCCGATGTCTGTTGTGGACTTGGAAAATTCAGCACGATGACGGTCACCGCTGACAAGAATGACGCCGGATGCCTTGGTCTTACGGAGCAATTGAAATAGTCGCTTCCGCTCATGCGGAAATCGACTCCAGGATTCCCAACCGTGTTCTTGTGAAATGACCTGGATACTTGAAGCAATGATGCGAAGTTCGGCTGGCTTGGCGAGTTCGTGCTCCAGCCAGTGCCACTGCATTTCGCCTAGCATTGTCGCCTGTGGATCAGTGTTGGCAATGTACAGTCCGTGAATGCCTTCACCTGCATCCCCTCGCTCAAATTCTCGTTTTAACGGACTACGAAAGTAACGAGTATCCAGCAGAATTACATGCACACGTTTTCCCTGAGGTCCGAACATTCTGGAGTGGTAAATGCCGTGTTGTTGTCTGCGCGAGGAGTCCGCGGCAACACCGAAAAAGTCGAGAAATAACTGTTGAGATTCCTTCTTCTTGGGATATTCGACACCGGCATCGCTGGCACCATAGTCGTGATCATCCCATGTCGCCATGACTGGACAGGTTTTCTTGAGGCGTTGGAAACCAGGCTGTGCCGCCAGTTTTTGGTACTTGGTCCACATTAGTTTCATGTCTTCGGTGTCGGCATAGATGTTGTCACCAAGAAACAAGAAAAGTTGTGGTTTGTTTGCGACCACCGCGTCCCAGATTGGTTGGGGACGGTCTTGTGCGGCACACGAACTAAATGCGATTCGGATTAGCGGTTTCTCCTCTGCCGCCATGGCGAACTGTGATCCGGAGACGATAATGACGAGCCCCAACAATCTCGTGACACTATTCACAACTTATTGCCTCCTCTAGGAAGTTCTGGATGTGTGTGTACAAGGAATCCCATTCTAGACGGCGTAGGAGCAAATCACAAAAGGGAATGTGTTTTAGACCACTGGTTTTGCAGGCTCAAACGGACACAAAGAACACCCAAACCTAGTTTGCATCTGGAAAATTCGGGTAAGCAACTAACGTTTCGCATCACCGAGCATGCAAAATGCGAATTGCAATAATACGCTATGAGCGTAGGCTAAACACGATAAAGTGGTGCAGCGACACTCACATCAGACGCAGGTCAAAAGAAGGCTATGGCCGTAGGACACCCGAGATTCTTGACTAAAAACATGTCTCGGACTTGGAGACGACGAGTTGTCACCCTTCTTGCTTGCAGTCGCCAGTAATCGCAAACCATCGCATGCCATTGAGTGATGCGAATCAAGTAGAACAGTGTGAGTTTTGGGATTCGGCCTTCCGGGAATTTGACCCGGACCCCCACCCCCTTCGCGAGCCCACCACCCTATATTGCTCCGAACAACCTGCAACAGAAATTTGGCTTTCGGATTCTTGTTGCGGAAGTGCTGCCGGAAACGTAGCGACTTAGTTATTGGAGCGAGTTTGGCTCGTAGAAGTCCGGGTCCAGCGATTTAGCCTTGTCGAAGTCGGCTTTGGCGTTCTGCTTGTCGCCTTTTTGTTCGTACGCGAGGCCGCGCTGTTGGTAGGCCCACACGTTGTCTGGCTTCAGTCGGATGGCTTGGGTGCAATCCTTGATCGCCTTGTCGTGTTCGCCTTTCCTGAAGTACGTGTTGCCGCGAGTGTAGTAGGCCACCGCGAGGTTTGGATCCAGTCGGATAGCTTTGGTGCAATCCTTGATCGCCTTGTCGTAGTTGCGTTTTCCGTGGTACGCCGAGCCGCGCTGTTGGTAGGCCAACGCGTAGTTTGGATTCAGTCGGATGGCTTGGGTGCAATCCTTGATTGCCTGGTCGTCTTCGCCTTTAGAGTAGTACGCAAGGCCGCGATTGTAGTAGGCCAGCGCGTAGTCTGGCTTCAGTCGGATGACGTGGGAGTGATTCTTGATCGCCTTGTCGAAGTCGCCTTTGAAGTGGTACGCGAAGCCGCGATTGTGGTAGGCATTTGCGTTGTATGGATCCAGTCTAATGGCTTGGGTGTAATCCTTGATGGCCTGGTCATATTTGCGAATTTCGTGGTACGCATAGCCGCGGGAGTGGTAGGCATTTGCGTTGTTTGGTTCCAGTCGAATGGCTTCTGTGTAGCACGCGATGGCGGTGTCGTAGTCTCTGCGATCGCGGAAATCATCACCCTTTTTTAATTCCGCCTTCACCTTGTCGCTTGCGAGCAATACGTGGTTGTCTTGGTTAGTAGTCGCGTGAGCGACAGCAGCCAGCAACAGCACAACGCGATAGATTCGGTGATACGGGGCCATAGATGTTCCAATGCAAAAGGAACCAAATTCGGCAACGGGTTCAGCGTACCCTCAGAGCAAGAAGAACGCAAATTGTTGCAGGAGTACTGCCGGAAGCGCGACAACTTAGTTATTGGGGCGAGTTTGGCTCGTAAACCTGCAACAAAAAATTCAGCTTCCTAATTCTTATTGCCTCCGTCTGAGAGGGTCGCGTGCAACCATTATCTGCAAATCACTGACGATCATTTCCA
>Ga0310123_10000457_pt1 | contig 36679 bp, 23 predicted proteins | sample CB6_AW_1057_MG_FD_203505 | JGI IMG/M metagenome (GOLD analysis project Ga0310123, IMG submission 203505) | Marine microbial communities from Western Arctic Ocean, Canada - CB6_AW_1057 | ecosystem: Environmental > Aquatic > Marine > Oceanic | place: Canada: Western Arctic Ocean | collected... | reverse complement strand
GTCAGACGCCGCCCACAGAAAGTCCCGCTCCACCCAGAACGGCACGCAGGCGGGGCCTGACCCCTTTTCAACCAGCACTCGTTGCAACTCGAAGAAGGGGTCAGGCCCCGCCTGTGAAACGCGACAGCTGGAGCAAACCCAGTTGTGGGCGGCGTCAGACCCCAGGCTATTTTGCAGTCTGCTGTTGTTTGAGGAATGAGTCGGTGGCGGTGGCAAGAAATGCCTGGAACTCGGGCGTGTCGATCTCGCGGAACCAGTGCACCTGCACGGTCACCTCCTGCCACGGCTTCCTGATGTTCTTGACGCGGACGCGTGAGCCACGGCCGTAGATCGGCAACTCGTCGATGTCGTCCAGCGGCAGAAGTCCCAGTGCCGGTGCGAGTTCGTGCTGCTGAAACGTATCGCGTGGGACCCGGAACTTCAGCGTCAGCAGCCATTCGGCTCCGGTCAACGCGTGGAAGAACCACCCCGCCTTCTTCACCGGCCCGTTGACTTCGACGACGCTGCGGTGGTTGAAGTCGGGGGGTTGCAGGTCCCGGGAGTTCTCGAGTTGATCGAGAATGGTTTCGAGCACTGCGCCGTCCCAGCGTGCGGGTTGTCCGTTGTGAGCGATGCGGTCTTTGGCGTGCCACAGTCGTCCGTCGCGTTGCCAGGGCATCAGTGTCTCGCGGCCGATCTTCCAGAAGTCGAGATCTCCTTCACGTTTTTTGGCGACAGCCTTCACGTCGAACACGTCTCGACTCTTCCTGGTTCCCGACCGCAGCACCGGAGCCAGCAATTCGCCGGTCCAGGACCTCGCGGCCTTGCCCTTCTTCCGCTTGGCCGCCTTGGCCTGCTCGACCACGTCTTCGGGTGTACCCGCCGCCACAACCCGTCCCCCCCCGGCTCCGGCCTCGGGACCCAGGTCGACAATCCAGTCGGCCGTCTTGATCACGTCGAGGTTGTGTTCGATCACGACCACCGTGTTGCCCACCTCGACCAGGCTCTCGAGCACCTTCAGCAGCTTTTCGACGTCGTCGAAGTGCAGGCCGGTGGTCGGTTCGTCGAGCAGGTAGAGTGTGCGGCCGGTCTGGGGTCGAGCCAGCTCGGCGGCGAGCTTGACCCGTTGGGCCTCGCCACCGGAGAGCGTCGGTGCGGGTTGTCCGAGCGTGAGGTAGTCGAGTCCGATGGCACAGAGTGTGGCCAGCGGTGCCCGGATCCGCGGGATGTTCTCGAACAGCTTGTGCGCATCGGCGATCGGCATGTCGAGCACATCCGAGATCGTGTGCCCGTGGTAGGTCACCCCCAGCGTCTCGGTGTTGTACCTGCGGCCCCGACACTCATCGCACTCGACCCACACGTCCGGCAGGAAGTGCATCTCGATACACTTCTGCCCGTTCCCCTCGCACGCCTCGCACCGGCCACCGGCTCGGTTGAAGCTGAAGCGACCGGGTCGGTAGCCGCGGACCTTGGCCTCGGGCAACCGGGTGAACAACTCGCGGATCTCGTCGAAGACACCGGTGTAGGTTCCCGGGTTCGACTTGGGCGTGCTGCCCAGGGGGTGCTGGTCGACGACGACCACCTTGTTGAGGTGTTCGACGCCCCGCAGGGCATCGAAGGGTCCCGGCGGCTCACCGCTTCGGTGCAGCTGCCGGGCGACGGCACGGGCGAGAGTATCTTCGATCAGTGAACTCTTGCCCGAACCGCTGACTCCGGTGATGCAGGTCAGCGTGCCGAGCGGAATCCGAAGTTGCACGTTGTCGAGGTTGTTCTGTCGTGCTCCGTCGAGCTCCAGCCAGCCGCCTCCAGGTGGATCCGTTTCGGTCGAATCGGTCGACTGGGCCGGGGGCATTCTGCGAGTCGACGGGATGGCGATCGAGCGTCTGTTCGAGAGGAACTTGCCGGTCAGGGACCGGTTGTTGGTGGCCAGTTCATCGGGCGTCCCCTCGGCGACCACGCGGCCTCCGTTGCGACCGGCTGCCGGGCCGAAATCGACTAGTCGATCGGCCGCTTCAAGCACCTCGCGGTCGTGTTCCACCACCACCAGTGTATTGCCGAGGTCGCGGAGCCGACGGAGTGCACCCAGCAGGCGATCGTTGTCACGGGGGTGCAGGCCGATGGTGGGTTCATCGAGAACATAGAGCACTCCGGTCAGGGCACGTCCCACCTGCCCGGCCAAGCGAATCCGCTGACTCTCGCCACCTGAGAGTGTCGGGAAGGGGCGATCCAGCGAGAGGTAGTCGAGCCCCAGGTCGACCAGGAACTTCAGCCGACTGGTCGCTTCGCCCAGCAGGTCTCCGGCGATCTTCTTCTGGTCGCGACCGAGTCTCATTTTGCGCAGCACCCGGAGTGCCTGATCGAGCGGCAAGGCACCGAGTGATCCGATGGTGTGACCCGCGAGCCTGACGGCGGCCACGTCGGGTCTGAGTCGGTTGCCGCCGCAGGCGGTGCAGTCAACCTCGCCGACCAAATCGAGCAGCCGTGTGCGGTAGGTCCGCGAGACGCGAGATGCCTCATCGATGGCCGGATACAGTCCCTTGTACTGCATCGTGGCGGTTCCGGCTGCGGGCAACTTGACGGTGAAACGGCGGTCACCGCTTCCATAGAGCACGAGTCGTCGAGAGGCCGATGGCAGTCGTGCGAAGGGGACATCGGTGGGGAGCCGGAACTCGCGGTGCATGGCATCGAGGACCGCGGCGAACAGCGGCACGGCGGCCGGGTCGGGCCAGGCGGCGATCGCACCCTCGGCCAGGCTCTTCGAGTCGTCGGCGATGAGTGCTTTGAGGTTGGTGCCCTGCTCGGTCCCCAGGCCCTCGCACCCGGTGCACCAGCCCAGCGAGCTGTTGAACGAGAAGTGGTTGGGGCTCAGCTCCTCGAAACTCCGACCACACTCCTCGCACGCCGCGTGCAGGCTGAACGGTTCGACCACCCACTCGGTTTCGTCGCGCCCGGAATCCTCGGTCGCAATCCTCATCTCCCCCCGGCCCAGACCCAGTGCCAGTTCGACACCATCGGCCACGCGGGTTCGCGATGTCTTGCCCGGCGTGATGCGGTCGATGACCACCTCGACGGTGTGCCGTCTCCTCCGGTCGATCTCCGGCACATCTTCAATCCGGCAGGTGGTCCCGTCGATGCGGACTCTCCGGAACCCGTCCTCCCCCAGCGTCCGCCACAGGTTGTCATAGTCCTGCCCGACCTTGACTTCCTGGGGAGCCAGGATCAGAGCCCGCACTCCGGCGGGCAGGTCGCGGACCCGGGCAATCACCTCGTCGGTCGTCTGCCGGCTGATGGGGATCTCGCAATCCGGACAGAAGCGGGTGCCCAACCGGGTGAACAGCACCCGCAGGTAGTCGTAGATCTCGGTCACCGTGCCGACGGTCGAGCGGGGAGTGGTCCCGGTATTCTTCTGTTCGATGGCGATGGCCGGCGAGAGTCCCTGGACCTGTTCGACTCGCGGCTTGGGCATCTGCCCGAGGAACTGGCGGGCGTAGGCCGAGAGGCTTTCGACGTAGCGGCGTTGGCCTTCGGCGTAGAGCGTGTCCATGGCGAGCGACGACTTGCCACTGCCGCTGGGTCCGCAGAAGACATGGAACTGGTTACGGGCCAGCTTGAGATTGACGTGCTTGAGGTTGTGCTGGGCCGCCCCCCGCACCACGATCTCCGTCGAGACGTTTCGCCGCTTGCGCTTTGCCGCCTTCGGCAGCGGTTTCGCCGAACCGGTCCGCTTCGGACGCCGCTTCCCCTTCGAGGGAATCTCAGCGGTACGCAGCAGCGGGGCGAGTGCTTTTCCGGTGTGGGATTCGGGGCACGCGGCAATCGTCTCGGGTGTTCCGGCCACCACCACCCGCCCACCCCCGGCTCCGCCCTCGGGACCCAGGTCGATCACCCAGTCGGCGGTCTTGACGACTTCGAGGTTGTGTTCGATGACCAGCACGGTGTTGCCGGTATCGACGAATCCGTGAAGCACGTCCAGCAACTTGCTGATGTCGGCAAAGTGCAGCCCGGTGGTCGGCTCGTCGAGCAGGTAGATGGTGTTGCCGGTTGCGCGTTTTCCGAGTTCGCGAGCCAGCTTGATCCGCTGGGCTTCGCCGCCGGAGAGTGTCGGTGAGGGTTGTCCGAGCTTGAGGTATTCGAGGCCGACGTCGCAGAGTGTGCCGAGCAGTCGTGAGATTCTCGGGTGGTTGCGGAAGTGTTCGAGAGCCTCCTGGATGTCCATCTCGAGCACCTCGGCGATGTTCTTCCTGCGGAACTTCACCTCCAGAGTCTCGTGGTGGAATCTCCGGCCCTCGCAGACCGGGCAGGTGACCCAGATATCGGCCAGGAAGTCCATTTCCAGTCGGTTCGCTCCGTAGCCCTCGCATGCTTCGCACCGACCCGCCTCGACGTTGAAGCTGAATCGACCCGGCTTGTAGCCTCGAGCCCTCGCCTCGGGCAACTTGCTGTACAGTTCGCGCACCGCGTCGAGCAGCTTGACGTAGGTGGCGGGGTTCGAGCGGGGGGTGCGGCCGATGGGGGCCTGGTTGATGTTGATGGCCCGGTCGAGGTGTTCCAGTCCGGTCACTTCGCGATGTCGACCCGGCTCGCCCTGGCCCGAATTGAGTTCACGGTTGAGCACCTGCCAGAGGATGTCGTCGGCCAGGGAGCTCTTGCCCGAGCCACTGACCCCGGTCACGCAGACGAAGGCACCCAGCGGGATCGGGACGGTGATGCCTCGGAGGTTGTTGTGGCGAGCGGCGTGGATGGTCAGTCGTTTGGTCGTGAGCTCACGTCGCTTTCGGGGGACGGGGATCGAGTCGACACCACTGAGATACCGTCCCGTCACGCTCTGCGCGTTCTGCTCGATCTGTTGCACGGTCCCTTCGGCGACAACGCGTCCGCCGCGGATTCCCGGTCCGGGTCCGAAGTCAACGATGTGATCGGCCGCCCGCATGGTCTCCTCGTCGTGCTCGACCACGATCACGGTGTTGCCCTGGTCGCGGAGGTCGCAGAGGCTTTCCAGCAGCAGGTGGTTGTCGCGGGGGTGGAGACCGATCGAGGGTTCATCGAGCACGTAGACGACTCCGACCAGGCCGCTGCCGATCTGGCCCGCCAGCCGGATCCGCTGGGTTTCTCCGCCGGAGAGCGTGGGTGCGGATCGGTCGAGTGCGAGGTAGTCGAGTCCACAGCGGAGCAGGAAGCCGAGCCGAGCCCGGATCTCCTTGAGCACCTCCGCGGCGATCAACTGTCGCGTCTCGTCGAGCTCGATCTCCTCGAAGAACGCCACTGCTTCACCGATCGACAGCGCACAGACCTGCGGCAGGCTGCGTCGACGTCGCGAGGCACTTCGGCCGAAACGCCGGTCGGCGGAGGTGATGGTGACGGCCTGGGCCTGGGGGTTCAGCCGCGATCCGTGGCAGGCCGAGCAGTCGGCGAACCGCATCGCCTTCTCGAGCATCCGTCGCAGCATCGGGTTCTTCGTCTTGTGGTACCCCTCGAGCAGCCTGGAGATCACTCCGGCAAACGTCCCGCCGTGCTTCCAGACACCGCCGCGGTACCGCCAGGCGTAGGTGATGTGGCGATCACCGGTCCCGTGGAGGATCAGCGTCTGAGCCTCTTCGCACAGGTCCTTCCAGGGCGTCTTGAGCACCGAGTCGGTTTCGAGTCCGAGGTCGGTTTCGATGGCGGCTGCGGCTCCCTGCAGGAGATGACGTCGCCAGCGACCGATCTTGCCGACGGCTCCCAGCAACTTGATCGCCCCCTGCCACAGCGACTTCTCGGGTTCGGTCACCAGCTCATCGGGCAGGAACTCGTGTCGCCGGCCCAGCCCGTTGCAGTCCAGGCACATTCCCAGTGGACTGTTGAAGCTGAAGAGCTGAGGGGTGGGGGGTTCGTAGCTGATCCCGCAGCGTGAGCAGGCGTAGAGTGAGCTGTAGAGTGTGTCGTGGGTTGAGTTGGCATCGGAGGGTTTTTGGCCGGGGAGGTGTGGGTCCTCGTCGGCCGTTGCCACCAGCAGCGTGCCTGCTCCCAGCCGCAAGGCCAACTCGACCGCCTCGGCCAACCTCCCCCGTCCGCCCCGACCGCCCGAGAGCCGATCGACGACCACCTCGATCGTGTGTCGCATCTGTCGGTCGAGTCCGAGGTTTTCGGTCAACGAGACGATTTCGCCATCGACTCGCGCCCGGACGAAACCCTGCTTCAGCAGGTCGACGAACAGGTCGCGGTACTCGCCCTTCTGCTGTTGAATCAGCGGGGCCAGCACGCTGAAGCGGGTCCCGGCCTCTAGCCTCCCGATCGACTCGATGATCTGCTCGGACGTCTGAGCCTTGATTTCGCGTCCGCAGCTGGCACATCCCGGCCGGCCGACCCGGGCGAACAGCACGCGGAGGTAGTCGTGGATCTCGGTGATCGTCCCCACGGTACTCCGAGGATTCCGCCCGGCCGATTTCTGCTGGATCGAGATCGACGGAGACAGCCCGCTGACTCGATCGACGTCCGGCTTGGGGAGTTGACCGAGGAACTGGCGGGCGTAGCTCGAGAGACTCTCGACATACCGCCTCTGGCCCTCGGCGTAGAGCGTATCGAAGGCTAGGGAACTCTTGCCCGACCCGCTGACGCCGGTCATCACGATCAGCTGGTTGCGTGGCAGCGTGAGGTTGACGTTGCGGAGATTGTGTTCGCGGGCTCCACGGATCTCGATGTCCGCTGCCTCGAATGCCAATCCCCTGCCCGCCCGAGTCTGGCTCACGTCACTGGTCCGCCGACCCTCTCGACGCGGCTTCCGCATCCGCTGCGGTATCCGATTTCGGATCGTCTGCGGTCGCGGTGTCCGTCCCGGTTTCGGTTCCAGCCTCTGCCTCGGTTTCGGATTCCGTTTCGGCCTCAGCTTCGGCCGGTTCTTCGGTCTCGGTCGCCGACGTGTCGACATCGGCGCTGGAGTCGAGTTCGGTGTCTTCTGCGGTGTCTTCTGCGGTGTCTTCTGCGGTATCTTCTGCGGTGTCTTCTGCGGTGTCTTCTGCGGTGTCGGGTTTCTGTCGTTGTTGCCGGCGTTTTTGTTTCCGAGACTGCTTGCGGGGGTGATCGTCGTCGTCGTGGGCCGGTTGAGTGGAAACGGTTTGATCGGGGTGTGCTTGGTCTTCGTCGATGGTAATCGGCGGGAAGCTGAACCGTCGTGCGGCCCTCTGAACACTGTCATCGAGTTGCATGAAGGCTCCATCGATGGGGCAGCGTCGGCTGGTGATATGCCCGGCCGTCTTGAGGACGCGCTGACAGGTGGGACAGCGCCAGACGCGTCTGACGTCGAGGTCGAGCCTGATGCCGGGACCCTTGATGGCCAGTTCCTCCCTCGCGCTCCTCTTCGCGCCTTGCAGCGCGATCACTACCATGCACGCCCGCTTCGGCCGTGCGCCGACGATCTATTCTCGGGCACCGCCCTGTCTCGGGCAAGCCCGTCGAGACTGTCCCGGGACCGTCGATGAACCCGATGGGTGACCCCGAACCTGATCCGGCCGGCGGCGAAATCCGTGAGGATTCCGAGCGTCTCCGGGCCGTCGTGCGTTGGTTTGCCAGCGGCCTGCTGATGGGCCTGGCCGACACGATCCCCGGCGTTTCCGGCGGCACGGTGGCGATGGTGCTGAGGATCTACGATCGGCTGGTCACCGCCATCAGCCGCATTGACACCACGCTGGTGATGTTGGTGGTTCGAGGTCGTTGGCGCGAGGCGGCCGGGTGGATCGAGTTGGGGTTCCTGCTGCCTCTGGCCCTGGGAATCGTGAGCGGAATCCTGGTGTTGGCGTCGCTGATGAGGGTGTTGTTGAGGGATTATCCGTCGCAGATCAACGCGATATTCTTCGGACTGGTTGCCGGTTCGTGCCTGGTGGTCGTGCGTGGGATCGGAGGTTGGACGAAGCTTCGAGTGGCGTTGATGGCGGTGGCCATGGTGTCGGCGTTCGTGGTGGTCGGGTTTCCTACGGATTCGCTGGAGCCATCGGGCGATCCGATGACGCTGTTTGCCATCGGTTCGATTGCGATCTGCGCCATGATCCTGCCGGGCGTCAGCGGTGCGTTTCTGTTGAAGATGATGGGCCGTTACGACACCATCATCGGCTTGCTGTCGGACCTGGTGCAGGGCCGTGCGACGACCGAATCTCTGTTCACCCTGGCCGTGTTTGCCTGCGGTTGCCTGTTCGGGCTGATCACCTTCAGCAAGCTGCTGAAGGTGTTGCTGTCGCGAACCCGCGAGGCGACCCTGGCGGTGCTCTGCGGCGCAATGTGCGGCTCGCTCCGCGTGCTCTGGCCCCTGGGCGGTGAGGGCGGCGAGGGCCAGGAGCTGGGCACGACCATGAGCCTGGTGCTGCTGATGACCACCGGCCTGGTGGTGGTGCTGGTGCTGGATCGCTTCTCCCGGCGCAGCGACCGGGAGTTCTCAGAAGACGGAGAACAGCAGCAGTCCGCTGGCTCGGACTAACCACTTGCGGTCGTCGGCGGTGATCTTGCCGGCATCCAGGATCTGGCGGCACTTGTTCCGCGTGGTGCTGACCAGCAGTTTCTGCAGATCGGTCAGCTCCTTCAGCCGCTCCTCTTCCATCAGCAACGACGTGATCCGGTAGAGCGCACGGGGCTCGTCGAGGCCGAGCACGACCGTGTCGGTCCACACGGGATCGGCCCGCCCGTCGGCCACCTCGGTCAACACGGCGAGTACGAGGTTGGAGACTCGGGCCAGCTTGGGATAGTCGACTCTCTCGGGAGTGTCCCTTGGCGAGTGGTAGTCGGGGTGTTCGCCGGTCGAGAAGAACAGGAAGGGGACCTTGCGGTCTCGGAACGGGCCGTAGTCGCTGCGGGTGCCGATCAGGTCGACTCCCATCCGAGCCACCTCAAGGCCCTTGGGCGAACCGACCCGATCGAGCACGGTTCGGAGCTGAGGGGCGTGTTCGCTGCCCAGGCAGAAGACCGTCGGCAATGGCAGGTTGCCCAGCGATCGACTGACCATGTCGGCGGTGATGAACAGCTTGACCCGCTCGAGTGGCCAGGGCGGGTTGGCGGCAAACCAGCGAGACCCCCACAGCAGGCGTTCCTCGAGATCGAAGCCGATGAAGGCGATGGTGCGTTGGGGAGGCGTCTTGCGGTTGGCCAACTGGCGAGCAATCTCAAGCATCAACGCCACACCACTGGCGTTGTCGTCGGCTCCGGGATACACCGTGTCCTTGCGGACGCCCAGGTGATCGTAGTGGGCACTGAGAATGACGATCTCGTCGGACTTGCAGCCCGGCAGACCCGGTAGAAAGGCACCGACGTTTTGACCGATCGTGCGAGCCTGTTTCTTCTCGTCCTTGCGACCGGGCAGAGCCTGAAAGTAGCTCTTGCCGAAGAGCGGTTGCAGTTTCAGGCGGCGGAAGTGATCCCGCAGGTAGTTGGCCGATTCACGAGCCGATGCTCCCGAACGGCCGCGACGCGCGGGATCGGCCAGCCACTGGACATGAGGCTTCACGTCGGTGACGGAGATCGGAGTCGGTGGGGTGGGCGTTTTCGGCGGTGCCGGTTTCTTGTCGGCTGCCGGGGTTGAGGCCACCACCAGCAGCGAGAGCAGGACCGCGAAACCCAGTTCGCGAGCAGTCCCGGCAAAGGGAGAGCCGGTCTCGGGCTCGCGGTTTCGGAGAAGGGGCTGGCTCATCAGTTCGTCTCAATCAGCCTCAGCAGCCGTTCCGGTTTCGCCGATTGTAGCGAAGTTTCCTGTTGTATCGGTCTTCTGGCTGTCGATAGATCAGGGGAACGCCCGCGTGAGGTGTGCGCACCTGCATCGTTTGGAGAGTGAAGCAATGCTTCGAGGATCAATCCTGACCGCCGTCCTGGTTGCCACCGTCGTGGCACTGGCCACGTCGCTGAGTTCCGCGCCAGCCGAAGCCGCCGGCCGTGGGCAGCCGACCGATTGGAAGCGGTTCTACTATTACCCGTATGTCTACTACCCCCACAACTTCCAGCGGCCCCAGGGCAGCTTCAATCACCTGTATTACCGATACTCGCCGACCTGGCGGATCCCGGTGATGCAGGATGGCTGGCACAACTTCTACCAGATGAAGCGGCCGTATCACCGAGGCAACCATTTCAAGCTGGATGTCTTCTAGGCCGCCTGGCCCGGTCCTCCTGACCCAGGCAGATCCGGGCAGACCCAGGTTACTCAACCGGGTCGACTTATCAGTCGATCCGGAGCCGGAGTGTCGCAGAACCCGTCCGATTCGTCGGACGGGTTCTGTGCTTTAACGGGCGATGGCCGAGTCCGCCCGTCGCCCTTCGCCTGGCCTGTGACCAAGTCCGCCTTCGGCGGACTCGGCCATGGGCCAGGCGACGAGTGCCTGTTCCCTGTCTCCTACCGACCTCTCTTGGATGAATAAACGTCTTCCCGAGCGGCTTGGTCGAGGCCGTAGATCAACATCACGCATTCGTCGATGTGTTCCTCGAGTTGAAGGAACTCCTGAGAAGGGGGAGAGTCATCCCCGCCGAAGTGGGTGAGACAGTCCACGACGCGGTGCAATTCCAGCAGACGCCCGACGCCGGCCACGATCGCTTCGTAGGCCCCCCGTTGCTGGAGGTCGTCGAGATCGGGCCAGATGATCGGCAGGTCTCGCAGCGAGCCGACCTTGACCTGCGGAAACGACGCCTGCTTCGATTCGCGGACCGCGGTGGTATAGAGGTAGCGGAGGAGCCGTGAGTTGAGCAGTCCGACGAGGTAGCGGATGTCGTAGCCGTTGTCGGGTTCGAAGAGAGCCAGCAGCGAGTTGCGGAAGTACTCGGTCGTGTGTTTCGGGCCGACGATCGGAAACCGGGCCGTCTGCCGGATCACAAACCGAGCTCGACGGTAGGTGTTCAGCGGCCGGATCGTGAAGTACTCACCCTCGCCCGCCTCGTAATCCAGCCTCAGCTTCCTGGCCGGCGGCTCACACCTGTAGCGGTGCACCTGTCGTCCCTCGAGCACCCCGACACAATCGCCGTCATCGAATTCGTTTTCGACCACCAGCCGCCGTGCGCAGTTCCCGGTGTGTACACCCGGATCACCCACCAGCCGACCCAGGCTCTCGCCTCGACTCCGCACGCCTCTGACCCACTCGGGCAGTTTCGTTTCGACCCAACTGGCTGCTCCGGCCCGGTCCCGGCGTGCGATCAGAGTCACCACCGGAGTGACCGCCTCGCCCCTGAACACCGCCTCACCATGATCCTCAACTTCGTGCAACGACATGCTGTCGGTGACCGCTGTCCTGAGTTCGGCGTAGCCTTCGAGGTGAGTGACCTGTGTGGGGAGGACCAGTGCGAGCGTGTGGTTGGCCAGCTCGAGGGCTCGTTTCAGAAACATCCCGTGGAGGGTTTCCCAGCCGCTGCCGCCCCACGCCTCGAGGTAGCGTTGCTTGAGCAGGGGGTCCAGCGGCAGTGCTCCACGACCGGAAAACGACCCGAACGGCGGGTTGCCGATGACCAGGTCGAAGCGGCTCTCCTCGCCGGGGGTCTCGTCGAGCAGTCCGTCGGCGGTGACCAGGTGAGCGAGCAGTCCCTCGGGAGGCTCACCCGGGAGCCCGGCAGCCTGCCACAACGCGGCCCGGGCCTGGCAGACACACAGCGGGTCGTTGTCGATGCCGAACAGGCAGCGGTCGATCACCCGTCGACGGAGCGTGGGGTCGGGGGACCCGGCTCCTTCGAGTCGGAGCCAGATTTGGCGAGCCACCTCGACCAGGAACCGGCCGTCTCCGCAGGCGGGGTCGAGAATCGTGAGCGTCGAGAGCGCGGCGGGGTCGTCTTGCCAGGGGGCCAGGGCACGTTGGACCAGGGCCTGGACCAGTGGGACTGGAGTGAAGTAGGCGCCGCGGTTGCGGCGGGCGGTTTGAGCCGGAGCGAGGACCAGCGGGAGCCCGGTTTCGGCCAGAGGAATCTCGCGGATGTCCGAGGATGCGTCACGGACTTCCCATTCGAGTAGCCTCTGAGCCAACTCGCCGATTTCGACGTCGCGGAATGCTCGGCCAAGGTCCTCGGCGATGTCCCCCGGCACAGGGGTGAGATCGGCGAGTTCGGGGTGGTCGAGGCCGGGGGACCGAGACTCCAGGAGTGCGACGACAACGGCTCGTCGAATCGTCTCGACCATCTCATCGACGGCGACTCCCTGCTCGATGGTCCAGGCGGCCACCCGGGCCAGGCTGCGGTCGCGCTGCGACACCGATGCCGGCGCCGGGCGGACAGCGGCGCGGGTGAGGTTCATCGTGGGAAGTCCATCACGAGCCGTGATCGGAGCAAGTGTAGCACGGATTCGCGCGGGCGACGGAATGTGCTAGATCTGTCCCGGGTGTCGTTCATGGAAAAGACCGAGGCGATGGTGATCCGGGTTGCGGATTTCAGCGAATCCAGTCGCGTGGTGACGTTGTTTTCTCGAGACTTCGGAAAAATCGCTGCGGTGGCCAAGGGAGGTCGTCGGCTGAAGGGGCCGTTCGAGGCTGCTCTTGACCTGCTCACGACGTGTCAGATAGTGTTCCTCCGCAAATCAACCGACGCCCTCGATCTCCTCACAGAAGCCAAACTGATCTCCCGATTCCGGCCCCCGGGCCGCAATCTCAACAGCCTCTATGCCGGCTACTACGTGGCCGAATTGCTGTCGGGGCTGACCGAAGAGTACGACCCTCACCCGGTACTGTATGACCAGGCCACGCTTGCTCTGCAGCGGCTTGCCGAGGACGTCGATGTCCGTCCGGTGTTGCTGCGGTTCGAGATGGTCCTGCTGCGTGAAATCGGCCAGATGCCGGCCGTCGATCGCTGCGTGGCGTGCGAGACCCCGGTGATAAACGATCCACAATCCCCTCCAGAATCACAGCGGCAATTCGCATTCTGGGTCTCCTCGGGAGGCCTGATCTGTTCGAACTGCCGGAGACCGGAGTTCGATTCTCCTACGATCACGGCCGAGACCGCGTCGTTGTTGACTCGGTTGGCCGATCCCAGTGACGCGGTCCCCGAGTTGCCGATGGACCGGTATTCGGAGTTGCGTCGAGTGGTGACGCCGGCCATCTGCCATGTCCTGGAGCGTCGCCCCAAGATGTTCCGCTACCTGCCTCTCTGAGCCCGATCCGCTTCCATTTTTTCGGCCGCCCCGCAGCGGCCTGCCAGCACGTCAGGGATGACCATGAAATCCAAAGTCGGCCACGCCGCGGCCCTGGTCGCGGTCTGCCTGCTGAGCACCTCCGCGGGCTGCCGCTCGTTCGAAATCGGCGGCCTCAACATGATTACAGCTCCACTGAGCAACTCCTACTCGGCAATCAGGGACGCCACAACCGTCGACGGCGATCGGCATCCCGATGCCGACAACGGGCCGGCCAGCGGTGAGCGGTTGAGGTTCGAAGAGGCGAGCAAGCTGGCCGAGTCGGGTCGGCATGCCGAGGCCGAAGCGTTGCTGGTCGACCTCAAGGGACAGGGAGTCGCCCGGTTCTTCGACTTCTCGAAACGGACCCGCAGGACGTTCCTCAAGAAACTCGACGACGACCGCCGCATGGGTGATGCACTCAACCCCAACCTGCTGGACCCCAGGGCGGGATTCCGTGAGGAATCGCTGTTCCTGCTGGCCGAGAGCCGGTTCCATCAGAAGAAGTACTCCGCGGCACAAGACAATTACACCGAATTGATGGTCGACTTCCCGTCGACCCGTCACATCGATCGTGCCAGCGAAAGGCTCTTTGAAATCGGACGCTACTGGCTCGATACCCAGGACTTCGAAGCGGCCGCCCAGATCCGCCCGGACGGAGCCACCGCTGTGGCGTCGACCACCTCCCAGGGGACCCCCTTCGGCTGGTTTGCCGGGTTGCCGCTGGTCCCCAACGTCTCGGACCGCACCCGGCCGGTCTTCGATACCAGGGGCCAGGCCCTGCAGGCACTGAAGACCATCTGGCTGAATGACCCCACCGGCCACCTCGCAGATGACGCCCTGATGCTCGCGGCAGCCACGCATCTCGAACGAGGCGACTCGCGGGAAGCCGATCGGATCCTGACCAACCTCCGCAAACTCTACCCCAACAGCCCCTACCTCGAACCCGCCTTTCTGCTCGGATCCCACGTCCGACTGATGGGCTACCAGGGCTCGCACTATGACCAGACACCCCTGGATGAAGCCGCCCAGCTGAAGACCAGCACGCTGGGACTGTTCCCCGATATCAAGGAGAAGGAGCGGCTGCAGGCGGAGCTGGCCGATATCGAGACGGCTCGGGCCGAAAGAGAATGGCAGCGGGTCGAGTTCTACAGGAAGAAGAACCTGCCCAAGGCGATGGCGGTGTACCTGAACCGCATTCTCGCCCGCTTCGCCGGCACCAGTCACGCTCAAAGGGCTCGACAGGAACTCATCGACCTCGGACCCGAATACGCCAACGGCGGCTGGATGGCCCAAGAAGTGCGGGCCGCCGGCAACCCGCTGCCGGTCGCCGCCGTAACGCCAGCGACACCCAAACCGGCCGACTTCTCCGAAGCATTCCCCTCCAGACCCAAACCCCAACCGCCCGCATCCGCAGACAACTCGACCCAACCCCCACCGCAGCCAACACCGCAGCCAACACCGCAGCCAACACCGCAGCCAACACCGCAGCCGATCCCTCCGCCGGCATCCCGCGTGATTCCTCAGAACTAGGCACCGCCCCTTCGACCAGGGATTCTCCTGGCCTCAGGACAACCCGGCCCAGCACCACCGCATGACTTCTCGCACGCTTCTTCCGTCGCAACGTTTCTCGAGGATGTTCCGCGGTATCACCTTCTGGTGTCCGCATCTGCTGGTATTCTCCGCGGTCGTGATCGCTGTGGGCAGTGGTTGCCAGTACATGGTCGGCCCGTTGCACCGCGAGCAGGTCCGTTCGATTGCGGTGCCGGTGTTCACCTGCGAGGACGATCGGCGGTGGTTGGGTCTGAGGCTGACCGAGGCGGTGCACAAGGAGATCCAGCGACGGCTGCCCTACAAGATTGTCGCGGGTGCAAACGCCGATACCCGTCTCAACGGCCGCGTGCTGGCCCTGTACAAGGACGTGGTGGGCGAGACGCGCAACGATGACCCCCGCACACTGCAGCTTCAACTGGCCGTCGAGGTGACCTGGACCGACACCAGGACTCAGCAGATCCTGGCTCAGCAGGTGGTGGCCGACGACAGCCCGGCGGTGACGTTGATGACCGACACGAGGTTTTCGCCTGAGACGGGCCAGTCGATGGCGACCGCGTCGCAGGAGATGATCGACCGGATGGCGCGGCGGATCGTCGATTTGCTTGAGACTCCCTGGTAGCGACTCCCCGGTAGCGACTCACCTCTCTCGATGACCTCGCCCCCCAATATTCTCTGGTACTGCACCGACCAGCAGCGATTCGACACCATCGCGGCGTTGGGTAACTCTCACGTTGAGACTCCGGCGATCGATTCACTGGTCGCCGACGGCACGGCGTTGAGTTGCTGTTACTGCCAGAGTCCGATTTGCACTCCGAGCCGGGCCAGCTTTCTGACCGGTTTGTATCCCAGCCGCGCCCGCAACTGCCGGAACGGGAACGAGAACTACGCCGGGCATCCGACTCTGGTCCCGAAGCGTCTGTCCGACGCGGGATACGACTGCGGTCTGATCGGGAAGTTCCATCTGCAGAGTGCCGGGCACCGCACCGAGCCTCGCCTGGCCGAGGACGGGTACCGCTACTGGAAGTTCAGCCACGCGCCTCGTGACGATTGGCCGGCGGGCCACGATTATGCCGAGTGGGTTCGCGGCCAGGGTGGGGACCTGGACGAGTTGCGTGCCGACGCGGACCGGGTGCCTGCGGAGCTGCACCAGACGGCGTGGGCGAGTGAGCGGGCGATCGAGTTTGTCAGCGAGGAACGATCCGGCCCCTGGATGCTTAGCGTCAACGTCTACGACCCGCATCCTCCCTTCATCCCGCCTCGAGCCTATGCCGATCGGTTCGATCGCGACTTGATGCCGGGTCCTCATTTCCGAGACACCGATCTGGCGGCCCAGGCCGCGTTGTCGGAGGTCGACTTCCAGACCGTGGCGGCTCATCCGGACACCTTCGACGGACGCGGTGTGCAGGCGCTGTACTACGCGATGATCGCCCAGGTCGATGATCAGTTGGCCCGGCTGCTCGACTGCCTGGACGCGACGGGCCAACGTGACAACACGCTGGTCATCTTCACCAGCGACCACGGCGAGTCACTGGGCGACCACGGGTTGCTGTACAAGGGGTGTCGGTTCTACGAGGGCCTGGTGCGTGTGCCGTTGATCTTTCGCTGGCCCGGCCACGTCCAGGCCGGTGTCCAGAGCGACGCGCTGGTCGAATTGCTCGACAAGACGTCCACCATCGTCGATGTCGCCGGAGCCGGGGGTCTCGAGCAGCTGCAGGGCAGAAGCCTGCTGCCGTTGCTGTGCGGGCAGGTCTCGCCCGAATTCCACCGTGACTTTGTTCGCAGCGAGTACTACGACGCGCTCGATTCGTCATTCATCGGCAGCGGGTCTCCCGATACGCCGACCGCCGCTGAGGTTTCCGGCGAGACGTCCTCTGAGGGCACCTTCGGCACGATGTACCGCGACCGCCGGTACAAGCTGGTGGTGTACCACGGCCACGAGATCGGCGAGTTGTTCGACCTGGAGACCGACCCGTGGGAATTCGAGAACCTGTGGGACGATCCGGCCTCGGCGGAGGTCAAGTCGAGGTTACTCAGGGCGAGTTTCGACGCGTCGATCAGGGCCACGGTTGACGTTGGCACCCGGCGGGTTGCTCCGATGTGATCGGCCCCCATTGCCGCGTCCGCTTCAGCCGTCGATCGAGAACATGGCTTCGACGAACCGGTCGGCGTCGAACGGTTCCAGGTCCTCGATCCCTTCTCCGACTCCGACGTACTTGACCGGCAGGCCCATCTGCTGGCGGATCGGCACCACGATGCCTCCCCGGGCGGTGCCATCGAGCTTGGCGAGCACGATCCCCGAGCAATTGACGATGTCGGTAAAGTTCCGTGCCTGGCTGATCCCGTTCTGTCCGGTCGTGGCATCGAGCACGAGCAGGCTTTCGTGAGGGGCACCGGGGACCTTGGTGGCGATCACGCGATGGATTTTTTCGAGTTCCTGCATCAGGTTCCGATCCGTCTGCAGTCGGCCGGCGGTATCGATCACCAGGCAGTCGACTTTGGCCTCGATCGCCCGTTCGCATCCGCTGTAGGCGACGCTGGCCGGGTCGCTGCCGGCGGCTCCGGTCACGATCTCGCACCCCAGCCTCTGGCTCCACATCGTCAACTGCTCGACAGCCGCCGCCCGGAAGGTGTCTCCAGCAACCAGCATCAGGCTGCGCCCCGATGAGATCAGCAGGTGCGCGAGCTTGGCGATCGTGGTCGTCTTGCCGACACCGTTGACTCCGGCGACCAGGATCACGCTGAGTCCTTCGTCGGCGAGCGAGAGCGGGGCGAGTGGGTCATCGCTGTCGGAACCGGTCGGGTGGGCAAGTTCGTCGGCGGTGGCGCCGAGTTGTTCCTTGAGCGTTGCCTTGACCGTTTCGAAGATCGCGTCGACGTTGACCGTCCGGCCTCCGTGCTCTTCACGAAGCTGGTCGATGACGGCTGTCGAGGCAACCACGCCCATGTCGGTCTTCAGCAGCCGTCCTTCGAGTTCTCCGAGTTGTGTCTCGTCGAGGATGGCTCCGTCACGGAATAGGTCGCGGATGTCGGAACGCAGCAGGTCCTTGGTCTTGCGGAGTCCCTGCTTGAGGCGATCGAAGAGTCCCATCGTGCGGTCTGGCTTTCTGGAGTTGGCAGCGGGAGGTTGCTGATGATGAGTTCGATCGGGTCAGTTGCACAGGTCGGCGAATCGGCTGCGGGCCTCATCCCAGTGGGACGAACCGGTCGGAGTCACGGTGGTGGGTCCGCAGGAGTTGGCGACAACGGTGCGGATGTCTGCCAGCGATCCCAGGGCCCCGGCCGCTCGGGCCTGTACCAGCACGTTGCCCAGCGCGGTGGCTTCGACCGGTCCGGCCACAACCGGGCGGCCACAGGCGTCGGCGGTGAACTGGTTGAGCAACTGGTTCTGCGATCCTCCGCCCACGACGTGGATCACCTCGCTCCTCTCACCGGTCAACGATTCGATCTGCTCGAGCACATCGCGGTACTTCAGTGCCAGGCTCTGCAGCGCACAACGGACCAGTGCTGCGTCATCGGAGGGTTCGGGTTGCCCGGTGCGGCGGCAGAAGTCGCGGATCGCCGTGGGCATGCAGTCGGGTTTGAGGAACGCGGGGTCGTCGGGATCGACGAGAGAAACGAACGCGGGTGACTCGCTGGCCTGCCGAGTCAGGGTCTCGTAGTCGACGTCACGTCCGTCGCGTGCAAAGGCACGGCGGCACTCCTGCACCAGCCACAGGCCCATGATGTTCTTGAGCAGTCGGAAGGTGCCATCGATGCCCCCCTCGTTGGTGGCATTCACCTCCAGAGTCTCCGGACCGGTCACCGCCGCGGGCACCTCGGCACCCATCAGCGACCAGGTGCCCGAGCTGATGTAGGTCCAGCTGGCCGATCCGCTGCGGTCGGTCGGGACCGCGGCGACGGCCGAGCCGGTGTCGTGAGTGGCCGGGGCGACGACCTCGATCCGGCCCAGTCCTGCCGCTCTGGCGACGTCGTCGCGGAGTCGACCCAGAGATGTCCCCGGCGGCACCACCTCGGGAAAGATCTCTGCGGGCAATTCGAACCGACCCAGCAATTCACTCGCCCAGCCGTTGCGGGACGGGTCGAAGCACTGGGTCGTGGTGGCGTTGGTGAATTCGACCACCCGGCTGCCGCACAGCAGCCAGTGAAAGTAATCGGGGATCAGCAGCAGCCGCCGTGCCCGATCGAGCAGTTCGGGGTGGTCGCGCTTCATGGCCAGCAGTTGGTACAGCGTATTGATTTCCATGAACTGCAGGCCGGTCGCCGCAAAGATCTCCTCCCGAGGCACTCGCTCGCAGGCCGACGCCAGCATGCCGGTGGTGCGGTCGTCGCGGTAATGCCACGGCAGGCCCAGCAGTTCGTCCTGTTCGGTCATCAGCACATAGTCGACTCCCCAGGTATCGACCCCGATGCTCTGGATCGAGTCTCCGAACCTCGAGGCGGCTGCGGCGAGTCCCTGCTGGATGCCTTGCCACAGGCCCAGCACGTTCCATCTCAGGGTGCCGCCGACCCGGACCGGCCCGTTCGAGAAGCGGTGCAGCTCTTCCAGGCGCACCGTCTCGCCGTCGAAGAGCCCCGCCACCACGCGACCGCTCTCGGCTCCCAGATCCACCCCCAGGTAACACTGTTCGGACATGCTGCTCATGATAGAAAAAGAACTACCGCAGCGTCACGGTCGTGCCGTCGCCACCAATCTGCTCGGCGAACCGACGCGGGATGCGGTAGATCAACCGCATCGTCTGCTCGTTGTACTCGCTGTCGGTCATCCGGCCGTGCTCGTTGAGAAACGCCAGCAGCCGACCGTTGCCGATGTTGGTGGTGATCTCCGCCTCAACCTCACCCTCGCCCAGCATCTCGCAGACCGTCGCGGTGAGCCGTCCGAGGCCCACGTCCTCGCTCGCACTGATCACCACGCAGCGGTCGGTGCGGGCTCTCAGGATGTCGATGTCGGTCCGGTCCTCGACCGTGTCGACCTTGTTGAGTACCAGCAGTTGAGGCAGCTGGTCGGCGCCCAGGTCGGCCAGGACCCGGTTGACCGTTTCGATCTGGTCGGTCACGCGAGGATGACCGGCGTCGGCGACGTGCAGCAACAGGTCGGCCTGGCGGGCTTCTTCGAGTGTCGAGCGGAATGAGGCGACGAGGTGGTGGGGCAGGTTGCGGACGAAACCGACCGTGTCGCTCAGCAGCACGTGGCCCCAACCGGGGATCTCCCAGCGGCGGGTCAGCGTGTCCACCGTCGCAAACAGCTTGTCGGCAACCAGCACGCCGGCTCCGGCCAGAACCTGCATCAGGGTGCTCTTACCCGAGTTGGTGTAGCCGACCAGCGACACGGTCAGCTGGTCGGATCGACGAGCCACCTCCCGGCGACGACGACCTTCGACGACCTTCAACCGACGTCGCAACTCCGACACACGCCTGTCGATCAGACGCCGATCGGTCTCGATCTGTCGCTCACCCGGGCCCCGGCCCGTGCCGATGCCACCCTCGATTCGCTCGAGGTGAGTCCACATCTGCTTCAGGCGGGGTCGGAAGTAGAGCAACTGAGCCAACTCGACCTGCAGCTTCGCTTCGTAGGTCTGGGCACGAGTGGCGAAGATGTCGAGGATCACTTCGCTGCGATCCACGATGATCGTCTGCAACGCCTCCTCGAGATTGCGACTCTGGGCCGGTGTCAGGTTGTTGTCGAAGACAACCAGCTCAGCCTCGTGGGCCTCGATCAGCTCGGCCAACTCCTCGATCTTCCCGCTGCCCAGGCAGGTGGCCGGATGAGGACGCGGGCGGACCTGGATCACCTCGTGGACGACCTGAACGCCCGCGGTCGTGGCCAACCCGCGGATCTCGTCCAACGCCTCCTCACGGTCTCTTCGCTGGGTCCGATCCAGTACGCGGACCAGGATGCCACGCTTCGACTTGACGTTGAGTTCTTCTCGTTGCGGTTCTGCCAACTGCAATCTGCCATCGGGTGGCGGGGGACGCTCGAGGACAGTCTAGAGTCGAGACGTGGGCAGAGCCAACCTGTGGAGATGTTTCGGGGCCCCGGGGACTGGCTCCGGAGGTGCCTGTCCCGAGTTCAAGTGCCGCGGTGACTGGAAAAAAGGGGTCAGGCCCCGCGTGTGGCGGACTGAAAGTCCCACTTGGACTCTCATGACCCTACGGCAGACCTGCGATAGCCTCTATCTAGAGTCAAATCCGAAGTGCAACGTCACGGCGAGACATCCCACACCCTTACCGTGTTCTCAAGCTCCGCGCAGATCATGACGAATGAACCCATTCAAATCGTGCTGCATCCAGTGGCAGCTGCCCATCCCAGCGATATATACATAGTCATCCCGTTGGCTTCGCGAGGCTGTTGTCCAGGCAGGCGACGTTGACAGCGAGCGGAAACGGGTCAACGGGCGAGAGCCGGTAGTGCCCGAAGAACACGGGCGGCGCGTCAGCGTGGCGCAAGGTCACACGAAAGTGGGCGATGAGGGGCTCGAACCCCCGACCTTCGGAAAGTAAGTCCACCACAGGTCGGCCGTAGGCGGATCTGACCCCGGGTCATTAAAAGAACAAACCGAAAGGACGTTTCTCACGCGTCCCTTCGGCCCGTCCAGGTGTGATGTGGTGATGTGATATTGAGGTGGGAAGGTGGCCCCTCTCCAAGGGCCGGTGGGAACCGGCCTCTCACAGCCGGCGTCTCTCTCACTCAACTCCACTCACTTGCAGCACCCGTGCCATCCGATCGTCAAGTTTACTCAGTCTGACATTGAAAATTCATGTAACCCATTGCCATTACATGACTTGAAGTGTGTTGTCGTGGAATGTGAAGACTTCAGAGCGGGTGGCCGAAGAGCCGAGGGATTGTACTTCTTACACCTCACATTCAACCGGATTTGTAGAAATGGCCCGTTTTTGGGCGATTTATTTCCATGGGACCGGGTTGGGATCGGTCCTGATGCGAATTCACGTGCTAGGTTTCTGATGAACCGCCACACAGGGCGAATCGAGGTGCCAGGCAGGGCGATCGATCACGAGTTCCTCATCTAGTCCGGGTCGGCCCTTGGCCGTCTCGGCCTGCCAGGGAGCAGGGACCGATGGACTTCCTGAAGAAATTCATGTCTGCCAAGACCCGGGAAACGACCCCGGAGCGTCCGTCGAGCAGTTTTTCGGAGCTCTCCGACGATCAGTTGGAGACGCACTTGAAGATTGCCCGTTATGGCAATTTCGTGCTGACCGAGGCGGTTCGCCCGTCCTACGATCTGCAGGTTGTGCCTCGGACCGGCTACCGTCACGACACGTACAGTGACGGTGAGTCGGGGATCGCGATTCCTGTGTTGATGGCATCGGCATCCCGTGAGCAGATCATCGACCTGTTCGTCGACCTGCTGGACCCTCTGGGAACCGACGTCGACGTGGTCCTGGAGACGAGTCATCACACCCAGGGCGAGGGTCACGATGACTACTACCGCGAGAGCATCGAGTTACCGATTCTCAAGAGCGTGCTGTACGACTTCGAGGAGATGCTGATCGACGACGGCTGCACGGGAGTGGCGGTCTTGAACCCGCGGATGCCGATGGAGGTTCAATTCGACGAGCACAAGATCTTCACGCTCTACGGCCAGGACCTGGACATGTTCGAGCGTGTCTTCGACGATCACGGCGTGATGTGCAGCGAGGACATCAAGTTCATCACCGAGGCCGAACACGTCCACAGTTCGACCGACACGTTTGCCGAGCAGTTCGAGCAGATACGTTATCGGCTGGGGATCGAGGACTGAGGGCAGCCGAATTCGGCTCCGTCGGGTCAGTCGTTGTCTCGGGCCTTTATCGTGGCGAGTGCTTCCTGGACCAGCACCAGCGCGTCGCGGCTTTCGAGAATGTTCTGTCTGAAGACTCCCGGCCGCGTGACTGCTTCGAGTCTCATCAGTTCCTGTCCCGAGTCGCCCTGCAGCACGACATTGGCCGACTGGTAGAACTCCTGTCCATTCCGGTAGGGAGCCACGGCCACCTCGGCGATGCTCTCCAGCGACACCTCCGCAAACAGCCTGCGGCTCAGCGATCCCTGGATCAGCACTCGCTTGCCGGTGACGGTGTAGCGTCGGCCAAAAACTTTCATCCACAGGTAGATCACGGCGGCGAGGGGTGCCAGTGCCAGCGAGGGCGCGAGTGCGAGGTTGAACTTGAGCCCGGGCACTCGCAGCTTTGGTGCCGCCTCGATCAGGGCACCGATCATCCGTCCGCCGCCGGTTGCAGCGATCGAGGGCCAGACGGCGATCACGAGCCGTTCGACCTGCGTCTCGGCGCCGGGAATCGCCTGCGGCTGGGATCCGAGTGTTGCGGTGCTCATGCAGGCATCTTCCGGTTTCCGCGGCCGCGGTCACGGCGAGCAGCGCAGGATAGCAGACCCTCGGCGGGCGTGCCAGTTATCACTCGAGGTCCCCGTCACCGTCTCCGACTCGACCCAACGCCTGCTCCAGGCACTCGTCGAAGCGTCCCGAATCGGTCAGTGAGCGGGCGAGGCTGGGGTGTGCGAACACTCGGACTCGTTTGACGTAGTCGTCGAACTGGGTCCGCGCCAGCGCGTCGATCACCGGCGAGGCGTCTCGGAGCGACCTGTACGAGTCGGTTTTGGCCGAGTAGATTTCGACATCGAATTCGACCTCGCGGTGCGGCGGTGGCGCGTCGACGAGCAAATGGGTCGGCTCGACCCTGGTCCCCAGCACCCCCCCGGCCTCCTCGGCCAGCACCTCGCCGAAGGAAACCAGCCAGTCGTAGGGCTTTTGTGCCAGACGCTGGTAGAGTTCGGGGGCCTCGGTGAAGCTGAACTCCGCGACCCGCTTGTAGAGTGCTCGATGGGTGCCGAAGACGCCTTCGAGCAGGTCCTGGCAGGGCCCGTCGCCGGCTCGGCGGCGCAACTCGTCGATCGTCTCGGTTTCGCTCTTGCGAAAGAACGTCTCGAGATCCAGTTCCTCGTGCAGGTGGAAGAAGGCCCTGGCGAACATGCTGGTGGCGCTACGGACGGCGTGGTGCCAGTAGACCTCGCTGAACATCACGTAGCGGGCAAAGACCATCAGCTCGGCTGCGGTGCGGCCCTTACTCGAGATCGCCAGGCCGTCGCCGGCCGCGTTGGTGACCAGGGAACTCATCAGCCGGTTGCGGTCGAAGTGGCGGCCGTAGGGGACTCCACAGTGCAGGCTGTCGCGGCCCAGGTAGTCCATCTTGTCGATGTCGATGGGTCCCGAGAGAATCGAGCGGAGCAGTCGCAGCGCGGGAGTGTCGGTGCGGGTGACCAGCACATCGAGCACCTCGTCCGGCTCGATGCCCCAGTCCCGCTGCAGCACCTCGGCCAGGGGACTCCCCGGGGCAAGAAACTCGGCCGCGAACGCCTCGTGAGGCGGCAGACCGGGCAGTTTCATGTCCTCGATCGGGTGGCAGAACGGCCAGTGACCCAGGTCGTGCAGCAGTGCCGAGGCGAGCAGGACTTCGGCGGTGTGCCGATCGACGATCTCGCAAAACCTCGCATCGCGTCCCAGCTGCCAGACATACCGCAACGCGTTATGAAAGACCCCGAGTGCGTGTTCGAACCGGGTATGAGTCGCACCGGGGTAGACGCGTGAGACGAGTCCCAGCTGAGTAATCTGCCTGAGCCTCTGAAACTCGGGCGTATCGACCAGGGCCCTGACCCGAGGCGTAAACGGCACGTCCTGCTCGACGGGGATCCTCACGATGCCGCGACCGGCCTCGAGGTTGGTCAATTCGGGGATGTCGCCATAGGGATGCTGCATCGGCCGGATTATAGCCGGAATCGTCCACTCGGACCCCGTCTCATCAACCACCGCGTCCGCCCCCGTCGTAAGACCAGCAAGCCCCAATTCGCATGGCCGCACCGGCCCCGAGCACCTAGTATCCGCCCGCCCCCTCCCCCCCCTTCTCCTCTCTCCTTTCTCCTTCATGCCAACAACGTTCTTCAGGCGTAGCGTGTTGAGGTCGTGGCCGTTGGCCTGGCTGGTGCTGATCATCGGCGTGTCCGTGCAGGCGATGTTCCTGCAGTCGGTGCTGGTCGACCGCACGCTGGCCTCGCAGTGGTTCAGCACGGTCACGTGGAGCGACGTGGCCGGCAGTCTGGGTGGCGTGGTGGATGGCGAATCGGGAGTCGTGCGGCGTGAGGTGGGGTACCTGCCGCTTTTTGGCGGCCTGGGTTTGGTTTCGCTACTGGCGTTGTCGATCGGTTCGCTGGTCGTTTCGCGGAGGACCGGTCGAGGGTTCTTGGTCGAGGCACGTGGTTGGGCGTTGCGGGGATGGGCTTGGTGGTTGTTGCCGGGTGCCTGGGAGCTGTTGCGCGTGGCCGAGGTGCTGAGTGGGCTGGAGTGGTTTGGGGAGTTGGCGATCCGGACGGTTTCGCTGTTCGAAGCGATGACGTTGTCCGGTTGGCTCTGTGCCTGGCTGGTGACATTCCGGCCTCTCCCCGGCGGGTCACTCGAATCGAACACCACCCTCTGCCGCAGGACCTGGTGTCTGGCGTTCTCTGCGGTGGCCCTCTACACGGTGTGTGCCACGGCGATCAACTGGGCCCGCTACAACAACCTGCTGGTTCCTCACGGCGACTCGGCGATGTACGAGGAGCACCTGTGGAACACCTGGCACGGCAAGGGCTTCCGCAGTTACCTGGACGAGGGCCGCCTGTTCCTGGGCGAGCATCTGCAGGTGGTGCACCTGCTGCTGAGTCCGTTTCACTGGATCTGGCCGTCGCATCGGATGCTCGAGTTGTGCGAGTCGGCGGGGTTGGCGGCCGGGTCGTTGGCGGTGCTGCGTCTGGCTCGCAGGGAGACACGATCCGACGGTTTGGCTCTGGCGTTGTCGCTGGCCTACCTGCTGGCATTCCCGGTGCACTTCCTGGACATCGCGATCGACGGCAAGACGTTTCGACCGATCAGCCTGGGTGTGCCGTTGTTGTTGTGGGCCATCGAGCGGTGGGAGTCGGGACGTCACAGGACGGCGATCGTGCTGTTGCTGCTGGTGCTGTTGGCCAAGGAGGACTACTGCCTGGTGATCGCACCGCTGGCGGTCTTCTGGTCCATCAGCGCGTGGCGGAAGCGGGGTTCAGGGTCGCCGCCGGCCCGCGGGCAGCTGGCCTGTGCGATCGGCATCGGTGTGGGCAGCGTGGCCTGGCTGGGCCTGGTGCTGCTGCTGGTGATCCCGGCCTTCCGTGGCGACGTCCCCCATTTCGCTCAGTACTTCGGCGAACTGGGCGGCACCCCCGGCGAGATTCTCAGCACATCGATCGACCGGCCGGGCTTGTTGCTGCAGAAGTGGTTCGCTCCGCGGACGGTGTTTTACGCGTTGGCGTTATTGTTGCCGCTGGGCCTGTTGCCCCTGGCCGCTCTCGGGAGGTTGCTGGTGGGGGCACCGATTTTCGCGATGCTGTGCCTGCTGGAGTTCTCAGCCGGTGAGTCTCCCGGTCAGCCGGTCATCCCCTTCCATCACTTCCATGCTCCGCTGGTGCCGATCCTGTACTGGTCGGCGGCTGGCGGTTTGGGTCGGCTGGTCGATCGCGGCGGTGCGTGGTCAACGCGAGGTGGCTGGTTTGTGCTTACGTCGTCGGCGGCCTGCGGGCTGTTCTTCAGTGCCGGTCCGCTGGGCCTGGCGTTCTGGGACGCTCATTCCGATCACCATGGACCGACGCTGATGAGGACGAGTCGTCGGGCCGAGTTGTTTGGCGAGGTCGAGAGGCTGGTCCCGCTGACGGCACGAGTCTTCTCGACCGACTTCGTCCACCCCCGGTTCACTCACCACGCACGTTCCTACGACTACAGCGACTACCCCCGTCACAGCGACAAGGAGTTGACTCGTCCGGTCGCCGGCCAGGACTACTACATCGTGATCGATGTCCAGCACCCCTACAGCACGATGAAGTCGGTGGATGACGTGGCCGAGTTGAGGCAGGATGCCGGGTCGTGGGAGGTGCTTCGTCTGGTTACCGACAACGACGGAACGCTTTATTACATTGTGCTTCGCCGCCGAGAGTCACCATGAGCCAGCCCACCGAAGATCTCGGCCGCGTCACCAGCAGCCTGCGGGGCAAGATCCCGGCCGGCAGCTTTCAGACGTGCCGATTGACGTACACCGCGGGCACAGCCGGCATCGACGACACCGGGAGCCTGAAGGTGGTCATGAGGTTCGCCACCGACTGCGGTACACCTCAATTCGACGACCCCGCCGCGGCGAATTACACCACGGCGGTGGCGTCCAACGGAGCGCAGCTGGCGCTGCGATGGGACCTGAAGGACAACGTGCGGCCCTGGGGCAAGACGCTGTACCTGAAGGTGTTGCAGGGGTACCTGCGGCAGGGTGAAACGATCACGATCACACTCGGTGACACCTCAGCGGGCGGACCCGGCTGGCGGGTGCAGACGTTTGCCGAGAAGACTCACGAGCTGAGGGTGCTGGTCGACCGGTACGCGACCTACGTGTACCAGGCGTTGGAGCAGCAGCCGGTGTTTCGGATCGTGGCGGGGGAGCCGGTTCGCCTGGTCGCCGTGGCCCCGTCGCTGGTTGGACCCCGTCGGCGGTTCGTTGTCCGCTGGCGGCTCGAGGACTGCTGGGGCAACCCGGTCGGTCGCTCGAGACGGATCGACCACCCGGGGTTTTCCGAGCCGGGCTGCTTCGTGGTCGATGTGCGAGACGAGGAGACGGGTCTTTTTGCTGAGACGAACCCGGTGGTGGTCGGTGTCGAGGATCGGTTCGGTCGCTACTGGGCGGACCTGCACGGTCAGAGCGAGGAGACGATCGGGACGGGGAGCATCGAGGAGTACTTCCGGTTCGCTCGGGATCGAGCCTTCATCGACATCGCCTCGCACCAGGGCAACGACTTTCAGATCACCGACGAGTTCTGGCAGCACCTGCAGCAGACCACCGCCTCGATGAACCAGCCGGGTCGCTTCGTGACGTTTCCCGGCTGGGAGTGGAGCGGCAACACGGGGCTGGGTGGCGACCGCAACGTGATCTTTTGCGAGGAAGGCGGGTCGATCTTCCGCAGCAGCCGGGCGTTGGTCGAGGCGAGTGAATCGCGAGAGCCGACGGCTGATTCGGTCGAGGAGCTGTTTGACCGGCTCGAGGGAACACGGCCCGACCCGATGCTGATCGCTCATGTCGGCGGCCGCTACGCCGATCTCCGGCGGCATCGCGAGGGACTCGAGCGGGCCGTCGAGGTGCACTCGGCGTGGGGCACCTTCGAGTGGATGCTCGAGGACGCCTTCGGGTCGGGTTACCGAGTGGCGATCGTTGCCAATTCCGACGGGCACAAGGGTCGCCCCGGAGCCAGCTGGCCGGGCGCGAGCACGTTTGGCAGCTACGGCGGGTTGACCTGCGTGCTGGCAAAGAGGCTGGATCGCGAGAGTGTCTGGGAGGCGTACCGCGAGCGGCGCGTCTACGGCACCACCGGTGCCCGCATCGTGCTGGACGTGAAGACCGATGACGGGATGCGGATGGGATCGGTGATCGAATCGGACGCCGCCGGTGACGTGCCGACGTTCGAGGTCGATGTACACGGGACGGCGCCGATCGAGCGTATCGAGTTCCGCAACGGGATCGAGGTGATCGGGGTGCAGCGGCCCTATGGGAGCGACGACCTGGGCGATCGTGTCAAGCTGCTGTGGCAGGGTGCCACCGTACGCGGACGAGGGCGGCAGGTGACCTGGGACGGCCGGGTGGCGGTGCCCCGGAACCAGATCACCGACTTCGAACCGATCAACTTCCACAACATCGAAAAGAGTTGTCGGCGGATAGGGAAGAACGAGCTGGCCTGGGAATCGATCACGACCGGTGGCGTGGCGGGCGTGATCACGACCCTGGCTCATCCGCACAGGGGCCGGATGACGATCGAGACTCCTCACGGTCGCTTCCACGTCGACCTGGCCCGGCTGGGTCCTCGGGGACGACGCTGGAACCTGGGCGGGCTGGCTCAGCGGTTGAGTGTCCTTCGGCTGCCGTCTTGCGGCGGACCCCGCGGCATGTCGTTTTCATTCCGGCCGCGTCCCGATCAGCTGCATCCCGGCGACAACCCGCTTTATGTGCACGTGGTCCAGGAGGATGGCCAGATGGCGTGGTCGAGTCCGATTTACCTGGTCCGTTAGTGAGGTTCTTTTCGTTCTGTTGCAGGACATTTCGATCCCGATGGCAGTGTCCCGATCCCAGTGACCGACCTCTCTGAATCTCGACCGACGGCGACGCCGGCCCTGGACCTGGGTGCCGCAAGGGTATCGATCCGCAGCTGGTTGCTGGCATCGTCGGTCGCAGTGGGGCTGTCGCTGATCTTCTGGTGGCCGCTTTACAGCGGCGGCGGCCTGGTGGGCGGCGACATCTACACCTACTTCATTCCTCAGAAGGCGTACCTGGCCGAGCACCTGGAGCGGGGCGAGTTGCCTTTATGGAACAACCGGGTTGGGCACGGGTACCCGGTTGTGGGCGAGAGCCAGACGGGTCTGTTCTATCCGTTCCACCTGCTGTACGCGGTGCTGGGCGTCAGTGCGGCCTACAACACGGTGCAGCTGGTGCATTACGTTCTGGCCTTCCTGTTCACTTGGGCGTTCGCCAGGCAGTTGGGCCTGGGTGACGTGGCGGGTCTGCTGGTGGGGCTGGTGTATGTCTACGGCTGGTTCCCGCCACGGATCGTGCTCGAGTGGGCGATCCTGGGCGGCACGTGGTTGCCGGCGGCGTTGTGGGTTTCGGAGCGATTCGTATCGCGACCCCGCTGCCTGGACCTGTTGCTGCTGTCTCTGATCCTGGCTTTGCAGATGCTGGCCGGCCATTTCAACCTCGCCTTTGTGACTCAGCTGGTCCTGCTCGCCTACATCCCTTCTCGGCTGTTGTGGGCCGATCGCGGATTGCCCAACCGCGGGGCGTCGGTGAAGGGGCGTCTGCTGGTGGCCGTGGCCCTGAGCATGGGGCTGTCGTTCGGGCTGGCGGCGGTGCAGTTGCTGCCGACGTGGGAGCTGAAGCAGAGCAGTCAGCGGGACGATGTCGTCGGCCGGAAGTACGATCCCGGATACGGTCACATGCCGTTTGCGTACTGGAGCCAGGTGGTGACGCCATGGCGGTGGTACGAGGCGGGGGAGGACCGGGTGTCGCAGTACGAGGCAGGACCTGCGGATACGAACCAGGTCGAGGCGCACCTGTATTTCGGTCTGCCGACGGTCGGATTGCTGTTGGTGGGCCTGGTCGGCTGGTGCATCGGCCGCCGGAGTGATCGGCGGCTGGTGCTCTGGGTGGTACTGGGATCGGTCGCATTGCTGTACACGCCGGCATGGCACCTGTCGGTGACGCGTCACCTGCCGGGCTTCGGTTTCTTCACCGGTCCAGGCCGTTACGGCATTGTCACCGCCCTGGCGGCGGCGGTCCTGGCCGGGGTGACCTGGCAGTGGCTGGTGACTCGCCCGTTGCTGGTCCGCCGCGGTGGGCTGGTCGTGCTGCTGGCGACGGTGTTCTTTCCGCTGCTGACGTGGGACCTGTGGGAGGTGTCCCGCAAGCAGACCTACGCCGTATTCCTCGAGACCCCACTGATCGATCGGCTCGAGCACAGCCCGGTGGCGGGTCGGCTGCAGCGGCTGCAGGGACCCGGCGGGCAACCGGTCCGGCTGTTCTGCGACTACCAGAACCTGCCGACTCTGCTTCGAGTCGCCTCGACCCCGGTCTATCTCGGACTGGGACCGGCCGAGTACTTTGACCGGGAACTGATGATGCCGGGACAGTTATCCCTGCGCGGCCGGCCGACTCCGGAGCAGGTCGCCTGGTTGGAGCGGGCCGGGGTGACTCACCTCCTGACCCGCAGGCCGCTGGACACCTCGGCCTGGCCGGTACGGCAGATCGAACACTACACCGCTGACCCGTTCCTGCAGGTGGCCTACGAGGGAGGCGGCTGGCACCTGGAGTTCTTCCTGTACAGCATGAACGACTCGCGTGGTCGACTGAGTTGGCTGGCTGGTGAGGACACTGCCTCGGCAGAGATCACCGAATACACCGCCAACCGGGTCACGGCGACGGTCGAGTCGACACGGGGTGGGCGGGTGGTGTTGACCGACCTGGCCTATCCCGGCTGGGAAGTCAGCGTGGATGGCCAGGCGGCCGAATCGGTGCGGGTCGAGGGGATGTACCGCGGGGTGGACGTGCCGGCGGGGTCGCACCAGGTTGCCTGGGTCTATCGACCGATGTCGGTGATCCTGGGTGCGGTTCTCAGCGGCGTGTCGCTGCTGCTGTGTGTCGGAGCCTGTCTTGTCGGTCGACGGCGGTTCGAGCTAGCTTGGGACGAGACGGACGCCTGAAGGTGTTTTCTTGATGAGCTTGACGGGTTTGATGAGTGTGACCTGGTGTTGAATTCGCTCCTGTTCCTGCCCGACGGGTACTTCTACGGCATGCTGGCCTGGCTGGCGGCCGTGGTGGTGGCGGTGTTGGTGCTGGTCAAGCTGCGGCGCCGTGTTTCGGTGGCACGCCGGAAGTGGATCCACGCGGGGCTGTCGCTTTGGATGGTGCTGGTCGGGTTGACCGGGGTCGAGCTGTACTTTGCGCTGGTCTACGACACGACCGACAGCTTCAGCATGACCAACGTCTCGAAGAAGTGGTTCGCGATGCACGTCGAGCCCCACGAGCGGCCGCTGAGGCTGGGAGGCGGGCTGGGGATCCTGTACCGCGACGACCACGACCTGCCCGGCAGTCGTGCGGGCGGGGATCACGAGCACGTGGTTGTGGTCGGAGACAGCTTCGCCTTCGGTCACGGCGTGAAGCGGATCGGCGATCGGTTCAGCAACCTGTTGGCCGGGTCGCTCGAAGCGGGTCACCCCGGTCGCTACAGCGTCACCAACCTCTCCAATGCCGGAGTCGATCTGCACTGGGTCGAGAAGCTGCTCGAGGAGGTATTTGCGGCGAAGCTGCCGGTGGACCGGGTTGTGTACGTGGTGTGCCTGAACGACATCGAGACGTTTCATCCGCGGCACAAGACCTACTACGTCGATCTGCAGCAGCACGCACCACGCTTCTTTCTCTGGAAGCACACCTACTTCTTCAACCTGATGTACTTCCGCCTGCGTCAATTCACCGTGTCGGACTTCCGCGACTACTACCAGTTTGTCCGCGAGTACTACGACGGCGAGCCGTGGCAGGACATGCAGCGGAAGCTCGACCAGGTCAACGGCCTGTGCCGGGCTCATGGAGCGAAGCTCGACGTGGTGGTCTTCCCGTTCCTGCACAATCTCGGCCCGGACTACCCGTTCCGCGACGTGCATGTGCGGTGGTCGGAGTGGGGCAGTCGGAGCGGGGTGGATGTCCTGGACCTGCTCGAGACGCTCGAGTCTCACGCCTCGGAGGGCCTGACCGTCAACCGTTACGACGCTCATCCGAACGAACGAGCCCACAGGTTGGCTGCGGAGGCGTTGCGAGTGGGGTTGTTTGACGAGTGATCAGGGGTCAGACGCCGCTGGGGTCAGACGCCCGCCTCGGTTGAGGTCTGCTCCAGTTGCAGCGGTCCGCTGGCGGGGGCCTGACCCCTTTGTTGCCATGGAGGTGTCTGGCCGAAGGGGTCAGGCCCCGCCGGCGGGCTGTGATGGGTGGATCAGGACTCGGGGTGGGCGGCGTCTGACCCCGAAGCGGTGCGGCGACCTAGTCGACCAGCGGCAGGTCGAGGGGTTGGCTCGATTCGGCGCTGCGGGTGACCGCTTCAGTGAATTCCATGTACTTCACCCCGGTTGTGAAGTCGGTCAGGCGGATCGATTCGGTGCCTCGGATCGCTCCGATGAACTCGTCCTCGACACGCCAGTCGCCCTGCTCTTCCTCGGGGATCTGAGGTTCGTGCAGCGACTCGTCACCGACCTTCCCGATCATCAGGGTTCCGCCGCCGAGGTCGACCCGGATCGTGCCCTCGCTGCCGTAGAGGTGCAGGTGGTAGCCGGGTCCGAAGAGGCCGATGCCGCTGAGGTGATACAGTCCACGGGCTCCGCCTTCGATTTCGGTCATCACCTGCACGCTGTCGGGAATCGTCGCCGGTCCGTCGGGGCGGTTGGGGCCGAACGTTGTCATCTGGGCAAAGACCCGTGTCGGGTCCGGAGTCCATCTCAGGGCCGCCTCGTGCAGGATCCCCATCGCCAGGACGTTGAACCCGCTGATCTCGCGGTTCTGCCGCCAGTGCAGTGGAGCCTGGGTGTCCTGGAACCCGTCGTCGGCACCGATCACCACCAGTTCTCTCAACTCGCCCAGGAACCCCTCCTCGATCAGGCCGCGGACGTAGTCGGTGCAGAAGAAGGCGAAGGGGCTGGGTACGATCTGAGTGACGAGGTCGGGGTGAGCCTGGGAGCAGGCGAGCATCTGGCGGGCTTCGGCGGCACTGCGGGCCATGCGGGCTTCGGTCATCACGTGCTTGCCCGCTTCGAGTGCCGCACAGGTCACCTCGCAGTGCATGTTCGGCCAGGTGCCGATCATCACCGCGTCGACCTCGTCGTCGGCGACCAGTTCCTGCCAGCTGTCAAAGACTCGAGGAATCTCGAACTCGGCCGCAGCCCGCTCGGATGACTCACGCGACCGATTGACCACACCGACCAACTCGACCCCCTCAAGGGCTCGGAACCCAGGCACATGCCGCAGCCGCGTGTTGGCTCCGGCTCCGACAATGCCGATGCGAATCGTGTCGGTGGACATGTTTGAGGCTCCTGGTGTGCGGTGCTGGGTGCGGGGTGCGATTCTAGTGGCCGGAGCACATCGAGACCAACTCGGGGCCTCTCACGGCTTCAGACGCGGCCCGTGGCCGGGCCTGACCCCGTTATTCCAGCCACCATCGCTCGCGGGAAGGGGTCAGGCCCCGCCACGGGCGGCGTCAGACCCCAGGGTCCGAGTTCTTTCTCATGAACGGGCTGCTAGGCCGCCTTAGCCAATCGCCCGGCCGTGAGCCGACCGAGAATCGCCTCGGCCGTGCGGCCGCTGGCTCCGGCGGCTCCGATCGATTCGTACAGACTCTCCATCCGCCCGGTCATCGAATCGAGCGAAGCGGAATTCGAGAGCCAGCCATCGAGCGTGTTGACGATCGGGTCGATCCACGGTTCGATCCGTCCCGAGAACGGAAACTCGGGCAGCAGCTCGCCATCAACCAGCAGGTTGGGCAGCGATATGTACGGGCACGAGACGAGTCGTCGCGTCAGGAATTCCATCAGCCGCGAGCATCGGTAGACCACCGCCGTGGGGGTCCCTCGGGCGAGCACTTCGAGGCTGACCGAGCCGGAGACCATCAGGCAGCAGTCGGCGGCTTCGATGATCTCGGAGGTGCGTCCCAGGTGGAATTCGACTCGGCCGCTTCCTTCCGCCAGGTGCCGGGCCTCGCAGTGCCTTCTGTGAGCGGGCCTGTAGTTGGCAACGAGGAAGCGGGTGGTGGGGTGTTTGCGGGCGAGGTGATCGATGACCTGCTGCATCACCGGCCAGTTGAGTGCCACTTCCTGGGTCCGCGACCCCGGCAGCAGCGCCACGACGGGTCCGGATGCGTTGCGGCACGACGCCAGGAATTCGGTATCCAGGCTCCTGCGGGCCACCTCGTCGAAGAACGGATGTCCGACGTATTCGGCCGACACGCCTCGGCTGGTGTACCAGTCGTATTCGAACGGCAGTCCGCACAGGACGTGGTCGACGTAGCGGCGGACCTTCTTGATCCGCCACGGCGCCCAGGCCCACAGCTGTGGGGGCAGGTAGTAGAAGACCGGGATCCCCTGGGCGTGGGCCTTGCGAGCGATCCACCAGTTGAAGCCGGGGAAGTCGACCAGCACGACCGCGTCGGGCGGATTGCTGGCGAAGATCGCCTCGGCCCGCTTGACCAGTCGGTAGAAGCTGCCGAGCATCGGCACGACTCTGGCGAACCCCATCACCGCCAGTTCGGTCAGCGGATAGACCAGTTCGCCTCCGGATTCTTCCATCAGCGGCCGCATTTTCGGCCCGCCGAATCCGCTGGCCACCAGTTCCGGGCACCTCGAGCGCAGTTCACCGATCAGTGCCGCAGCGTGTTCGTCGCCACTGGGTTCACCGACTGAAAAGAACACCCTCATCCGTCGCGTCCCTGCGGTGGATTGAATCGTCGGGCCTGGCCTCGACGGCGAGCACCTTAAGCGGGGCGGGCGGACAGCGTCAAGATGGACCGCAGAGGTGTAGCAGCGTAGAGGGTTCCCGGTTCAGCGAGATCTCCAGAACGACGGCACGAAGAGCACGAGGATGGCGAAGAGTTCGAGTCGGCCGAGCAGCATCAGGACCGAGAGCAGGATTTTCGACTGGGGGGTCAGGAAGGCGTAGTTGTGGGTCGGTCCGAAGACACCCAGGCCGGGTCCGATGTTGTTGAGCGTGGCGGCGACGGCACTGGCGGTATCGATCAACCGATCCGATTCGTGGCCCTGCCAGGGGGTCCCCGGCTGGATCACCAGCAGCAGCATCCAGCTGACCAGGAAGATCAACAGCACCAGGCAGAAGTAGACGACCACCTGGTGTCGCTGGGCCTTGTCGATCGCCACGCCGCCCAGTCTCAGCGGACGCACCACGTTGGGCCGGAACGCCTGCTCGATTTCCAGGCGGACGATCTTGGCAAACAGGATGAAGCGAACGACTTTCAGTCCACCCCCGGTCGATCCGGCACAGCCGCCGATGAACATCAGCATCAGCAAGAGGCCCTTGGACGCGTCGCTCCACTGGTCGAAGTCGGTGGTGGCGAAGCCGGTGGTGGTCATGATCGCGGTGGCCTGGAATGCGGCCGCGCGAAACGATTGATACAGCGAAGTGTCGTCGGCGTTCGAATAGACCGATGCGGTCAGCAGGAGTGTCGCGGAGCAGAGCAGCGTGAGGTAGACGCAGAACTCGGTGTCTCGGCGGAAGGTCCGCCAGAGTTGATGGCGAGAGAGTGCGAGGTGATACAGCGAGAAGTTGGTCCCGGCCAGGATCATGAAGAGGATGATGGTCCAGTCGATCCAGCCACTGGCAAACGCACCCACGCTGGCGTCTTTGGTGCTGAAGCCGCCGGTGGCCATCGTGCCGAAGGTGTGGCACAGCGCGTCAAAGAGACTCATGCCCTCGACGGTCAGCACCACCGCCAACAGCACACTGATCGCAACGTAGATGGCCCACATGACCATCGCCGCCTGCTGAACACGTGGTCGGACGGTCTCGGACATCGGACCGGGCACCTCGCCACGCAGCAACGCCTTGCCGCCGCCTCCGAGTCGACGCAGGATCGCGACGAACAGCACGATGATGCCCATGCCGCCGAGCCAGTGAGTGAAGCTGCGCCAAAACAGGATGCAGCGGGGGACATCGGGAGTGGTCGGGTCGCCGTCGGACTCGAGGTGAGTCAGCACGCTGGCCCCGGTGGTGGTGAATCCCGAGATCGATTCAAACAGTGAGTCGGACAGGCCGAGGGGGATCACGATCGGCGTGTCGCTGGGACCCGGCGTGGTGGTCTGTGTGCCGGAGAACAGGAAGGGGAGTGCTCCGAGGATCCCGGCGAGCAGCCAGCCCAGCCCGACGATGGCCAGGGCTTCCTTGCGGAGCATCGAGGCATCTTTGGCGCTGCGGCCGACCCAGTACAGCGTGCCGCCGATGGCCAGGCTACAGAGGATCGAGGCCAGCAGCCCGTAGAACCCGTCGCTTTCAAACGTCGACGTCTCGCCACAGGCCGGGAACGCCCACGGCAGGCTGAAGATCATCGAGCCCCCGACCAGGGCGCCCAGCAGGCCGAGCATCCGACACAGCAGCAACCAGTTCATGCGACTTGACCGCTGGGGAATCCGGAAGCAAAACGGCGCGAATCTCTGCCGGTGATTCTATCGAGCCGATGGCGAACGACTCAATTGTCATCACCGGCTCATCTCACACTGTAGCCCCCGCCGCGGGAGGGCTAGCAGCCTGTTGAAGAACGGAGGCTCGGGGACGGGACGGGGTCAGACGCCGCCCACAGAAAGTCCCGCTCCACCCAGAACGGCACGCAGGCGGGGCCTGACCCCTTTTCAACCAGCACTCGTTGTAACTCGAAGAAGGGGTCAGGCCCCGCCTGTGAAACGCGACAGGTGGAGCAAGCCCCGGTGT
>Ga0310123_10000456_pt1 | contig 36709 bp, 28 predicted proteins | sample CB6_AW_1057_MG_FD_203505 | JGI IMG/M metagenome (GOLD analysis project Ga0310123, IMG submission 203505) | Marine microbial communities from Western Arctic Ocean, Canada - CB6_AW_1057 | ecosystem: Environmental > Aquatic > Marine > Oceanic | place: Canada: Western Arctic Ocean | collected... | reverse complement strand
TCGCCGATCCAGTTGGGTAAGAACACGGCGATCTTCATGCCGCCCTCCTGTCGGTTTTGTCATCCACATTTGTAATTGTCGCCTGGCCGCGAAACCGGTTCAGAATTTCTGTCGTCGAGATGCCAGGTACCACGCCCAACGCTTTAAATGCTCCGCCATATGATTCGACTAATTCCCGGCCTACAATTTGTTCAGCCGTGTATGTGCCGCCCTTAACCAACAGATCGGGCTTTAGTCTTTCTATTACTGCGTGCGGGGTTGGTTCGTCGAAAACAGTGACATAGTCCACGGCTTCCAATGCGGCCAGCATCGTTGTACGCTGGTCCTGATTAAAAATGGGACGGTCCGGCCCCTTATTCAATTGTCGAATGCTGGCGTCGCTGTTAACTGCTACGATCAGACAGTCTCCCTGCCGAGCCGCTTCTTGCAGGTACGTGACATGACCAACATGTAGACAATCGAAACATCCGTTGGTCAACACAATCTTCTGGCCGAGTTTTCGGCGTGCATTGGTGTGGCAAGCCAAGTCATCGATGTCTCGACGTTTTTCGCCGATGTTGCGGCTGCTGCCAAGCAGATCGGTGATAATTTGACGACGACTGACCGTCACGACACCAACTTGCTCGACCTCCAGGCCTCCAGCGACGTTTGCCAAACTGGCAAGTTGGATCGGTGGTAATCCTTCCGCCGCTCCAACTCCGACCATGGCCAGAACCATATCACCCGCACCAGTAATGTCATAGACATCTCGTTTTCGCGTGGGGACTAAATCTGCCGATCCGTCGGCCATAATGACCGCAATACCATCGCTGTCGAGCGTGATGAAGACATACTGAAGTTGCAGACGTTGACAGAGCATCCGGCCCGCAATAAACGCATCGTCGACCGTGTGAATTTCAAGGCCCGTAGCTTTTTTTGTCTCCATCCGATTCGGTGTGACTGCCGTGACCTGTGCATAGTTGGAATATTCGGCACCGGAACAGGGATCGACGATGACTGGAATTCCGGCATTCCGCGCAGCTTGAATCACGTGAGCGAGCACTTCGGGCGTTACAACTCCTTTGCCGTAATCAGAAATCAGAACAGCCTGATGTTCGGAAATCTTTGACTCGACAAACTCCAAAAGTCGATGCGTCATCACGGAATCGAGTTGTCGGCAAGATTCTCGGTCAACCCGAAGTATTTGGTGAGAATGGCGCTGCTGAGTGCGACCGATGAAACGTTCCTTGACAGTTGTCGGTCTACTTTGATCACGCAAGACGGCCGTAGCATCGACACCCCTAACCTTTAACATTCTTCGCAGCCGGTCGCCGTCGGTATCGGTTCCGACGACGCCGGCCAAGGTCACGCGTGAGTCCAATCCGACTAGCATGTTCGCCACATTGGCCGCTCCGCCCAGACGTGTCTCCTGGCGATCCTCCTGGAGCGTGATAACTGGCGCTTCCTGACTAATGCGGTCTGCATCACCCCAAACATAGCGATCAAGAATCAGGTCGCCCAACACCAGAATTCTTGGCTGACCAAGTTGTTCAACGACATCGATTAAGTGAGAGGACATATAGATCCGAAACCCCGTGTGCGGACTATCAAGTCGGCAGATCATCCTGATCCATCCGATTTCCGTCAATGCTGATTGGCAAAGATCGGTTGGATCTGATTCAGCATCAATCCTAATGCCAAACGACTGAATTGAGGCAACTTCCGTTTCCTGGCTCCAGGGCACTTTAACAACTCACAGACATTCCAGGTCGAAAAGTCGTCGCACGCAATATTCAATTCGACGTTGGAACGCTGTGGATCTAGATTGCGGTACTGCGGGTCGTAAAACATGACAGCCCATAAAAATCAAAGATCATCGCCGCACTCTTGTGGCGACGCGACCAATTCCAAAACGGTTCGAGCATTTACGCCGGAAGCATAGCAATATCGGTGACCGGTCAAGAAACTTACTGACGACCCGTCTCTCTCAAAATCGGCTTCAGCTCTTCAACGAAATCGTTTACATCTTTGAACTCGCGGTAGACCGAAGCAAATCGGACAAAGGCCACCTGATCGACCTTGCGAAGGGCGCTGAACACCTTCTCACCGATGTAACGGGATGGAACTTCGCGATCAAAGTTTTCGTAAACGTCAGACTCTACGGCACTAATGATATCGCTGATTTTGTCGTCGCTAATGGGTCGTTTGTAGCAGGCCTTTTCCAGACCAATTCGTATTTTCTCGCGATCGAAGGGCACACGCGATCCGTCTTTCTTAATTATCTTCAGCAGCGATTCCTCGATCTTTTCGTAAGTCGTAAAACGCCGGCCACATTTCAGACATTCACGACGACGACGAATCACAAACGACTGACTCGCCCGCGAATCGATGACTTTTGTTTCATCTTCACGGCAAAACGCACACATCATGGTATGACAGTCCGTCTAACAATCGTTCGTTGTGCCGCATTTAATCGGACAATCGAACGGTCCGATCGTTTCTCGTCTACCCGAAGGCGTCACAACCGAGATGTATTCCATGGGTACTAACATATTTAACGGCACCTGAATTGCCTAGATCGCTTCGTCGAATCCGAAATTTCCAATTTGGGTTGAGCCTGAAACCGGTCAATGTTCGCAACGTATGGGTCATTGAGGTCTGACGCACGTCAGGCAGCCGATGACTCGCACGACGCTGCGGCCGTAGCTGCAACTGGCCGTGCGATGAGCATGAATGAATGGGCAAAGTAAGGCTGCAACAGTCGTTTCCACGTCTTTAGCAAGTTCGTTTTCGGTTGAACCCAATACCCTTCGATGGTTTCGTATCCCGTTCGTCTCAGCAATTGATTGAGCGTGACTGGGTCCTGCCAGTTGACATGTTCGTCATGAACGGCAGGAAGGCCGTACCGCCAGATCTTCCAGGTTTGTCCAGTGTAAAAGGGATTCGGTGTGCTGATGATGATCGTTCCGTCGGACTTGAGATGACGATGCATGTTTCTCAGGAACAGACCTGGGTTTTCCAGGTGCTCGATGATCTCGCCTGCGACAATCGTGTCGAACTTGCATTCGAGGTTCATCGTTTCGACATCGGCACACAACACATTGTAGCCCATACGTACAAGCACCCTCACACCGTTGCTATCGATATCGACGCCAACCGTGTTCGGGTTGGTTTCGACAATGCGACGGAACAGTGCGTCGGGTTTCCGTTCGAGCCGTGCATCGGAACCTTCACGGGCCGGGTAGGCGTCGACACAGCCCAGGTCGAGCACCTCTTTTTCATCGACGACGTACGGCCGGATGACTGGAAACCGATCCCCAGTTCTATGCATGTCCTTCAAGTGACGCTCTCGCGGATCGGCGGGTTACTTAGCTAGTCACCTCTCCACCGCGGAGTTGAATCAGCACGGTGGAGGTACTATCAACAAATCGACAACTGATATATGGCAGAGAAAGTATGGGGAGTGGCGAAATGTGTCAATGGCAACCAATTCGGATGCAGGGAGAAAGAAAGAGAAACCGAAAGTTGGCGTCCTCGACGGATTCTCGGCCAGCTGCCATTCTTAGCCTGTCCGTAGTGTTATTTCATTTGGTATTTCCATTTTCGGGTATGACTGGTGAAAACCGACTGCTGCAGTAATGGCACGAGCTTGTGTTATCTGTTGCTGTCCATCGAATGTGTCTTGAACCATTTCGGACAGAATAAACGTCTCATCATGGACTTTCCACGTTCCAAAATATGAGGTACAGAGGGTCATCCTCATCCCGTGACAAAACAATTAGTGGGCGTTGCATTGGGTGGACATTGTACCTAAAATTGATCACGTGATTGGGTAAGAGAAATTCCAGCTTGGAGCCATAAAGGTGACCCTCGACAAGAGTCTGAAACGCACAGGGCGTCTGCGCCGAGATCGGAATGTTCTGAAACGCGGCGAACGAATTGAGCAATTGCAGTTCGAGGAACGTTGGCAAGAAGGTCAAAGTCCTTTAGGACTGCCAAAGGTCCGCGTCGCGAAAGAATCGGTCGGGAGGAAGAAAAAGAAGAAAACTACCGAAGAAGACACTGAGACCGAAGCTGGAGCAGCGACAAACGGTGACGCTGCCGGAGATGCGAAGTAACAGAAATTCGCATCAGAGTGCTGTATTTGGCGGTCCAAATTTCGCCACTTTTTTTCTTCAGCATTCGTTGTGAGGCACGGGCCACAAGTGGTTCTGGCGTTTAACTGGTATCGCAATCATTGGACGTTGCGATTGACACCACATCAGGGATTGTACAGCGACTGGCGGACTGGGATGCGAGTTCCCATTTGGTTGCGGGCGAGGCTGGGACGGTTTACGCGGGCAAAGCTGCGACGAGAAGCGACGCGGTTTCTTGCAAAAACCGCTAATTGTCTGCAGACACAGCAACAGGTTCTCGAACGACTTCTGACACTCAATGCAGACAGCCAGTTTAGCCGAGAATACCATCTGAACGAGGTCCGCACACCAGCGGATTTTCGCGCGCGACTGCCGATCGCCGACTACGAATTCTACCGGCCCTACATCGATCAGTTAAAGGTCGGCAACCAGACCGCGCTACTCGGCCGAAATAACAAGCTGCTCATGTTTGGCCTAAGTAGCGGAACTACGTCCGAATCAAAATATATTCCAATTACCGAACAGTTTTTTGACGACTATCGACGTGGCTGGCAGATTTGGGGCATCCTTGCGTTTGACGCTCATTCCGAGCTGCACAGACAGAATATCGTTCAACTTTCGAGCAACCACGACCGCTTCCGCACAAGCAGCGGCACACCTTGTGGCAACATTAGCGGTTTGGCGGCCTCGATGCAGCGAAGTGTCGTCCGCTCACTGTACACGATTCCCAGCATCGTCTCGAAAATCACGGACCCGGATGCGAAGTATTATACGGCATTGCGGCTGGCATTAACCGACGAATCGGTTGGAATGTTGACGACGGCGAATCCCAGCACTCTGCTTCATCTGGCTCAGTTTGCCGATGCCCACAGGCAGTTGCTAATCCGTGACATTGCAGACGGGACCTTGTCGGACGAGTTCCACGTGAGCCAGGAGATTCGGCAACGGTTGACGCGCAAAATTTCCCGAAAAAATCGTCGCCGCGCCAGGCATTTGGAATCCATCGTTCAACGAACTGGGCAGTTGTACCCGCGCGACTTCTGGCCCGGCATGAATTTGTTGGCCATTTGGACAGCGGGAAGCTGCGGATGCTACTTGCGATTGCTGGAGCGTTATTATGGCGATGTCCCGATCCGCGACCATGGACTATCTGCCAGCGAAGGACGGATGACAATACCGTTGGAGGACGGCCGATCCGACGGAGTCTTGGAAATCGACACTCACTATTTCGAATTCATTCCGGAATTTGAATACGGTAACGAGAATCCGACCGTTCTGGAGGCCCACGAACTAAAACAAGATGCGAATTATTATATCCTGTTGACAACTTCGTCTGGACTTTACCGCTACGACATTTGCGATGTTGTGTGCTGTGTCGGATTTTACAAAAATACGCCCTTGTTGCGATTTCTTCACAAAGGGGCTCACATTTCGAATATCACGGGTGAAAAAGTTTCCGAATCGCAAGTGATCGAAGCCGTGCGCAACTGTGTCGATCAAATGCGGATCAACATCGAATACTTTGCGATGGTCCCTGTGTGGAATGAACCGCCACAGTATCAACTGTTAATTGAACAGCGTGATTTACCGAGCGGCGATGCGAGAGAAGACCTTGCGCAGCAAATTGAAGACCAACTAAAGACTTTGAACTGTGAATACCGCGAAAAGCGTCAAACTGGACGGCTGGCACCGATGAAAGTGGTCCCGCTGCGTAACGGAACCTGGAAGGAATTTTCTCGTAAACGTCAGAGCAACCGTGGGGGGAGCGTCGAGCAATACAAGCATCCCTGCCTGATCCCCAACATGCAAATTGCTTCGCAGATTCTTGACGAATATGCTGTTCCCATGTGTGAAGCGATTCCAAAGTACTCTGTGAAAAAAGTGACTGATTGACTACCAGCAAGACTAGTCGAATAAGCCGCTGACCGATTCGTTGCGATGAATGCGGCGAATGGCCTCGCCCAACAGTGGTGCGACGCTAATGACCTTCATGTTCGGCAACAGTTGCTCTGCGGACAACGGCAGGCTGTTCGTTACTATGACTTCACAAATCGGGGCTTCCCGCAGCCGACTCACGGCTGGGCCGCACAACACGGCATGCGTTGCACTGACATAGACGTCGACGGCGCCGTTGGCCTTGGCGACATGAGCCGCTCCAACAATCGAGCCGGCTGTCGTGATCATATCATCGAACAGCAAGGCTGTTTTTCCGTCGATAGGACCGCCGATCAAATTAGCTTGCGTCGTCTCCATCGCACTAGAGCGACGTTTGTCGACGATTGCCAAAGCCCCCCCCAAACGTTCCACATGCTGCACCGACCGCTTGATACCACCTTCGTCCGGACTAACCACAACAATATTCTCGGGCAATAATTTTAACGACCTGAAATAACCGTCTATGATCGGGCCTGCGTACAAGTGATCGACAGGAGCGTCGAAAAATCCTTGAATTTGCGCTGCGTGTAAATCCATTGTCAGAACTCGGTCCGCTCCTGCTTTGGTAATCAGGTTGGCAACCAGCTTGGACGTGATCGGGACACGTCCCGCGTCCTTTCGGTCCTGCCGAGCATAACCGAAATAAGGAATTACTACCGTGATTCGCTCGGCGCTGGCGCGCATGCATGTGTCGATTAAAATCAGAAGTTCCATGAGATTGTCGTTGACCGGCGGCCCTGTCGGTTGGACCAGGAAGACGTCTCGGCCACGAATGTTGTGGTCAAGCTGTACGCTGATCTCACCATCGGGAAAGTCAGCGATTCGGACGGCCCCCAAAGAAATCCCTAGGTATTCGGCAATGTCGGCCGCCAGCTTCGGATGAGCACGGCCACTAATGAGACTGAGATATTCGTACATGGACCCTCTCGGCAGCATGTTGACAGAGCAAAGTGGTCGGGCGTAAATCGACCAAGCAGCGTGATTCTGAGAAAGCTCGTGGCCCTCATTTCATCTCGACCGCTCAAAAATTTCAAGTAAGCGCGTCGTCACAACCCTGCGGATCATCGATGTGGCAACCGAAAAATTTCTCAGATCGAACCCCATCGCGGATCAACAATTTGGCAATCGCCGCTGGATGACGTTTTCTACATCCTCGAGTTGTTGCTGCGTATTGACTCCCATCGCCTCTTCGATTTCAAATTTCGGCAAAGCGCTGACTTTCATGCCCATAGATTGCAGAATGCTCGCGCAGTCCGTCAAATAGTACTCCCCTTGAAAATTGTTGGTCTGAACTTTGTTCAGCGCGTCGAATAGAGCCTGGCAATCGAAGACAAAGCAGCCCGTGTTGATTTCCTGAATCGCGGCATCTTTGGCAGTCGCGTCACGTTGTTCTACGATTCGCAGGAATTCGCCATCGGAATCGCGAACGATGCGTCCCAGCCCTTCATTGGCATCGGTAACAGCCGTTCCGATCACGCAGGCCGCGCCGACCGTTCGTTTCTCTATTAACAAAGCATCTAACGAGTCAGTACGCAACAGAGGTGTGTCACCGGCAAGCACCAGGATCGGGCCAACATGCTTGGCCAGACACTCCTGACACATCATCACGGCGTGTCCAGTCCCTTTCTGCTCTTCTTGCAGAACGAATTCCACGTCGGTGTGGCTGCTCAGCGCATTTTGAACGAGTTCAGCCTGATGACCGACAACGACGATAATTCTCTTAACTCCAACTGCCCGGACCGCATCCATCACATTCTCGATCAACGGGCGTCCGCATACCTTGTGCAAAACTTTCGGCAGCGGCGAGTTCATTCGCTTACTTTTTCCAGCCGCCAAGATAATGGCCAGGGGATTACTCACTTGTTGGGTTCCTCGCTTTCCCAGAACGCTGAGCGTCACTCGCGTTCAAATCCGCAAGCAAGAATTGGCATGCGTGCCTAACGGTATCGACGCCTCTACGCAATCCTATGAGACTCGAGCATCACATCAATGGTTAATATCTCACACCGATGCGTGCGATGAAACCGGTCGAAATGTCGAATCCGGGAGTCGCGAACTTGAAACTAACATCGCGTCCGAAGACCCATCCAGCTTCCAGAAAACTGGTCATTCCCGCGACCTCATTCCGAACGCCAATTAGGAACCGCCAGTCTTCCAATTCGATTTGTTCTTGTTGGCCGCTAAGTTCTTCAACAACCTCATAGGCTTCGATGTGATATTCACCGGCTACGTAGACCCACTGGGCCACGCCCGAGCAGTTGCCCAGGAAATAGCTGATCTGCGCATTGGGAAACATTAACCGCCACTCTGTTCGGTCGGTCGGTGTCCAGACCACGCCCGCGTATGGAATCACTTGATCATTCACGCGGTCTAAGAAGGCGGCACCAAAGGCGAACATCCATTGTGGAGAAGAGCGAAAAAACAGGATCCCGCGACCATCAGTATTCCAAGCATCCGATGTCAACCTTCGCTCGAAATCGCTGTTTAATGATGGATTGAGTGCAAGCTGTAGGCTCCACGGAGCATTCGCCGGCGTTGCTACCACAAAATCCCAACCAAAACGGTACACTTGTCCGGGCAACCCTACCGCTCCCGGGCCGTCCCACACTCGAAGATTGAATTGATGCGAGGTCGAAAAGATCCACCCGGGTAAAATAGGTCTAGTGTGTTTCATTTCGCCGTTGAATTCAAAAATTCCGAAATGTCCGCGAACACCCGTTCCGCGGACCGATTCCTTCGGCAGGTAACCGATGTCGCCGTTGACGGTCCAGCCAAAACGATATGGCTGCGGACCATTGGCCCCGTAGATGAACCCGGACGACGCCGAGTCGGGGATAGGGATCATTGCACCCGGTCGATTCAAAAACGGGTCAGTCGGCACTCGTTGATAGCCGGGCAACGATGGTTCAGGCCAAGGATAGTTGGGCGCTGGTAAAACGTCTTGGGGCGGCCCCGCTCCGGGGTCTTCATCATACGTCGTTTGGCCGCGAACGGCGGTTGCCAATGCAGGCGACGAAGAGTAAATGGTTTGCCAGTGCTCGACGTGTGGGTCCGCCGACAAAGCGGCGATTAGACACAGTATGTGCGCGTTCACAACACGACCTGCTTTTGCGGAAGTAAGTGAGAAAGGAAATGCCACCAAGGAGTTTAGGCAGCAGAAGTGATCGCTGCAGAGTTTTCCAAATGTTCGAAATTACGTCAACACCAACTCAGCCAAGTTTTTTCAAACGCTGAGATACGAAAGGAAAAATGTCTTTTCGATTTGCGGTATCACTTCTCTTGCCGATATCAAAGGACCCGCCTGTCGTGCGCGCAACATCTTTCAGTGAAAACATTTACGGTTCTATCAGTTGGAAAAAAACTCATGATTGACTTAGAGCATGATTTTGGCGAGCGGTGGTGGCCGCATCAGCCGAAAGTCAATCCACCGTGTTTTTTTGCACGTGTAGAACAGGACACATCATCCAACAATGTGACATCTGACATACGAATTACTTGCGATAGCCCAACTCGGCAATCACGTCATAAAGTTCTTCAAACGTGATGAAACGGCGGCGGTGTCGCAGCTTGTATTGGTCGACGGCCTCGGCCAGTTCAATTGCTTCCGGCCAATACGAGTTACGCGAATCGTGGAATTACCGACGTTCCAGGCCATCGGCTCGACTGTCATCATCAGTTTTCGGCGATCGACGAATGTGGTGGGCTTCTGCTCGATAACTTGTTGCATTAGGATACGTCTTCATGTTCAAGACCTCACAAAACTTATCTCTGTCTTTTAACAGTTCCAGGGCGCCGTCTGTGTCCAAGATTTCGAAAACTCAACTTGCTACCGTTATGTCGAATGTGTTTCCGAGCCATACCGTTGATATATGAATTAACATCGGAAGAAAATGGCCACGAAAATTACCGTTCTCGGCAGCGGAGCCATGGCAACGGCTTGTTCGACGTTGTTGGCCGATCATCCCGGACAAACCGTGTCCATGTGGGCAAGAAATCCCAAGTATGCCCACGAAATCGACACGCGCCGTGAAAATTGTCGTCTGCTGCCGGGCGTTCGCATTCCAAAGGCGATTGATGTCACCGCCGACATACAACATGCGGTCGACGGAGCCGATTTTTTTGTGGCTGCCATTCCCACTGCGTTTTTGCGTCAAGCGTTGAGCGAAATCGCTCAACATCTGCCTACCGACCAACCGGTTATCAGTGTCGTCAAAGGGCTGGAAAACAAAACATTCATGCGGCCCAGCCAGATTATCAATGAGGTGCTAGGAAATCGATCCGTCCTGGCATTGAGTGGTCCGAGCCACGCCGAGGAGATTGCGCGTCGACTGCCCGCCAGCGTGGTGGCCGCCAGTGGGGACGTATCACTTGCCAAACAGGTCCAGAAAATGTTTACGACAGATCGCTTTCGAGTCTATACAAACCTGGACATGATTGGCGTCGAACTGGCTGCGGCTTTGAAAAATGTCATCGCGATCGCGGTCGGTATCTGCGACGGTCTGAGTCATGGTGATAATGCGAAAGCAGCTCTCATGACACGTGGGCTGGTCGAGATGACTCGCTTTGGAACAGCGTTGGGCGCCGAGGCATCCACATTCGCAGGCTTAGCAGGTATGGGCGATTTGGTCACGACGTGCATCAGTCCCTACGGACGCAACCGAGCTGTCGGCGAACGCTTGGGCTACGGCGAGACCCTACAACATATCCTGGACAGCATGGACGCCGTTGCTGAAGGCGTCACAACAACCCGTAGCGTTTACGACTTAGCCAAAAAGGAAGGCATCGATTTACCCATCACTACCGAAGTGTACAACGTTCTCTTCGAAGGCAAGACTCCGAAAAACGCCACCCATTCTCTAATGCAGCGACCGTTACGAAGTGAGTAGATGAAAAGAATCCTGGCGATCTTTGCTCTCGGTCGATTGCATCAGTTTGTGTCGAGTCGATCAGCGATGGCGTGCCAAGCCAACAGTGCATTACGGGTCGCTTGGACGTCGTGAACGCGGATGATATCGGTCGATTGCATGGCGAGGGCCACGGCAACTCCCAGGGTGCCGTGGGTTCGATCGTCCACAGAACAATCCAGCACACTCGCCAGAAAACGTTTGCGTGAGTGCCCAACCAATACCGGTCGGCCTAAATCGTGAAACCGTCGAATGTTGGCAAGAATTTCGAGATTGTGATCGCTCGTCTTTCCGAAGCCAATGCCGGGATCCAATACTAGTCGCTCGCGCGGAATTCCCAAATTTTCCAACGCTTGTAAACGCTGTGAAAAGAACCCACAAATCTCGCCCACGACGTCGTCATAAGTTGGATTGTCCTGCATTGTTTGCGGCACACCTTGCATATGCACACAAATTACGCCAACGTCGGCATCACGACAAACATAAGCCATCTTAGTATCGAACCCGAGGCCCGAAACATCGTTCACGATGACGGCACCTGCCTGGATCGCTTGCCGTGCAACTTCGGCCTTAGTCGTGTCAATCGACATCGGTACATCCGTTTGCCGGCCAACTTGCTCAATAACAGGAATAACGCGTTGAATTTCTTCTGCTGCAGGAATCGACTCGGAACCAGGGCGAGTCGATTCACCGCCGATATCCAGTATGTCGGCGCCTTGTTCGGACAAACTGAGCGCATGCTTCACTGCCGTTTGGGTTTCGAGAAAATGGCCACCGTCAGAAAAACTGTCTGGGGTAACATTGACAATTCCCATGATCATCGGAAACCGACCCAACAAGTATTCCTTCGAGCCGACCCTCCACTTCCGCAGAAGATCGTCCGACTGTTTTTTACTAAAATCAAAACTATTCATGAGATAGTGAATGTGAGCCAAGCGAAGCAGGGAATGATGCACATCAATTACGGATATTATACCGACTGACTCGGGTGGATCGAACAGATGAAGTCGCTGTCTGACTACTATGGACCCTCTAAGAATACTACGACACGCCGCAGTCAGAAACCCGCCATTCTTGAATTGCATGGTTGTTTTTCCATGTTGAGGTAATTCTGTCAAAGTAAACTCATTTTTAGAAATTCCTCTTCTCATTGGTCAGTTTTCTCGATTAGAATCACTGGCTCGGCCAAATACGCACACCTCATTCCATCTCGAAATGTAGGAGGACGCCCGATGGCTGCGCGTGATGACGCCAGGGTTTTCAAGGCGTTGAATGGATTTAAAATTGAGCTGCCCAGTTGGGGTTTCGCCGATACTGGTACGCGTTTCGGCAAGTTTTTCCAGCCAGCTGCTGCGGTGGACCTTGAGGACAAGCTACACGACGCGGGCCTGGTGCATCGGCTGACCGGTGCCTGTCCGACTGTAGCCGTGCACGTGCTCTGGGACTTCGAGCCGGGTACCGACCCGCAGAAGATCGCCCGGCTGGCCCGCAAGTATGGCACGCGTATCGGGGCGATCAACCCAAATGTGTTTCAGCATCAGTGTTACAAGCTCGGCTCGTTCTGCTCGCCGGACCGTAAGGCACGCACGACGGCACTGAACCACACACTCGATAGCATTGAGATCGGCAAGGTGGTCAAGTCGAAGTTTTTGTCGATGTGGCTGGCAGACGGAACCAATTATCCGGGCCAGGACTCCATCAGCCGACGCTGGGATGACCTCAAAACTGCCTTTCGTAAGATCCACAACGCCATGCCGCGCGGCATGACGTTATTGGTCGAGTACAAGCCATTCGAGCCGGCTTTTTACCACACAGATATCGCCGATTGGGGCATGGCCTATCTATTGGCGAAATACGCCGGACGGAATGCCAAGGTGCTGGTCGATACGGGACATCATCTGCCGGGGTGCAACATTGAACAGATTGTCACTCTTCTACTAGGTGAAAAAATGCTGGGCGGGTTTCACTTCAATGACCGAAAGTACGCCGATGACGACTTGACGATTGGCTCGATCGATCCGTATGCGGTGTTTCGCATCTTCGATCAAATCGAACAACACATATTCGACACAGGCAAGAACCCGAAACTGGCCTACATGATTGATCAGAGTCACAACATTAAACCGAAGCTCGAGGCAATGATCCAGACTGTGATGACGGCTCAGGACCTTTACGCCAAGGCGGTAATCGTCGATCGTCGGGCACTTGCACCGGCGCAGAAGAAAGGTGACATCGTTACCGCCGAGCGTATTCTGCGGACCGCGTTCGAAACGGATGTGCGACCGATGGTCGCACGCTGGCGGCGCCAGCAAGGACTGGCATCTGATCCGATCCAGAAACTGCGCAACAGCGGTATTGTCAATAAATTGGCCACCGAGCGCACCGCTAAGCGGAAGGGACTAGGCATCGGCGACCGCTCAGCGATCAGCGCATTCTGACTTAGCCATGCCCGTGTCGGTCCTTCCATCACGCGAGACAGGTATCGATACAGCCGCCGGAGTGGTTCCAGGTTCCATCATGGGCCAGGATTCCAGGCTCGTGCCGGTCGGTCGTTCTCCCACCGGACGTCGGCAAGGACTCGGGCAGGGTGAGTAGGAAATGGCCAGGTGCGGAGTTTCGACACCTTGTCCACCTCTGCCGTGCGAAATCATAGCTGCTTCCAGAATGCCCGTGGTTAAATAGGTGCGCTCGAGCGGACTGGGCGGTGTGCCGGTCAGAAAGAAGTCCTCAATATTGAGTCCCAGATAGCTGAACATAGCGTAGCTGGACCCCGAATCGATGTTGAATTCAAACGCGTCGATGGTCTGGCCGCGCTTGCCTGCATAGGCAAATTTCTGCACGTAGTCATTATCACCCAGCATCAGGACAGCCGCCTCGAGCCCATCGCAGTACTCAATCAGAAAGACGTGCGGGTCGTCGACCTGGTCCGGGTTGAGTCGGTCGGGTCCATTCTCAATTGCATGCAAGGCAGACTCGCCCAGTTCTCTGGACCAACGACCTTCATCGGTCGCCTGCCAGACCTTTTCTCCGGACAGGCACTGGACCCGACGTACGCCGGTTTCACCTCCTTGTCGCCGTTCCACCTGGCACTGCAAGCATTCCAGGCCGTGGAAGCCGTAGCGTTCCAGCATGTGGAAGCCAATGGAGCAGGCCTGGTCCATCGGTTCGCCGAGTGGATGTTCCCAGTTGGGCCGGCGCCAGGATACGGGTAAAGCCGAACCCGCCCACAGTGGTATGCCAAGCTTCCTTGCGTTTTCGTACATCCACTGCGCGTCGTCCCAACGATAAGACAAGTGCTTGTCGTTGAACACCGGAATGGGGCGGTTTGCTTCGGCGATCACTCCGCATATCTGTTCGAAGAAGTAGCGGCGGGGCAGCATTTCCTGTCCCAGAGCTGTGCGCGGGTAGTCACCGTGTTCGCCAATCAGCAAGACGGCATCCACGGCCAATTGGGAGCTACCGAGAGTGAGTGCTGAACGAATGCTCTCGTATACCGGGATGTCGAAATCGTGCGCGAGCTGCAGGCCGATATCACGGTCATGAATTTGGTCGATGAACAACGAAGCCACTTGAGTTCGGGGAGCGATGAGTCCGTCATCAGTGGGGAATCCGCGCAGAAACTTGGTTGCCAGCACACCGGCGTGGCTGTTGGGAAAATAGGTCGTAACGATGGCAGCAATGCGAAATGGTCGTGCCATAGGAGTCTTGGCCTGTGGAATCCTACTGTTTCAGCAGTTAATTGACGCGTATTTCGAGTTAATCTTTACCTCGGTGTTTTCTATTTGACATGCACCAAGCACGAATTCAACATCGTTCTCGATCGGTGAACTCACTTCAACGGTCCTCGATAGTCACGGGGCACGAATACTATGACGTTGAGTACAAGCACAGCCACGGTCACAAGCGCTACCAGACCTAGTCCCGAGAATATCTGTCCTAAACCAAACCATTTGTTGTCTAACCCGTACCCAATGGCTCGTGAAGTTGGGGCGGCCAACATGGAAGCGACGTTCAAGAATGCGGTAGCCGTCGAACGAGCAGCGGGGTCGACGACATCGAAAGTTGTTGCCCACAGATTAGTAACGTAGATCCCGGTTCCAAATCCGATGGCCAGCATAGACGCGATCAAAAGAGGCGTGTACGTGGTCGCTCCCAATATGACAAAGGCTGGTACAAGCAACGCGAACCCAATTGCTTGTACTAACATGCGGCCCGCTTTCATACGCCTCGCCCAATTGTCAGCCCACACTCCACCGACAAACAGGCCTGCAATAGTGCTGGATTGAACGTAGAGCGTCGCGAAGCGACCAGCTTCCCCCAACTTCATGCCGAGCACATCGTAAAAGTACCTGGCCAACCACATTTCTCGTGCATTTGTGATGACACAAAACAGTACAAATGCAATGGCCAACAGTAGATAGGCGCGAACCTTAATGACGTTCCAAGTCGTGTTCCCAATCGAAGCGCCTTCTACACCAAGCCCCCGTCCGGTTTCGCGTTCCGTCCGGGCGGGTTCACGCAGGAACAGGTACATACCCAACACAACAAAAGTGCCAATGATGCTGAAGAATATCATCGCGATCCGCCAACCGCTGATCAGAATCGGTCCAGTGCCAAGCCATGCAACCGACAGTTTCCATGGGGGGAGATCGGCAATTTCACCACCCACCCATCCCGCCACAATCAGTGCGATGTTCTGGGACACCAAATAAATTCCGACGGCTGTAGAGCGAGTACGAGGTGTGAAACAATCCGCCATTACGCCCGCAATGGCTGGCACACTGGCCGATTGGGCAACACCCAAGACAATTCGCAGGACGATCAGCGTCGAAAAACTTCCCGCCAAGCCCATTCCCGCTAGGGAAAAAATACTGGCCGTCAGGCTGATCAACAGCACGGTCCGCCGATGAAAACGGTCTCCGAGATATCCGACAAATAGTTGGGAAAAAGCATAAGCCAAAAGGAATGCCATCTGCAGATCGCCAATCTGCGAGTCGCTAATTTGCAGTTCATCCTTGAGCGGCGGTTGCACAAAGTTGATTACGTTCCGGTGCAAGTACAGCACGAAATAGTCCAACGCCAGCCATAGCAGCACGAACCAGCGGTCCGACGTGCCATAATCGCTCGCCGAGGACTTAGCAGATAGAGACGTTCCTTGTTGATCCGAGCTCATATCGCTGTAGAAACCATTTGATAAGTTGACAAGAAGATCATCCAGTTTCTTCAAATGTTCGATCATCACCCGATGGATGCAAATCCACCCTATTGGGATCGTCCTCATCCAATTCATACGATCCGCTGAATTGCATGATCATTTTTGATGACATCGTACTGGGCCTGAAGCTGCGTGTCAGCGAGTGTTTGTTACGATCCAGCCATTGCAACGGCTGCCGTGGATGATTGATTACGGTAGGCAAGCATTTCACGTCACATGGAGCTAAAAAACTGCGACGCGCATAGGGAAACATTTCTTGCAGGAGACTGCAACTACTGACAAGTTCAGTCAAATGCGCAAGAGAGGACTCGAACCTCCACGGGCATAAATGCCCACTAGGCCCTCAACCTAGCGCGTCTGCCAATTCCGCCACTTGCGCAACTAATTTCATTACGGCAGCCGATCCGGCGCATTGTGGCGTCACACCGCCGCCGGGTCAGTTTTCATTGACGAGTCTCAGTATAGCGTTCGTCATTCGACCTGCAAGATTCGTCTTGGATGTGTTCGTCCGTGACCGTTTCAAAAGAACGAGTGCCGGCTTCGGAAATCGCTGTGAACTATATTTGATCTCATCAGTGCGCATAAACCAAATAGTCTCTGAAAGTAGAACCAGACTTCTTGCACGCAAACCGCGTGCCTCGCAGCAGCTCTTTCCAAGGTAAAGCGACGGAACTGTGTAAAAGCTATTAAGACCCAGTCCTATTCTTCAGCAGCGAAGGATTGATTTTTTTGCGGGATTCAGTGAAATTGAGAAAAACTCCGAATGTCCCGATCTTGATGACAGCGTCGTAGGTGGTTATGCGCAAGGGGGCTCTGCGAGTTATTCGGGGCGATTTCAAGGTGCTATATCACCGAGGACGAGCGAAGCTGATGCAGGGAACCTTCGAAAGTTATGAGCAGGTAATTGAATACCTCTTCGGACGCATCAATTACGAACGGGTCCACAGCGGTAACTATTCGTCCAGCGACTTCAAACTGGACCGAACCAGACACTTTCTGTCATTGTTAGGCAATCCCCAAAACCACCTGCCGGCCGTTCATATCGCGGGAACAAAAGGCAAAGGTTCGACGGCGGTTATGGTTTCGGAATTTCTTTCGGCATCTGGCTATCGCGTGGGACTGTTTACGTCGCCACATATCGAGTCGTTTGAGGAACGGATGTTGGTGAATGGAGTTCCTCCCACGCCAGTGCAACTCGTCGATCTGGTCAATCAAGTTGCCGATCCGGTGACGATAATGGATCGAACACCGGAGCGAATGAATCCAACTTACTTCGAAATAGCAACGGCCATAGCCTGGTTGTTCTTCGAGCAGCAGCAGGTTGATGTGGTCGTATTGGAAGTCGGTTTGGGGGGACGCCTTGATGCAACAAACATATGTAATCCGGAAGTCGTAGCGATGACCAGTATCAGCCGCGATCACACCAAATTGTTGGGCAGTGAAATTGCCACGATTGCGCGTGAGAAAGCTGGAATCATCAAACCTAAGGTCCCAGTAATTAGCGGGGCCTTGCATCCGGATGCGAGGACAGAGATTGAAAATACCTGCCGTGACTGTAATGCTCCGCTGCGGCAACTTGGTCGTGACATTCACTACCGCTATAACTCCGACCGTTCGGAAAACGAAATCGTCGAAAACGTGATTAGAATGTCGGGCCTTGACGTTCATACTTGGATGCATAACTGGCCTGAACTTCCATTGCCACTGTTGGGCGAGCACCAAGCGCAGAATGCATCTGTCGCCGTGGGCATAGTCGACACGCTTTCAGAACGAGGTTGGGAGATCCCTCAGCAAGCAGTTTATGATGGGATGGCTGCCGTAAAATGTCCGTTACGCATCGAAGTACTTAGTCACAAACCCACCGTTGTCGTCGACGCCGCCCACAATTGGGACTCCGTCAGTGCTCTGCTGAAAACGCTCGATTGCAGCTTTGACGCACGTCACAGGATCCTGATCTTTGCGGCGACAAAAGATAAAGATGTCTCTGGACTGTTACGATTACTGATGCCTCCGTTCGACACGGTGATCCTCACGCAATACCTCAATAATCCTCGTGGAGTCCCGGTTGAAGAACTACACCGGATGACCCAATCGTTGTCGGAATACCCAGTGCACGTGGCATCCGATCCGTCCAGCGCATGGAAGCTAGCAAATCGTCTAGCAAGCAACGATGATCTAATCTGCGTCACCGGCTCCTTCTTTATCGCGGTAGAGATTCGTGAATTGATGGTCGACCACATCAAATCGTGCCGCAAGCTGCATATTTCACAACAGTGACAATGAGGTCAATTTACGTACCTGGCCGCGTATTGGTCTGCAGTTGATGTTCTTGGCAGTACTCGACAATTCGATTAACGAATGGATCACCGACGTCGTTAACATTGCGAAAACCGGACAAAGAGGGTGTCTGTGCGGGCCATGTTGCGCAGGGCGGCGTCCAGCTGAAGACAATGTATGCTAGGACGCTGAGATTGCTCGCCTTCGGGCGTCGTAACTTTCGCAACTTATCAAATAGGCTGTGGTCAATGCCTTCCCATGAATCGGCATCAGCCGTTACCTTCCTTCCTTTGCAATCCTTTGTCCTCGACTTGCGCAGTTTTTAGAGTCAAGAACAAAGACCTGCAATGAGTGACGAGTTAAGCTGCAGCTGACCAATCGAAATTCTGTTGGTCGAAAACAGCGACACGGACGCCAAGTTGACTTTTGAGGCACTGGCACAAGGAAAATCGAAAATAACGTGCGGCGAGGAACGAGATAACGTCGAAAGCTATGATCTGAAAGCCAACGCTTGTGTCGTCAAACCAGTCGATCTGGACAAGTGCTTCAAAGCCGTCCGGGCCATCCAAAAATTCTGACCCCGAGTCACAACGGCGTCATCAAGGGAAGGATCGAGAAGAGAATCTATTCCCGCTTGCAGTGGGAGAGAGGTTTATAGGATCAACATCGCATCTCCGTAGCTGTAAAACCGATATTTATTCTGAGCCGCTGTCGCATAAGCCTGTTGTAGAGAGGCCGTTCCAGCAAATGCACACACCAGGACAAACAAACTGGAACGCGGCAAATGGAAGTTCGTCAACAGGCAGTCAACTATCTGAAACCTATACGGCGGATGAATGAATAAGTCTGTTTTCCCCCGCCAAGCATTCAGACGGTTATCAGCCACCGCAGTTTCTAAAGTACGCACTGTGGTCGTGCCAACGGCGACGATCCGGCCACCCTGGGATCGAGTCGAATTCAGCTTTTCAGCAGTTTCGACAGAAAGCTCGCACCATTCCGAATGCATGCGATGCTCACTCAGCTTGTCTGTCGCAATTGGCCGGAATGTGTCGATCCCGATATGCAAAGTGATCCAAACGTGCTGAATGCCGTGCTGCTGACAGGCGGCCAACAATTCGTCTGTGAAATGAAGCCCTGCGGTCGGAGCCGCCACAGAACCGGGATGACGCGCATAAAGTGTTTGATATCGCTGCCAATCTGTGCTAGTTGCTAATTGCCGGCGAATGTAGGGAGGCAAAGGAACCGTTCCGAAACATTTCAACAACGCCAGAACGTCATCATCTCGATCGGCCCGAGCCAGCCACAGACCATCCGCATTACACTCGAGCAGCGTCAAGTTCAACTGATCCGGTGACTCGAAATCGTGTGCTCGATGAACCGCGATTTGCTCACCTCGCTTCAATTTGCCACGAGTCCGGCCGATAAGTTGCCAGACGCCCGAGTCGTTGCATCCCAAGTAAAGGCCTTCCCACCGTCCACCGGTCGCGGTTCGTATTCCTAACAGGCGAGCGGGAAGGACCTGCGTGTCATTCAGCACCAGACAATCGCCGGGATGAAGCAATTCGAGCAGATCGCCGATCGTACAGTGATCGACCTTGCCAGATTTCCTATTAAACACGAACAATCGCGACGCATCCCGCTGCTGAAGCGGTTCTTTCGCGATCAGTTCTTCGGGCAGGTTGTAATCGTAATCATTCAGATTATTCATCGACAATCATATTACACCGCGCAGTGCAACATCGGCATAACGAATGTTCCGAAAACGCTTGTCTTTACTAGTGGTGCTGCTTCAGTCCATTATACACTCCCTCAACTATCAACATGCCAGGAGCCTGATAGTGAATTTGGCCGCCGATCTGAATTTTGCAGATGAACCGACCAGTCTGGCATTCTGCATTACTGATCTTGATCCCGGTGGCGCGGAGCGGGCGCTAGTGCAGCTTGTCACCCGTCTCGATCGGGATCGGTGGAAACCGCACGTGATTTGTCTTTCTGATCCCGGAGTACTGATTGACGATTTGGCCAATGCGGATGTGCCGACGATTTGTATGGGAGCACAGGACTGGCGGCATGTTTGGGTCATCGCTCGATTGACTCGAGTCCTGCGGCAATTACAACCGGCCTTACTGCAAACGTTTCTGTTCCACGCGAACATAGTAGGGCGCATCGCTGGGCGATTGGCCGGTGTCAAGCAAATCGTCTCCGGAATCCGCGTTGCAGAAAAACGTGGCCGAATTCGACTATGGTTGGATCGCTGGACCAATGCGCTTGTCGAGCACAATGTGTGCGTCAGTCGTGCAGTCGCCGAGTTCTCATCGCATCAGGGCGGGCTAAAATTTGAAAAAATCTCTGTGATTCCTAATGGTGTGGATACCGATCGTTTCCAGAATGCCGTAGCCACTAACTTGATAGAATTCGGCATCCCCCCACAAAATAAAACCGTCATTGCGGTTGGCCGTCTGGATCAGCAAAAGGCACCGGATTTACTGCTAAAGGCGGCCGAACATCTGATCCCGTTATATCAGGATTTGCATGTGCTGTTCGTTGGGAACGGTCCATTGATGCATGAAATGAAGCAGTGGGTCAGTCATCGAAACTTGACAGACAGAGTTCACTTTGCTGGCTGGCGGGCGGATGTCGCGGGATTACTGAAGGCGTCGAGGTGTCTTGTTCTACCATCACGATGGGAGGGGATGCCGAACGCAGTGCTCGAGGCTATGGCCGCTGGTTTGCCCGTAGTTGCAACTGATGTCGAAGGGATTGACGAACTAGTGCGGCCGAACGAAACCGGGCTGCTGATTCCAAGCGAATCGGCCCAAGAACTTGAAAAAGCCCTTTCGCAATTACTGGATAATCCTGAAAGCTCTCGAAAGATGGGAAACGCTGCACAATTCCTAGCAAAGACACGCTTTAATTTCGAAGCAATGGTCGATGCGTACGACACGTTGTACCGGTTGCTGCTCGAAAAATAACGACAACAAAGTCGTCGAATGGGCACATCGAAAATATTGCGAATTCTTCAATTCCAGTGGTGTCATACACCTGCGCGGAGTCACAGCGGTGAATTTCATCAAATCTCAGAATTAATGCTTGACCCTGAGAATCCGCTTGATACATTGGGGATTGGTGGTGAAATGTGGGGAAAAATGGCGACCGATGGCGCTTACCGGGACTTACTCGCGAAGCCTTGACGAAAAACGTCGTCTTGCCATCCCTAAACGATTGAGAGAAGACTTCGGCGACGAGAATTTGACGTGTCTTTACATTGCTCCCGGCACCGATCGGTCCCTGGCCCTTTATGCTCCCGTGGCCTTCGAACGTTTGGCAAAACGTCTAACTGGAAAATCGTCCAATCGTTCGAAAGTTCGCAATTACCTGCGATTGTTCTATTCTCGGGCGGAAAAAGTCGAATTGGACAGCCAGGGCCGTATTCGGATCCCGGATCGTCTGGCCGATTTTTCTCAACTCAAACGCGAAGCGGTCCTTTTGGGAGTGCACGATCATGCCGAAATCTGGGATCACGACCTCTGGGACACGTTCATGACAGAGCGAAATCGCGAATTCGACGAAATGGCCGAACAAGCATTCGAATAAAACGGCAAACGGCTACGATGTACCAATCAATTAACAGAAATGTCTCTACCTTTCAGTCAAATAGAGCACTGCGAGTCTTTCCGCTGCCTCATCGGGCTTCGCGGATCTGGCGCCCATGGAAGGGCTGCCTTGACTCAGGCGGGAGGATTGCTTTGACAATCTGACCGCTGTCATTCGCCTCGAATTGGTGGAATGGATGCCGCCCGAGGCGAATGATTTTGGACTTTCCAAATTTGGCACAAATACGTACAAATCCCGCGCTTCTCGTCTCCCAGTTGAATTCCTGATTCACCTCGTAATGGCATCTTTACACTTCGAACTACATTGCCCGACCTAAGATCGAGAAATTCATTTGACGAGCCTGCATGTGCCAGTGCTTGTGCGGGAAGTAATCGAGTTTCTCGATTTGCACTCAGGACATATCGTTGTTGACGGAACCGTAGGAACAGGAGGACACGGCCAAGCGATCCTAAAACGAATTGGTCCCACGGGAACGCTCATCGGACTTGACCGAGATCCCATGATGCTGGAGTTGGCATCGTCAGTTATTTCGGAGCCCAACTGTTACCTTCGCCACGCCAACTATGCTGACCTGTCCGAAGTCCTGGAAAAAATCAATGCTCTGGAAGGAACCGGTCTTCCAAAACGCCTCGTGGAACGTGGTGTCGATCGAATCTTGCTCGACTTGGGCCTTTCATCGAATCAGCTGGCCGATCCGGAGCGTGGCTTCAGCTTTAGTTCGACGGGCCCACTGGATCTACGCTATGATACGTCGCAAGGTGAGCCGGCCTGGCGGTATATCAAACGGCTCGACGAGCGAAAACTGGCGAATATCCTGTGGGATTACGGCGAAGAACGATTCAGTCGTCGAATTGCCCGCCAATTGGTTTCTAGACGTCGCGCAAGTCCGGTCCACACCGCAAGCGATTTGGTCGAAGTGGTGGCCGAAGCCATTCCAAACAGGTTCTTGCGACGCGCAAGAAAGCATCCAGCAACTCGCGTTTTTCAAGCACTTCGGATTGCAGTCAACGAAGAGTTGGCTCATCTGGAGTCCTCGCTGCAGCATAGTCTGTACGACTTGCTTTCGCCCACAGGACGATTGGTTGTTATCAGTTTTCATTCACTCGAAGACAGGCTGACTAAGCACGCATTTCGGGATAAAGAACGATGGGAAAACCTAACAAGAAAACCGGTCACGGCGACACCAGCCGAAAAACGGGAGAATTCGCGGTCACGCTCAGCGAAACTAAGAGCGGCAATGAAGAAATGACTGACCAGGAAGATTTCGACCATTACGACGAAACCGCGACTGGCGACGGCGACTTAACCGACAACGATTGGGGGTTTACATCCAGGAGTTCGAAGATGTCGAAGGAAGCCAAGATCGGACTGTCTTTGATTTTTGTCCTCGTGTGCGCCTTCGGATTCATCATCTACAAACGGCTCAACCCCGACGAACCACAGTGGGCAAATGTCGAGCCAATCAATTCGGCACCAGCCGATAGGACGACAGCACCCGTAGACGAGATAACACTGGAAGCTAACGAGGATCGACTAGACCCATTCGAGACACAAGGCAGTGATCACATCGATGGTTTCACTGACTCACACATTCGAACGGCCGTGAACAATTTCAGCGCCAGCAACAGACAAGTCAATGCCGCCGAATCTACGAATTCCGGTCCGTTCAATGCCGAAAATAACATGCAGAGGACGTATTCGAATCAGTTTCCGAGTCGCCCAGGTGCGACAAGGAAAATTGTTTCTGATTCCACGGATTCGCTCGACACAACATTTCCTACAGATCCACTCGAGAATACTTTTGGCTCAGAATCTACAACAACCGTCGACGCCAACACACGACCGGCGGTGACGTCTCAAAACGATGCGTCTAGTACCGAATTTGCAAACCAAACGGCGCCGCAAGACCTGAATATGACCAACTTGGGGATCGGATCAGGCCAACCCGACTTCAGTCTCGAGGAATCGGAAAAACCACAAATCTTGAAGTTCGGTTCGGATAACTTGAACGATGCCGACACAGGTCAATCAATGGAGATTGGACCAGAAGCATCAAATCCCTTGGTCGAAGACGATCTGTTTGGCTTACCTAGAAGCGAAGATTTTGGTGCCCAAATGGATCAACAAGATGTGCATTTTCCGAACACAACGACTGACACTTTTGGGAATCCGTTGTCTCCCGGTTCCGATGATTCAAACGACGATGTCAACGCGACACGTCAAAGGCTGGTAAAAAACGATCAGTTTTTTCGAGCCGATGAAGGCTTTGGAAACGAGGAACCCAATCGTGATCCGGTCCGGCAAGAGACGTTTGACGACAAGCGGTTTGGTGACTTTCTTCCGCTGCAAACCAGTCGTCAACAAGAAATTCGCAGCACGACTATTCAGCCCTCGATACCTCATTTCGGCGGCTCAACCGTACCGAATTCTGGCGAATACCAAGTGCAGCCGAACGATACTTACTGGATCATTTCGAAAAAAGTATACGGGACAGCACGCTACTTTCAGGCGCTGGCCCAGTACAACCAGCAGCGGATCTCGAATCCCCACCACATGCGGCCGGGATTGAAAATTCTGACACCGAGCCTCACGGACCTTGAGGAACGCTATCCGGAGCTGTTCGAGAGCCAACAGCCAACGACTTCACACATCCTGTCAGACACCGGTCAATCGCCTGCGGAGTCGATGTATCAACTGTCTGGATTGTTCTACGACCACACCAGCCAGCTCATGTACCGAGTCGGGTCTAAGGATACTCTGACCAGTATCTCAAAAGATCATCTAGGCCGAGCTTCCCGCTGGATTCAGATCTATCGATTGAACCAACATCGGCTGAAAAATCCGGACAAACTGAAAATCGGAACGGTGTTGCAAATGCCAGCGGATGCCAGCCGAGTGAAACTCGTGCGGATGCCTGGCGACATCCGATAATAGCGCTGCGATGTTTTTTCGATTCGGCAGTGTGATCGTCTTGGTAATGCTCGTAGCAGTGACTGGTGTTACATTAGAAAAGCGGACCTTGCGGTACCGTCGCGCTTTGAGTCACCAACATCACCGCAAAGAGATTCTGCTGGCTGCTCACACGAAGTTGCAAGTGGAGACCCAGCAGATGGGAGAACCGGTTCGATGATCGTGTCGCAAACTGTGCGAGCGGAAGTGGCTCAATGAATTGTCGAAGGTCCAATGACCAACGTCGTTTTGCGAGGCACCGGACAGAAAACCGTGCTGAATAACTACACAGTGTTCGGAAAAACCGGCACCTCGCAAAAACCTGACCCGGCAAACTCTTCGAAATGTTACGTCAGCTCGTTTGTTTGTAGTGCTCCCACAGCGAATCCAAAAATGCTGGCCTGATGGCCGTGGATGAGCTGTCTGTCGGCGAGAACTACTATGGCGGGTCGTTGCGGCTCCTGCCGCGGCGAGCCTGTTGCGGAAGACACTCATTTACCTGCGCGTTCACACCGACAAACCACTGCGTTCCGCCCGCCGTTAATCTTGAGCATTGTGAGGCATTGTAAGTTTATTGCGCTCATCTAGAATGGACTGCAGAGGACGCTACGTCCCCGCGAATGAAAATATTCGTTGGCGTAGTGAGGACTGTGATGCTGGTAGCGGTCCGACAAATGAGAGGATCCGATCATGGTCTTGCTTGAATTCAGTATGTCCCCCTTGAGCAAAGGCGAAAGCGTCAGCAAGTATGTGGCTAGGTCATTGGAGATCGTCGACTCCAGCGGCCTCGACTATCGTCTGCACGCGATGGGTACGGTCTTGGAAGGTGAATGGGACCAGGTTTTCGACGTCGTGAAGAGCTGTTACGAATCCATGAGCACCGATTGTGACCGTATTACCTGTACGATCAAAGTCGATGCCCGTAAAGGCGCTTCGGGACGATTATCTTCAAAAATAAAAAGTATTGAAGATACTCTGGGGCAAGGGTTGAAAACTACAGATTCGTAACGTTGGGCACTAGGAACTCACGATTGATTTGGAAAATTATTTCCGGATAGATCGAGCCTCGAAATAATGACCGATCCAGTCAGTATTCATAACGAGACGGCGGTGTCAGAGGGACTCATTAACCGATTCCATCAGGTCGTCGGTCATGATGGTTGCTTGTACGGCCCAGACGAACTGCTGGTTTACGAATGCGACGGCTACGTCGTTAATAAGAAAATTCCCGATGTCGTTTTATTGCCGACCTGCACAGAACAGGTCGTAAAGATCGTTAAGTTGTGCAACGAATTCGACGTCCCGTTTGTACCGCGAGGTGCCGGCACCAGTTTGGCGGGCGGGTGCCTGCCGGTCGGCGGGGGAGTGATGATTAGTCTGACACGTATGAAGCGAATCGTTGAAATCAACCTGCGTGATCGGTATGCGGTAGTCGAGCCGGGACTAGTCAATATTCACTTGACGCAGCAATTGAAGGACTCCGGCTACCACTATGCTCCTGATCCGTCCAGCCAGGGCGCGTGCACGATTGGTGGCAACGTTGCGACCAACTCGGGTGGACCGCACACGCTGAAATACGGAGTTACGGTTAACCATGTGTTGGGATTAGAAGTCGTAATGCCCGACAGTTCGGTAGTCACATTGGGAGGACCAACTCAGGATATGCCAGGTTATGATCTGCCCGGTCTGTTTGTTGGCAGCGAAGGCACGTTCGGAATCTGCACAAAGGTGGTCGTACGCATAACGCGCGATCCGGCCGCCTATCGAACTCTACTTGGTGTATTCGAAACCGTTCATGATGCTACACAAGCGATCAGCAACATCACTGGCAACGGAATCGTGCCGGCGGCTTTGGAAATGATGGATCAAGGAATCATCGAGGCTCTGGAAGCGGCCTTCGAATTCGGATTTCCCTTAGATGCCGGAGCTGTGTTACTGATCGAAGTCGACGGCCTAGAAGTAGCGGTTGAAGAGGAGGCGGAAAGAATTGTCAAACTCTGTCAAAACGCAGGAGCTCGAGAAGTCCGCCGTGCCCAATCCGAAAGTGAACGCCAATTACTTTGGAAATGCCGCAAGCGTGCTTTCGGTGCAATTGGGCGTCTGAGTCCCAGCTACTGCACTCAGGACGGAGTTGTACCACGCACCAAGCTTCCGGAAATCCTTGAATTCATATGTGAAAGTGGTGCCCGACACGGGATCCGCATCGTGAATGTGTTCCACGCTGGCGATGGTAACATCCACCCTATCTTGCTCTTCGATGAGCGTGATCAGGATCAAATCAAGCGTGTGCTCGCTGCCAGCGACGAAATCTTAAGCAAATGCCTAGAGTTGGGCGGCAGCGTCACAGGCGAACATGGAATCGGCGTCGAGAAAATAAATTTCATGGACAAAATGTTCACTTCGAATGACCTGGAAGTCATGGCAGCCGTCCGCAACGCATTTAATCCCGACGGACGCTGCAGTCCACGCAAGGTGCTACCCACGGCAGGTGCCTGCGGCATGGAAGAAATTGAAAAAATCCATCCTGGGCGAAAGGCAGCGCTATAGAAGTTGGATTGTCGCGCCTCTGTTTAGACAAGAACTTATGATGAGTCGGCTGACGCAAGTAAATTATAGTTTTTTCTCGGCTTTCGGGAATAATACTCTTTGGGAGCGGATCACCATATGATGACCACTATGGACAATTGCCAGTGCGTCTGTAACTTGGCTGATTTGATCGAAGAACATTACTCGTTGCTTTACCGTTATGCGTTTCGGCTGAGTGGATCGGTTGCGGACGCAGAGGATTTGACTCAGCAGACGTTTCTGATGGCTCAGCCGAAGCTGCATCAATTACGAGAGTCTTCTCACGCCAAGGCTTGGCTGTGTGCGATTGTTCGGAACGTTTTTCGGAAGAGTTTGCGACGCAATGGAAACTCGACAGTGCCGCTGGGGAGTATTTCCGAACCAGCATCGAATCTGCCCATTAATTCAATGGTCGATTTGGAAGAGATTCAGAACGCGTTGAACGAACTTTCGGAAGAGTTTCGTTCGCCACTCATCTTGTACTATTTCAGCGAATTCAGTTACAAAGAAATTTCCGAACAACTTGAGGTTCCGATGGGAACAGTGATGAGCCGCTTGGCTCGAGCCAAGGCATATTTGCGCAAGCGGCTTGAGCTGCGAGAGGAAGTCATCCAAGAAGATAGCAGAACAACCGTCGGTGTTAAATCGTGAAAGAATCATCAAATGGACTGCCGAACTGCACTTGAATTAGTCGAAGTTGTTCGACCCGACTCTGGCGACTTAGCGGAGTCAGAGTTGACATCGGCTGCTGCGCATTTGGAATCGTGCCGTCACTGTGCAAAAATCTTTCACGGTCGGAAAACTCTGGATCGACAACTTGGGCGAGTGATACGTGACGTGCCAGTCCCTTGGAATTTAAAAACAAACTTGCTAGCGACAGTGTCTGACCGTCCACTCGCATGGACTTGCCAAGACGACAATAGCACGTCCTATGTCGGAAGCAATGCCGAAATCGACACTGGTACCAAGTCGGTCCAGTCGCTGCCCACTTCCCCGCCGGTCTCCATACATTGCCGACGATGGTTTCGTCTTACCGTTGCGATTGTTGTATGTCTTGCCGTGGTGTTTGTCGCGTGGTATTCACCTTTTTGGCCCGAATCAAGTTTGACGCTGGCAAAACTTGAACAAGAGACAGATTTGCATCTTGATCAGTATGCAGATTTCGACGGTAGTTTTCGCGCCAATCTGCCTTCTGGTTGGTCCGACCTTCGTAGTTTGCGCGTAGTGCGTCCAAAGGGATTACAGCTTAGCGGCAGTGATCATGTCGCAGCTCTTTACGGTTTTCAGTTGCAGGAAATGAGGCGACCAATCGACGGTGTACTACTTGTCATCGAACAATCACGGGTGGTGGAACCGCCAAACATCTTCACTTTCATATCCGCAACGACTCGCTATCCGCAACGCTCAACTGCCGTGGCCGCTTGGACCGAAGGCGGTTTGGTTTATATCTGCTTTGTGCAGGGTGGTGGGAGTGAAATCGAGGCACTCCAGCAGGAATTTGCAATCATGCCCACGTGACTCGAAGCGAAACCTCGTCTACGAAAGTGCGCTACAAGAATTTGAGACGTGTCGGCACCCAGTGCGGTACTTCCGAGTCAGCGGTCACAGAATGGACCGGATCTTTTCTACGAATTCCACATTCGTGGGGAAGCGTTCCAGCGTGCGGATCAACTGCTCCATCGCTTCGACCGGACTTAGCGAAATCAGGCTACGACGAAGCATCGTGATGCCTTCCATCACATCAGGCGAGAATAGTTTCTCCTCGTGCCGTGTGCCGGACTTGGTAATGTCGATCGCCGGCCAAATTCTACGGTCGGCCAGATCGCGACTCAGGACCAACTCCATGTTGCCCGTACCTTTGAATTCTTGAAAGATGGCGTCATCCATTCGGCTGCCTGTGTCGATCAAGGCGGTCGCCGTGACGGTCAATGAACCACCTTCATCGAAACGCCGCGCCGTGCCAAACATTTTTCGCGGCACTTCCAGTGCTTTGATATCCAAGCCGCCCGTCATTGTGCGACCCGTGTTACCGATCCACTTGTTGAACGCTCGTGCCGTACGTGTAATGCTGTCCATAAGGATGAAGACGTCGCGTCCCATTTCCGCCAGTCGCTTCCCACGTTCAATAATCAATTGGCTGATTCGCACGTGGCTTTCGATTTCGCGGTCCATCGACGACGCGACCACTTCGCCCTTGATTGTCCGCCGCATTTCCGTCACTTCTTCAGGTCGTTCGTCAATGAGCAACACTATTAGATCGACTTCTGGGTGGTTGGTGCTGACCGCATTGGCGATTTCTTGCAAAAGCATTGTCTTGCCGGTCCGAGGCGGTGCCACCAGCAACGCGCGTTGTCCCTTGCCGATCGGCGTCAGCAAATCCATGACGCGCATCGTGATCGGGGTGGGGCCGGTCTCCAAAGAAATCTTTTCAAAGGGCGTGACCGGAGTTAAGTCGTCGAAGAATTTGACGTTTTGATACTCTTCTAGTTCCAGCCCATCAACGGTTGCGATGGCCTTAAGTCGCGGGCCTTGCCCCTTGGAGCCTGGACCAACTTCGCCGCGGATCAAAACGCCTTCACGCAGCCTGTATTTCTCAATGACAGAACTGGACACGAATGCGTCGATGTCCTGCGCGGCATAGTTCTTCTGCGGGTCACGGAGAAAACCATAACCTTTCGGGTGCAATTCAAGGACACCGTCGATAGTACCGCTGATTTCTTGCCCGTTCTGCCCCGACACTTGTGGCCGCCGCGACCGCGAGCGTCCCCTGGATTGGGATTGGTTGTGGGACTGGGACCGACCAGACGTGGGGACACCGCGGCGTCTGCGGCGGCGCCGCCGCCGTATGTTTGAGTCACCATGTTGCGATTCGGATCGTCCCGACTCACCCTCTCCGTCCACTTGCACCATTTTGCCTCGCGACGGTGTGTCGGCGTCCGATTGATCCTCGGACTTCTCGCTTTCGCGATTCTCGTTTACGTCCGATGGCGTTGCATCTTTGTTGACGGTTATCTCGCCGTGTTGCAGTTCATCGGCGATCTTTTTTTCAGTCATTGACATATTCCGTTTTTTCAGTTCGGTCCGAAGATTGCGAAACGAGAATTCATCCGACGACACGAGTTCCAAATGATGAAAAACGCCATCGTCCCAAGTCGGACCGAACGATTACTAGAATTCGTTCAATCCTTACCTGAAGCAGTTTTGCGAACAAGCGGTCGTTTCAACACAGGGCGAATGCGATTACACTTGAATCCCCTCACCACAACTCAACGATCCTTTCAGGTTCGCTTGTTCCGAATTGTTGAAAACAGCACTAATTTATGTTGAATGGCTGCAAGCAACACACTTATCGTGAAAGTCCACAGGACAATTGATTCCGCAACTTATATTTCATTTCGGTCGCAAGTGCTGTTGTGGCGTGAGGGTCTCGAAAACGCACCGAACAGAAATTCATTGCAGACCGAACCGTCCACAACAGGCTGACGAATTCAGCTTCCGAATTTCCAAGAAGATATGCGGAGCCGCAGACCAATCGAACCGAGCGCTTGGTTACAGTTCCGTCCTTCCACAGGTCCAGTCAATACCGAACGTCCGTTTGTCGCGGGATCTACGGAAGTCAGTGTGTCGCTGAAAACTCGCAAACAGCTAGTTTATCAAACGCCCCTGTCAGTCGTACTTCACAAATGACCGGAAACCAGATCCACCTAGGAACGACAAATCTAAACGCAGCTGATCCCGACGATTCACTGCCTCGATACACGGTTCTTAAGCGAGTGGCTCCCATTCGCAGGTGGGGAAAAGTCTTTCTCGAGAGCCTACCCTTCGCTCGTTCCCCGGCGAGACTTACTTTATTCATTGACCGAGAATTCAGCACTGTGAGCAAGGATCCCAGGCTCCAAGACTCTATGTATCATAACTTCCCCACTGATTGTGTCAATTCAACTCCTGAGGCTTTACCCGTATTTTTTTGTTTTTCACTCAATCGTGGCGCCGGTCCGTTTCGTGTGATAGTCTGGACACTTGGTAGCGTCAGGACCAACCAAACCGATTCTACATACCGATTAGTATGTTCGACAAACGTCTGTCAGACAAAGAGTTTAAATTACCACAGAGACTCCATGATAGGAGATCTTATCGAGAGCTGTGTAGGGATTGATGAATTCCCAGTACCAGAACGTGTGGATCTAGTTTCGAAATTCCTTCACAGATCCTATTCACCCTCTCCCTGTTTTTGTGTCCGGCTGTTGCCGCTGTGATTTATTCGATCACGACACTCACCCAGCCGCCGAGTGTCTTGATTTGTGCGATGGCGACGTCGACAGATTCCAAACCGTCACGTTCGACCGAAATGAAGCGGTCTAGCTTTCGTTCTGGCAAGGCCGATTGAATCTTTTTGCGAACGACCCCGGCACGGGCGATTTGGACGAATCGATTTTTAGGACGCTCGACCGGTGAAACCGAAACTGTCCCTCGTTTGATCACAATGTCGTCGCCTTCGACTGAGAATTCAAGCGGCACCGTAATTTTCTGGGTCGGTATGTCGTCCTTGCCTTCTTCCTGCTTCAATCCAGTGCGAATGATTAACGACAAGCTTCCATCTTCGATGTGGATCCGAATTGGATCGGATGCTGGGAAAACCAGCGTTGTCGGCTGTTTGTCGTCAGAATCATCATCATCGGCGTCCTTGGATTCGTTGGCCTGGAATTTTACATCGCGACCAACTGTCTTCGTAAGCAACGTTTCCAATTTTCTCTTCAGCTCGTCTTCGGTCACGGTCCGTCCGGCCAGTTCCATGCGGTCGAGGCTGTTATTTAGCAGGCTTTCATGCAAGTGGATGACAATTCCCTTCGTCGACGTCAGTGTCGTGTTGGGTCGGTCACCTGACAACTCGTCCGTTTCCATCAAGCGGGTGCTGATCCACAATTTTGTCTCGGATGTACGGAAGTGCTTTTCGGACGGGTACAAGTTCAGTTCACGCAAGGGAGCGTTCACCCGTTCGTCTAACTGAACGTTGGCGTCGCCAAATTCTTCGTCGACAGCCTTGTTGAACTTAGGAATCACCTTGCGCGACACGCGGTCGACAGCGATGGCTTCCGACTGGCCTCGTCTTCGCCGTGCTTCACTGACGGCATAACTATCGAAAAACGATCCGAAAATTGGAATTCCGCTGACCTTTGTCCGGGCGCCAGTTGTCGTGTTGCTTGGATTTACCGAAATCGTGGCCGGATGTGTCTTAAACTTGTCTCCGTCGAAGGAGACTTCTTTCGTTGCCAAGAAACTGTGGTAACCTGATGTGTAAATTGTCGCTTGCTCTGTAACCCCCTGCGTGTCTGATTCAGTGACGCCGTCTAGTGTAACGTGGAAGCGTGCACCAACGTCACTTGGCTTCAGATCAATGCCAACTGTGGCCTTGGTTGTCTGCTCGCCATAAATATCGGCTCCCAAAACGTAATCGCGGACCGGACCTTCTTCTGTACGGACTTTAGCCATCATTCGAGATAGGAACGCCTCGGAAGCCACGACCTTCAGATTGTAATTGAAATAGTGCGTGCGCATCGCATCAGTGATTCGTTGGCCACCATCAGGTGCGAGATCGCAAATTTGGCCGTATGCTTTTCGTGCCATGATTGCGGCAGCACTGCTGTTGTCTCTTTCGTAGTCTTCCAGAGCACCGATAAGACGTGCTAACGACTCGCGTAGTGTCGAACGATCAGTTGACTTGGTCTTTTCTTGAGCAAGTGTCAGGTAGGTGTCCAGTGATCGTTCCAATGAGGCGAATGGGCTTTGGCTCAGAAATCTGCGCTGAGTGTCATCCAGAGCTCCGTCCATTTCCTTAAACTTGCGTTGTACGCCGAGCAAGACGGGAATGGACGGCTGGGATGAAACCGTCTGCACAATCGCCGCACTGACTTGCTTAGCACGCACGTACGTAAGCCATCTGCTTCCGTTCGCCATCGGCCGCAAGTACACACTCAGGTTTTCGACTGCCTTGTTCAACGCACGACGAGCAGACTCCAACCGGGCAACTTTTTCCGATTCGGAAGTATTGTCGAGTGTATCGAGTGTTGCCGTGGCGATGTCCACGCGGCGAGCTATTCGACCGTGCAACGTATAAAGCGGATCAAAAATGCTCCGGTACCGGATATCAGCAAGTGAGGTTTCCATCACTTTCAGCCTGGATTTTAACTTAGCGATCACCTCTCGTTGCCCCGCGACATCCAAGTTTTTATTTTCGTAAAGTTCGGCGACTGTTCCGGCGACGTCTTCGCTCCACTCCTTCCAGTTTCCGTCTAAAACCGCAAATGCCTCCGCGGAAAGATCTTCGGGAACTTCGGTGGAAAGAATGCCACGCAGACCATTTTTGGACGATCCAGGTCCATGCATAGGATCATCAACGGCCCACACCGTCGTCGCGGCAAGAATAATAAAACCACTGAATAAGATGGACTTTCTGGCCCAGAAAATCTTGCGGACATCGGTTCCAGTTTGTTGCATCACTGCTTGACTCCATTTAATCTTTTGTTCCACGTTCGAAGAACGCAAAGCATGGTTCGCGATTTGTGCAGCATTCTAAACCAACTCGTGGTTTACTGGCACAGCTCTAGTCTTCCAATATCGACAGGCAGACTCGGCCTTCCACTCTTTATTTTTTTCTCACCAGTTGTTTCTCGAGTCCTAAAAAAACTATTCCTGTGGCCACAGTGAACGATTGGGCATTTGCCAAGTTTTCTGTTCACCTGGGAACCCTAGGAAAACTGTGCAGCTCAGAGTTTCAGATTTATGTAAAGACTGAAGGACGACTCCTTCAGTCTTTACCCGGTCCGTATGTCCGATGAGCTAATCTGCGCAGTCTAATAGCCATGCATTGTTCGTGAAATTGAATTCTCTGGTAGCGTTTTCCAGTTTTTCTTGGGTTCTCTGGTCAATACAATCGGAATTGATCATCATTGTACTGGCCGCGGGGCCTGGACTTAGCCGTCACGCTTCGCTTGATCAGCTTCTTCACGTGGTGCGTAACAGCTGCTTTTTTCGAGTTTTAGCACGCTTGCCGGCCGCATGCACTTCGCTCGCTCAATTTCGCGACCAGAGGGAACTGCTTTTGTGCCGATGAATTCAAGTCTCAATGCATCTGGCTTGGACAACCTAACGCCAAGTCAGCAGCAGGTCGTCACTCATTTTCACGGTCCACTGCTTGTATTGGCAGGTCCTGGGTCGGGGAAAACTCGCGTTATTACTCGGAGGATCGCCCTGTTGATTGAACGGGGAATTGATCCACGGAAGATTTTGGCCATCACGTTCACGAATAAAGCTGCAGATGAAATGTTTGAACGAGTCGTCCGCCTTTTGCCAGGTTGCCGCGTTTGGATCAGTACGTTTCATCGATTTTGCGCTCGATTACTGCGCGCCAAGGCTGAATTTGTTGGTCTGAAATCAAACTTCTCCATCTTCGACACCGCTGATCAACGACAGCTTATTCGGCAGGTCTTGCGTCAACTAGACATTGATGCGAGTCATTTTCCAGCGGGGAAGATCGCTGCTCGCATTAGCCGGGCAAAAAATGACATGCAGACAGCGGAACAATGCGTCCGATCGTTCCAGGATTCAGTCGGCGACCACACACAGGCCGTTATGGCCCGAGTGTATCCCGAGTATCAGAAATTACTGCTGAAATCAAACGCCGTCGACTTCGACGATTTGCTGCTGCACGTCGTCACGCTGCTGACCGAAAACGTTGAACTGCGCCGCGAAATGGACGAACGGTATGAATTTGTTCTAGTAGACGAATACCAGGACACGAACTTGGCGCAGTACCGGATCGTGACTGCTCTGTCTCGCGACCATCCCAATTTGTGCGTCACTGGCGATCCAGATCAATCCATCTACGGCTGGCGGGGCGCCCAGATAGGCAACATTTTACGTTTTGAGTCCGATTTTCCCAGTGCTAAGGTCGTTCGGCTGGAACAGAATTTCCGCAGCACCAAACAGATTCTGCGGGCCGCCGACCGTTTGATTACCCACAATCGTTATCGCAAGGACAAGAGGCTGGTAACTGACAACCAACTGGGTACGCCGGTCCAGTTATGTTGCTTTCGCGACGGCAGACACGAGGCTGATTGGATCGGGCGAAAAATCCGCGAGTGCGTCGAATCGGGCGAATTCCAGTGGTCCGATTGTTCTGTATTCTACCGGGTCAACGCCCTTTCACGTGAACTCGAAATTGGATTCACGCGGCAGCGCATCCCATATCAGGTTACCACCGGAGTCGCCTTTTATGAGCGTGCCGAAATCAAGGATTTGCTGGCCTACCTGCGGATTATTGAAAACGCGGCCGATCAAACGGCATTTCAACGGATCGTCAATAAGCCATCCCGAGGAATTGGCAAGAAGACGCGCGGCAAGCTCGTCGCTTGGGCCGATTCTCAGAGTCTAACTTTTCTGGAAGCATGTCGGCGTGCGGATGAGATCCCAGATTTATCGCCCCGCGCCATGAAGGCGGTCAAGTCGTTCGCAAGGTTGATGGCCGAGTTGTCATTGGACGAAGTCGGCTCGATCCAAGAACTATTGGAAAAGATCATTCAGCGCACTCGCTACACCAAAGGCTGGGAGGACAGCTTGTCGGAGAAGGACATCCAGTGTTCGGCCAACATTGACGAACTTCTGTCTGCCGCGCACCAATACGACGAAATGTATGAAGAGGAGTGGTCGCTTGAAGGGTTTTTGGAAACGGCCAGCTTGGCGTCAGACGTAGATAGTGTGGATAAATCGGCTGGTAAAGTCACCCTGATGACACTGCACGCAGCCAAAGGCTTGGAATTCTCCGTCGTATTCATCGTGGCCGTTGAACATAACGTGATCCCGCACGAACGCTCTCTGCATGACGGCAACTTGCGTGAATTGGAGGAAGAACGTCGATTGCTATTCGTCGGCATGACACGGGCCAAGGAACAACTTTATCTGACTCATACCATCCAGCGCAAAAGCTACGGCCGAAAACTGTATACGATTCCCAGCGAATTCATTGCGGAAACGGAACTTGTCCAAACGGATTATTCAAAAGACGTTGAGCAAACGACATTCGGCGAATCGGAGTCGTCAACTAGTACGAATTTTGTTGATGACGCGTCTTCAAACAA
>Ga0310123_10000455_pt1 | contig 36734 bp, 35 predicted proteins | sample CB6_AW_1057_MG_FD_203505 | JGI IMG/M metagenome (GOLD analysis project Ga0310123, IMG submission 203505) | Marine microbial communities from Western Arctic Ocean, Canada - CB6_AW_1057 | ecosystem: Environmental > Aquatic > Marine > Oceanic | place: Canada: Western Arctic Ocean | collected... | reverse complement strand
GACGCTCAGACGCCCGCCCTGGATCCGGCCGTCGTCGCCGCGGCCAATTCGGAAATCATCCGTCGTGCCGGAGATTGGGCGAATCCCGATCATGCCAAAGCCGTTACCAAACGCGAAAAGGCACTGTTTCAGCAGGCGCGGGCCTATGTGGCAATGAAGCGGGCCGATGATGCCATCGCGCTGTACGATCAGGTCCGGGAGGAGACCGAGCGCAAGAATGCCGAGCGCCGCGCTCGGGGCGAGAAAATTCGCGAAAGTGGCTACTATTTCGACGTCCTCTTTGGCAAAGGCGAGGCCCACCGCGCCGCCGGACGTCTGGACGAGGCGCAGCGCAGCTTTGATGAGATCCTCACCTATATCGATCCGCGCAAGTACCCCGGCGTTTACTACCGCGCGATCCTCGAAAGCGGCAAGACTATGGCGGCAGCGACGGAAGGGGAAACGGTCAGGAAATCCGTCGCTCGATTCATGCAGATTCTAAATTTCGCGGAAGCGAGCAATGCGGAGGTGATGCCGTCCATCGAAGGCGCTTATTTTCATGCTGCCACAGCGCTTTCATTGATTGGGGAAACGGAAAAGGCGGACGAATATCGCAAGAACTACCTGGCCAAATTCCCGCGGGGAAGCTTTCGCAAGGAGATTCAGAGCTTGCCGACGCAGCAATTCTTCCGCACGGCGCCGGCGCCCGCGCCGTGACGTCTGCCGCCGCCGCCGCCGTGTCCAATGGTTGTGTAATACTGGACAACTGGAGAACGAAAAATTGGCAGGTTCAGCCACGAACTGGATACAGACGGCGGCGATTGCTGTTCTGGTAGCCGCCATACCGCTGTCGGCCCAATCGATCAAGAAGACGGACTATTACGTCGTCTTGAAGAACAAGCAGAAGATTTACGGCAGCGCTCTGGAGGCCAATGAGAAGGGTGATATCACCCTGACGCTGTCCGGCGGCAGAGGACAGCGAAAGTTTCGCAAGACAGAAATTCGCCGCGCGTATGTACCCAAACCAAAGCTGATCAAGGAGGCGGATCGCCTGCTCAAATCCAGGGAATTCGACGCCGCCCTGTCACGCATCGATGATGCTTATTCGAAGTTTCGGCATCTCGGCTGGGGTGGGCGCATCGGCTATGTGCGCGGTAAATGCTACCTGGCCAGAAACCAGCCCAAGGAAGCAGAGAAGTCCCTCCGCGACGGCCTCCGGTATCGAAACGATAAACTGACCGAGATCCGGCTCAGTAAGGAAATGGTGACGTTGCTACTAAAAGACAATCGTGTGCCTGATGCGAAGAAAATCGTCGACCAATTGCGGGTGAAAGATGCGAAATCGAAGTCGGCGATCCTGATTTACAACATGCGCGGCGAGGTTTTGGCAGCCAACGGGCAGAAGAAGGAAGCGATTCTCAGCTACATGAAGATAATTCTTCTCTTTCCCAAGGCGGAATGGTCGGGGACGCCTCGCAAGGAGGCATATCGACAGGTCGTATCGCTGCTGCGTGAGCTAAATGACAATCGCGCCGTTGAATTCGAAAAGGAGATGAGAAGCGAGTATCCGTAACGCCATTGCAGTACGCCAACGGTAACATTTTTTCAGCCATCCCGATCCGTTAGCCGACGGAAGATTCGGGAATCCGCCTCTGGCGGCTACAGTCATCGCCTGTCGGCTGACGGAGCAATGCGATCCAATATTACAATATTCCCCTATTCGTAACTATTCAGCAAGGTTTTGGCGCTGCCAGTTTTGGCAATACTGGGAAACGAATCGTCCTCGCCCTTCGTCCTCGTCCTCGAACCCGCCGCGCAATCGAGGACGAGGACGATTAAGTTTTATGGAGAGGGCGTTGAGCCCATGCTTCGAGTAGCTGAACAGTTAATCAGTATTACTATCACTCCATTATTCCACCTGCGCCGATACTTTAGCTCCTCAACTCCTCATCCATAAAGGATTCGATAGATGTCGAAACTCATTTGCATTGCCCTCTGTGTCGTGCTCATCGCCTTGGGCGTAACCGTTACCGACACCGTCGCTCAGGAAGCCGGGGAAGGGGCCGCGGTAGCTGAACAGGCAGCTCCCGTCGAGGCGGTAGTGCCGAAGCCCACCTTTGTAAAAGTTGTCTTTGACAGCGGCTTCGTCGGGCTCGTAATCTGGGCCCTGATATTTCTGGCGTCGTTCGCGACAATCGCCCTGGCGGTAGACGGTTTCATGCAGACCAAACGGGAGAAGATCCTGCCCGATCATGTGGTTGACGGCGTTCGTGAATCGTTGAACCAGGGGGACCTCGGCTCGTCGGTGGCGATTTGCGAGCAGAATCTCGGCCCCCTGTCGAACATTCTGAAGGCCGGTTTTTATAATATTTCGGACGGCTTCGATGTGGTCCAGGACACGGTCAGCGCCGCGACGGACCTCGAGAGTGAGAAAATCCTACAGCGCATCAATTACCTCAACCTTTGCGGTCAGATCGCTCCGATGCTTGGGCTCCTCGGCACGGTGACCGGCATGGTGCGGGCCTTCAGTAGCCTCGCTGAAGCCGGCCCGACACGCGATGCTCAACTGGCCCTCGCCATCTCCGGCGCCTTGTGGACAACCGTCGCCGGACTCCTGATTGCCGTGCCGGCGTTGCTTGCCTTTACCATTTTCAAGAATCTGGCAACCAAAGTCCTGCTCGAATCCGAAGCCACGGTGCTGGATCTCATCAAGATCTTGCGCGACGCCGAGATCGAAGACGACGAGGACGAATATGGGGCCGAGGGCATGGTCGAATATGACGCGGGGGCGTAGCAGAGTGAGGATCGGAAGGGCGACAGAAAACTACGAGTGGGAGAGTGGAGCGTCATCGAGCAATCCCGACTAACTTATGCAAACTGCCAAAGACGAAAACATTCGCACGCCGATTATGGCGATGATCGATATCGTTTTTCTGCTGATAATCTTTTTCGTCGTCACTTCGGAGATTCAACAGGATGTTGTCGATACGACGATTAAGCTGGCCCAGTCGCATCACGTCAAGCCTCAGGGAAAAGACCTCGGGGCGATCACCATCAACATCAAAAGGCGCCTGGGTACCAAGCGGCCGAAGATCTCCATTGCCGGAATGTCTTTCAAGACAAACGAACTGGAGGCATTCTTGAAGAATGCAAGGAACCGCTTCGGCGACGAGATCCCGATCATTGTTCGTGCATCCGGAAAGACCAAGTATCGTGAAGTCGACAAAGTGATGCAGGCCATCGGCCGGGCTGGCTTGTACCGCGTCAGTGTCGCGTCGCTGGACGTCGGAAAACACTGATTGCAATTGCCGATTGCAGGGACCGAACGATAGATGAAACGGAAATCGGACGAAGAACTCAATGTGCCGATGGCGGCGATGATCGATGTTACGTTCCTCCTGCTCGCCTATTTCCTCATGACGATCAAGATCGAACTACCGGAGGCGCATCTCAACATCAACCTCCCCGCGCCGGCCGTCGAAAAGAACGACAACCGACCGCCGTTGCAGTTGCTCGAGATTCATGTTCTATACGGCCGATACCTCCTCATGGGAACGAAAAACGTCTCGCTGGACGCCCTCGAGGAAACGTTGCTGAGTATCGCGGCCTTTGATCCCGGGCAGACGGTCATCATCAAAGTCAGCCAGGAGGCGGAGCAGCGCGAGTTGGTGCGGCTGCTCGATCGTTGCCGCAAGTCCGGCCTGATGAAACTGAACGTCCTGACGCTGAAGTATTGACGGCGGCGCTTTGCCACGCTATTTACGAAACGCAACCCTAGGCCGGATCCACATGCGTCCGGCTTCCCTCGATCGTCTCACTCGCTGACGGACTGTCGGCGAGTTTCCCGTTCGGTACGCCGCCGTCGCTCGTCGTCGCTGCGGCGTCGGCCTCACCGTAATGTTCGAGTATCATCCGAACGGCCTCGTCCGCCGTGTCGGCATAACTGAAGAGCTCGAGATCTTCCTCATCGATCATTCCGAAATCGACGAACCGCTGCCAATTGATCATCTGTCCCCAGTAATCCGGACCGAACAAAATGACGGGAATAGTACGGGACTTCTGCGTCTGGATCAAGGTTAGGGTCTCGAACAGCTCATCGAGTGTGCCATAGCCCCCGGGAAAGACGCAAACCGCTTTGGCCCGCAACAGGAAGTGCATTTTGCGAACGGAGAAATAATGAAATGTGAAGCTGAGCTCCGGGCTGATGAAAGGGTTCGGCTCCTGTTCCAGGGGCAAGGTAATATTTAAGCCGATTGATTTGGCGTCGATGTCGGCGGCCCCGCGATTAGCAGCCTCCATCAGCCCCGGTCCGCCGCCGGTCACGATCACGTACTCGAGCTCACCGTTATGCTGACCGATGCGGCTCATCTCCCGTGAAAAATCCCGGGCAACGTCGTAATAGCGGCTGATCTCGAGTAGCCGTTGGGCCCGCTTCAACCTCCGCTTCGTGTGCGCGCAATCCGGTTTCCGGCGAAGTGCCGCTTCGGCTTCCTTCAAGCCGAGGCGAACTGCAGAGGGCGCTTCGATGCGAGCGCTGCCGTACACGACAACGGTCGACAGCACGTTGAGGTTATCTTGTATAATCTGGGCCTTCAACAGCTCCGCCTGCAACCGCAGCGGCCGCAGTTCCGGGCGCTTGAGAAAGTCGATGTCTTCGTAAGCTTTCAGTATTTCAGTCGCCATATTTGGAATGCTCCTGTGAATGTTGAATGCATAATCCGTTCCAGATCCGATAGGACATCAAATTCGGCGCATTAAAATAATTCCCCATTCCCGCTAAACATTGTCACCGGCTTTGCGTATAAGCTTATAGACTCTCGAACCCGAAACAAGTTTTGCGAGGCCCTCCCCATATGGAATGGAATCGGGAAACCGCGCGTCATCTTTTGTTCCGTGCGGGCTTCGGCGCCCGCCCGGCTGAAATCAATGCCGCCGTTGCCAAGGGCCTGCCCGGCACCGTTGCCGACCTGCTGGGCGGACCGACGCGCCCGTTACCGGCGCCCACCTGGCTCGCCGACGCCATGGCCGTCAAACCCCGCGACCTAAAAGAAATGGACCCCGATCAACGACAGTCCATGAGGCGGGAAAGCCGGCAACGACTCGGTGAATTGGCCGCCGGCTGGTTGGAATTCATGATCAGCGCGCCGACGCCGGCGGATATGCTCCATGAGAAAATGAGCTTCTTCTGGCACGGGCATTTTGCAACCAGTTCGCGAAAAGTCAAGGCAGGCCCGCTTATTTACCGCCAGATCAAGCTGTTTCACGACCACGCCCTGGGAAACTACGGCGGACTCTTGAAGGCGATCATCCGCGACCCCGCGATGCTTCGCTACCTGGACAACATACGTAACCGCAAAGGCAACCCGAACGAGAATCTGGCACGCGAGCTCATGGAGCTGTTTTCGCTCGGCCCCGGAAATTACAGCGAGCAGGACATCAAAGAAGGTGCGCGCGCCCTGACCGGCTACAGTGTCATTCCCTACCAGTTTCGGTTCAAGCGGTTTCAACATGACAACGGCGTCAAAACGATCCTGGGTCAGACCGGCGTTTTCGATGGTGAGGATTTTGTTCGCATTATTCTCGATCAACCGGCCTGCGCTGAATTCATGACACGTAAGCTGTGGTCGCATTTCGCCGGCAGCCATCTGCCGCCGAATGTGGTCGATGAGCTGGCGTCGACCTTTCGGCGGTCGGACTATGACATTCGGTCGTTACTGACAGCCATGTTCCGGCATCCGGCCTTTTACTCGCCGGCGGTCACGGCCGGCATGATCAAGAGCCCCGTGCAGCTCGTCGTCGGCACCGCCCGTACGCTTGACCTCGACGTTGCCGCCCCGATATTTTATCTGCGTATGTTGATGATGATGGGGGAACTTCCCTATCAACCTCCGAATGTGAAGGGCTGGCCCGCGGGCCGCGCCTGGATCGACACCTCCCGTCTGGTGACACGCTATACGTTTGTTGAGATTGTCAGTAAAGGGCAGATACCGGCGGAAATCGATCCCCGAATGGAAAGCGCCGACCGGGTGACGGGACCCGAACGGAGAAAACGTCAACGCCAGGCCAGACGCGCGATGCGAAGGATGATGGGGCCCTTGTCGCTGGCAATCAGTTTCGACCCACAAAAGCTCGTGAACGACAACGGCGCGCCAGGCGCAATCGTGGATCAGCTTGCCGCGGCGCTGCTGGTCGTGCCACCGACGCCGGGGGAGCGCTCCGCGATCGTTCGTGAGCTGGAAGCAGCCATCCGCACGGGATCGCGGCACAATGCCTTGCGACAGGCAATCGGAAGCATCATGCTGCTGCCTCAGTATCAACTACATTAGTTTCATTATCTTGCGAAGGAGACTGCGGAAAAAATCAAGAGGTTACAACGATGGCAAAACCACAAATCAGATTTCACACGCGGCGGGAGTTTCTGAAATCCGGCCTCGCCATGGTCGCCGCCACGGCCACCGTGCCGACATTCCTGAGTCGCACGTTCCTGGAGTTGGCCGCGCCCGTTGCGGACACCGCGGCCCGCGGCACCGACGAGCGTGTGCTCGTTGTTATACAGCTCAGCGGTGGTAACGATGGCTTGAACACGGTCGTCCCCTATACCGATGATCATTATTATCGGGCCCGTCCAAAGCTGGCAGTGCCGCCCGACAAGGTTCTCCGTTTGAACGACACGATCGGACTGCATCCGACACTGTCGCCGTTAAAGGCGCTGTACGACGATGGCGAGCTGGCCGTCCTTCAGGGAATCGGCTATCCGAATCCGGATCGCTCCCATTTTCGATCCATGGAAATTTGGCAGTCCGGCGTCGCCGAAGACTTTTCGACGGATGGCTGGATCGGACGCCTGTTCGACCATGCCTGCAGCAACCGGCATCTACCTAAGCCATGCAGCCCAACGCTGGGAGTCAGCGTCGACGCCACCTTGAATCCGGCCATGAAGGGCAGCTCCGCGATCGGCATCGCCTTGAATGATCCGGAACGCTTCTACCGTATGACCCGGCTCCATGCGAGGTCGTCTGCACGCCGGCCCACAGCAACGGCGTCCGACGTCGAGGAATCGCCGCTCGATTTCCTTCGCCGTACAGCTATGAATGCGCAGCTTTCGGCAGATCGGATACGCGACGCCGTTCGCGGCGTCCGGCACAGCGTCGAGTATCCGCAAAACCCATTTGCCCGGAGCCTCGAGCTGATAGCGGGATTGATTGCCGGGGGTATGGATACGAAGGTGTATTATACATCGCTGACGGGCTTTGATACGCATGCCAATCAGCGAGGTGCGCACGAACGCCTGCTGAAGATGTTGGCTGACGGCATCGCCGCGTTTCAGACTGACCTGGCCGCGCTTGGACAGGCGGACAGGGTTGTCGCCTTTACCTTTTCCGAGTTCGGGCGCAGAGTCGCTGAGAACGGCAGCGGTGGCACCGATCACGGGCAGGCGGCACCGCTGTTTATCTTCGGCGCCCCGGTCAAGCCGGGCGTCATCGGCAAGCATCCCTCACTGGCGAGCCTGAACCGCGGCGACCTGGCGTTTCACACGGACTTTCGCCGGGTTTACGCAACGCTCATCGATCAATGGCTCGGTATCAATTCCGGGCCCGTCCTCAAACAGGAATTCGAGCGCCTACCGTTCCTGGCCTGATGAGTGTCATCGCTGATGCCTGCTTAGCAGCGATAACGAACGATCAACGCAGCAGCACCATTCGAAAACCGAAATTGATCAGATTACTGGTCGGTTCCCGGCGGTAGCGATTGTCAATTTTCAGGTACTCGCGCTGGCTGGTGCTCCACGATCCCCCGCGCAGTTCGCAGCCGGTGCCGCCGGTGTCGAAGGTCTATTCGTAAGCGTTGCCGCCGACCCCGAATAAGCCCCAGTCATTAACGCCGCTTTCCTCGACGGGACAGGCGACGGGAAAACCGTCATCGTAGCCGCTGATCGGGTCCCAATCGGGGAAGCGGGACTTGGCCGATTCATCACCATAATTCCCGATCGTTGGAGGCCATTGCCCCCCAGGGATAACGTCCGATAGTCGCCGCAACGGGCATAGTTCGACCATTCTGCACGGCTCGGCAACCGAAAGAAAGACTCTGATGCCAGGACGCCGGATTGATGGTGTCGTTCCGTCAACTCGTCACAGTATGCGACGGCGGCGTCGAAACTGATACCGGTTGCCGGTTGCCGGTCATCATTGAGCGACAAGTGATGGTAACTGCCACTGTCGTGATCCGCGTTGAACGCTCGGTACTCGCCGTTGGTCACCATGTGTCGGCCGATCCACATTTCGAGCGCGTTAATTCAGATAAACTCCATGTTCAACATGGGCTCTTGCCAATTCTGACCGTCCTGAGGGCCGGTTCCGTCAGACCCGGAATCGGAACTCTGCGCCATTACGTGACTTTCCTTAGAGATTCGGAGTTGTAATCCGTAAACTCGTCTTGCCGAATTACTGTAAGTTCTCTGCCTGCACCCAGTAATATAACTCGTTCCGGCGACGCTCGCAATGCCTCCCGGGAGCAGTCCTGGTGATGGCGCCGATGCCGGCAACACCAGCTCGAGTGATGACAGGGCGAATTTTTGGGAACCACGCGGTTACAATCGGGCAAACAGAAACTATATTTCCTCGCAGCTTAAGCAACCTTCTGCGGTTGTCGAGTGTCTCATTATTCACGGGTGCCGCATGGGTTCGAAATCTGTCCCGGCGGCTTCTACCGTAGAGCAACCGGTTGGATGATTCCCATATGGAGATTTACAGCGCTTTTCTGAATCTTTTGCGAGACGGCGGACCGATCACCTGGATCATCTGTCTGTTCAGTGTAATCACCTCCATCATTATTGTCGAGCGTCTTTTTCATTTGCATCGCGCACAGATAAACGTGCCGGATTTCATGCGTGGTGTGACCACTGGCCTGAGCCGCGAAAACGCCAACACCGTGGAAGCCATCAGTATTTGCGGGGAAAATCCCGGCCCCGTGGCGCATATCCTTCGGGCGGCGATTCTCAACAGCCGCCGCGGCGAAAAGAAGATGTGTGAGGCGGTCGAGGATGCCGGCCTGGCAGAGATTCCGCGCCTGGAGCGGAGTATCGACGCCTTGGCATCCATTGCCACACTGACCATACTTCTCGGCCTTTTGGGAACCATGCTCGGTCTGATTGATCTGTTCAAGGCCATTGAAGGGCAAGGCACATGGGTTGAAGTCGGGCAAATGGCTGAATCGATAAAGGCCGCACTGATTAGTTCGGCAGCAGGACTGACCGTGGCCATTCCAGCCATCGGTTTTCACAACTACTTCACGAATCGCGTCAAGAGCATTATTCTCGACATGGAAAAGGCAGCGGCGGAGATGATCCATTTTCTCGTTGATCGCGAAATAGCCGTTGCCGGCAATGTCCCGACAGAACCTGAAGAGATCGAATTCAGCGAACCGTTGCCGCCGACGGCAAACGTCGAAACGCTGCCCGGGCCGGACGAGATTGCAGAGGCCGGCGCTGAGCCGTCCGTTGCCCGGGAGTCGGAAGAGACCATCGAACGCGCCGCCAAGGAAACGGTCTGACCGTTGTGAAATTCAAAGGCAATCTCAGGACCCGCAACGCTTGGTTCCTCGGCATGCCCGCCCTTGTCGATCTGCTGTTTCTGATCCTCATTTTTATTATTTTCGGTAACATGGTGGTCAATCAGCCCGGCATCGCCGTTGACTTCCCCGAGACCCCCGGCGATCCGCTGACCGCCGCGGATAAGCTGATCATCATCCTTACGAAGGAACGGCAGATCTATTTTAACGATCAAGCGGTCCCGGACTGGGAGGCGCTCGAGGATAAACTTGCCGAAGTGACATATCGGAAAACCGGGCAGCGAATGAGCAAACCGGTAATTTTGCTGAATGCCGATCGCACGGTTGCCAACAACGACGTCGTTCGGATCCTGTCGATTGCCAGGCGCTACGCGTCACGAGTCGCCCTGGTCACCACTCCCGAAAAACCATGAGCCGTACATCGAGGCGCTCCTATTACAGACGGGATTACCTGTATGCCATCGTCGTCGTTGCCGCCGTCTACGCCGCCTTCCTCTTCGGCCTGCGCATCGAGAGCAGTGCAAAGGCCATCGATGGCAATCTCGAACCCGCCCTCGGCGACGTCATCTTTCTGCCGGTTGAACGGCATGTGCCACCGTGGCAGATGAAATGGCAGCAGCACGTGTTGGCCTGGATCGACTTACTGGATCCGACGATCATCTCACTACCGAATCAGACCTACGGCTTCAGCCAGATCCGGAATATGGACTTCGAACGCCCCTTCGCAGACTTCGAACGTATGGCCTTCGCCGGCCGCTATGCCCAGCGGCCAACACCGCCCTCGTTGCAACTGACGCCCGGTGTCGACGATTTACTGCAATATATGGAAAAGTCGCGGCGGATGATCCCGCCGGCAATGGCGGGAACGCAGCAGCAGGTGGAAAGCCGGGCGCCGGGGATCGTCTGGACGGATGAAAACGGACGAACCGTTGACGGGCTGCCGGTGCTCGATTTGGGTGCATATGGTATCGATTTAACTGTCATGCGGCGGACAACGGGACCCACCCGAATCCGCGTCTCACCGTATTACGATCAGTTCCGCGTGCGGTTGATTCGCTCCTGCGGTGATATCGATCTCGATACCGCCGCCGTGACTCATCTGCGGCGGTTGTTCAGCAGAGACAAGAACCAGACGGTCCTGGCGCGCAAGGCAAGCCCATGGCTGGGCGAGGACAGCCGTTTTGACGTTCATTGGCGATTTCTCGGCGCAGTCATCGAGGAACCTGAAGCGGACGAGCGAAAACAACGTTATGATATCGATTGGTTCTAGTAATTTTTTCCTGGTGTGCATCGTCGCTGCTCTTGGGTGCCTGGCCGTACTCAGTATCCGGCATCTATGGGTGCTGAACGGTCGCCATTGGAACCTCTCCGAGGAGTTGTTGTGCCGCTGCCGTGCCTGCGGTTTGACGTTTCTGAGTCGGCGGGTGGAACGTGTCAGGCGGTGCCCCGCGTGTAATGTTCTTGTGCGAATCCGCGATAAGAGGTCGTCGAAGCGGATGCGATACTAACCATTCACCATTCACCATTCACCATTTTCCCCGATCCATTGGATACTCCCATAGAAACGATCATTATTCTTGACTTCGGTTCCCAGTATACACAGTTGATTGCCCGGCGCGTTCGGGAGCTGAATATCTACAGCCGCGTTGTCCCGTATAATCTCGCGGTTGCGGAAATCGAACGTCTGGCTCCGGCCGGCATGATCCTCAGTGGCGGCCCGGCAAGCGTTTACAACTCGGAGGCGCCGCAATGCGACCCGACCCTGTTCGGGCTGGGTATTCCAGTGCTCGGGATATGTTACGGGCTTCAACTCATGGTCTACCACTTGGACGGCGAGGTGGCATCAAGCAGCAGACGCGAGTTCGGCCACGCCATGCTGGACAGAGCGGTGGATACGGATCTGCTAGACGGGCTGCCCGAACAGCAAAGGGTATGGATGAGTCATGGCGATAAGGTGCTGTCGTTGCCGCCCGGATTCACGACCATCGCGACCACGTCGAACAGTGAATTCGCAGCCATTGCCAACATCGAGGCGAAGCTCTTCGGGTTGCAGTTTCATCCCGAGGTGGCCCATACGGAATACGGGACCGACATCCTGCGCAATTTCTGCCGCAGCATCAGCTCGTGTCACGGAACCTGGACGATGGCGTCCTTCATTGATCAAAGCGTACGTGAAATTCGCGAGCAAGTGAAAGACGACCAGGTCATCCTCGGTCTCAGTGGCGGCGTTGACTCGTCCGTCGCCGCCGCCCTGTTGCACAAAGCCATCGGTGCCCAGCTCTCCAGTATTTTCGTAAACAACGGCCTGGTCCGGGAAGGCGAACCGGAGGCTGTCCGCCGCATGTTCGGCAATGCCTTCGCCATGAACCTGGATTATGTCGACGCCACCGACCGCTTCTTGAAGCCGCTTGTCGGTGTCATCGATCCGGAAGAGAAGCGAAAGATCATCGGGCATGAGTTCATCGCCGTTTTCGAGGAGGAAGCACGGAAATTCGAAAAGGCCCGTTTCCTGGGGCAGGGGACAACCTATCCTGACGTCATTGAAAGTGTTTCGATCGACGGGAATCCGAGCGCCTTGATAAAGAGTCATCACAACGTCGGCGGCCTGCCGGAGATCATGCAACTCGAACTGGTCGAGCCATTGCGCAATCTGTTCAAGGATGAAGTGCGCGAAGTCGGTCGGCAGCTCGGGCTCTCCCAAGAAGTCGTTATGCGGCAGCCCTTCCCCGGTCCCGGTCTGGCCGTGCGAATCATCGGCGAAGTGACGCCGGAGCGCCTGACCGTCCTGCGTCAGGCCGACAAGATCGTCATTCAGATTATGAAAGAGACCGGCCACTACTACAAGGTGTGGCAGTCGTTTGCCGTGCTGCTCCCGGTGCAGAGCGTCGGGGTCATGGGCGACGAGCGGACCTATGAAAACACCATTGCCATCCGCATTGTCGAGAGCCTCGACGGAATGACGGCCGACTGGTCGCATATTCCATATGAAATACTCGGGCATATATCCAACCGGATCATCAATGAAGTCCGTGGCGTCAACCGTGTCTGCTACGACATAAGCTCAAAACCACCCAGCACGATCGAATGGGAATGAAGGGAATCGAAAATCAAAAATGCGTATTATCAGCGGCGGAGCCAAGGGTGTTGTTTTGTCGCCGCCAGCCCGGACGGTCCGGCCGACCACCGACCGAGTCAAGGAATCCATGTTCGCTATACTTGGCGATCTCCAGGAGCGGATCGTCGTCGATCTTTTCGCCGGCTCCGGCGCCCTTGGGCTGGAGGCCCTGAGTCGCGGCGCCGCGGCGGTTTACTTGGTGGAAAACCAGGCGCGGAACTGCAGACTGATCGAGCGCAACGCGGCGAAAGTCGTCAAATCCTGTGGCCGCAAGGATTCGGCTCATGTCATTCGTGGCGATGTCATGCGGGCGCCGCAAATCCTGGCCGCCGTGCGACCGGATGTAATACTTGCCGATCCGCCCTATCATCCGGGGCCGGGGGAGAAAGGGGCTGTCGATTTGCTGCAGAGTAGTGACTTCGCGGAATGGGCCGGGTCGGCGATGCTCGTACTCGAGCAGTCCGTACACAATCGGCTCGCGGAAGGCGCGACGGGAGAGTGGGAAGTTTTCCGGGAAAAAACGTACGGTGATACGGTGCTGTATTTTTTGAGGCGGTAGCCAAAAAATACTAGAAATCCAGCTGACAGGCTCGCGCCACCTCGGCGGCGGTGGTGACGCCGCTTGCGGCCTTCGATTCGCCATCCTCACGCAGCGTCCGCATGCCGTTCTTCCGGGCTGTGGCATTCAATGTGGCGTTGTCGACTTCATGAGCGATGCCGCGGCGGATGTCATCGTCCACGGCAAGAAACTCGAAGATGCCGACACGGTCGCGGAAGCCGGAGCCGGCACAGTTCCGGCAGGGCCGGATCGTCTGCGTCTGCTCGCCGGTCACGGTGTTTTCAACATGGGTGCGCGTTGCATTGTACTCGAAACCGCTGGCCGGCAACCCGGTGCCCTTGCAGACAGCGCAGACCTTCCGTATCAGGCGCTGAGACAGTACGCCCACCAATGCTGAGGAGATGAGAAATTTTTCCACCCCCATATCGAGGAGACGGCTGATGGCGCCGGTTGCATCGTTCGTATGCAGCGTACTCAGGACCAGATGGCCGGTCAATGCCGCATTGATGGCGATGTCGGCGGTTTCCTTGTCGCGAATCTCACCGACAAGAATGATGTCGGGATCCTGGCGCACAATGTGACGCAGCCCGCCGGCGAACGTCAGCCCGATGGTCGGCCGCACCTGAATTTGCGTGACACCGGCGATCTGGTATTCCACCGGATCTTCGATGGTGATGATTTTCTTCTCCTCCGAGTCCAGCAAATTCATGACGCAATAGAGCGTTGTCGTCTTGCCGCTGCCCGTGGGCCCGACGACCAGGACCATGCCGTGGGGCAGTTTGATCAGCTGCGCGAACCGCCCCATCAACTCCGACCCCATGCCGATATTCTCCAGCGTAAAGAGCTCGATGTTCTTGCGCAGGATCCGCAGGACGATGCTCTCGCCGTGCATGGAGGGAACGGTGCTTAGGCGGACATCGATCTGAGAGCGGCCGATCTGCAGGTCGGTGCGGCCGTCCTGCGGCAGACGGCGTTCAGCGATGTTCAAACCGCCGATCAGTTTCAAGCGGCTGGCGATGGCGGAATAGGAGGCGATCGGCGGCGTCATGACGGTCTGCAGCAGACCGTCGATACGGAATCGAATCGCCAGCTGTTTTTCCGATGGTTCCACGTGGATATCGCTGGCCGTCATCTCGACGGCACGGGCGAACATGTCGTTGACAAGCCGGACGATCGGCGCTTCCAATGCCAGGTCCCGCAACGCCTCCTCGCTGGCGTCCCCGTCAACGGCCAGGCCGTCGATGTCGCCTTTACCCGGCTTATGTTCGTACAGCTCGCTCAGCAGGCGTTCGATGTGGGTGCGCTGGGAAAGGTAAAATTCGACCTTGCGACCGAGCAGATGCCGCCAGTGGTACGCGATCTCTCCAAGATTATACGGCGTCGCTACAGCGAGTGCAACCGACACATCGTCCCACGAAACGGGCAGGCAAAGCCAGTTGTTGAGATAGTCGAAGGTAATACCCGAAAAGCTGTTGATGTTTTCCAGTCCTTCGTCCTCGATAACCGGCAGACCCGTCGCCTGCGCATAGCCCTGGAGAATGTCCTGTTCGGACAGCCGCCCCTGGGTGCACAGGTCCCATTCATCCATGGGTTGAAAGTCATCCAGTGCCGCACCGTCATCGAGGAACGTCTGGATCTTGTCCCGGATGGCATCGATATCGACGGTGGTCGAAACGGGCTGATCGTCCGTCGCGGCTGCGTCGCCGGTTGCCGGAGCGGGCCCGGTCTCCGTCGACGCATGGGCGCCGAAGTCGTCATCCGGCCGGCGGATGGATTGGTCCGATCCCGGCTCATTTATGTTGTCCGATGAGTTCATTTTGGAACGCCTGCGGCGATTGTCGGAATGGTGGAATGATGGCGCACTGTTGTGACGATATACAGTGGTCAGAAGGTGCATTCGGCGTCGGGTATTTGCGGCCCGACGACCTCGCGCCGTTGGGCCGCAAATACCCAAGCGTTCGAGTACCTGAATAGTTACCTTCCGACCTTCCACAATTCCATCATGCCAACACGCCATCTCCTCAATACCGCCACATCATTTTTCGGGGCTGCCCAGATTGGCTTTCCGTCGCGCGCCCAACGCGCTCGTCCATTACTTCCAAAGCTCTTTCATACCGTTCGACCAGCTTTGCATGGTCAGTCCGGATATCGAGCACCTTGACGGTGATCAACAGAAGCAGTTCGCGGCGCTTTTCATTTTCCTTTTTTTCGGTAAAGAACCTGCCGAAATATGGCAAGTCCTTTAAAAATGGCACGCCGGTCTCCGACGTCGTCTTGTCCTCCTGGATCAATCCACCCAACAGAACCGTCGCACCATCCTCGACGATGAGCGATGATTGCACTGTGCTGCGCGTGATCGTCGGTGTATCCTGAACTCCGAATTCCGTTGCTTTGGCTGCTGAGACTTCCTGCTGCAGGTCCAGAGTAACCATGTTCTTTGCCGTAATGTGCGGTGTGACAGTGAGAATGGTTCCGGTGTCCTGATAGGAAATGTTCGAAAAATCCCGGCCCCCCTCGGTTATCTCCGTGCGCGTGCGAATGGGGACGCTGTCACCGACGTTGATGGTCGCCGTCTCCTCGCTCATAGCAACGATTTGTGGCGTGGACAATACGCGCGTGTTTGATTCGCCGGCAATTGCCGTTATCTGATGAAGCAATGCCTGCGGAGAAATGGCTTCCCCGAATAGAAACCCGAAATTATTGCCGGGCACATTGCCTTCGCCGGATTTATTAAACCCAATGTCTGCGTCGTAGTCACCGAACCGGGCGTTCCAGGCATATCTAAAGCCGAACTCGGTGTCGTTGTCGAGCAGGATATCAACAATATACATTTCAATCATGACCTGGGGCGGCGGTGTGTCGAATTTCTCGAGGAAGAGTTTGAGTCGCACCCACGCCCGCCGCGTCGTGCGAACGATGAGGCGGTTGTGATTGCCGTCGGCAAAGATGGTGATGGGGACGTCGAATATGGTCTGCGCTTCGCCTTCGGCAGCGGCGGTGCGCCGCGACTGTTGCTGGATCTGCGCCGGCTGGGCCGCCTGCCCTCGGGTCAGCTGCTGGGTATCGTCGCTCTGGCGCCGCCGGCTTGGCGAGGCAGCGGTGGTGCGTGAGCCGGTAAAAAACACACTGACAGCCTCGCTGAGGAAGTCGGCCCGGTTGAATTTGACCGCATACTCAAAGATTTCCTCCTGTTCGTCTCCGCCGGTCTTTTCGCGGTCCAGGAGATCGACCCAGCGCTGGACCTCATCGAGGACCTCGACGGTCGGCGCCGCGGCCAGCAATACCTGTGGCCGTTCGAGAGCAACAAGCTTGATGCTGTGGCCGTCGCCTTTTTCACTGGTCGTCACGGGAAATCCCAGTGTCGGCAGGATCACCTTGAGCTCGTCCAGAATCTGCATGACATCGACATAGTGGCAGGCAAAACTGATCATCGGCCATTTCGTCTCGCCCATGACGTCCAGTCGACCGATGATTTCCAACAGTTTCTCGATATTGGCCGGCGCCTCGATGATCAGTAGACTGTTTAAATGCTGAATGGGTTGGATCGTCGCGCCCTCGGTCGTGAACGGCTTCAGCATGCCGGCGATGTCACTAGGCGCTGTGTTATAGAGTCGTACGAACGACACGTCGATGTTCGGAACGGGATCGTGGGTCGCGAACAGCCAGCGATCCTGTGGCATCTTAGCAAACGGTAGAATCTCGACAAATTTTCGCTTTTTCGTCGCGAAAGCCCCGTTGAGCCAGAGAATGTGTTCAAACAGCTCCCACACCTCGCGGCGCGGCATTTCTGCCGTCAACCTGAAATTGACGGTGCCGGAGACGCTGGCATCGATCAGATACTGAAACTCGAGGGTTATCGAGAACATCTCGACGACTTCAGTAATCCTGGATTCATCAAAATTAAAATCCACCGGAGTCAGCTCATCGGGGTTCTCGATATCGGCGGTCATATCGGCAGGGAGATGGTAGCGCGACCGCGGCGGTTTCACCGGATCCGGCTCGAGATTGCGTGACGGCAGAATAATACCTTCGGAGGGATAATCCATTTCCATGCCGTCCGGCGGCAGATCACCTTCATCAAATCCGGCCGTTTTGATTTCGGCCGTGACATCCGGCGGCATCGTCTCAGCGGCGCGACCTGCCGCCGCCGGCATCGGTGCATCGGCCTCCGCATAGGCCGTCGCCAGCGGACCGAACGTGCGACAGCCGTTGACGAAGGTGAAGCCAAAAATGGCTATGAACAGCCCGCAAAATCTGCGAAACAGGAGATTGTTAATCTTGATCATGTAGGGCCTTTGTGAATCTTTAGGGATTAGAACCGGCAATCGCACCCCTGCCGGCTCCGCCTACGAGGCGCCGGTTCCGCCTCCGGAACTAGTACACCGTACTAGCCCGGCGGGATCCCGACCTACCGCCTCTTTACAGGTTTTCTGAACGGATACGATCACATGGAATCATCAAGAGGAATGGAAAGTGCGCGGAGATCAGGCCGTCATTCGGGGAATGGTCCCTTTTGCCGCCTGGCTGGACCCGGACGGGGTCGGCAGGGCCGCCCTGAGGAAAAACGCCGATTGTGGTCAGGTAAGAACACGGTGCCGTCTGTTCAGCCACGGCTGAACAGACCTTTGCACCTCCCGTTGTTCACGTCCAAAACAGGCTCGCCTATGATTACTGAATGATACGATTGAAAAGGCTCGGTCACATGCGGTCAATTCTGTTGCATCGTCGGATAGCCGGGTCCAGCGCTCTCACTCACTTTCCCATCCTTCGCTGGCGCCGCGGATGAATCGCCGCCGTACGTCGTCTCTTCGAGTCCGGGCATCACGCCGCCGCTGAGTCCGGACATCACCGACAGTATCGGTGATTGCCTTGCGAATGTCCTGAATCCGTGTCTGCCGATTCCCGCCGTCCGGCTGCGTCGGCTCGGCGGCGGCCGGCGGCGGCGGCGGCGGCGGCGGCCGCCGCATCGGGGCGCCTTTTTTCGCCGCCGCTTTGGCTTTGTCAGCCTGGCCCGCCCTAGCCGTCTTCTTCTTCCCTGCATCGGCGGCCTTGGCTAACTGCTTGAAGGCGTCCTCCCGCCGGCCCTTGCTGTACTCATCTCCCTTATTGATATATAACGGGAGATCGTGGTCACCTTTCCTCAACAGCACCGCATCGATGTTGATCTTAGCGAGGATGTAACCGGTCTCACCGACGGGATCGTTAAGACGATAAACCTTTCGGTTTTCATCCTTGCGGGCTTTCCGCGGCGGTTGCTTGCGCGCCTTGGCGGTCCGGCGTGCCGGGGTGCGGCGTCCGCGCTTCGGCTTCGGTCGCTCTTGCCGATAAATGATACTGGCGCAGGCTCTGTCCTGCACCCGGGCAATGCTGACCAGTTCGAAAACCTCGTTGACTTTCTCTTCTTCGATCTCGGGTTTTTCGGGTTCGACGAATTCCTCGAATACCCGCTGCGGATGGAAGAGGTTTTTCTCCCAGATAACATCGGCCCGGCGGACGTCCCGATTCACATTCGGGCGTCGTGCCGCTTTGCGTTTCGATGGCGGCCGGAATTCACTGGCGGCCAGTGCCCCTTCGTCGGATACGGTCGGGGCCGACGAAGATTTCACAAGATGGACGGTGAGCAGAACCGCCGCCACCGTCAGCAGAATATTTGCGAGAAACAGCAGCCCTTTCATGGTTCGACCTCCGATATGTATTTCCCGCCTGAGGCGGACCGGCTGTCATTCGTCATTTCCTGAAGTCTCAGATCCCTTCCAGGTATTCGGACGCTTCCTTCGAAAGAACGAATGCCCGGATCTTGCACTTCTTTACCGTGACGCCGGTCGGTCCCTTCCGCTTGTTGGGACGAATCGTAAAGTCATTGAATTCTAGGAGGTGCGGCTTGTTCCCCTCAATGTCTCGGATAAATCGGAAGACGGATTTGATACTGGTCTTGGATCTCGTATTAATCGTGACCTCGATGGCGCGAATGTGATCACTCAGTTCGCGAATCTGCGGAGTGCTGACGTTACTCAGTTCGACGCCAGCCTGATTGGCAATCCGCTGGATGCGGGACTGGATTTCGTTGGCCGTCGTCCGTCCCTGCCATGGCCAGAAGCCGGTCGTCATTGGCTTGATGGTCTCGCGTCGGCTGTCGCGTTTATGGGCAACGGCCTCGAGCTTGGCCAGCTTCTCTTTCAGGTCGCGGATCTTCGCCTTTTCCTCGGCAATGCGTGCTTTCGTCGGCAAGGTGGTACTGCTGGGCTCGAGAAAGTGGAGCGCGTACAAGCCGATCAGGAACAGTATGACCAGCACGTAAAATAGTTTCTTGCGCGATGTCAGTTTTGAATTGCCGGCCATTGCTTGCCTTTCCTGATGCTAAGGACCGTAAATGCGCTTACTCGTCCATTTCTTCGCTGTCGGCCGCCGGGGCCTCCTCCGTCGACTCTAGCTCCTGCGTTGCGTCGTCCGCATCGCTCTGTCCACCGTCCGTCTCCTCGGCTTCCCCTTCGCCATTCGCTTGTGCCTCTTCATCAGCGGCTTCGGCGGCCGCCGCCGCTGCGCGTCGTTGTAAGATCCTGCGCGATAGTTGATCATTACGACTTCGCGGCCCCGGGCCAATCGCGCCGGCCGGCGGCGGTGGTGGTGGCGGCGGGGCCGCGAAGTCGTTCATTCGTGCCGGCGCGATTGGCGGCGGCTGTGCAGGCATCGCTGTTTCGGCCCGATACGCGTGACGATACTTGACCCGGCCTTTCAAGAAATAACCCATGGCATCAGTGCCACGGATAGCTTTCTGCTCATAGCTCGCCTCCTCGAATATCGAGCTTTCCCGTACCGCCTCGATAAATTCCGGTTCATCGGCCTCGGCTTCGAACTCGACGCGCAGATCTCCATCGGTGGCGTCCCATTTCAACGCGGTAGCCCACATTCGATCACTGGCATTCGATGTCAAGTCCGCGAGGACTTCCATCAGTGGTAGACGTGGGGTCCGATGCTCCTTTATTTCCGCCTCGAGCTGGTCCGCCAGATCCTCGGTCGTCTCCGGGACCATCAGGATTTCGAGCTTCGCCTGTAACTGTTTTCGCTCCGCTGCGACGGCGGCATACTTCTGGTAATTGTCGTAGCCCCATGAACTGCCGATCATACCGAGAACAAAAATCACATAGACGGCAGCGACCAAGGTAAAGATTTTGGAGAAACGGTTTCGCCGCGGACGAATTTCCAGCGGTACCGGCAGCCAGTTCTTCTGATCGTGAGCGAATTGTTCACTCAGACCGTAGCGTCCAAGAATCAAGGCAGCCGCGAACGATCTCTGCTCTTCCGATGACAGCTCGGCCAGACCGCCGATCTGCAGACCGCCCGCCGTCAGCGGCTCCTTCCCCAGACCAAAAATCTGTCCGTTCTCCGGTATCTCCGACGTGTAGCTGATCATGCGCCGGCCGCCATTCTGATGGCGGAAGACAAAGACGTCCCCATTAATACCTTCACTGAGGCCGACATCGGTGTCCGCCAAAACCGGATCGAGTGCGGCGGTAGCCGGAATGATCATGTCCACGCCGGACCCCAGACCGCTCGATGCGTCCAGCCAATCATTCCAGTCCTCCTCCCGGAAATACACCAGGCGCACCAGGTTCAGATCGCCTTCCGGCGCCTTGCCGATGATGCGGTAGCCCCACGTCAATTCATCGGCCTGGATCGGCGAAAACTTGGTCAATTCGAACTGAAGTGCCAGCCGCAGGTCTTCGGGCGCAATTTTCGGCATGGTCACATCGATGAAGCAGGCTTTTTGGGAAATGCCGCCGACAATGACGGTCGTGTCGGGGTCGACATCGAGAGCGGCACGCCCCATCTGTAGCAGCTGAGCGTTGGACTGTCCGCTCTTGCGCTGTGCCTGCCAGAATGCCCGGATTCGCGTCGTGTCGCCGGCGCGATCACAGCGGACACCGCAGAACCGGCTCTCCGGGTCCCAGGTAAAAACAACACAGCGATTGTTTCGAAAGAGGGCCATCGGGTTTGTGAATCGAAAGTGGCTTTGTCAACGTGGACGTGCCTTAAGTCAGCGCCTGATCATACTATGACTTGCTGAAAATCAGGGGGTTCCAAAAAGAAAAGGCAACAGTGACTTGGGCCGCGGCGTCAATTCAGAGCGTTGGTCGCAGGCATGGGGCCGCCAGGCGGAGCGCCGGAACATCCCGGAACCACTGCCTTGCTGCAATATAAATTTAACCTATCGCCCACGTAATACAACGCACAGGCCATATGAATCAATGACCTCCCGCTCGCTATTTCGGTCGCCGGGGTTCATCTTACCGGCATGCTATCATTGCTCTTGACAGGCGTCACGTCGGGCATCGGCCGAGTCGTATTGCGACGATCTCTCGAGGACGGCCATACGGTTTCAGCGGTCGTTCGCAATGCTCAGCAACGGACGGAACTGCTTCACCGGCACAGCGACCGGCTGCAGGTGCACGTCGCCGATCTGGCCGATCGTGCCGCCGTCCGAAACTTCGTCGATGGCGCCAAAGGAACGGCATTCGACATCATTCTGCTGAATGCCGGATGTGCGAAGGTGGGCCGCTTTCACAGGCTCGCGGAACAGACTATGGACGATATCATGGAGACGAACCTGCTGACAAATATGCGCATCGTCCATGGGATGATGCCCGCCATTCAGGCACACGGAACGAAGATCGTCTTCGTCAGTTCGATCGTCGCACGTATGCCGGGCCGGGAGTATGCCAGCTACGCCGTCTCCAAGGCCGGCCTCAGCCAATTCTATAACGCCGTTTCACTGGAATACCCCGATCTTCCATTGCTCTGTGTCGAGATCGGCCCCGTCGACACACCGTTTCACGACAAGGCCGACCTAAAGATTGAAAAGAAATCCATGTTCAAGCCGCAGGAATTGATCGGCAACCGCCTCTACGAAGCAATGCTGACGCGAACTGGAATCACTACCCTGGCTGCCGACTGGGCGCTGGTACGCAAGGTCGCCATGGTTTTTGAGGACGCCATTGTAGCGCTGCAACGGTGGCGCCGCCGCCGGTCCGAAACCGGAAGCACTACGGGCGACTGAGGGACATCCTGGAACGTGAGCGGGAAGGCCGGATTTGAAACTTTCTCGTCCTTCGTCCTCGTTATCGATTTGCAGTCGAGGACGAGGACGAGGACGAGGACGATATGTTTCTGACTGCCAAAACTGGCTGCGCCAGAAAGTCACTGAACCCTGTACGCTTTCCGCCTTCGCTGGATCGTTCCTCAGGAGCGCCCGCCGCCTCCCGCTACGATCCGTCTCCGTCAGCCGACGGAAGACGGATTATTACAAATCGAAACTTTTGTTGGTAGCCGGACGCTTGCCCTCCAGGGCTATGACTGCAATCTACCGGTCCCCGAACACCTGAAATCTAGATCCAAGTTCCTCAGGAGCCACACGAATGCGAAATGTGCTTATCACCGGCGGGGCAGCCGGCCTCGGACGGGCGCTGACGCGGCATCTCGCCGCCGACGACTGCCGGGTCACGGTCGCCGATATCGACCATGAAAACGGACGGTGTCTCGCCGGTGAGCGTGATAACATCGCGTACGTCCCATTGGATGTCGCCGATCCTGCCGCTTCCGATCTCGCGTCGGCAACGGATGTCTATGATATTGTGATCTGCAACGCGGGAATCAGTATCAGCGGCGATTTCCGCGAGATTCCGTTTGCCGATGAAGAGCGGGTATTCGCTGTCAATACGCTCGGCCACATTCAGTTGGTCAAGCAACTGTTGCGGACCAACCGGCTGACGGCGGATGGGCGCATCGCCTTTATCTGTTCGGCGACCGTCTTTTTTCCCTTTCCGATTGCCCTCGCCTACGCCGCCAGCAAGTCCGCACTGGATGGGTTCGCTGCAGCCCTCGATGCCTATCTGCATGGCTGCGGAATAACCGTCACGCGCGTCTATCCGGGGCCCATGCGAACGGACCACCTGCGCTTCTATGCCGGCTTCGATAGAGGCCGGGGTGCGGATCCGGAACGCATTGCACCGGTCGTGATTCGAGGGATCATGAATCGCAAACGTCGCGTTCTGCCCGACAGTGCGAGCCGGCTGTTATACCTTTTGTCCTTGGTGCCGGGGCTTCTCAGCCGCCTGGCGCACAATCAGTATCGGGACAATCTGCGGGAACGGTGAGCGGGTCTACTGGAATCGAAATGGCGAGCTTCCCGGGCGTGGCAGCGGCCATTGTGCGGTTGTGAAATAAGTGAAATGAAAATGGCCGCCCGGGGCGACCGCTGGAGGGTGAGCGTCTGCGCCGTTGTCGGGACGTCGCATCTACGACTCATTTGTCATCTTCGTTCATTGCCGCTTCCGCATTCCAACTCCCCGTGTACGGAAATTTCCCATCTCCGACCGCAGCGGCGAATTTCCGCACCAGCAAGCCACGCACCCGAAGAACGACGACGCCGAAGAAAACGATGGCAATGATGACGTGGGCATGAACAACCAGCAGGATCCACGGTTTACGCAGCCAGAGACGACGAAATCCCTCGATGGCCTCCGCGTAGCTGGTCATGAAGGTGAACGTGATGAGCGAGATCACGGCGCCAAGCAAGGGTACTAGCAGGAGATAAAAGATGATGAACTGCGTGACGCGGCCCAGGCGTTCACTGCCGAAATCACGGTATGACACTGCCAGACAGGTGGCCAAAAGGACGACATTGAAAAGAAGCCCGACCCCGGCCAGGGAGGCGAAGATCGAATTCAGGAACAGGTACATATTGTCCGGCGCCCGCAGACCAAAAATGGCGCCGGGTGCGAAACCAATCATGGCGACCGTCAGACAGCGGAGTCTGAAAACTGTGAATTCCCAGCGAGCGATTCCTTGGCAACGGCTGGGAAGGCGGAAACAAACCCAGGCAAGAGCGGCCATCGGCAACACACAAGCGACGTCAACATAGAGCAATTCGTTGCGACCGATCGACGGATAAACAAGTACGAAGACCGTTGCCAGCGTAGCATAGAGGATCCCGTCTAGGCTGCGAATTACCCGGAGAAGCATTGCGAAGTTCATGCCGTCATTGCGGAATACTCTTCGGAACTCATCAACAACTCCAGTTCCTCCGGCTCATCGTATTCCATCTTGAAGAGCCATCCATCCGTGTACGGGGCAATCAACATTTTGGAGGGGTTCAGGATGAGCCGCTTGTTGGTCGAAACGATTCGGCCGGTCAGCGGCGACATGATATCGTAGAGCCCGGTTTTTAAATGGAAGGTCATACATTCGGTGTCCGGTTCCAACTCGTCCGCCTCCATCGGAAGATCAACGCTCTGCACGTCCTTGAGCTGATCATGAAGGTCCTCGGTAATCCCAACAACGGCGACACGGCCGTCCGGTTTTACCCAGAGGTGGTGATGGGAGTATTTGAAGTCCTCGGGGGAAAATACCATGGATGTTTCCTCGGGTTGAAAAGGTAAAGGGCGTTTCCTCGGATTGGGAAGGTAAAATCGAAGTGCGGGGAGGCGAATTATTTCGAGTCTCGGTGTATGTTAATTCCCGTTTGTGATGATTCAATAGTGCTGTTCAAAAATTTCTAGCCGCCGCAGGAGCGCTCCCAAAAATGGCCAGTACAATGAAATATCTGGTGCTTACGCCGGACGGAAAAGAGTATGGTCCCGCGGAGGAGGATTTGTTGGTTCAATGGGCCGAAACGGGCCGCATCCCACCGGGCAGCCAGATCCGAAATTCACTCATGAAGGCCTGGAAACCGGTGACCGATCTGCGGTCCCTCGACGAAGCGCTCGAGAAACGGTATCACATGAGCGAGGCGGACAAACTATCCGACAAGCTCTCGGTCCTCGTCCACCCCAAGGACAAGCAGAAACCAACGCAAGCCTCTCAAGGGCTGCATCAGTCCGGCAGATTCGAGTATTCCCCGGGGACCTCGGGTTTGCGCTTCGGTGCCTGGGTGCTCGATACGCTTGTCCTGATGGTCGCCGGTGGGATCCTCTGGGCCATCGCCTGTACCCTCATCAACGGCGGCACAAACAAGGACGACGTATTCCGTCTGTTTACCGCTGTCTATCTGGTGACGATCTTTTTTTACTACGCCGTCCTTCTAGGGTTCACCGCACAGACCCTCGGCCAGTATTTCTGGGGCCTCATGATTGTCCGCAAAGAGGGGGAACCGGTACTCATGGGCCGCGCCTTTTGTTTCACTCTCTTTTATCTGTTGTTCTTTTGGTCAACGGTCATCTTCACTTTCGTACTGCCGAGTAAACGCGCGATTCAGGACGCACTGTCCGGATGCCGAATCGTGCGAATCAGTGTTCGTGACTAACCCCCCGGCGGCATGACCGCGTCAGCTATACGACAGCCCGACCGAGCCGGCCGCATACTGCTGCCCCGGCTGTTCCGTTACGTCCTTACGAACTTCCTCGTCATTCTCGTCAACTGTCTCGTCGCTTTCCTCATGCTTTTCCTGCTGGCGGCGGTGTATGACGATCTCGAAGACTTTCTCAAAGTCCGGGCTCCCGTGAGCGTTATTGCCCGGTACTTTATGCTCCTGCAGCCCACCCACTTCGTCAACGGCCTGCCGATGTCACTGCTGTTGGCGACCATGTATTGCGTCGCCAATCTGTGCCGGCACAACGAAATCACCGCCGTTCGCGCCAATGGCATATCGGTTGCCCAACTCGCAACGCCCATCTGGATCGTCGCCCTGATCTGCTCCGCACTGCATTTCGTGACCGCCGAGTGGTGGGCGCCCGCGGCAATCCAACGCGCCCAGGCTTTGAAGACCTTGACAACGGATCCACAGCGCATCCATGGCAACACGACCTCGGCCTATTTGGCATATCACAATTCCGAGGAGCTGCGCGACTGGCTCTTTGAAGACTTTGATCAAAACGGTATCAGCACCGGCATCTTCATTACCCAGTTTCGACTCGACGGCACCGAGGAGTGGGAATTGCGTGCCGAGGGGGGCGACTATATCACCGACAACTGGATCTTCATCAAAGGTGTCAAACAAGAGTTCACTCGGCTCGGCGATCAGACGCTTCGTCCGCCGGAACGTTTCGAGCATTTGACCTGTCCCGATCTGACGGAGGATCCAAGAGACATCTCGTTTATCTACAATCTGAAGCTGAACCAAAGTATGGCAATTCCAAAGATTCTGCGCATACTTCGATCGCAATCCATTAACGTCTCGCCTAGCACGGAGGCAATATTGAAGACCTATTTATTTAATCGCATTTTCTTTCCGCTGTCCTGCCTCGTCGCCGTTCTGCTGGGGTTGCCGCTGGCTGTTACCAATGAGCGCGGGACCGCCATGCGCAGCTTTCTGACGGCAATCGGAATCATGGTCATGTACATGGTGATGACGGAAATCCTGATCGTCCTCGGCAAAAGCCAGATGCTACCGCCGGTCGTAGCCGGTGCCTTGCCCTTTCTCGCTTTCACCTGTTGGGGTATATGGGAAATAATGGAGATGGGCTGAACACACCATTCTTCTATCGGTCCAATCTCCCAATCTCCCAATCTCCCAATCTCCCAATCTCCCAATCTCCCAATCTCCCAATCTCCCAATCCTTCCGATGGTTCGTGGCGACTTCAACAATCTCTTCCCGGATGAACTGGCCGCCACCGAAGACAGGTTTCGCCGGCGTCAGGCCACCGGCTCGGTCCGTCGAGCCGGTGCACCACGGCGTCACTAACGCCGGCAACGCCTGAAGCTGCGACTGGCATTCTGGTTTGCCGTCCTGTTCGTGGTTGTTGCCTGCCGCCTGGCAACGCACCTGGCGGTGACCCGGGCCGGTATGCCGGGTCAGGTGACAGACGTGGCATCCCCGCTCCGCGCCCCGGCCCGGACCTCGGCGACGCGGGCCCTTATTCTGCCTGGCACACGGGTCGTTGCGGGGCCCCTGCTGGGCACCCCTCGAGGGCCTCGCGGCGGGGAGTGCCGCATCTCAGGCGGCCCAACGGCGTGCCGTCCTGAACTACCGGCTGCCGGTCGAAATCGAAAACTCCATCGGTATGCGATTCCGTCTGATCCCTCACTGCACCTATGTGATGGGCAGCCCCGCATCCGAACCCGGACGTGGGGCGGACAAACCGGAACATGTCGTCCGCCGTCACCGCCCCGTTGTACGTCGCCGCGTGTGAGGTCACGCAGGAACAATGGATGGCGGTCATGGGCCATGAACAGAACCCGTCCTGGTTCCAGGACACGACGCTGAATCGGCCGGTCGAAGAAGTTACGTGGGCCATGTGCGCAGAGTTCGCCGCCCGCTTGTGCGGGCTCGAGAAATTGCCACGCGGAAATTATCGTCTGCCGAGCGAAGAAGAGCGGGAATACGCGTGTCGTGCCGGGACCCGGACACCGTATTGCTGCAGCGGCTCGTGGCAGGATCTGAGGCGCTATGCGGACTACGCACAAACGCAGCCGAAAGGCACGCGTCTCGTCGGACGCCGGCGACCCAACGCGTGGGGAATCTGCGACATGCGCGGCAACGTCTGGGAGTGGTGTGCGAATGACTTTTACGACTACCTCGAGCCCGCTGACGTGGATGCTGTCCGCAAGAGCATCCGCGGCGGCAACTGGCTTGCCGATTATTCCAACTGCCGCTTTGCCAGCCGCTACCGGCTACCGCCCGATTCACATGGTAATATGTGCGGATTCCGCCTGGTGCGCAGCGTCCCACCCTCAATGCTGCGGCCAACCGAGCGTCCGAATGAGTGAGTGCCAAGAATCCTGTGGTCATGCCGCACGGCCGTCAATAACGGATCATGGTTGCAGGGAAATAATGAGCGTCACGGCCGATCGAATCCAGGTCGTATTCACCTTTATATTTCGCACCCTCCAGACAACGTGTCACCGCGTTTACAGCCAGGTCTCCGCGCCGGAGATAGCCCGCCAGAATGTTGCGAAACTCCGAACGCCACAGGATGGACGAACCCCAATGCGGATCCCTCGCCAGAGCGGCTTCCGCAATAGACCATCAGCCTATCTGTGGCCGCATTGAAGGCGTCGGCCTCGCCGCGAAACGCGTGATAGCTCAAGAGAATCACTGCGTTGGACAACGGATCAGATGATACGCGTTTCTGGTAGCCGGGGTCTTCAAGGTTGGCGACCAGCGTAGGCGTGTCTGAGTACCTATCCAGAAATGGAATGATGTGTCGGTCCATGGCGATCTTCGCGTTGTGAACTGCCGAATGGGGGTCTCGCTCCGACATGTAGAGATTCGAGCTGATGCCACTGTTCACGATGTTGTCACAGTTGATGAACAGTGAGTAGTAGTCCGGGAGCCCCCGTTCGCGTAGAGGTGATGCGCCAGATAGGCACCTTCGAGGTCTTGGAAGCCTATGTGACAGGTCAGCTGCATGCGGTAAACCGCGACATCCGTTCGCCGTGAGCGGATAACGTCCATCCAAATCGCTTGCTGCTGGCCGATAGCGCGCTTGGCGTACTGTCAACCGACTTCTTCAGCCGGTAGCCTCACTCACCCATGACAAGGGCTCATCTCGTCGAACAGTCGTGATAGGAAAGTCTTGATCATTCTCTTGTGCACAACCAGTTATTGTGTTATACTTCGAAGCCGGCCGCAAAGCTGTAACCGACCTCGATGCAATGAGTTTTGAATCCCGGGATGATCGATTTATTCTGAAACGAATAAGGGCAGATCATCATTTTTCGTAGGATTTCGGCCTATGCCCCTAAAATAGCGGTAGTTTTTTTTTTGCACAAGAAAATTATTCGTGAGATCGGGAACTTTTTTTCCGTCGGTATTGCGCGAGCACCAAGCCGCAGTTGTAATCAGAGAAAGAGATTGATCAGCGCCTGAGCCAGGCCGATCAGCGCGCCGAGAACACCGCCGAACAGGTTGATGTGCCGGAATTGCCGGCGCGAGACACCGAGCACCAGCTCCTCGAGTTGAACGATGTCCATGGCGTTGATCTTTTCTTCGATCTTGCGACCGATGTCAAGCTCGCCGCCATGGGCAACGGCTTCGTTCGCCATCTCTTCAACCGCCTCGAGAATCTTGTTGGCAATCTTCGGTGTCAGCGGGTCGAGCATTGCGGCAAGCGGCCCCAGGACATCGAACATCTCGCTGATCTTGCGGATAACGGCGCGGCGTGCTCGGGCGCCGGTGATCACAGCGTGAATCTCTCCGCCCGACAACAGCTTCGCCTCAAAGGTCTCGGCAATGTTGCGCGCTATCTGCCGGCGGTTACTGGGGATGACGCCGGGCGTGAACGGAAGCTGCCATTGGCCGATGCGTATGGGACGGTACGGACGAAACAGCATCTTGATCGCGACTTGATTGGTGAGAGCGCCGATGGCAGCGCCGACCGCGGGAAAGATGAGGAAATTAATGAGGGACATTCAGGATGGCTCAGAAATCGGTTCGCTTGCGGTAGGTGTTCATTAACTCGAGAATATCCTGGCGTATCGCGAACAGGCTTTTGCGGTAGCCGTTCAGTCTCGCCGCATCGATCAATGCTTTGCCCTCGACTTTCGCCAATGCGTCGATGCTGCTGTGCAGGCACCGCAGGCTGCGTTTTAGGCAGGCAACGATAAAGGCGCCGTTGGCGGGAATATCGTAACCGACATGGTCGAGGGGCCCGGCGAGGTTGGCCGCGGTCATCTGAAATTGAAAGACCATGCTGTGCAGGTCCGCGTCCCCGTCGTCCTCCATATGCCCCTCGGCCTGGCAGGCGAGCCACATCTCCAGGCTCAGATCAAAGGCGCGTTTGCTGAGCGGATGCTTGACGTGCCCGTGGTCGTCCCGAACCCAGTCGATTCCCTTCAGTGAGTGGATTCGGCTCGAGTGGTTGAGCACCGCGGGCATCGGGGTTTTTTCGTGGCCGCTTTCGGGGTTTCCCTTCTCTGCGGCGTCCAACGCCTCTTCGAGCCAGTCCCAGCCCATTTCGCGGGCCACCAGACGGTGTCGCGGTCCGAGTGGTAATTATAGGTTTCCAACAGGTCCGCAAAGCGGTCGGCGCACTCGTCCGATTCACGGAGATACTGCTCCCACTCGAATTCGTCCATTGGCGGGTTGTCCGCCAGGTCGTCCGCTGCCGGCGAATTGGCGTCAGCGGCTTCGTCCACGGACGCCTCGACGGCCTGCCCGAGCTGCCCGAACCAGTCGGCCATGCTCTTCTGGTTCTCCTCGAACTGTCGGCGCTCCTCGTCCGTGACATCTGCCAGTCCGGATCGGACACACGCACCTGGTAATTGTGGCTTTCAATAACAACCCGACCGTTACGTTTGGAGAACCACTCGAGATAGATGGTGTTGCCCCACTTACATGGGAAACGACTTGCCCGCCTTGCTTAGTCGCAGAATTTCGGCGATTGGCACCAGCGGAATCCGGCATTTGCGGGACGCCGTTATATCGCCGCCAACGCCTTTCTGATCCGGCGCCAGGCCAGTATGGTCCTCGGTCTTCGGGTCCGAGTTCTCGAATGTCATGCGGCAGCCGGCGAGGTCACGGTGACAATTCCCCGTCAGCTTCAGGGCCACGGGATCCGAACGGCCGAGGAGCCAGATGCGCCCGGTTACGCGACCGGCAATCGTGTTGTCGATCTCGCCGCGCTGCACACTTTCGTTTAATCGCCAGGCCATGGATGAAGATGCGGAGATTGGGGAATGACGAATGCGAATCGGCGCGTCTCGACTCTGCTGTCCAGCAGAAAGGTCGGGACTATTCGCGCCGGAATGGGTTATCAGCGGTCAGTGGTTAGTGATCGGATTCATTCCGGATTGCCCGCTGCCGGGCGATCTGGCAGACGATGGACCGCCCTCCGGGCTATGTCGTATGAAATTGGATCGCATCCCAGGGGCCTAACTTTCATTCGTTGGTATCCAGAATCGGACGTCTGGATTCAGAGAATCTGAAGATCACGTAACCATTCCGCACGCGCGACACGCTGAACGTGATCCGTCAGTTGACGGATGGCAGAATCCACAAACGCCGAACCCAAGGCAACATCCCGAAGCCAGCGAATCCTTCACCGCTATGCGGTTGCCTGAATTCGCGCGTTACTCAACACTGCCCCCGGATCACGGCTCCCGGGCAAGCCGCCGGATCCGCTCAAGTACGGGCGGGTGGCTATACTCGAAAAACACCTTTAATGGATGCGGTGTCAGGTTGGTTAGATTATCAACGCTCAGCTTCTTCAATGCCCGGATCAACAGTTCCGGATTGCCGTAGGTTGCCGATGCGAACGCATCTGCCTCGAATTCGAAACCGCGGGCCACAACATTGGTCGCGATCGCCAGCACCGCTGCGATCGGCCCGTAGATAAAACCGAAGAAAACCAGGCTCGCATACACCGACGTGTGCGTCATTCTAAATGCTGAAAACAGGTCGGCATTGTTAATGAACAATGACAGAATATAGAACATAAGGCCCATCGAGAGAATGGCAAAGCCAATAAGCTTGTGCACATGCTTTTTCTTGAAATGCCCCATTTCATGTGCCAGGATGATGACCAGTTCCTCGGGGTCATGCTTGTCGACGAGCGTGTCGTAAAGGACGATGCGCCGGGTTCGGCCAAAGCCGACGAAAAAGGCGTTCGTTTTGGTTGAACGGCGGTACCCGTCCATGGTCAATATGCCGCCCACAGCAAAGCCCTGTTCATCCGCGTAACGTGTGATGCTCTCTTTGAGTTTGCCGTCGGCAAGCGGTTCGAACCGATTGAACAGCGGCATGAGGATGGTCGGCGCAACAAAGACCAGAAAAAGATGAATGGCGGCGGCTGCCGCCCAGCAATACACCCAGGCCCAGGATCCGGCGCCTGCGAAAAAACAGATTACCAACGCCAGGACCGGGCCGCCGATCACGGCCATCAGGAAGAGTCGCTTGACGATATCGATCCGGAAGGTCCGGCCATCCATTCGATTGAAGCCGTAGCGTCCCTCGATACCGAACGTCCGGTGCCACGCAAAGGGCAGACGCCAGATGACGGCGACAATGACAAGCATGGCCGCAAACGCCAGACCCGTAAGAATCTCACCGAACCCAAGACGGCGCGCCGTCATATCGACGAAATTGAAGCCGCCCGCCAGAATGAATATGACGAGAAACGACGTCGTCACCGACGATTCCATCACATCGAAGCGGGTGTTGTCAATTAGATATTCCTGTGAGCGGCGATAGCGCTCCGGGTCATAGACGCGCTCGAAACCTTCCGGCAGTTCGGTCCGCAGATGATTGACATTGAGAACTTCGATGATCAGCCGCAAAAAGCAGGATCCGAGCAGGATGCCGATGACGGCGATCAGATAGGGGTTGATGGGCACGGAGCACGCAGGGGTGAAGGGTGGATGGGTGAATTAGGTCTTACCGAATCCGGCGGGAGGCCAAAATACGATCGCGCAACTTGACTTTTAGGTGGGAGGTGGACGTTGGAGGGAGAAACCCCGTCCAACGAATATTGCATGCTCAGGGTGATCGCCTTCGCGAATATTGCGGTAGACGCTGGAAACTCCGGCGCGAGCGTTCACCGTCCACCCCCCACCGTCCACCTGAATAGTCACCCCTAATCGTCCATGAACTCGAATTGGGTCTGCTTCGATCCGGCCCCGTCGGCTGCTGCTACCGGGGCGAACGAAAAACGGTGAATGGGCGACGGACCGAGTCGATTGAGGACCGCGATGTGCGCTTTCGTGCCGTACCCCTTGTGCCGGCGGAAGCCGTATTCGGGATACTCGCGGTCCGCGTCACACATAAGACGGTCGCGCGTAACCTTGGCAATGATACCGGCAGCGGCAACACATGCACATTTGGCATCGCCCTTGATGATGTTGCGTGCGGCGCAGGGAAGATCCGGGACCGGGCGGCCGTCGACAAGAATGAAATCCGCCGCTGGACACACTCGGGCAACCGCCCGGCGCATAGCCGCATGAGTCGCCCGCAGAATATTGAGCCGATCGATCTCCGACGGCGCCATGGCGACGACGGCTGTGACGACCTCCGGTGCTGCTGCCAGCCGCTCGTAAAGAGCCTGGCGTCGGGCCGCCGTCAACGTCTTTGAATCGGCCAGGCCCTCGAGTGTACAGCCCCGCGGAAGCATGACGGCTGCCGCGACGACGGGACCGGCCAGCGGCCCGCGTCCAGCCTCGTCGATGCCGACAACCCGCTGGTAGCCGCACCGATACACGATGTTCTCGATTTCAAACAGGTCCGCCGGCTCTTCCGGAAAGAGCATGGGAAAAATGGGAGGGATGGGAGGATGAAAAAACTATTCAGCGAGGTTCCGGCGCAGTCAGTTTGGCAGGCGGAAACAGTACTCGTAATCGATTACGAGTACTGTTTCTCGGGGGGTGGGGAATGAATGACGAATCGAAAATCAAAATGCCGTTCACGCCTTCTCGCTACGCAGCTTTTCCTTGACGCGTGCGTCCTTTCCAAATCGCTCGCGAAGATAGTATAGCTTGGCACGGCGTACATCGCCGCGCCGCTCGACCTCAATCTTGGCGACGCGTGGCGAATGCAGCGGGAACACACGCTCGACACCGAGACCATAAACGACTCGCCGAACCGTGAATGTCTCCTTGACGCCGCCGCCGCTGCGGCCGATCACCGTCCCGGTGAAACCCTGGACGCGTTCCTTCTCCCCCTCACGGATCAAGACATGAACCCGCACGGTGTCGCCAATGGCAAAATCAGCAACGTCATCCTTCAACTGCTCTTTGTTTATTTTCTCTAATACATTCATAGCTCAGGTCCTTATTTCGATTCGTTCACCAGGCTTTGTCGAAACCGCCTGATACGGCTCAATCTGGCGACCGGTCCTTGTCCTCGGCCGCCTCAATCAAATCAGGTCGCCGTTCACGGGTCCGCTGCCGGGCCGCTTGATGGCGCCATTCTTCGATCTTTCCATGATCACCGGAGAGCAGTATCTCGGGTACCTTCATCCCGCGATAATTATCGGGCCGTGTATACTGGGGATATTCGAGTAAGCCGCGGTTAAACGACTCCTCGACCGTCGACTGCCCGCAGCCGAGCACACCCGGCAGCAGCCGGACAACCGCATCGGCCACTACCATCGCTGCCAGGTTGCCGTTCGTCAATACATAATCGCCGATCGAGATCTCCTCATCAACAAGCCCTGTGCGGACGCGTTCGTCGACCCCCTCGTAATGGCCGCAGATCAGGATTAGGTGCGCCCGCTTTGCCAGCCCGTCCGCATGCGCCTGCGTGAAGGGCTGGCCCTGCGGAGTCAGCAGAATAACACGGCTGTCCGTCCGCCGCCGGTTATCGACCGCCGCGAACAGCGGCTCCGGCTTCATGACCATGCCGGCGCCGCCGCCATACGGGCGATCGTCGACGGTACGGTGACGATCCGACGTGAACTCCCTGAGGTCGATCAGGTTGAGTTGAACAAGTCCTTTTTCGCAGGCCCGCTTCATAATCGATTCGTTGAACGGGCCGGTGAACATCGCTGGGAAAATCGTTATGAAGTCCAGCGTCGTCATTACTCCAGGATTTCCACATTGACCTTCTTATTCAAACGAACCGCTGCCCCCTGGACCAGAGAGCGAATCGCATTGATCGTCTTGCCGTTCTTGCCAATGATCTTGCCGATGTCGCTTTTCCGACACTTCACCTTGATCATAAGACATTCGTTCGATACGTCGTGGGCAATGTCAACGTCTTCGGGGCAATCAACAAGATTCCGCGCGACGTAATCAACGAAGCCGGTCAGATTGGCCTCGCCCGAAGCGACGGCGCTCTGCGATTTGGCGGGTGCGTCACCTGACGTTCCGGCCGCCGCCGTCGCGGCGCCGCCGCCCATTAACTTTCTGAAAATACTTTTCAGCATGGCTCGGTCCTGTCGTAACGCGTTAGGCGAGCAACGCTCGCTTAGTTAAAGATCATGGGTGACGCGAGCCCGAAGATCAAGATGGGCTCGCCGCCCGGCGATCATGCGCCCGCGGGGCGCTCTTCATCGCTGTCCGCCGCTTCCGCCGCTTCCGCGCCAGCCGGTTCCGTAGCCGCAGCGTCCATGGTTTCCTCAGGGGCCGGCTCCGCACTTGCGGACGCCACAACTTCCGCTTCCGCGGCGACCGCTTCGGCAGCTGCGGCGTCTACGGTTTCCTCAGGGGTCGGCTCCGTACTTGCGGACGCCGCAACTTCCGCTTCCACGGCGACCGCTTCGGCAGCCGGTTCGGCAACCTCCGCTGGTTCGGACTCCGCAACTTCGGGCTCGGCGGCCTCGTCCGGGGCGGCTTCCACGGCGGCCGGGGTCTCCGCTTCCTCGGCAGCCTGCCCGTCGCGATATCGCTTTTTCTGCCGGCGCGGCGGTGCCGGCAAACCCTCACGGACGCGATGTATTATAGCAGCGACCGTTTCACTGGGCACGGCGCCCTGTGAAAGCCAGTAATCCACACGCTCGAGATTGAGTTTTTCCTGGTCCTTGCGGGGATCATAGACCCCGATGACCTCGATAAAACGGCCGTTTCGCGGACTTCGCTGGTCCGCCGCGACCACCCGAAAGCAGGCTTTTTTCCGCGCCCCGGTACGTCGTAATCGTAGTCGAACTGACATTTGTGCCTTGTTCCGATAGCGTCTCGGTTTCGTCGTGTTGTGTTTCTAATTTCTGGTAACAGGAAAGACTTGTACTATACCCGCGAGCCGAGGTCAGGCAAACGCATCCGGACTGTTTTTTAATTCGTCCTCAAAAAAAGCAATGGTCCGCCGCAGCCCCTCTTCGAGATCGACACGAGGTTGCCAGTTCAACAACGACCGCGCCTTGTCGATGCAGGGGCGGCGCCGCTGCGGATCATCGGCCGGCAACTCCCGGAAGACGATCTTCGATGCGGTGTTGGTCAGGCTGACGATCTGCTCGGCCAACTCCTGAATGGTGAATTCACCCGGGTTACCGATGTTTATGGGGCCGATGACATCCACCGGGGTTGCCATCATTCGTATCATGCCCTCGATGAGATCATCGACGTAGCAAAACGAGCGTGTCTGCGTGCCGTCCCCGTAGATCGTAATGTCCTTCCCGCGCAGCGCCTGAACAATAAAATTGCTGACAACGCGTCCGTCGTTGGGGTGCATACGCGGTCCATAGGTATTAAAGATGCGAATGACCTTGACGGCGAGCTTGATCTGCCGGTGATAGTCGAAGCAGAGCGTCTCGGCACAGCGCTTGCCTTCGTCATAACACGATCGTGGACCGATGGGGTTGACGTTGCCCCAATACTCCTCGACCTGGGGGTGATTTGCGGGATCGCCGTAGATCTCCGATGTTGACGCCTGCAGAAAGGGAACACCGAGCCGCTTGGCCATGCCGAGCATGTTGATGACGCCGTGGACGCACGTTTTCGTCGTCTGCACCGGTTGCTGCTGATAATGAATTGGCGAAGCGGGGCAGGCCAGATTGTAGATTTCATCAACCTCGAGATAGACCGGCAAGGTGATGTCGTGCCGGACCAGCTCGAAGCCGGGATGGGGCAACAGATGCCGGATGTTTTCCTTTCTGCCGGTAAAGAAATTATCCATGCAGATGACATCGTTGCCCTCGGCCAGCAATCGATCG